>Ga0307421_1000824_pt1 | contig 19855 bp, 17 predicted proteins | sample SalMarWE160270MG_FD_202163 | JGI IMG/M metagenome (GOLD analysis project Ga0307421, IMG submission 202163) | Salt marsh sediment microbial communities from the Plum Island Ecosystem LTER, Massachusetts, United States - WE1602-70 | ecosystem: Environmental > Aquatic > Marine > Intertidal zone >...
TTTTTCATAATCCCCATAAAAAAACCCTTGCTAATGCATTTATTAACAAGGGTATTTTATTAATTAAGCGGCCTGGACGGGACTGATTATATTGTTTAATATCAACATTTTAATACATTTAGTAACATACCGGGTAACGTATAATATTGTTCTAATTATTCACATAAAAATGAAATATTTTTTGACTAATTGATAACTAAACTTGGGTTTTGTGAGACTATATATAATGATTTAGTATCATGTCAAAATCACGATCTTTGTGAATAATTTTAAGCGCATATTTAATAGCATAATGAGCAATAAGACAATCATTGCTTTTCCTGATGCTAATCCCTTTTTTTCTTAGTGCACGATATATTTTTACAGCGCCTAAAGCAGATTCGAGACTATCATCATTTAATACCCCGAAACACATCAAATAATCTTTTATTTTCTTATACTGATTATCGTTTGTTATTCCCTGAAGTATTTCTTGTATAATTGTAGGACAAAGGTAAATAGTTTCATCTGTCTCAATATATTCTGTTAACATATTAACTTGTGAGGTATCCGATCCTTTAAAAAAATCAATCCAAACACTTGTATCAACTAAAACCGGTTCTTTCATATTGATCTCAATTCATTCAAATCACCTTCCCAATTTATTTTACCCTTAAATTTTAGGATATCTTTTCTTTTGTTAAGCCTTATAACTTCCCTCAGAGAATAATGGACAACATCCTTAATAGTATTCAAATGTGTAATTTCCATTGCTTTATTTACCAAATCCACATCCAACTCAATATTTGTTCTTCTATGCATAGTCTTATAAATTTTTGTGTACACAAAAATACTTATATTTACACACATTTCAAAACGTTTTTCCTGGATTTTGTGAGACTATTTTTTATTTGATTGTTTATACCCTATTGGCCTCTTGGAAGGAATTTGCTTATCCCGTGATTACCCAACGTGTATTCCAGATAGCTGCAGGATATGAAGATTGCAATGACTGCAATGACCTGCGCGATGATATGGTTTTAAAGACAAATGCTTTCGAAATGCTTTCGATGCTTCGTTTTTAAGTATAAACCCAAACGCTTGATATACAAATTATTACGATAGAACAGCGATTTTGCTGTACGGAAGAATAATATCCTGCAACTAAAAAAAACACCGAAAACATAGCTTTTTGTTACCAAATTGGTAAACAAATTTCAATTCATCATAAATTTTTAAGTAAAATTCTCCAAGCATGAAATACAGTGGTTCATTTTTTTGAAAAAATATACCGTAATTCGAGTTTATGAATTAATCAGGTTAAAATACAAACTTAAAAATATAAGTTTTTATGAGTATCGTATTATCATTTTTTTAATGATGCTTTGGCTAATGTAAAGATTTTCATTAGATTTAATGATCTAATAATAACTTGTAACCCTTAAAAATAGTATGAAAAAGCTCTTATATATTTTTCTATCGTTAGCATTAATTACATGTAAACATAAGATTCCTGAAAATAGTGCAATAATTGAAGTTAACAAAGTACCAGAGTATGGTTTGGTAATTGATAAATGGCATGTTGTAGGACCATTTCCACAAAATAATCGTGAGAATTTTATCGATATTGATAATCTTGAATTATTTAGTTTAAGTGAAAAGGATTTTAGTTTTAAGGAGTTTATTAAAATAACAAAAGATAAGATAATGGATACTAGTCAAATTGATACTTCTTTTTTCAGCAAATACTATTTTTCAGGTGAATTTCCCATTGAACTCGATTTATTGTTTAATGTTGATAAATCAGAATTTAAAGGTAATGCTTATTTTGCCAGTAATATCAGATGTAAAAGAGATACTAAAACAAGATTACATTTTTCAAGCAGTGACGGACAAAAAATATGGTTGAACAACGAGCTTATCTGTTCGATTGACCAACCAAAACCGGTATTAAGTTATGAACAATATATTCCTGTAAAACTAAAAAAGGGAGATAATACATTATTGATTAAGGTTCATCAAATTGATTGGATGTGGGAAATGTATGCCAGACTGGAAAATACTTCCGTAACAGGTTTGAAAAGATATTTTAGTTTACATAATCATTGGATATTACAGCATAGTGTCACATTTGATCTCGACAGCAACTTTTTGAACACAGGCTTCCCTTCTTGCACTGGAGAAATGTCTATTTATGATTATCGGAAAAATATTTTGTTCAATGATTCGGTTTATGAAAACCAAAAATGGGGAGTAAATATTTCTTCGTATAAAAATGGTTTATATAAAGCAAAATTTAAAACTGGTAATATTGAACTAGAGCACGACTTTTATAAAGGCGATATTCATGATTCTATTAACAAAATAATCAACATATTGCAACAAACCGATATTCCGAGTAAAAACAAAGATGAAATAAATGCCCTGATTTTCAGATATAATCATTTGCTCTCCAATACATATAATAGTGATAAGAAATATGTTTATCTGTTTGAACATCTCAATAATGCCTATAACTATTTAAAACAGGAAAGTGATCCTTATCATCATGTTCCGGGTCGTTTCATACGTAGTTATATATCTGACATTGACAGCAGCAAACAATATTATATCCTTCATGTGCCCTTATCCTATAAAGAAGAAATTCCAATTCCGGCAGCTTTGATCATTCCTGCAATTATAAATAAATTACCTTATTTGAAAAGTTTCAGAGTGGCAAACACAAAACTTCTTGAATTTTTCCAGGATTTGTCTGAAAAATACGGAATTATTATTATCGAACCGGGTTCAAGACGTTACAATAAACCTAATAACAACACGATAGAAGAGGCTGAGCTTTTCAATATTTTGAATGATATAGAGAAAGATTATAATTTAGATAGAAACAGGTTATACCTCGCGGGTACATGCAGTGGAGGAAATGAAGCTTTGAAAATTGCAGTTCAATATCCTGATCTATTTGCTGCCATTGGTATGGTTTCTCCTGAAATAATTTATCCAAATAAGAACAATCAACATTCATATCAAATTGATTACAAACCTGTTGAATTTATTTATAATTTAAGCAATATGCCTATATACAACACGCATAGTTTAATTGACAGACATGTAGCCGTTGAAAGAAGTGAAATTCTGGATCAGTTTATCAAAAAGGCAGGTTTTAAACATTATAAATATGTGAGACTGCCCAATGAATTCCCAAAATATTACCCTGATGATTTTTTTGACAATATATTTGAGTATTGCTGTAAGTATACCCTGAATCTCAGTCCCAAAGAAATAAATTTTTCTACAACCCAAATGATTTACAATAAATCATTCTGGATTACAATCAATGAAATGGATTCACTTGGCAAAGCCAATATTTATGCCAAGATAAGCGGTAATAGATTGAAAGTTCAAAAAAATAACATAGCAGCTTATTCTATTGATTTAAAAACATTACCTTATAATAAAAATAAAAAACTTAAAATAACAGATAATGGTAAAATAGTTTATAAAGGTATGCCGGAAGATTCTATTATATATGTTGGTTTGAATCCTGAATTAAACAAATTAGTTAAAAAAAGAAAAATTGCAGGCCCATTTTCTCATATTTTCGCCCAAAAATTTATAGTTGTAAAAGGTACTTTGGGCAGTGAAACAGAAAATACAGCAATTAATGCTACAGCCGACACAATCAATAAATACTGGTATGATCGCTATTATACATCATGTTTGACTAAAAATGATTTCGAGATAAATAATAATGATATAGCAAACGCTAACCTAATTTTACTGGGAAACTTTACTTCCAATGCTGTTTTGAGCAAAATGGAGCAGGATATTCCACTTAAAATATATTCGGATGCCATAAAAATATGCAATAAAGAATTTAAAGGAAATTCACTCGGTTTTTATATGATATACCCTAATCCTTTAAATATAAAGAAATATGTGGCCATTATTGGCTATAATAATACCAATAATATTTCATTGGGATATGAAAGAAAAGTATTTAATGATGTTTCTGATTATGGCTGGTTTGATTACAAGTTATGGGAAGCCGATGATCCTGACTATACTATAACCTCAGGTTATTTTAACCATTACTGGGAAATGGTTAAGAATGAATAAATGAAGGAATAAAAAATGAAAATAATTGCCATTCCAGTCAGTTTTATGGTATCAGATTGAATTGAACATACGCTCTATGCGAAATTTGAGCCAAACGGGTTTATTTTCATCCCATGACCAGACAATGGCAACAGCCTTACCAATAATGTGGTTTTCGGGAACAAATCCCCAAAAACGGGAATCAATTGACCCAAAGTAATTGTCACCAATCATAAAATAGTAGTTTTGTTTAAATGTATATGTTTCTGTCAGACTTCCGTTAATGTAAATTTTACCTTGCAATGTATCCAGTTTATTATATTCATAAGCAGTGATAATCCTGTAATAAAGAGATATATTCTTATAGTTAATATTTACAGTATTTCCCTTACCTGGAATATATAATGGGCCATAACATTCATTGTTCCAGCGTTCTTCCGTATAATGTGGAAAAAAATAGTTATAGGAAAACAAATCCTTTTTGGCAGGGTAAAATTTACTTTTCAAATAATGAATCGCATTTTCACTTAACGAATCTTTAGTCGCTGCCCAAAAATGTACTGGATCTTTTATATTCTGATTGTTGACAAAAACCGCATTGTTAAAAAAACGCACTGTATCGCCCGGCATACCTATACACCGCTTGACATAAGGCTGTCTGAATTTTACAGGTTGATATACTAACGAACCATGTTCAATAGTATCGTGAACGGCTTTCCAACGACTTTGCCAACCTGCATAATCATAAAAATTTAAATCAGGACGGTTCTTATAAATAGTATCCCCTTCCGGAAAATTAAAAACAATTACATCATTATGTTTAATTTTTGAAAATCCAGGCATCCGGGTTTCTTTGTCATTTTCAGAATTAACTTTTAGTCTTGCCCCATAAGCCAATTTATTCACCAGTATTAATTCACCCGGTAATATTGTATCTGCCATTGACGATGATGGAACCATGTAAACTTCAAATATAAATATCCTTATAATTAAGGCTATAATAATGGTAATGATAATATATTTAAAAACATTGCCTTTCTTTTTGGGATTATTACCTGATTTTGGTTTTTTCATTTTTAAGTTTCGTATACAAATATTAAAATCGGTATTAAAAATACTTTTTTTTATTTTTTTATTTTGTTGATCATCTTTTCCATCTCCGTTTTTATTTCCTCAACTGCCGTGGATTCAATTTTTACCTCCATTTCTAATATTTCTCTGGCCATAGTTAAGACTTTTTCAGTCTGTCCCGATTCATCATACAACTTGGCCAACAGATATTTCGGATAAAATCTGCCGGGAATCATATTCAGGGCATGGGTATATGCTTTTTCGGCTTCTTTATATTCGTCCAGCGCTTTGTAGCTGTCTCCCATTGCCGTGAATACTATCGTGTTGGTTAAATAATCTTGTGCATAAGTCAGCATATCTATTGCTTCCCTGTTTTTTCCGGCCATTGAAAGCGCTTTGCCATAATTCACCAAAAACATCCCGTTATGCTTCAACATGGGATATGCTCTTTCAAAATCTTCCAGGCAATCTTCATACAACTCCCAATTGTAGGCCATATTCGCGTCATTCCAGACTTTATATGATTGATGCCATTTTTTAAAAAAAGGAACAGAAAATATAAGTATAACAAGTATTCCCATTGCAGCAACAAACCTGAAAAATCGGGCCAAAGTATATATTTTTATCGTTTTCGTGTAACCTGCTAAAACAGCTAAAAGAAAAACAAAATTCAATTTTATGGGCAGAATTTCTGCCGGGTATGAAAAAAGAGCGAAAACCAATACAGATAGGATTCCCGCCCGTGAAGCTATGATTACTTTCTTTTGTTGACTGTTTATGTCTGTCCTGACTACAAAAACCAATACTATTACTAACAGCGCCAATATCAGTCCTGTAAACCCTGTTTCCGATGCAATTTTCAGATATTCATTAAAAGCGTACATGTTATCATCGGCAACCATATCAAAATTTGAACCGGGATTTTTTTCAAAATATTCAGCCTGGTAGTTCATATATTTAGCCGTGAATTTTTCATACCCCATACCCGTTAAAGGTTTTTCGCGAATCATTTTTGCCGTGACCTGCCAGATTAATGCACGCCCGTCGGCAGAATCTTTTTTAAAATGATATAAACCCAAAATCAGACCTGTCAATAAAATGAAGGATAGCAAAATTGCTCCTGTTTTCTTTGCATTCGTATATAAACGGGTTGCCAGTATTTCTCTGATATAATATTTATTATAAAAAATATACCCTAAAGCTGCCAGTACTGCCAGCCATGAAGCCCTGGAACGTAAGGCGGGTAAAATTATCAGAATAGTAACAACAGGAAGCAATGCAAAATACGAGGGTATAAATGAAAGATTTATTTTTTTATTGTTGAATTCCCGTATCTTCAATTTGTTAATTGTAAAAAAATAAAGATTTTGTATCCATTTAACAAGTTGCGATTCGCCATTAAGTCTGCCATAGAACAAATAAAAAGACAGGGCAACGGGAAAAACGCTTGCAAGATAACCTGCATAAGGACCCGGGTTAAAAAAGCCCCCTGTGCTTTTAAAAAGATTATGATGTGAATGATATATACCGTACAACTGCAAAGTACCATAAACTGCCTGAACGGTTCCCGCGATCATCAGAACATATAAAAAATATATATTGGTTTTATTTCCTGTTGCACGAAACAATATATAAATTATTGCCAGACCAATGGTTTCAAAAAAATGAAGAGAATTACCTGCATTTTTTGCTACCAAAAACCTGTTAAAAACTATATATACTGCATAAACAGCAAGAAAAAAATCCGGCCATGTAATTCTTATGTAAAATGATTTTTTTTGAAAAGTATTTTTGAACACTCTGAGAATTAAAATTATTGCCAAAACAGCAAAGAAAAAAAAGCTCTTTTCACTTTGGATGCTGTTCATTAACTGTTTGGAGTCTACAAGTGGTAAAAAAATCAATAAAACAGATACAACAACTATCTCAAAACAGGAAAGTATTTTCACAATCCATCCTGAGCATTTTTCTCCCCGGCTAGGTTTTTTTTTCGTTATCACCTTTTTATTTATCAATTTATAACTATATTTTACTTTTTCTCATTTTTTGATTTTGCATTAATAATTGATACTCTTCCCTCATAATAAACAATAATTCACTGCTCAACTTTTTTTTCATACTTTTTAATTCATACTACTCACTTCTTACTGTTCACTACAATTTCCTTCCTTCCTTCTTTCATTTATTCATTACTTATTATCACGGTTCAAACAATTCCTCATCAAAACTTTCTTCAAGACTCATATTTGTTTCAAAATCATAGAGTGTTATTTTACGTATGGTGTAATAGTAATTCCAGTATTTCTGCAATTCACTCAAATACCTGTTCATAGCATTGTCTTTTCTGTTTTGCTGAAGGCCCAGTGTGTTGACATCAACGCGCCCCATAATAAAACGCCTCTTGTATATTTCATAGCTTTCAACGGCTATAGCCGATGCTTCCCTTGAACTTTCAACAATGCGCGCCTGAAGGTTGAACTCGCTAATTAAACGAAGTATATCTTGTTCAAAATCCTGTTTGCTTTGCTCATTGGCAATTTGCAGTGCATCACGCTCATTACGGGCAATATAGTATTGGCTTTTACTCGCTCCCCAATCCAGTAAAGGAATAGAAACCGAAACCGAAAGATGCTGTTGTTCACTTGGGTTTCTATAGGCTTCATTTATTTCATATCCTTTTTGATTATATCCTATGCTGGCATCAAGCGAAGCATTAAAGCGGCTGTTGATCCTGGCCCGTTCAATGAGTTTATCTGCTTCATACACTTGATAATCAAGATCAAGGTAAAACGGATTATTTCTTATGACTAGATTGAGCGCTTTTGCAGCTTTCACCTGTATATCAGGTAATTCTTCAGGAAAAATAACTTTTGGCACTATCCTGTCACCAAGGCGCAGGAAATTTATAAGAGCATCGTGAGCACGGGCGTAGTTGTTCTCGGCCTGTAACAAATTGTTTTGTGAGTTTACCCATTCAAGTTTCAACGTCAGTAATTCACCTTTGTCAATGGAAGCCAGTAAAAACCGTTCCTGCCCTATTTTATATAATGAATCAGCATTATTTGCGTTATTCCTGGCAATTTGTACTTCAAGCCCTGCACGTGCAAGATCAAAAAATACCGGTAAAACTGCAAGGTTTATCTCTTCACGCGACTGGACGTATTCTTTTTTCGCGATTTCAAATTTTAACGGTTCAGTCTTTCGCTGCCATTTAAATTCGTTAAAACCAAAAACCGGCTGATTATAACCTATGCTAAACCAGGTGGCAGTGTAATTAATATCAGAACTTGGCTCAATATTTTCAAAACGGTTCAGGCTTGATGTCATATACAGGGAACCACCGCTAAACGGAAGATTTTGCTTTATACGAATGTTACTGTTTGAAGAAAAGTTTTCTGAAGGAAGGTATCGGTATGCAGAATCAACAAACTGGCGTGAAATACTTCTGTCATACGTTGCCGGTGTCACATTCAGTGTTATCCCCGGTAATTTTTGTGCTTCATAAGTTTTATACCTCCAAAAGGATGCAAGGTAAACGTTCTTTGAACGAAATGCCTTCAAAGAACTGTCGTTTGCTATTTCTATAGCTTTATCAAGCGAAAGATACAATGTATCACTTTGTGCGCTAAGATTTATCGTAACGGAAATCAAAATAATAAAACTAAAATATCTTTGTATCATGTTGTAATTTTTTTTCTGAATTTTTATATAAAAACCAGTATATAAGCGGAATAAAGTAAAGGCTCACCAATGTACCAATGCCCAATCCTCCAATAATTGCCAAAGCTAATGGCCGTTGCAGTTCAACACCCATGGAATATCCGAAAAACACCGGTGTCAGTGCAAGTATCGTTGTAACACTGGTCATTATGATAGGACGTAACCTGCGATTGCCGCCTTCGTGAATTGCCTCCATCAGTTTCATGCCTTCATCACGACGCAGCCTGTTTATGGTATCAATTTTCAATATGGAATCGTTTATCACAATACCAGTCATTACAATAATACCTATTGCTGACATGATATTGAGGCTGCTACCGAACAATTTAAGCAAAATCAGGGCACCGGCAATATCAATAGGAATTTCAAGCAATACAATAATAGGCTGTGTGAGTGATTCAAACTGGGCTGCCAGTATAAAATAGAGCAATAATAATGAAATTAGCAATATAACGGAAAGTTCTTTTATCAATCGGTTATTTTCATATACCTGGCCTTTAAAGCTGTATTTTAACTGTGGAAAATACTTTTTTACGATCCGGGTTAAATCATTTTCTGTTTTATCTTGCTCCCTGTTGTTCATTTGATATTGCAGGGCTATGTATTCTCCATCCTTTCCCGATGTAATTTCATAAGGATGAAAGGCCTTTTCAACTTTTAAAACAGCTTTCAGGGGTATTTCCCTTTTGTCTTTATCCTGTATGGTTTCATAACTGATAATTTCGTCCATTGTCTTGTTTTCCTCGCTTATTGCTACCGGTATTTGCTGGTTAAATGCATTGTAAAATCCGATCTGATAATTCTTAAGCTTTGAGCGTAAAAGATTAATAAGCTTTGATGGAGATATCCCGTAAAGGCTTAACTTCACAGCATCATACCTCAGCATTATATAATCGTTTTCTTTATTTTTATTAACCGGATACATTCCTGTTTGCTCCTGAATGGTTTTTTTTATTTGTTTTACATATGTAAGTATACTGTCATTATTGTTTTCGTTATAGACACGCAATTCAAAGTCAGGTCCGTTTTGTAAAAAAGTTTTTTCAAATACATTTGAATTGACCATTTCCGTTAAATCTGCCCCGGGATAATGGTTTGAAATATGTTCACGTATTTTTTTAATAGATTTTTCCAACTCCGGTTTTGTTTCCGATTTCAGCCAAAGATGCGTGACATTCATATCATTTGAAAAGTCCTGAACCAATATGTATTGTTGTATACCTATCCAGGCATCTGTAAAAATGTTTCCGTCAACAAGACTGTCAATAATAAATTTTGTGCGGTTCAGGTTTGTATTCAGGTTTATGTTTTCGTTCCATTCTATTTTCAGGTTGGCTTCATTCTGGGAAAATGAAGGAAAACTTTTCTTTTCAATTGATTTGTACAACAGGGGAAATGCCGCAATGCATAAAAGAAAACCTGTTAAAAACCACCACCTGTGTTTAAATACAAATTTAAAACCTGTTTGATAACCTTTTGCAAGCGGAATTAATTCTTTTCGGTTGAAACTTTTACTTTTATTTTTTAAACCTGTTTTTCTAAAAAATAAAAAGTATAAAGTAGGAAGAAGTGTAATGGACACCAAAAATGACACACCGAGTCCTACACTTACGGTTATAGCCTGTTCTATGAATAAGGCGCCTGCCATGCCGCTTAAAAATATCAATGGAATAAATACTGCACATGTGGTCAGGGCAGAGCTCAGCAAAGGCCTGATCACTTCGTTAGCGCCTTTAATAGTGGCATCACTTGTACTTTCACCGCGTTCGCGAAATTGCGTGATATTGTCAATTACAATAATGGAGTTATCGATCATCATTCCTACGGCCAGTATTATTCCTGATAATGAAATGATGTTCAGCGAAATGTTCATAAACATAAAGAACATGAAAGAAACAATGATGGATATCGGAAGGATAAGCCCCATCATCAATGGTAATTTTATGTCTGAAAGGAAAGCAAAAATAATGAGAAAGGCAAGAATTGCCCCGATCAAAAGACTTTGCTTCAGTCCTGAAATGGAATAGTCAAGCAGGGCAATCTGATCACGTGTAATTTCAACAGAAATCCTGGGGTTATCCTGTTTTAGCTGATATAATGCAAATTCAAGGCTTTTTTTGAGATCGGCAACTTTGGCATCCGATTGTTTGATGACGGCAAGAGATATTCCCGGTTGGTTTCCCGTGAGAAATATCCCTTTTTTATCAGTCTCATCAATATTGATTTCTGCCAGCTCTCCCATCATAAAAATACGATCGCCAACAGCCACCGGTAAAAGTTTTAATTCTTCAATCCCCCATTGTTTATTTGAAAGCCTTACCGAATAGGTATAATATCCTTCATTTACCTTTATGGTTCCCATTTCAAGGTTATTATCGTTAAAAACCCTTTCAAAATGTTCAGGTTCAAGACCTATTGAAGCAGTTTTCTCATCACGGGGGCTTATGGTTATTTGTGGTTCAACCGTACCCGAAATATCCACCATGGCCACTTCCTGAAGCTGCTCAAGACGGCGACGGACTACGTTGTTGGCATATTCACTCAGAACAACCATATCGTTCTCCTGATTTTGCCCGGTATAGCACAGGTTAAGATAAAAAACGGGTATGTCTGTCGCGCTGGATTTAAACACATGGGGCCTTTCCATGCCTTCAGGCAACGAATTCATAGAACGGTCTATCTTCTCGTTAACGTCTATGGCTGCCACGGACATATCAATTCCATATTCAAATTTCAGGGTGATAACACAAATTCCATCCCTGGTTACCGATTGGATATCATTAACAGAATTGCATTGCAACAGGTACTGGCGTATGCGGTTGGTTACTATATTCTCCATCTCCTGCGCTGCCAGTTCACTGTTTTCAGCTTTAACAGTGATCACCGGAATGGGAACATCAGGCAGCAACGAAACAGGCAGTTTTTTAAACGCCACCAAACCTATAAATATCAACGCCAAAAAGGTGATGCATACGGCGATGGGTCTGTATATTAAGAATTTTACCATTTTTTCTTATTTTCAATGTTCAATTTTCAATGTGCAATGTGTAATTAGCAATTATCAATCAATGTTCAATTATTAATCAACGTTCAATTATTAAACTGACATCCGTAAATTACTCATTACTAATTGCTAATTGATAATTGTTCATTGCTAATTGATAATTGTTCATTGCTAATTGATAATTGTTCATTGCTAATTGATAATTGTTCATTGCTAATTACTCTTAGAATTATTCACTATCTTATAAAGTATTTTCAATATTTCATCACAATCCATTACTAATGTATTATATTCTGTATCATTAATATACTCCGTAGCATTTAGTATTTTTAGCCAAAAATGTGTTTCCCTTGCTTCTTTATATGAGATGGACATTTTGGCCGCGAAATCTTTTTTAGAATATCCTCCAATAGCTTCTTCGACATTAGCACCAATGGATGTTCCACTACGCAATATTTGTTTTCCTAATGTATATTCTTTATGTTCCTTTACTAGTCCTTTATATAACTTTACAATATTCACTGCAAAATCAAAACTTTTCTGCTGTATAATATTTTCTCTCATTTCACCTATTGTTTAATTATTAATTATATATTTCTTAAATCTATTTGCATATTGATAATTACTAAATAGTATATAACGCATTACAAATTGTTAATTGATCATTGTTCATTGCACATTGCTAATTGTACAAGGCACATCATTCCCCAAATGCAAATTCCCCGAAACAATCACGGTATCCATCTCTTTCAATCCTTTGGTTATTTCAACATGGGTGCTGTTTTCTTCTCCTGTTTCCACGTAATTCCACATTGCAGTTTGCTCTCCTTTATTATAAGTAAAAACTACTTTTTTACCGGTACGCAAAACAATGGCTTCTTTAGGCACCGCGAGACATTGTTTGGATGCCGATTTCACATAAACTTTCACGGTTATCCCATCGTAAAGGGCAGGGGTTTCGCTGGTAATTACAGCAGTAACCCATATAAGGCCGTTTTCAACTGTAGGATTAATAGCTGTTATTTGTCCTTTTTCTTTTATTTTAACGTTGTAAAAGGGCGAAACATCAATTTTTAAACCTTTGCTTACAATAGATGCCTCTTCTTCAAGGATATAAAAATCCACGTTTAGCCGTTTGTTATTGATGATGCTGCAAAAATAACCGCCATTGGCCGGGTAATTTCCTTCATTCAGGTCAAGATTGGCTACCTGGCCATATACAGGCGCTTTGATAAATGCCGAGAGGTATTTGTCTTTGGCAAGGGCAAAATCTGTTTCTGCCAGTATTACGCCGCTTCTCATTTCTGCATTACGCCGCTGGTCTTTTGGCACGTTGTCCAGGTCATCTATGACGTAACCCAGACTGACAAGTGCATCGGCAAAATCGAGCCTGGCTTTTTCATACTGAATTTTCTGCCTGATAAACGAATGATACAGTTCAAAAGTGTCCAGCACTGCAATTGTTTCCCCTGCATTGACCCATTGCCCGTTTTTTACTTTTATCAACATTACGGGTTCGTTAAGCTTCGTTCTGATTTCAACATTATTAATAGCTGAAATTTTACCATTGGCAGACAGTTCTTTTGAAAATTCATCTTTTTTTAGAAGAACAGCCTCTACTTCTGTTACCTGTTCTTTTCCTTCATAATTCTCGTTATCTTCTTCTTTTTCTGTTTGTCCTTCCCTGTTGCAACCTGTTGCAAGAATCAGGAACGTGAGCATAAGTAATGTAATTTTCTTCATTTTCTTATTTTTTTATCTTTTGATAACCATAAATGGCTGTTACACAAAGATTCGCGAAGGTATCGCAGAGTTATGCAATGAGAAATCGCTATAATTTCACACATATTTTTGTTGCTATTTAATCTATGTATATTGGTTATTTATTTTGTTTTACTTCTAACAAAAAATAATGGCAAAACAAACAATATTCCGATAATGGAAAACAACAGCCCACTGCATGTTGCCATAGCCAGCGGAAACCAGAAATCTTCTTTCTGCCCTGCAATCAGGAACGGAAGCATTCCCATCAGTGTTGACAATATGGTTAACAAAATCGGGACAATTTTTGAACGGTAAGCCATAAAATAAGCCCTATTGCCCGAATCAACCCTGTCTTTTTTAACATTGTTCAATTCATTAATTATATAAATAGCAGAATTTACCGTTAACCCGCACAACAGGATGAGGGCGGAATACCCTCCCTGGTCGAAGCTGACCCCAAATATCCGGAAAGCCAGGAACACGCCTACAAAAGTTACCGGAACCAATGAAATAACAGCCAGCGGCTGCCACAGCGATTCAAACAACACGGCGCTGATCAGGTAAACAATTAAAACCACCAGGAATATCAGGGCTGTTTGCTGTTTTTTTTCTTTACTGCTTCGGTAAACCCATTGCTTGTTTTCAATTTTATACCCCATGGGCAGTATTTTAGTATATTCCGTTAACAATTCGTCCAATACCATACGGCCAAGCTGGTATGTGCCTATAAAATCCCACTCGACAAATATAACGTATTGCTGGTTTTTTTTATTAATTTCCGTGGATGTTTTCTGCTTTGAAATATCAGTTATCACCCCGGGCTTTAACAATGTTTTGTTTGATGGGAAAACGGCATTTTGTAATTGCCAGTAGTCAAAATTTCCGGCTGCACCTGATGATATTACCAGTTGTTCTATAAGGCTGTTGTTGTTTATTGTACCCATGTACCGGTCACTGGTAGTAACCAGGTTTAGAAAGTTTGAAAGACCCGAATATGCCGTGTTTTTAAATGCTATTTTCCCCCGGTCCGCTTCCAGTACGTATTCCCAGCTTTTATCACGGAAATAACCATCCGATCCCATAATGTTGGCCTCTTTGATGCGGGGATTCCTGAGTAATTCTTTCCTGAAGCCGTCGGCATAGCGATAAACCTGCTCGTAATTATATCCTGTAAATTCAACCTTATAGTTTCCCACGCGTTCCTGCATGGAATTGTTAAAGCCATCGCCCATGCCATAAATACGGGAATCAAGGCTGGAAAAGCCAATGGCTTTGGTAATCAGTTCATTTTGAAGATAAAAGGGGAAGCCTGTAAACTCATGTTCAGGTTTAAAGGTTATTACCATGCGTGCATTGTCGGGGCCGTATATGTTCGATTCAAAACGGTCTATTTCCGGGAATTGCTTTAAAAAGTTTTCGATCTCGATAAACACCTCGTTCATTTGTTCAAGGGTGGCGCCTTCTTCCATCGAGGCATACATAACCACCGAGGTGCGCTGTTTCTCACTATAGAACTTTCCATGGTCTACCTTTTCCACGAAAACACGCAACGTGCCCCCTATAATTTTTTCCACCACGGGGCCTATTGATCGTGTGTACACCTCACTGCCAAAGGTTTTGTTATACATATTGGCCCAAAAGTTTTCCTTTTCTATTTTACCCGGTAACAAAAAGACAGGAAGGCCAAACGACAGTATCAAAACAGTGATCCATATCCATTTGAAACGCCCGAAAAAGAATACCAAACGGGTATACAACCGGTTTACCGGTAGTATTCTTTTTTTTCTTCTGAAATATGTGCCATTTTTAACTTTGGGATACACCGGAATTTTTTCAATTAATGCAGGAATAAAGAAAAGGGCAATAAAAAGCGAAACGGAAAGGTTCACTATCAGCACCACGGCAAAGTCCAGTAAATTCAGTTGCGCGTTTTTATCAAGGAAGAAGATAACCGATAATGAAGCAATGCTGGTAAGGGTAGAAGCAAAAACAGCCAGGAACACGTTGTTATTTTTTTTATGCCTGATATGGTCGGTCATGACAATGCTGTTGTCTATAAGCAATCCCAGGGAAACGGTAATGCCGGCAAATGAGTACAGGTGCAACTGCACGCCAAGCAGGTAATAAATAAAAAAATTGATAGCCAGGTTGCATAGCAGGCTCAGGGATATGACCAGCATGTAGCGCAGGTTGAACGAGATAAGCCCGGTGAAAAGAAGCAAGAGTAACAGCGTGAGTGAGGAGCGGCGTATTATTTTTTTTATCTCACCGGATATGTATTCAGTGTTATCGTTAAGTAAAACAAGGTTTATTCCCCCGGGGAGGTTTTTATTGATCTCTGCTGCTTTTTGTTTAGCGCGCTTTGCCACTTTCAACTGGTTTTGCCCGCCTTCAGGGTAAATCACCACGAATGCCGTGTTTTTTCCGTTTAGCCGGTAGTACCGGCTCAATGGCACAGCTTCCCTTTTTATATTAGCAATATCTTCAAGATAAGTGATATGGCCTTCTTTGCCCGTATGTACCGGTATTTTCTTCAATTCCTCCGGGGAACCACCATACATGCCTTTTATAACCACCTGTTTATCTGCGTTGGAATTTACTGGGGCCTGACCCAGGGGTATCTGTACCTGTTCCAATCGTAAAGCATAATAAACATCACTGTTAGGTATGCCTAGGTTAAGCATTTTGTTGTAATCAACAATTATGTTCCACCGGAAAGGGGCAATGCCATGTAATTGCACCTCACCCAAACCTTTTACCTGTTGTAACGGTTCGATAACGTAATCTTCAATAATCGTGGCCAGCCCTTCATCGTTCTTGTCCGTTAATACTGAATAAGTCAATACCGGACTTTCACCCGGTGAATTTCCCCAAATGTAAACATTCGGATAAGAAAGACCATTTGGTAAAAGTGGATAAATATTGCTTATGATCTGCGATACCTCGTGGCTGGCCAGGTTGATATCAGCTTTTTCATCTATATCAGCAGTTACTCTTCCAAAACCGTTTCCAGAAACAGACCTCACGTTTTTTACTTCCCTTAACAGTGCCAGCCGTGCCTCGATCACCGAGGTTACCTTTTCCTCTATGGTGCGGGGCGATGCCCCGGGATAGCTAAACGAAACCCCGATAGTCTGGTAGTTGTATTCCGGTTTAAGCTGTATGGGCAGTTTGGGTAGTATAGCCAACCCGGACAGGGAGAGTACTGTAAAAAAGATTATTATGGTGAAGCAGTTGGTTTTAATTACGGACATTTGAAACCAAAGATTTATATTTAAAAAAAGTTTCCCTCAATAAACTGCATGATAATCTGATTATATTGTATATCGTTCTTCTTTGGGATAAAAAAACACCTTATAACTAACTCTTTATCTAAAATTAAAGCATATGGTAAATTGAGTCCTTCAAATGGTATTTCTAACCTTTCTTTAGTTAAAATTACTGAAGAGATTGGTAAATCGTATTTGTTTGCAAAAATGTATCTTTCATTAGGTAAATTTTTATCAAGTAAGTATTTAACATTTTGCACACCTATTTTTACTGATAAATCTTTAATATCAGGAATAATTTCATCAGTACATGTATTGCAAGCCCCTTGTGGAATTCTAAAAATAAACAAATACTCATTTTTTATAATGTCCTTTAGATTAATATTAACTGAATCAGTAAAAATGGTTAATTCACTAAGCTTTTTTCCATGATTAATTTGAATATTAATTTCTTTTGAAATTTGTTCATATCTAAAAACTTCAATTTTTTTCTTCAGTTTAAGAAAATTTTTATATAACAATATATTTCCAATAACAGATAATAACAAAAGTACAATGATAAAATAAACTTTTTTTCTCATAATAGTTTGGTATTTGATCGCAACTTATATTTCACCAAAACCGGGTTACTTGATTTATCCAGTTTTGATAATGTTTCAATTATCCATTTGTTAGGAAAAAGATACGATTTATTTGTGTCTTTCTCATAAGAATGTGTCATTATTTTCATTGTTTCAAACCAGTCGAAAGGATATATGGTTGTCACAAAGTAGTTATCCACACTGTAAATGGGTGAATGATATCCCAAAATATAATAATAAAAATTTGATTCTTTTAACCATTCAGGATTGGAAGTAAAATATTTGTCCCCATTTTCTTTATTTATATAGATATTAATTTTTGAGTTTGAAATCCTATAGCTTAAATAAGCATAATCTGTAGTTGTATGGTAATTACATAAATAGGTAAATATTTCTTTTTTGTTAAACTCAACTGATAAATCTACAATATTAAAAACCTTTTCCTTTTCAATATCCATTCCAGAAATGTTAATATTTTTGAGAGCATTCACACTATCATTCCATAGTTTATAAATATTGTTATCATAAAATTTGGTAAAAAACAATGTATCATTTAAACCAACTCCAAAATATTCATTTTTTGTAAATTGATGTTCTCTCCCAAAGTTGTTTTTATAAGGAAAATATTTTGCAATAATTCCACTATCCTTATGAAATCTAAGTAAGTTATATTGCAATTCTTCTCCAATAGCCCTTTCATCCCTATACATACAATTAATATAATAAATATCGTTTGAAATATACTCTATATCATTTGCAGCCATAATATTGATATTGCGTTTCCACAAATAGTTGCCTTTAAAATCATATGCTATTATTTGACGTCCAAAACTAATTACTACGATTTCGTTTTTATCGTTTATAGTGAAATCGTTTAATTGAAAATATTCATGAGGCCCCTTCCCCTTTTCATCCAACTTAGCTAAAAATTTACCTTCTTCTGTGAATACAAAAACCATTTCCTGGCGATCATCAAATATAAATATACGGTTTTTGGTAATACGAACTTTGCGTATATTGTAGATCAAACATTCAGGATTGGTTTCCAAAGGAATTAATATTACCGTATCCATTATTTTTGAAAGTCTTTTATCTTTTGTTATTACTTTACCATGCCAGTTTTCAAGGTTCAAGGTATCAAGTGAATTGAAATCAATGTTTGTTTCTTTAATATTACCATTACCTATTTTAGACTGACAACTAATTGTTAAAACAGAAATTAAAACAGCTATTAAATATCTCATTATATTATATATATTTCTTTAAATCAAACAACGTAATATATTTAAATTAAAACTTAAGAAGATAAAAAGTACCTCATTAAATTGAAGTACTCTTTTTATGATGTTATTATTGTGTAGGAGATACTGCCTCACAATTTCCATCACCACTTAGACATGACACACCATATCTGCCGGTATATTGTACAGTTTGGCTTTGTGATGTAGAGTAAATTTGAGAAGAGGTAAATTGCAATCTATCATAACTCACACTTATACCGTTACTTATTGAAAAAGCGTATGCAACTGCTCCTGAAGCCATACTTACTCTTGATATTGTTACGGTCTATAGTCAAGATTCCATAAATTATCCCACCAGTCATTTTCAGTTGATGGATCATCATCAAGGTATATAGTATGAATCCTTCCATCTTCATCAACCCATGAACCACCAAGTAGCCTTGCCGCTTCTTCTGCAGTTATTTCATCTGCAACAACTTCAGTTTGGGCTAGTGCAGTTTTACTCATTTTTTTTAATGACATGTTATCACTAGAAAAGTTAACACTTGATAAATTATATGTATAAGATATCAATAAAGCCATTAGAATACTTAAATAAACTAATATTTTCTTTTTCATAATTTTAACCTTTAATTAAATTTGTAAATTTCATCAAAATATCATCTTAAGAGCAGGAAACCCGTAGTTTCCAATTATTTAATTTGTTATCTTTGTCACATCACCTCCTTTCGTTTATTAATGAAGGGAATGAATAGAATGAAAGTAATTAATGTAATAAAAAAATGAATGGAATGAAAAGAATTGTTTTGATATGTGTTCCATTCTAATCTTCCATTTATAATTCCTATTTTCTTTAATTTATTCATTTCTTCATTCTTCATTTTAATTCTTTTTTTCGTTTCTGCTTTTTTCCCTTTGTTTGTTATTACTAACATATGGTTTAATATTAATCGTATTTAGCAATTATCAATGTGCAATGTGCAATGTGTAATTGACAATTTTTAAATCATTTTTTTCATCGTGCTTTCACTTGTGCACTGATTATTTTTGATTTTAATTTTCTTCATTCTTTTAATTTCTTCATTCTTTCATTTTTAAAGCCACAATCCGGTTCATACACATTATACTCTA
>Ga0307421_1000827_pt1 | contig 19809 bp, 15 predicted proteins | sample SalMarWE160270MG_FD_202163 | JGI IMG/M metagenome (GOLD analysis project Ga0307421, IMG submission 202163) | Salt marsh sediment microbial communities from the Plum Island Ecosystem LTER, Massachusetts, United States - WE1602-70 | ecosystem: Environmental > Aquatic > Marine > Intertidal zone >...
CAGAAACTCTGGGTACCTTTTTCCTTGTATTAACGTTGTGCCTGTTTATAGAAGTCGATCGTGCTGATAACAGGATTGCGTACTATGTATATATTGGTATTATCACGTCATTAGCAGGATTGACACGTCCATTGCTTCTTTTTCTTATACCACTTTACTTCATCTTTTTTGCCTCTCGCTGCTGGTTCGCGCGGGCAACAATGTCCGACGTGGCTAGGCGTTTATTAGCCTTCACGATTCCTGTGGTGGTTATCGTTTTGGGCTGGAGTTTCTTCAATAAGATAACTCTGGGGTACTTTGGCCCTACTACAATGACTGGTTATCACTTAAGTCAGCATAGCGGGGCTTTTATAGAACTTGCAACGGATGAGTATTCAACGATTAGGGATGTGTACCTCAAATATCGACAAGAGCGACTAAGAGAAGCAGGCACGCATTCAGGGACTATATGGATGGCTTGGCCAGAGATCAGCGAAGTTACGGGACTTACGTTTAGCGAAATATCGAAGAAATTACAGAAGATGTCGGTACAGTTGTTCGTGCGACATCCTTTTTTGTACATCAAGGGTGTAAGCCGGTCTTGGATGAGATTCTGGGAAAAAGAGAATCACTGGATGCCGCAGAAAGTCAAATTTACTATTATTAGGATGATGATTGACTTCGCATCCTGGATACAAGGGCGATTACTGATCACTATAGACTCCATTTTCTGGGTTTTAGTAGTATGGTATATATATTACGCTATAGTTCATAGACAAATTGACTCAGAGTTTAATTTACTTATAGCTTCTACCGTTATCCTCGGTTCAGTTATCCAAGCATTGGCAGAGTATGGTGGAGGTGGTGCACGTCTTGCAATACCATTCCAGCCGTTGATAATATGCATAGTCTTGCTGTGGGTGTGGCAGCGATTGAAGGTTCTTAAGATACAACCCAATATGTTGCTTGGTAAAACAAAGGCCACATTTGTTAAGCAAAGTGATTAAGTATATCTGGATCTCAGCATGCCTATAATTAAATCTCATCTTTGTGCGTGAGAGGAAATCACTAGTAAAATACAGGTGTTATATTAATGATAATTTGGCTCTGTGGTTAATTCCCAGCAAGGAAACTCTATATGTGTGGTATTGCAGGAGTTGTTTATTTCAATGGTAAGGCCGTCTCTCCACAACTCATTGCCAAAATGACAGATTGCATGAAACATCGTGGACCGGATGATAAAGGGCATGTTTTGCTTTCACCATATGCACCTCACTCAGCTATTGAATTCCGTGATCCGTCGGAAATTGGGCACTTACCTCATGCCAATATTGCACTCGGACATCGCCGGTTAAGCATAATCGATCTCAGCGAGTCGGGACACCAGCCAATGTGTAACGAGGATAGGTCTATTTGGATAGTCTTCAATGGAGAAATTTACAACTTCCAAGAGATTCGAAAGCAGCTTGGGGAACATGAGTTTAGAAGTAGAAGCGATACCGAGGTGATTCTACATGCTTATGAACAGTGGGGTCTCGATGCAATTCGGAAATTCAACGGCATGTTCGCTTTTGCGTTGGTTGACCTGCGAAAGAACAGATTGTTTCTGGTCAGGGACAGGATAGGAATAAAACCGCTGTATTATTACTTGGATAGCAAATGTCTGGTCTTTGCCTCAGAATTGAAAGCAATACTACTTACAGATGTACCACGTCAAATCGATCCAAACGGTGTAGCATCTTACTTCAGTCATGGCTATATCCCTTCCCCACGTACTATATTTAAACATCACCGTAAATTAGAACCAGCTCATGTCTTTTCTATAGACCTGGATAGTAACCATCAGAGCGAAGAGGTCTATTGGTCTATCACAGTGACACCTTATTTCAATAATAACGAAGAAGAGTGGGGTGAAGCCGTAAGATATCTGCTCCATGATGCGACACGACTGCGTCTTATCAGTGATGTGCCCGTAGGAGCTTTTCTAAGTGGCGGTATCGATTCTGGATCAGTGGTAGCCATGATGGCACAAAGCTCAGAGAATCATTGTAACACATTTACGATTGGGTTCGAAGAAGAAGAGTTATCCGAGCTTCGGAATGCACGTCTAGTAGCACAAAAATGGCACACTAACCATAAAGAGAAGGTTTTAAGACCTGATGCATTATCTATTTTCTCTAATCTGATCTACCAATACGATGAGCCTTTTGCGGACTCATCTGCCGTTCCTACCTTCTATGTCTGCAAGGAAGCGCGAAATCACGTTACTGTTGCTCTTTCGGGTGATGGTGGTGACGAGCTATTCGCCGGATACAATAATTACCAGGCAATGATGGATAGCATAGCTCTCGATTATACACCTTCTTTTCTGAAGATGTTACTGAAATGCGTTTATACTGATATCCCCTATTTAAGATATCGGCAACGGTTTATCAGATCAGCCTTAAATGATGACGAGTATTATTGCCGACATTTAATGACAATTTTTGATCCAGTATTCAGAAAAAAACTTTTTAAACCTGACTTTCTTCGCCAAATAGATGATTTCGATGACTTCGACCAGTTCAGGTCCTTCTATCAGAAAGGCCAAGACGATCCACTTACATCGATGGAGCTTCTTGATCTTAAGACCTATCTTCCGGAAGACATCTTAACAAAGATAGATCGAGCAAGTATGTACCATTCACTTGAAGTTAGAGTTCCTTTTTTAGACCATCGACTTGTCGAGCTATCATTCCACATCCCGTCTTCTTTGAAGATGATGAAAAAAGAAAGGAAAGCTATCTTACGTCAGTCCATGAAAACATTTTTACCCGAGCCAGTGTTGCATCAAAGAAAAATGGGATTTGCTGTCCCATTATCGCAATGGTTTGAAGGCGAGATGCATGATATGATGATCGATCGTCTGACTCGGCCTGATTTTTCATTCAAAGAATGGTTTAATACAGATATCATTAACTATTTGATTGAAAACCCATCACGATACAAGTCTGCTTCACAGATCTGGTCGCTCTTAGTCTTCGATGAATGGTGCCAAAGATATTTGTAGTTAAAATCTCGCAGATATAACAACTCTGTATAGAAAACATTATCTACCATCAAGGATCTGCACTTACCTATAATGGTCTCGAATCTTACTGATAAAAAAATTGGTATTGTCGTCAACCTTTATCACCCTATTATCGGTGGAGCAGAAACTCATACTAAACAGCTGTCTGCGTGTTTGCGTGAGATCGGAATCCCGGTTTCAATCATTACAAGAAAGAACCTAGGTTATCCAAAACAAGATTCAATCGATGGGTGTGATGTCTATCGTATTCTTGAGTTCTGGAATCTGCATAATCATACATGTTCAAAGATTTATAAGGTAGTTAAGAGGAAACTTTGGCCTAATACCAACAAAGATTATGTCAACAGTACTCTTGGGAAATCGATGGAGATCGATCGGCAAAAACCATGCCTTATTGATCGTATTGCGGTAAAATATAGCCTTATGGGTATAAAAATTCCTTTGTTAATACACTCAATTACCCATCATTATGATCTATTGCAATTTCAGCTTCTTAGTACCTTTGAGATGTTTCCAGCCTTCCCATATTGGCTAAGGCACAAGAAAAAAATACTTCGGCTGGGTGCTATGAAAGATTTTTATGAAATCGAAAAAGCAAATAAAATGTCCCATTTCCGCCAAATCGTCATAAAGGAGTTTGAAAAGATTGTGTGCATTTCATCTGCCTTAAAGCATAAGTGGCTTAATATCGGAGTTTCACCTGATAAGCTTGTAGAAATACCAAATGGGGTTGATATTGATAGGTTCAAACCTACTACCATGGAAAGCAAGAAACGCTTAAGGTATGATCTTGGACTCCCTCATAAGAAACTGATAGTTTCTATCGCAAAGCAAGTTGCTATTAAGGGGATTAAACTTACTCTTGAAGCTATATTAATGGCAAAACAAACCATACCTGATATTCATTATGTTCATGTCGGAGGACAAGGTGAGACAACTGGTCGCTTGGAAAGGTACATTAAAGAAAATAAACTTGAAAGCTATGTATCTTTCGTAGGTGAGAAAACCGATGTTGCGCCGTATCTACAATGTGCAGATCTATTTGTCTCTTCATCCTATACTGAAGGTCTTTCCAACGCCATGCTGGAAGCGCTAGCCTCAGGTTTGCCTTTGGTCGTTACTGATACAAGTGGCGCGATAGATGCAGTCGTCCCAGGGGAAAATGGATACGTTTTGAAAGATAGAGATGAACGAAGTTTGTCTATCTATCTTGTTAATCTTCTTCAAAATAATGATAAACGAAGACGCTTTGGCAAAGCAAGTAGAAATATTGCAGTTTCTAAATTCTCTCTCAAAGAGATGGTCAAGAAGTATACAACTATGTACTCAGAAGTTTTAGCTGTGTAAGCTGTTTTCAAGTTCAATATAATGAGCCATTGGTTCAGGGCAAAAATCTTAAAAACTCTCCTGGGAGTTGCTACTAAATGATGAAAATAGCTCTGGTTACTAGAATGTTTCCCAGTGATTATGAGCCTTATTCTGGTACGTTTGTATATGAGCAAGCTCGTGAGATTGCTAAGCGAGTAAATCTAATAGTTATTAATCCTGTTGTCCGATATCCTTCTCTGCCGCGATACAATGGCTTGAATCATAAGAGAAAAGAAATACCAAAATATCAAAGATTGGATGGATTTTACGTTTATTCTCCAAATTACTGGTATTTGCCTAAAGTGCAGAACAAATATGCCCACTGGAATCTCGCTTTGACTTTCTCCTTAGCTATATGGCATAAAGCTCGTGACGCTCAACTGATTCATGTCCACAACGCGATGCCAGATGCTTTTGCTGGATTGATCGCAGGGAGAATTCTGCGTAAACCGATGGTGGTGACGTGCCATGGGTCTGACATTAACACCTGGGCTGTGCCTGAACTCCCTTCGAGCAGACGCCTAATCATAAGCGGACTCATGCATGCACAGCGTGTAATAGCTGTTAGTAATGCTTTAGGCCAGAAGATCAAAGAGCTAGGGATTGAAAAAGAAAAGATTCGGATAATTAGCAATGGATTTAATCCAGACTTATTCTTTCCTATGAACCAGCATGATTGCAGAAAAGCGTTGGGACTGCCACTGGACAAACGGATTTACCTTTCCGTTGGAGCGCTAAGGCCAGTTAAAGGCTTTAACTGCCTCATATCTGCCTACGGACAGTTAAAACGCTCTGGTCTCGATTTTGTCGCCTACATCATTGGTGAAGGCAAAGAGCGCGAAAAACTGGAAAATCAAATAAAAAAGGAAGGATTAGAAGGCACTGTTTTTCTTGCTGGCACGTTCGCCCACAAGGAGATTCCCACTTGGATGAACGCTGCAGATTATGTTGTCGTTTCGAGCAAAAATGAAGGGTGGCCGTGCAATGTTGTTGAGTCAATAGCTTGTGGAACACCTGTGCTAGCTACGCCAGTAGGTGGCATTCCAAAGATTATCACACATGCTAGCGGATACTTGGGCAGTGGTACGTCTCGTAAGGATCTAATAGATATGATTACCAAGGGAAGCAATCGAACATACTCCCGGACCGAAGTGATAGCCTGCGCGCAAACACACACATGGCAGTCCGAGGTGACACAACTGATGCAAGTTTACAAGGAATTGTGTTGAAGCCCCGTTTACATCGCTTTCAAGATATTATGAAACGAGGCAGGTTATAAATACAATTGACGGTTTGCTATATTTGGATGTTTTTAATCGTATGAAAGCATGCCAAGCATGTTCTGATCAGCAAATGGGAAAGTACTGGGTATAGATAAAACTCAGCGTGGTTGCATGATACACGCCACATTTCCAATAGTGTATGGATGAGGCGATGCGGTTGTTTGGCAGGGAAGTCTTGTTTGATCTCACGCTACTAGAGTAGAATAAAGCATGAAAATTCTCATGGTACTCATAGGCTCTTCGTTTCCGCCGGATATCCGAGTCGAAAAAGAGGCTCGGACTCTTATCGATGCTGGCCATGAAGTGTCGTTGGCCTGTAGTCGAACTGATGGCCAAAGATCGCAAACACGGCACAACGGAATCCACATCCTGCGCTTTGATTATCCAGGGAAGGTTAAGTGCAAGATTGGTTCACTTCAGTTCTATACGACTTTGTTTAACTCTTACTGGTTGCATTCTCTAACGAGCGCTATATCGCAAATCGGAGCTGATGCGGTTCACGTTCATGACCTTGGTGGTGTTAGCTATTCCGCACTTGTGGCCGCCAAGCGCCAACAATGTAAGACTGTGCTCGACCTACACGAAAACTGGCCCCCTCTCATAGAAATGTATGCCGCGCACGGTCAGCTACCCATTTTGCAGAGACTTGTGGCCAGATTGAGGTTTTGGTCAAGGTACGAGAGATCATGCCTTAGGTTGGCTGACCATGTGGTCGTTACTGCTCATGGAATGAAAGAAAGAATAGTCAACCTCGGAATACCCAACGACAAAATCTCCGTGGTTATGAACTTGGAAGATGTAAACCGCTTTCTTTCCCTGCCAGTACAAGCCGATATCATTGAAACATATAGGAATAAATTTGTCCTGTCATATATTGGGAAGCTTACGTTTGAACGAGGTATACAAACTGTAATTCATGCTGTAAAGCTATTAAAGGATAAAATCCCGAATATACTGTTCTTAGTAGTTGGCGATGGTCCTTGCGAGCACAAGTTCAAGTCAATGTGTAAAAAACTTGACATTTCTGAATACGTTATGTTCACGGGCTGGGTGGATTTTGAGGCTGTTCGGTCTTATATGCTTGCTACTGATGTAGCTGTGCTGCCACAAATTGTCAATCAACAAACGCTTTTGACCTCCGCTCACAAGGTTTTCCAGTATATGGTCATTGGCAGGCCGTTGGTTCTAACCCCGACTCAGGTTTACACGAACATAAACAAAGAGAAAAATTTTGCTTTATTTGTGCCATACGACGACCCCGAAGTGCTCAGTGAAGCCATCATACGCTTGTATGAGGATGATGCGTTGCGGTTGAGGTTGTCAGAGAATGCACGTCGTCTAACCAGAGAAAAGTACGACTGGAGTTTAATGGCGAAAAACCTAACTGACATCTATAGTAGAATGTGTGTACCTATATCGCGGACGGCATCGTCACGACACACATGAGATGCAGCAGAAACAGCTATATTGAATCTTGCGGGGATACCTGTACGTATTATGGTATCACAGAAAGTGCAAAAAACAGAAGTAACCTTGCTTACCAGGTCTGTCGCATCTGGCAAATCGGATGCGGTAAATCTATACATACAGGTCTTAGAGAACTGAGGGAATCGCCTCCTCAGCTATGGTGTATTTAGCCGCGTGGTTATGATATTTGCATGTATTTTAGAATATATTTTTTACTCTGGGTCCAATGAAGATAGTAAATGTAGTTGGCGCGCGTCCTAACTTCATGAAGATTGTGCCTCTTATGACGGCGTATGACGCATGCGAAGAGATAGAACCAGTTATAGTTCATACCGGCCAGCATTACGATGAGCAAATGAGCGCCTTGTTTTTTCACCAGCTTGGTATCCCTGAGCCGGATATCAATTTGCACGTTGGCTCCGCTACTCATGCGGTCCAGACAGCCGAAATTATGAAGGCCTTCGAGGCAGTTGTTTTGCAAGATAAGCCGGATGTTGTCCTTGTTGTTGGGGATGTTAACAGCACCATTGCTTGCAGTCTTGTGGCGGCTAAACTGGGCATAAAGCTTATACATGTTGAGGCTGGGCTTCGTAGCTTTGACCGCTCAATGCCGGAGGAGATTAATCGTATAGTTACGGACTCCATCAGCGACCTACTGTTTTGTACAGAACAGAGTGGTATGGACAATCTTTTCCGCGAAGGTGTGTCTGAGGAAAAGATATTCTTGGTTGGTAACGTTATGGTCGACACTTTGCTGAAGAACAAATCCAAAATCGAAAAATCAAATGTTTTGAACCACTTGAGCCTTAACGGCTGTCCTTTTGCTGTTCTGACCTTACATCGTCCTGCTAATGTGGATGACCCCGTCGCCTTTGAACGGGTTATCGATGCTCTTGAAATCATATGCGAAGATATGCCCATAATTTTCACAGTTCATCCACGGACTCGGAGACATCTATTGTCTTCTTCTCTGGGCGAGCGTGTGAAAAGAATGCCTGGCCTGCGGTTAACTTATCCGTTGGGGTATCTTGATTTTCTGAGGCTAATGTCCTCTGCCAAGTTAGTGCTAACAGATTCTGGCGGCATACAGGAAGAAACTACTATCTTGAAAGTTCCCTGTATAACGCTGCGCGAAAACACTGAGCGTCCGATTACCATACAAGTCGGCTCCAATACACTTGTTGGCAATGATACAGACAAGATTATTGAAGCGTATAGAAAGACAGTATCTGGCCCTCGGCGAGAGCCTCAGATTCCACCACTTTGGGATGGCCACGCCGCTGAAAGAATTGTCAACATACTTCTTGAAAAGCTATAGTCGCTGATAGCAAATTCATCAACAAGTAATAGGCTGCTGGAGGGCCGGCCGTAAAGTCACTGTGTTGTGCCCGTCCTCAAGGACAGGATACCGAACTGCTCAGAGATAAAAGGGCCATATAAGTTATTTTATCCCTTATCTCTTCACCAGTTTTTAGCGCTCAACGACTAATCGTTTGTGGATGGATAGAACACTGGGTAGGACTTTGCTGAATATCATAGCTCGAATTATAAGTCGAATCGTGCGGCAGCAACGTTGTGACGGCTTTCTGGGACATGTCCGTAAAATTGCAGTGATTCGGGAATGTTGTATCGGAGATGTGCTCCAAACAACGCCTGCTGTACGGGCACTGAAGGCTGCCTTTCCAAAAGCAGAGCTTCACTATTATACGGGTCGCTGGTCGAGGCCAGCTATTTTGAAAAATCCCTCAATTGACCAAATTAAGGAAATCCCAGATCCTAATATGAACGCAGATAACCCTCTAAGGCGGCTGGTTTTTTTCTGGTCGAAGAGAAAGGAACGATATGACTTAGTGATATGCTTTAACTACGGTTTCTTCCATGGTCTCGAAAGCTGGCTTATGGGGGCTAAGGTACGCATAGGTCTGGATGATGCCCGAGGCATGGGCTGTTTTTTTAATGTAAGAATCCCTTACTCACCGAGCCAAAACCGACAATCGTTGTATATGAAAATGATAGGAAGCATCACTTTGGTTGATAAGAACAACGTGCACATTACTTTTTACTTCGACGAGCACGATATACAAAAGGCATCACGCCTGTTGGGAGCTTCGCAAGTGGGGTCACTTTTGATCGCCATAAGTCCTGGAGGGGCAGTCAACCCATTTTCGAGCATTTCACAAAGGCGATGGTTTCCAGAACGATTTGCCGCTGTAGCCAATATCCTGAGTGAAAGGCATGGAGTGCAAATCATACTTATCGGTGGACCCTCTGACAGAGAGGTGACTAAGAAGGTTGAATTGCAGATGTCTAAGCCGTATGTAGATTTAGCTGGTCAAATGTCCCTCCAGGAAACCGGCGCTTTGCTAAGCGTGTGTTCTGTGCTCATTAGCAATGATTCGGCTCTCGTGTTTCTGGCCTCTGCTGTGGGGTGCCCCACTCTGGTTATTTATGGTCCGGAGCTTTCGTGTGTGGCTTCTCCTCTTGGAGATAGCCATATCAGTTTAGAGGCTGACATGCCGTGCCGTCCCTGTTTTCCAAAGCCCCGTTGCTCAGAGCCGGAATGTATGGACCGCATATCGGTTGATATGGTAGTCCAGGCCGCTGAGCATCTCCTATCGAGAAAAGCTCTATTACAGAGTGTGGTTGGTTAGGATGCAAAAATGAGTTTCGATCAAAGACAAACTATCCGTACAAATCACTGGGCTGCTTACAATCGCATAGCAGTCAACGGACTACAGCCCTTTTACAAACAAAGGAGCCGACTGTCTGTTCGCTCATTCCGCTGGTGGTTAATTCTAACATTGGTCATAGTTCAAACGTTTTTTTTGCACGGGATATCAGGGGCAAGTTTATGGGGAATAGTATCTGGAGGCATCTTATTGCTCTTGATTGTTAGCTCAGTTGTTGAAGTGCAACCGACTATATCCGAGATGCGGAAACTGTATGGCACTTTGTTAGTCTTTCTGGTTCTAACAATGCTTGGTATTGGAATAGGTATTCTGCGAGGTTGTAGTAATATTGACATTGCAAAGGACTTTATGAAGTTTGGCAATGTTTTCTTACTTCTGCACTTCTTGAAAGGGCCCTATGGGCCTGAGAAGATCAAACAAGTTGTGAAAGTCACTATAATAGCCATTTACATAGCGACGGTTGTGGCATTCTTCGGTAAGATTGGCATTCGAGTGCCATATTTCATTGCGTCTGTTGACTATGCAGGCCAATGTATACCCATAGTTCTAATAGCTGTAGCGGAGCTATTGTTTAATCCAAAGATGCGAGTAAGCCCAGTTATCCTTATGTTCCCAGCCTTTTGTACCCTCATAATTTCGATGACACGAACGTACTGGCTTGGAACAATCTTGGGTCTAACTATTCTTTATTTCCTGAAGAGTAAGGATTTTCAAAAGCGCGGCATCTGGCCAATAGTTATTTCAATTGGCATCTTAGTAATCTGCTGCTATATGGTTGTCGGTGGTATCCCGTTTGTAAGCATGGAACCAGGGGAAGTCTCAATATCTGAAAAAATCGAAAAACGCTTTGAATTTATCAGGATGGGTCGATATCGGGATGAGCCATCGTTGGCAAACCGTATTGATGAAGTGATAATAGTAATAGAGAGCATCGAGAATTGGGTGGTTGGTAACGGCCTTGGCGAGTCAGTATTAATTAATACCACGGCCTATGCTGATCGGGAACATTGGGAGTGGGTCCCAAGTACATGGTTTCACAACGCATATTTGTTTTTCCTTCTGAAGATGGGGCTGCTGGGACTGGGTGTTTTTCTGGCAATCCTCTTGCTTTTGCTCCGTATTGGTTACCAAAAGTTCGTAATAAGCAGTGGATATAACAAGGCCTTATCCGCTTCCTTTATAGCTTATCTTGTGTCAGCTTCGGTTATGTCTCTGGCTACCGGAAACTTCGTAACTCCAAGGTGCTGGCTTATTCTTGGAATATGTGGAGGTGCGGTTATTAATAACAGGACCTATGCTAAACATCAAAAAGGCAAATCTACACAAGGAATGCATCAACGAGTCAAGCAAAAGACGCAAGGTTAGAAATGCGGCGCATATACAAACTCATAAGGGAAACAATCTGTCAGGATTATAACATTATTGTAGCGCTGCAGCTCTTAGCTATTATTGGTGGACTGTTACCTCTGTTTTGGTTGGATGTTCGTATTGAGTATGACGATGGCTGGTTCACAACAGCAGCTTATGAATGGGCCTTTCACGGTGTGCCACGGATTCCGGCCTTTGCCGGTAGTGGGGCCGACGATGAGGTTATACATGCCTTATGGCCGATGGTTTCTGGCAGCGCAGCGATTTTCATCAAGCTTTTGTCTGGTCTGATGCCCATCGTTGTTTGTGCACGTCTGCCCATGATAATCGCATCATTAACAGCGATCCTGTTACTCGGCATTCAAGGAAGTAAAATCTTTGGACAACTGGCAGCATGGGCTGCAGCTGCGTTGTTAGCCTTGGATTCCGTTGTTTTCCTAAACGCCCGAACCGTACGACCAGAAGCGCTGCTTCTACCAATCTTTGTGTGGGTATTATTGCAGCTTATGATCGTATTAGATGGAAAAAGTAATCCCTTCAATATGCTTGGAATAGGGGTGATTCTTGGAGCAGGCTGGTTCCTTTTCCATCAAAATTCCATTGTCGTGCCAGGGTTAATGTTAGGATCTGCCTTGTTATTTAGCGGTAATCGTAAGCTGGCACTTAGAGCACTATTGTGGACAGGGCTTGGAATCGCATTCGGATTCACACTGTATTGCTTGATTGGCTATTATACTATTGGAAACCATGCTTTCAAGGGTGAAATGCTACAAGGTGTGGGAAAATTAGTAATGAATTCATCTAAAGAACATAGTGGTTACTTAAACAACGGACTGGCTTTAATAAAGAAATGGTGCGTATTTCCATACAGAGCTGTTCTAGTCGCCTGTGCAGTTATGGCTGCGTATGGGAGCCGGAAGGATACTCAAAAACGGTTTTTGATAGCTGCTTCGATTTCGTATTTGATGGTGTACACAGTAGGACGAGCCAGTGAAAATATGAGATATATGGCATATATTAGCTTTATGCTTTCGCCACTTGTTGGAACGGCTCTGGCACATCGCAAGGTAGTCTTCCGTCCCTCGGTGCGAAAATTATTTGTCGGCATATATATTTTGACACTCGCCAGCGGACTGGGAAACATCTATGAAATTTGGCGCCTTCGGCCAGCTTCCGCGACAAATCTGAGAGCTATGATAGAAACAAGTGTGCCTTCTAACAGCACAATTGTAGGAAGCCTTTGGATAGGTGGAGTCGTCCCTGAGCGAAAGCTGATCTTGGACATACATTTCCCAAACTACTTTGTAGGTCATAAGCAAGAGCAATACTACATTATCGAAGATGGTTTATATGGAGCTCCAACAAAAAATGCTGTCATATTCCTGGAGAAGAATGGCTGGAAATGTAGAGATATTGTTGAGCGCCCATTACCAAGACTCAAATATATACGTGTCAGTAAAGTTGTTCGCGCTTCGAGCTTACTCTCAGCCCGATAGAAGCAATAGCGACATATTTAGAAATGCTCCATGACAATTTAGCTTTATCTGTTATTCTGGTGAGTCACAACGTGAATAAACTGCTTCGCCAGTGCCTCACTTCACTATTCACCAGTTGCAAAAGCGTGAATCTACAAGCTATCGTTGTAGATAATTGCTCCCAAGATGGCAGCGGCGATATGGTAGCAGATGTCTTCCCAGATGTGATGTTAATTAGGAATGAATCTAATGTAGGATTTGCAGCGGCAGCTAATCAAGGAATCCGAATCAGTTGTGGAAAGTATATCTTATTGTTGAATCCTGATACGTTGATTGTCAACAATGCTATCGATATGATGTTGCAATGGATGGAAAATTACCCGGATGTTGGCATATGTGGGCCGCAATTGCTAAATCCGGACGCTACCATTCAGCGATCGATTATCAGCTTCCCAAGTTTACTAACAATTACAATGGTTCATCTTTTCCCTTTTCTCAAATCGATCAACCGATCGCTCGGAATTGGTGAGTTTCAGGATCACACAACCTCTCAACTGGTAGAGTGCGTTTCGGGTGCGTGTTTTATGATTCGGCAGGATGTAATTAACTCAATTGGTACCTTTGATGAACGCTTTTTCTTAAATGCCGAAGAAATGGACTTTTGTCGTAGGGCCACACTGAACAATTGGAAAGTATATTTCTTGGCTGAAGCTAAAGTTATCCATTACGGAGGACAAAGCTCTAAGACAAACCCCGCCTCCGGATTCATTGAATTTCATCGGGCACAACACATTTACTATACAAAATATTTTTGCAGAGCCAAACAATCAGTGCTCAAACTGATCTTTTTCTCTGGGCTTCTATTGCGCACAGCATATCAAGGATTTAAAGTACTATTGAATAAGACAGATACAGAAGAGGACAGCAGGAAAAAATGGACGTTGTTCTGTAAGACTCTCAGGTGGTATTTATCCTCGGAAAGGTAAGTGTTTGTCCTGCTGGTTCAGTAAATGTCGAGATAATAGTTAGCTTATAAACACCTAAGGCAAGATAAAAAGGAAAAATTATTAAATGTGTGGAATAGCTGGAATCTATTATTATGATAGAACGAATTTTGTCGATCGAAGCGTGATCGATAAAATGATAGGAAAGATGCACCATCGAGGACCCGATGATGAAGGAGTCTTCGTGGATGGTTCAATAGGTTTAGGTCATCGACGGCTGTCAATTATTGATCTGAGCGATCTCGCACACCAACCTATGGAATCTCTGGATGGTCGGCTTGTTATTGTTCACAACGGCGAAATATACAATTACCTTGAGCTTAGAGATGAGCTCAAAAACATGGGGTATCGTTTCTTTTCTAACTCAGATACAGAAGTAATCTTAAACGCCTATGACTGTTGGCAGGAACGTTGCGTCGAAAAATTCATTGGGATGTTTGCAACCGCTATCTGGGATAAGCAAAATCAAAAGCTATTTGTGGCACGTGACCGATTGGGGATCAAACCCTTCTACTATTATATAGATGACACATGTTTTTTCTTTGCATCTGAAATCAAGGCGCTACTGGAGGTTCCCGGAATATATGCCAAGCCAAACAACGAAGCTATCTTTGAGTATCTCCACTTTTCGTATACACTGGGGGACAAGACATGGTTTAAAAATATCAAGAAGCTTATGCCAGGCTGGCGAGGATACGTAACCACGAAAGGATTAAGTTGTGTGAAATACTGGGATGTAACGTTTGATGGATCAGACAATCATCATCGGCCGGAAAAAGATTTAGAAGACGAATTAAGAGAATTACTTGTAGACTCTGTGAAGCTTAGACTGCGTAGTGATGTTCCTGTTGGTGCACATTTAAGTGGCGGGCTTGACTCAAGTTCGGTATCAGCTATCGCACGGGACAACCTCAACAGTCTGAAGACCTTTAGTATAGGCTTCAATGAAGGTAACTTCGATGAGAGACGTTGGAGCAATATAGTAAAGGACCATTTGCAAACAGAACATTTTGTGCAAGTAGTTACCCATCACGACTTACCTGAGTATTTGGAAAGGATTGTTTGGTTGTTAGATGAACCCGTGATTGGTGGGCCTGTCTATCCTCAGCTCAAGCTAAACGAAATGGTAAAAGATAATGGAGTGAAAGTTATTTTGGGTGGTCAAGGAGGAGATGAACTCTTTGTGGGATATATCTGGCATTATACTGCATTTTTTAGAGATAAACTAAGGAAGATTCTTCGAGGTCAGGTAGAAAATCTGAGGGATTTCGTATGGAATGTTGCCGGCCTACGTGGAAGATTTACGATGAGATTTCTCTTGGGTGGGATTCTGAGAAGAATTGCCCACTTCCAAACGCAGGATTTGGTATCGCAGGAATTCTTGCAGGCAAACAACCTGGATGCTTCACCAACTTTATGGGGTGCAAATGGAGGGACCTTACTTGAACAACAGCAGTACCATGACGTTAAATACTTCCTGCAAGGCTTACTCCAACTGGAGGATCGGATGAGTATGGCGGTATCAATCGAGTCGCGAGTTCCATTATGTGACCACCGGATTGTTGAGTTTGTAGCTAAGTTGCCCTCCGACTTCAAGATCCACCGGGGAGAGACAAAATATCTGGAACGAAAAGCAGTTGAGCATTTACTGCCGTCTGATATCGTTTATCGAAAGGACAAAAAAGGCTTTTCTACTCCTCTTGATGAATGGTTCAAAGGTCCATTGAGGCCTTGGGTCACAGATATGCTGGAGATGAAGAATATTAAGAAGAGAGGTATCTTCGATTGGGAAAAGGTTAACAAGCTATTAAGAACCCACTTCGAGGGTCGCCAGCCTATGGCTAACCGGATTTGGCCTCTTCTGAACGTTGAAATGTGGTATCGGTGCTTCATTGATTAAGTGCTATAACCTATGTTGTTACAGTAGAATTAAATCAGATGAATTTAGAGCTGATAAAATACGTTAAGTGCCTTAACTGCGGCAGAAGCACAATGGAATTAATCTTCTTCGACGAAACAGGAAAAGGAGTGATGAAACCGCAGGCAAATGTTCAGCTCAGCTACAAACGTGATGGTATCTTGTTATGCCAATGTGGACACTTCTATCCTATCATCGGAAACATTATCCGAACCGTGAATATAGAAGCACGACCTTACAAAGCGTATTTTCTTAAATTCAAAGATATTTTATGCAAATTGGGTGTCAACCTTCAGCCACCAACACTTGAGGCCAGGGTAAGACATGCCCATACAAGTTTCAGCTATGAATGGAAGATGCTCAAAAGTAAAAGCACTGTCTGGGGGCTGACCAGAGAAGAGATGCTTAACAATTTAGAAAAGCAGTTACTGGTTAAAAACGAACACATGCGCAATATGATAATCTTGGATGCCGGCTCCGGTCATGGATGGACAACCTCGGCCTTTGCTAAACTATCGGATAATGTAATATCATTGGAAATAAGTGAAAGTATTGATTTAGCTTATAAGGAGTCTAGCGACAAGAATAATGTTTTGTTTATCCAGGGAAATGTTATAACTCCTCCCCTTGTGGATGAGTCTATCGATATCATTTACGCAGCTGGCGTCCTGCACCATAGCCCAAATACAAAGTTATCAGCCCAAGCGTTAATGCATCTTTTGAAAAAGCAAGGTCGTTTTTATCTATGGCTTTATCCTAAGAGGTGCTTTATTTATACCATGGTGCTGAACTTTGTGCGTTTTTTCACTTCCAGGATACCCCCCTTTATATTGTGGCAAGTTTTAAAGATCTCACTCCCATTGTTCAATCTTTGGAGCAAGGTAAAGTCAAAACACAATAGTTCATGTCCATATTCTTATTTAAGCACAGATGATAGGATGATAGGTCTTTTTGATACCTATTCTCCCAAATACCGTCATACACATTATCCAGAAGAAGTGGAGCAGTGGTTCAAGGAACAAAACTTTGAGAGAACCAATCTACTTCACTTTAATAAGTATAATTTTGACATGTTGGCAATAAAATCATAACCATCTATGTGAAAGCGCTTAGTAATAGTAATCAATCAATTCATAATCTCCACTCGCGATAGCCATATAGGATACGCTCCGAAACCGGCAGATATTAAGTAGCAGGCTCTAAGATAAGGATTTTTCCAGTTAGATTTCTTTATTAATTTTTAAGTGAAAAATAACTTAAGTGGCTTAAAAAAGACTATGGCCACAGACCCAAAATTGTAAACAATTATTCTGAACAGGGATTAAATCGTAAAGACAACAGTAAGAAAAACAATATCTATGCAGGAAGAAACATTACGACACTATCGCTTACCAATTTATGAACAATTAGTAAATTCCTCAAATTTTAGAGAAATACTGGAAAATTAATCTTTTCTCTAAATCTATTAAATATTGCCTTAGTATTAACATATGATAAGTTTTATTATGCCTGCCAAAAATGCATCACTATATATAAATGATGCTATAACTCCATTTCTCAAAGCAGACTATAAGGATTGGGAGTTAATCGTAGTTGAGGATCATTCTGCGGATAATACCTTAACTATACTGAAGGAAATCGAAAAAAAAGATTCACGTATAAAAGTGTGTGAAAATAAAGACATTGGTAAAATTGCTGGCCTAAATTATGGATACACACTGACTAATGGTAAAATTGTAAAGTGCATTGATGCAGATGATATGCTTGATTTAAAGTTTTTCGATTACCTTAATATAATGGCTGACTATGATGCCCTTTGCCATGATAGCTATGTAGTCACAAGTGGCCTAAGATTAATCGGAAGCTATTGGATTGACAGATCCATTATACACAAGGATTTTACATACTGTCTTAAGTATCTAAAAAGCATCCCAAGATGTGCTTGGTCATTCCCAAGACATATTGGTGACATAATTTTTCCTATGCCTCAAGACCTTCCTTTTGAAGACGTGTGGTTTTCTCTAATCATAAAGAAATATGCTCGAAGAATATTTCATGCTAATGAGAGATTGTATTGTTATCGTCAGCACAACAATCAAACTTATGGGGGATTATTAAATTTTAATAAGGAGATAATAACTTTTAGAGCGAAGCGAATGTTAAAATTTATTGATGTGATAAAACAAGAGCAAACTAAGCGGCTCATTTCTGAAATAGAGGATGAGGATTTTTTTGAGGAGATAGAATCTTTCTATAAGTTGTTAGCAGAGAAAAATCCACAACTATGGACCATTATCACATCTGATATGCCAATGGAATTTAAATTGAAACTCCTTCTATATAGAAAACTCAATTTTTTTGCTCCATCGAGTACACGGTTAAAGTGGCTAATAAACAAGATGTGTTGAAGACTACAAACTAAACTTCCGGAAAAGACATATCTCGGCAGTGAAATAGTCCCGTAGCGTAGGGTGTTAGCATAATGCTTTGTGCAGAATAAGTGAGAATTGCTTAGTTAGTAAAAATCACGAAAAAAAACTCAGGGAAGAAGAATGATAAATGCACCATCTAAAAACATAAAAGATTATAAGCAGATGCTCACCACAGTTCGGTATGAGTATAACTAGAATTACGGATGAGGGGCAAAAAATGTCTAGTATCCAAGTGTCTATAGTCATCCCTGTTTACAACAGTGAAAATTGCCTCGATGTACTTGCTAGCAATCTAACTAATATTTTGGAAGATTTAGGGAAAGCCTACGAGGTTATTTTGATAAATGATGGAAGCCTGGATAATAGTTGGGAAAAGATTTCTACATTGTCGAAGGACTATGGCAAGTTAAAGGGAATCAACCTAAGAAAAAACTTTGGCCAAGATAGCGCAATAATGGCTGGATTAAATTATTCATCTGGAGAATCAATAATTATTATGGATGACGATTTTCAACATGATCCAGCCGCTATTCCTTCTCTACTTGGTGCATTGGAAAAAGGACATGATGTGTGCTATGCGCGCTTTAATTCTAAGAAGCAATCGTGGTTTAAGAATTTCGGGAGTTGGTTTAATGATAAAGTGGCAAATGTGATTCTTAAGAAACCTAAAGAGATTTATCTCTCTCCATATAAGGCTATAAAACGAGAAGTGGTAGATGAGATAATAAAGTACGATGGGCCATATCCTTATGTTGATGGTCTGCTTTTTCGTATAACTTACAACATCACGCAAGTGACCATTGAACATCATCAACGCTATGCAGGCTACGGAAATTACAATCTCACAAAATCGATCAGAGTATGGTCGAGGTTGGCAACGAATTTCTCTGTAATCCCGTTAAGAATTGCCACCGTTCTGGGATTTATATCTTCTGGCATTGGTTTTATTTTGGCTTTGTATTTCATATATCGGAAGTTAACAGGCAGTCCGCCTGTGGGCTGGGCTTCTTTGATTGTCGTTGTCTTGTTTGTGGGAGGAATCCAATTGGTAACAACAGGGATTATCGGAGAATACATAGGCCGGTTGTTTCTGCATCATAGTAAAGAACCGCAGTTTGTTGTTAGTGAGGTAATTGGGCATGCGCAAAATGAGCAGTGATAATATCGCTAAGTCATATGACTACTGGCAGAAAAAAGCAGAATTTTTTGATACACAGTATAAAGCTGGTGTATTTGGCTTAAGGTTAATTACAAAGTATTTCCTCAACAAGCGCACTAAATTGATTAAAGATTTGGTAGATTTTTCTAGTCATGATCGAGTATTAGATGCTGGATGTGGTTCGGGCATCCACATGGCTATGTTTGCTCATAGAGTAGCGCAAATCACTGGCATAGATTATTCAATAGATATGCTTCGACTTTGTAAAAAGCGACTTTCTTCGGTGGGTGTCACTAACTACAAACTATTACATTGTGATGTAAATTCTTTACCATTTGGACAGGAGAGCTTTGATTATATTATTTCCCTGGGATTTCTTGACTATGTCGATAGTCCAGGCACTGTTATTGCTGAATTCCGTAGAGTACTTAAACATACTGGGTGGGTCAATCTTCACAATTCCAAAAGTTCAAGCTGTATGTGACATAGTAGAAAGTATGGACCCCTTGAAAAAAAATTTTGTTATCAGAAATATGAACCGTGGAGACATCTGCAAGGTCGTCTCACTTCATATGAAATATAGGCCTGTTGAAGAA
>Ga0307421_1000828_pt1 | contig 19780 bp, 15 predicted proteins | sample SalMarWE160270MG_FD_202163 | JGI IMG/M metagenome (GOLD analysis project Ga0307421, IMG submission 202163) | Salt marsh sediment microbial communities from the Plum Island Ecosystem LTER, Massachusetts, United States - WE1602-70 | ecosystem: Environmental > Aquatic > Marine > Intertidal zone >...
CGGCTCAAAAGGACACTCGCAGAGCGAGGCATAAAGCTCAAATCGGGAAAGGCAGTAGTGTGTCCGGGTCTCGATGAGATCACCAAGATCATAAGCGTTGCTCCGGAGGTATGGAGCGGGACCTGCCAGAGACAGGGAAGCTGGTACAAGAGATCGGCGAAGAATGGGTTGCACCTGATCATCAGCTCCTTTGACCTAGAGGGCTTTGAGCCTTACAAACAAGCTGTGATCACTCGCTCGGATTTCATCCTTTCAAATCCCGCAACAAGGAAGGAAAAACAGGAGATGATAGAAGATGAGGGGTTTCGGCCTTCGGTTCCCAAAGAGTGGCATGAGGTATCAGATTTCGAAAAGAGGCTTTGGATACGGTGGGCACGGAGGCTCGGATCAGAAGATGACTGGGATACGCTCTTCCTCACCCACACGGCAAACCATGCGAATTTCACCAAACCCCGGTTTTTCCTCGAAGAGGATGGCCACATCATCCCGTACTCGATTGATCGGAGCGCGAATCTGTGTTCCTGTTGCCTGGAACTCTTCGGGGTAATAGGCGAAGAGTGGAAGAAAAAGCTCGTCGCCCCCTGTTCAGGTGCGGTCGTCTTTTCAAGGCTTGAAAAAGATCGATACCTGCTGGTAGAGAATCAATCGTAAGCGCCTCTTTAGTCGGTGGCTCTCATTGACCTGGAAAGGGGCTGCACCCGGCATCCACGGATAGTAAAAAGCCCCACCTTGTCCTTCGTGCATCTTATCCCGTTACCTCTTTTGCGTTTGGTTTTTTAGGATCAGCGTATTATTGTCCCACTCGGGGATTGGGAGAAAAACCCTCGCCTTTAGGCGAAGATTTTTAGTATGCCCGAAGGACAGGGGAAACCGCAGAATACCCGCCTGCCTGCGGGACGCTCCAAGCGTTGAAACCATGACGCAGCAACTGCGAGCACCGGGTAACCATGCCCGACCGGCGCAAAGGCATAGCGGGCAGGTCGAACAAGGAATATCGAATATAGAGGTGATCCCTTCGTAATTCTGCGGTTCGTTGTTCAATATTCGATATTCAATCTACGGTCTTTCCGGGCTGGCGAGTCGAATTCATTCGACGAAGCCGTGTCAGCCCGTCAAGCTACCGGCTTCAGCCGGTAGTAGTTGACTTTTTTTGATTACCTCACGATCCCCCTTTTTCTTTTCTAAGGATGATGCTGTTCTTTCTCTTAGAAACCGTAAAGGTGTCTCCTTCTTTAAAACCGAAATCGTCCACGAGCAACATCTTGTTGAGAGAGATCGTTCCTCTCTTGGCGATACTGAAAGTCTTTTTTCCTCGCGTTTCCTTTTTGACTTCTCTTGCTGTTTTAATATCCTTAATCTTTCCTGCTTTTACGAGGGCATCGTAATATATCTTTTTCAAGGTAGCCTTTGATTTGACACCGAGCTCATTCATTATTTCTTTTCCTGATACGCCCTTTTTAACCATCTCAATGATCTTTTTCTGTTCTTCTTTCATCCTTCTTCCTCCTGTTTGATTTGGATTCTCGTTTGCCTGAATGACATGTTTTGATCTTTAGATGATACTTTTCCATATTTTTTTTCGCTTTGTACCATAAGACGGCTCAGTAATTCAATCATAGAGTTGCCAGTCCCCAGTCGCGATGGGCCGGAAAGGCGAAGCTCCGCTAGAAGTAGTGGGGATGCTCAAAAAATTCAGGTTTAGGTATCGTGATGAAAATGGGATAGCGGACTTACTTAGTGCTTGCACCACTACCCATAGAAAAGATAGTATTAAAACTGCAATTCAAAACGGGATGAGCAGACAAAAGACACGAGGGTCTAACGTGCAGTAAATACGAAGTGGTTTTAGCTATCTTTCCAAGATCAAAAAAGTGAACCGAGGCAAATCCCTTGTAATGATGAGCTTGAAGAGCTATTCAAGCGTGCCAGAAAGAGAAATGGACTCATGTGTTCCAGGGATACAAAAAGAAATCGGTCAACCTTTTGCATGGATTTACCGCTTCCCAAGGCAGCACCTGTTATAGAAACCAATGTGCCAGATATCGCTTTTAGCTCAGTGATTAAAATTGCTGGTCGGGACGGCGAGATTTGAACTCGCGACCCCCTGAACCCCATTCAGGTGCGCTACCAGGCTGCGCCACGTCCCGATCTTAGATATACTCTTTAGCATTTTTTACCATCCATAGATGGTGGTGTCAAGAAGGTTTCAGTGAACTCTTCCTTAATTATAGTTTTACTACATGGGTGGGACAATACAGGCGGCGCAAGGCATAAGGCTCAAGGTTCATTTTTTCCTTGTGCCCTGAATTTTTTCATCCTGAACAATTCATTTACAAGGCGTGGAAATAATGACCAGCGTAAAATCGACCTTGAAGAGAATCTCAAATATGTTTGACTAGGGTTTCCGTACAGGCATGAAGAACATGGGCCGGGTTGATTGCATAAGTAACACGAATATCAAGATTGTCTCCACCTATATAGAGAGCCTTCTGGGCGATACAGGGGCGCTTTTTGAAGGTCTGTCTTTTCCAAAGGATAGGTACACCTCCGCAAAGGAATATTTCACCGATGAGGATGAATGGACTACCTTTGACATTTTTCGAGAGATCTTTCGAAGGGCAAGGCAGCTTGTTGGCGATCCCGATTTCTATTTCAACTGCGGCGCCTCCACTGCAACACTTCACTCTTGGGGGCGGTTTGGGTACTTCGAACAGCTATTCTCCGGGCCAAATGACGGTATCAGGCGGTTGCCGTTTTTTAACAAGAATTTCAACGACACCAAGGATATTGATCTCATAGAGGTCCCTACCTATGACAAAAAGCTCAGGAAGATCCGCGCCATCATAAGGATAAAATCTCACGGGGACCATGATATCAACAGGGATTATATCGGTGATCCCTACCTGAGGGGAATCATATCCTCTATACCCACCCTATGGGGCCTTCCTCGAGCTTCTGTTACCCAGACCATGAACGAATATGATCCGGAGGTCCTGTTCAATGAAGAGGAGGAATTCATCTCCCTCAATCTCGATGCAAGGCTGGAGGGCGATGAACTCACCATCTATTCCCCAGCTGAAAGGCAGAGAAAGATCGTGGGAAGGAAGGTCATCCTCGAGCCAGATATTGTGGGGGGCAGAAGTTTCTTTTTGGGCAGGGTCTCAGAGCTGCAGAGCAAGGGCAATAGAGATACAGGCGAGCGATCCACGGGAATACTCATAACCGATTCATTACGGGTTGGGGGAAGGGTGATTCTCACACAGGGAGAGATCTTCAACGCTCCCTACTTTATCCTGGTGATCACCTACGAGGAGGCCCCTTTCTTTAAGAAATTGCTTCGCCCTCTCCTCGAGTCAAGACGGAGTGGCGAGGCGGCCTACGGCATGATAGAAACCATCAACCAGTTGCGGGAGGCGATGGGCGCGAAGAATGAGGCCTATAAAGGCCTGGAAAGGGTACATAGAGAACTGAGAAAGGCCAAGGAGGAGATAGACGACTATGCCCGAAATCTCGAGGCCAAGGTAGAGATGAGGACCCGGGAACTTGGCAAGGCCAAGGAGGATCTCGAGATCCTTAACAGGGATCTCAGCAACAAGGTGCAGGATCAGGTCGAGGAGTTGGGGAGGTACCATGAGCTGCGGAGGTATCTCTCGCCTAAGATTGCCGAGCGAATTCTCTCCGAAGGAAGCGATTTGAGCGCGATCTCCCATAGGAAATTTATGACTGTGCTCTTCTCCGATATCAGGGGCTTCTCCGATCTCACGGACTCCCTTGAACCGGAAGAGATCTCCCTTCTGTTGAACAATTATTTATCGGAGATGACCAGTCTTATCCACCAGCATGAGGGAACGCTCGACAAGATAATCGGCGACGGTATGATGGTATTTTTCGGAGACCCGGTCCTGATACAGGATCATGCTCAGAGGGCAGTTCTGCTTGCAGTTGACATGCAGCAGACAATCAGGCGCCTTAAGGATGAGTGGTCTTCCTATGGACACGATCTGAACATCGGGATAGGGATTAATACGGGATACATGACTGTAGGCAATGTGGGCTCCGAATTTCATAGAAATTATACTGTCATAGGAAATCAGGTTAACGTGGCCGCCCGATTGGAGTCTCTGGCAAAGCCGGGGGAGATTCTGGTAAGCCAGAGAACCTACAGCAAGGCAAAGGATATCGCCGACTTTGAAGGCGCCGGCACCTTTAATCTCAAGGGCATCCACTCACCGGTTGCGGTATACAGGGTGCTTTATGGTTAGCGCATGACATGGATGTCATGATGGATAGACGATCTTTAGAAGCGGATTGGGAATATTGCCACGCGATCTTGCCCAAGGTGTCGAGGACCTTTGCCCTCAACATTGGGCAGCTGGCGGGGGATATCTATAGGACGGCGCTGCTTGGCTATCTGCTCTTTAGGATTGCAGACACCTTTGAGGATACGGTGTACCAGGATGAAGGGGAAAAGATAGCGGCCTTAAAGGATTTCTCGAACATCTTCAAAGGCGACAAGGGTCTCCGTCAAAGGCTCAGCCTGTATGAACCCCTCAAGTTTCGATGGAACGAGGAAAGCGACGCCAAGGGCCTTGTTGAAAATGGCCACCGGCCCTTACGGTGTTACTTCGATATCCCGGAAAGCCATAGACGAATCATAGACCCGCTTATTGTGGAGATGGCTGAAGGCATGGCTAAGTTCCAGGAGCGGAAGCAAAAGAGCCGCCAGAGGGTATTTCAGCTATCAGACCACGACGATCTGGAGCAGTATTGCTACTCTGTTGCGGGCGTAGTGGGTCTGATGCTCACCGCGATCTTTTGTCAGAGAGAGCGCATAGCCACGGTACGATCACAGCTCGAGAGATTTCAGGTTCCATTCGGCATTGCCCTCCAGCTTATCAATATCCTCAAGGATTACACCAGGGATATAGCCAGGGGATGGTGTTATATCCCCAGGACGATCACGGAGAAATACAGAATTCGCCTCGACAGTCGAGAGGAGCTCTCTGACTGGCAGAAACAGGGAATCGCCCGGGACATGCTAGATCATATCGTGCCTTATCTTGACTCGACCCTTGAGTATATCAAATGGCTTCCCCTTGAGGAGAGGTCAATCAGGATGTTTTGTATCATCCCCTTTATGCTGGGCTACCGAACACTTGTTGAGATCGCGGACATGAAGAAGGACAAGGTATCCCGTGAGGAGGTGACCCGGCTTATCGAAAGGTCCTCTGCCTGTGCGAGGTCGAACGAGCTTTTGGAAAAGGATTATCTGGAGGCCAAGAGGGGCTTTTCAACGTGAACTCCATCTTGTAGATAAAAATTACAAAGAGATTTTAAAAGAGGGTATAGGGGTTTTTCTAAGGAGCTCCGCGTGAGTAGTCCATATCGAGTTGAAAGAATTCCCCCCGCTTTGCACGGCCCGGTTCCGGTGAGTGCTCATTAGGCTCCGTTCCCTTCCTGAATGCCTGGAAACAGGTGTCCTCTGAGTACGGGCTTGACAGGAGGCCGGTCTTAGCATCTATCTTGGCAATCACCACGCCCTCAGGGCTTTCAAAGGGGATAACAGGTTTTCCGTTGAGCACTTCCCTCATGAAAGAGAGCCAAATGGGGCACGCAGCCCTTGATCCGGTCTCACCTTTGCCCATGGGGGTCCTTTCATCGTAGCCCACCCATACGCCCGTGATCAGGGTAGGGGAATAGCCGAGGAACCAGGCATCCCTCAGGTCATTGGTAGTGCCGGTCTTACCCGTCACCGGCCTCTTCAGCGCCCGAGCCCTCCATCCGGTGCCCTCCTCAACCACCGCCTTGAGCAGGTCGGTCATCACAAAGGCTGTTTCCCTGGATATGGCCTCGGATAAAGAAGGCTGATTTTCCTCGAGAACCTTCCCGTTCCTGTCGAGCACCTTGGTAATGAACACGGGATTCACCAGCCTGCCCTCATTGGCAAACACCGAGTATGCCCTGGTAAGTTCCAGAAGGCTGAGCCCTGATGAGCCCAGCGCCAGGGAGAGATCCTTGTCGAGATTAGACTCTATCCCTAACTGCCGCGCGTATTCGATGGCATAGGCAATGCCTATCTTCTCCAGTATCTTCACGGTGATGATATTGCGTGATTGTATGAGGCCCGTCCTGAAGAGGGTGGCGCCGAAGAACTTCTCCGTATAGTTTTTCGGCTTCCAGAGCTTGTCCTGCTCGCCAATGGGGGAGATATAGGGCGTATCGATGATTACTGATGATGGCGTGAACCCCCTATCCAGTGCAGCCGCGTAGATGATGGGCTTAAATGCGGAGCCGGGTTGCCTCCTGGCCTGGATTGCCCTGTTAAATTGACTTTTGGTGAAGTCCACTCCGCCAACCATTGCCTTTATATATCCGGTCTTGGCTTCCATGCACAGCAACGCTGCCTGGGCGCGGGGCTCCTGCTCCAATGACAGGATCAATCCGGAAGCATCGTTGACCTTTTTCACGATCCCTACCAGGATGACATCTCCCGGTGTTAACACCTCGCCCGGGTCCTTGAGCTTGGTCTCGTAGTAGGCTGTCTCAGGATCAAAGGGCCTTGCCCATTCCATGCCCGAGATCGGCAGCACGCCATAGTGATCTCCAATCTTAACAAGGGTTTCCTTCTTAGTGTTGTCCGCCCGTATCACGACACCCCTGGTAACCATGCCGGGTTCCAGGGGCTGGGCCCTTAACTCATCCATTAATTGCTGGTAGACGAGATCTTGATAGGGGATAAAGACCCTCAACAACGGCCCCCTGAACCCCTCTCTTCTGTCTAACTCCAAGGCACCACTTTTGATGGCATCCTGCGCGGCCTTTTGCATGACAAGGTTCACCGTAGTGTAAATCTTGAGGCCACCGTTATAAAGGAGAGGCCGGCCGTATTTCATCTGAACGGTTCTTCGAATATGTTCCAGAAAATAACGGGCTTCCTGGGACCTGCCTTCCCCTTTTTGCCGCACGCTTACCTCGGTCCGCAATGCTTCCTCGAATTCCTCTGCACTGATGAAGCCCTCGATCTTCATCCTCTCCAGGACGTATCTCTGCCTGGCCTTGGCCCTAGAGGGGTGCTTGATCGGAGAATCCCTGCTGGGTGCTTGCGCAAGCCCTGCGAGGAGGGCAGCCTCTGCGATATCCAGATCGCCGGACCTTTTGCCGAAGTAAACCTGGCTTGCCGCCTCCACTCCGTAGAGCCCATGTCCCAGATATAGCTGGTTCAGGTAGAGATAAAGGATCTCCTCCTTGGTGAAATCCCTCTCTATTTGAAGGGATAGAAGCGCCTCCCTGGCCTTCCGCCTGTAAGTCCTTTCAGGGTTTTTCAGGAGCAGCGATTTCGTGATCTGCTGTGTAATGGTGCTGGCACCCTGTTCAATCCTTCCCGCCTTGAGGTTTTTGATCAGGGCCCGTATGATGCCCAACGCATCGATACCCTGGTGCGTGAAAAATCGCGCGTCTTCTGCCGCGACAAACGCCTCGATGAGGTTTGGCGACATATCGCTGACCGGTACCAGGATTCTCCGCTCTTCCCAGAATTGACCTATTACCTGGCCGTTATCCGCAAATACCTGGGTGATGATCGGAGGGCTATAGTCCTTGAGCGTTCCTATGTACGGGAGATTGCTCGACCACAGGTACCATAGGGCCACGCCTGTTGAGGCGAGAAAAAGAAAGACGACGAGAAAACACATAGCAGCTATGGCAACAACCTTTTTCATACCATCAGCTTCCTATCGAATGATCGATATTGTATCGCCTCTGCCACGTGTGCCTGTTCGATGTCCTCAGATCCAGCCAGATCCGCAATCGTTCTGGAGATCTTGAGGATGCGTGACAAGGCCCGGGCACTGAACCCGAATTTCTCCATGGCCACCTCTAGGAGCGCGTTGGATTTCTCATCTATCTCGCAAAACCTTCGTATCTGTCTGGTGTTCATCATAGCATTGCAGTGAATCTTTGTCTTACTGAACCTCTCCTCTTGGATCTCTCTCGCCTTCATGACTCTCCGGCGAATCTCATGAGAGGGCTGGGCATGCGGAAGACCCGTGAGATCCTTGAAGGGCACTGTTGGTACATCTACGTGGATGTCGATCCGGTCCATGAGAGGTCCTGATATCTTGGAGCGGTACCTCTGGATTTCCCTAAAGGAGCAGGTACACTCACGCTTTGGATCACCGAAGTAGCCGCAGGGACATGGATTCATGGCCCCTACGAGGATAAAGTTTGCGGGATAGGTTACCGTGGTTGTGGCTCTGGATATGGTGACAATCCCGGTTTCCATCGGTTGCCGGAGCACCTCAAGGACGTTCTTCTTGAACTCCGGCATTTCGTCCAGGAAAAGCACTCCGTTATGGGCCAGGCTTACCTCGCCGGGCTTGGGTATCTGACCGCCACCTATGAGGCCCGCATCCGATATGGTATGATGAGGGGCCCTGAAAGGCCTGACCTTGATCAGGCCCTGGCCTTTGGGCATAAGCCCCATTACGCTATAGACCTTGGAGGTCTCAAGTGATTCGTCAAATGCAAGGGGCGGCAGTATGGTGGAGAGCCTCTGGGCAAGCATCGTCTTTCCGGCACCCGGCGGGCCGATCATCAGGATATTATGACCGCCTGCAGCGGCGATTTCCACTGCCCTCTTCACATTCTCCTGGCCGCACACATCGCTGAAATCGATATCGTAGGTGGGTTGATCACCCAGAAAGTCGCTCTCCAATCTCATCGATGGTGCGCATTCAGTGCCGTTCAAGGCCTGGACGAGCTGGGCAAGCGTGGACACAGGATGGACATCTATCTCCTTCACTACCGATGCCTCCGTAGCGTTATCCGAGGGAAGATAGATTCCCTTTAAGCCGAGTTCCTTCACCATGATAGCCATTGACAAGGCTCCTTTTATGGCCCTGATGCTGCCATCAAGGGAGAGCTCGCCGATAATGACGTGGTCGGTTAATGACGGGGGTGTAATGAGCCCGGTTGCCGCGAGGATTCCTATGGCCATGGGGAGGTCGAATCCGCTTCCCTCCTTCTTTACATCTGCAGGGGCAAGGTTTACCGTAATCCTGTCCGAAGGAAAGTGGTACCCGGAATTCTTAAGGGCTGCCTTGACCCTCTCCTTGCTTTCCCGGACCGCTCCCTCGGGTAAACCAACCGTTGAAAACGCGGGCAGGCCCCTTGATATATCTACCTCAACTTCGACCTCGTAGGCGTCGATCCCAAGAACTGAGCTGCTTAATACGGTGGCGAGCATACATCCACATCGCGTTATAAATAGGATACTTTCTATAACGATAGAATACTTTTGAGAAATAGGGAATAGGATTTTTCTTAAAGAGGACCTTGATCAGCTTTTTTATCACCATCCTCATAAAAATATCTTTACTTTTAGTGAAGAGAAAGCTATAGAATTTGTTTAAATTTTTTAAGGGGAAGAGTGAATGGCACGCATTACGATCGAGGATGGCTTAAAGAAAGGCTACAATAAATTTATGCTCGTGCATCTGGCGGCCAAGAGGGTGCTTCAGCTAAAGAAGGGTAAAGAGCCTTTTGTTGAGTGCGATAACAGGGAGATAGTAACTGCCTTGAGAGAGATTGAAGCTGGCAGGGTGATAATGAGACCTGAGGCGAGTCTGTCCGAGGCTTATTTGGAGAGGGAATCTCAGCTCCCTGCTCCAGCCGATGAACAGATCGAACCCGAGAGCGTGGCCAAGGCTGATGAGGGCGTGGCCTTAGAACCAGGTGCCGGGGTTGATGATCAAGAGGAGCCGGAGATTCCTGAAGAGGGCGGTGCGGAGATGGACATCGAGGATCAAGAGGATGGTGATCCAAAGGCAGAATAGGGGCAAGACGTAAAAGGAGCCAAAAAAGGAGGGTACTTGAGATACCGTGTAGCACCTATGGCGAGCAAGAGGGACTATTATGAGATTTTGGGCGTTTCCAGGGATGCCGGTTCAGAGGAGATAAAGAAGGCATACCGGAAACTCGCCCTTCAGTACCACCCTGATAGAAACCCGGGGGATCGTGAAGCAGAGGAGAGGTTCAAGGAGGCCGCAGAGGCCTATGAGGTGCTGAGGGATGACGAAAAGAGGAGAATATACGATCTTTACGGCCACGCTGGCCTGGAGGGAACAGGGTTTACCGGTTTCGGAGGATTCGAGGATATCTTCTCCGCTTTTGGGGACATATTCGGGGATTTCTTTGGGTTCGGCGGAAGGCGATCGGGGAGAACAGGGATTCGAAGAGGCGCTGACCTTCGATACGATCTCACGTTGAGCTTGGAAGAGGCGTACAAGGGGAAGGAACAGGAGATCGTCTTCAATAGGTATGAGATCTGCGAGCGGTGCGGTGGTTCAGGGATGGAACCGGGCAGTGAGCTCGAAATCTGTCCCACGTGCCAGGGCAGAGGAGAGATCGTTCGTTCACAGGGTTTCTTTCAGATCAGAACAACCTGCTCAACCTGTGGCGGCAGGGGCCAGATCATTGTAGATCCATGCACGAACTGTCAGGGAAACGGCAAGCTGAGTATTGAGAGAAAGGTCCTCGTAAGGATACCGCCGGGAGTTGATGCCGGGACACAACTGAGGATCAAGGGGGAGGGAGAACCCGGAGAGGGGGAAGGTCCTCGGGGAGATCTCTTTGTGGTGATGTACATACAGGAGCATCCGTTCTTCGTTCGGGATGGGGATGATCTCAGATGCCAGGTGAGCATCTCCTTTATCCAGGCAGCGCTGGGAACCGAGGTTTCCATCCCTGTGCTTGATGGCGATGGGCAGAGGAGCATCACCATTCCGGAGAGCGTGCAGCCAGAGGAGATCATCAGGCTGAAGGGGATGGGTATGCCGAGCCTCAGAAAGGGAAGGGGGTACGGCGATCTGTTTGTGAAGGTCACCGTGAAGATTCCCACCCGATTGAGTCAGAAGCAGCGGGAATTACTGGTGGAATTTGGCGGGCTTGAAAAGCAGAAGATAGGAACAAAGACACGGGATTTTTGGGATAAGATAAGAGGAGCATAGGAAGAGGAGCCTTTATCGTAGGGGATTTCATGGATCGAGAGCGATTAGACTATTTTCGGGACTTGCTTCAGAGCCAGCTTGACGAGCTTATTGAAGAGGCACTGAAAACAATGGACGGCATGACGAGCCTGAAGGATACGTTTCCTGATCCGACGGATAGGGCTTCCCTGGAAACGGATAGGAATTTTCTCTTGCGGATACGGGATCGAGAGAGGAAGTTGATCGATAAGATCAAGGAGGCAATCGAGAGAATCGATCAGGGAACGTTCGGGATATGCGAGATGTGTGGCAAGGAGATATCCCAGGAAAGGCTCATGGCGAGGCCCGTGACCACCCTTTGTATTGAGTGCAAGAAGAAACAGGAAGCCAGGGAAAAGGCTCGGGGTTTGTGAGGCACAGAAAGCGGGATGAAGATCGCATACCTTGATTGTTTTTCCGGTGTAAGCGGGGATATGTTTGTCGGGTCATTGCTTGATGCCGGCCTTTCCGCTGAGAGCATCGAGGAGATAATCGCCGGGCTAAAGATAGATGGCTTCACCATATCGAGCGCAAAGGAGGCCAGAAACCATATCTTCGGAACGAAGTTTTCCGTAGCGCTCAACAATGATGTGCATCAGCCCTCTCGACACCTGAAGGATATAAAGGGTATTCTTGGGAGCAGCGATCTCGTGCCACAGATCGTTGAGACGTGTATCTTGGTCTTCGAGAAATTGGCCGCTGTCGAGGCAGCGATACACCATATAAATCCCGACGAGATACATTTTCATGAAGTCGGCGCCGTTGATTCGATTATCGATGTGGTGGCCTCTGTTGCGGGGATTCATCTGTTGGGCATTGAGAAGCTCTTTGTATCGAGGATCCCTGTTGGCAGCGGGATGATTGAGAGCGCCCACGGAATCATTCCGGTGCCGTCGCCCGCAACGGTTGCGCTCCTGAAGGGGGTACCCATCTATGAGAGCGGACAGGATGTGGAGATGGTCACTCCTACCGGAGCAGCGCTCCTTACCTCATTAGCAACCTCTTTTGGCACTATGCCTCCCATGACCATAGAACGTGTAGGGTATGGGGTAGGCGCCAGGACCCTATCCGACAGGCCAAACCTCCTGCGAATCATGATCGGAAGCGATGCGGAGCCAGGCAGATTGGATACAGTGGTGCTGTTGGAGTCAAACCTGGACGATATGAGCCCTGAGCTTCTGGGGTATCTGATGGATCGTCTCTTTGAGGCTGGGGCCTTGGACGTGAGCTTCTGCCCTATACAAATGAAAAAAAATAGGCCCGGTATCAGGCTCCAGGTGATTGGTCGGCCTCAAGACAAGGATAGGCTCGTGGGCATGGTTTTCAGGGAATCAACCAGCCTCGGCATTCGCATCAGTTACAGCCAGCGGGAAGTATTAGAGCGGAACGAGGTGACGGTGAGCTCCCCCTGGGGGAAGATAAAGCTAACCCAGGTCACCGATCGCGAAAAGGGGTCTGTGCTGGTGCCCGAGTACGAGGAATGCAGGCGGATTGCAGGACAGCATAATCTCCCATTGCGGGATGTTTACGCATGGGCTGTAGCCCAATCAAAAGATACCGAAAAGTAGCATTTCCCGTGACTACTCACGTAGTCAGCCTGAAGCTGTTTAGACTGAAGGCTTCAAGTGATCAGAAGAGCACTATTGCCGCACTTTGTTGAAGAAACAGAAGCTTCTCTTAGAAAACACAGCTTCAAAATGCGCCGTATCCACGTTTTTCCCTAACAGTCCTCAGCTTACAACCTATCTACCTCCTAAGAAACTCGAGCAAGTTTTTTTCATGTATAAACCTGACGCGAAGCGTCGGGGTCATGTGCTGAGTGGTTACGATTTCCCATCGGATAGGGTTTCGAGCACCTCCCTTATGAACAGTGCCTCATCCATTACAGTTACGCAAACCGAAAATGAGCGGTTCCTGATTCAGTGTTCTGGGTTCAAAGGTTATAATCGAGGTATAGGCTTTCCAGGTTGCAGGTTCAAAGTTCGAGGGCATTTCAACCGGAACCGTGAACGGTGAACTTGCTCAACCCATGGTAAAATATCCCTTTGGTACCACCACAATTCCCCGTGGCGTCAGGGTGAAACGCTTGCCGTCCTCTTTCGGATTGTAACCGATTTCGGTGTGAGGAGGAATCTGGTTGTGTTTATCGATGATGGCCTTCTTGATCTTGCAGTGGCGTCCCACGATCACGTCATCCATGATGACCGATTCCTCAACGATTGCCCAGCTTCCGATCATCACATAATAGGAGATCACCGAGTTTCTGACGATTCCGCTTATGATGGAGCCAGGGGCCACGATTGAGTCAAGCGCCTTACCCACTCGAAAACCTTCCGCCCTCTCGTTGCTGAAGATGAATTTAGCGGGCGGGGCCGGGATCTGGTAGGTTTGAATAGGCCAGTTCTTGCCATAGAGGTTAAAGGAAGGATCGATACCGGTCAGATCCATGTTGGCATTCCAATAGGCATCAAGGGTTCCCACATCCCTCCAGTAAGAGGAATCGCGGACTTTTTGTTCAAGCAGAAGCCTTCGTTCTCCGTCTTCTTTGATGTCATAGACATAATCCTCAATGGCATTCTCCCTTTGAAAGCTATAGGCATACACCCGCGCTGTCGATATGAGAAAGGGAATGATGTGCTTTCCGAAATCATCACCCTCATTCTCCTTGAGTGCATCGAGGAGTGTGTCGGTTCTGAACAGATAAATGCCCATTGATGCAAGAACCCGGTCGGGATTTCCGGGGATGGTAGCTGGATTCTCCTTGGGTTTTTCCTGGAAGCCATAGATGCGATAGTCCTCATCCACGCCTGCCACTCCCACCTCCTGTGCCAAATCACTCCCCAATTCAGTGAGTGAGATAGTCAGATCTGCCGTTTTATCCAGGTGGTAGCTGAGAAATCGCCTGTAGTCCATCTTGTAGATATGATCGCCGGAGAGGATCATGATGTGTTTGGGCTTAACCTGATCGATGAGGTAAAGGTTTTGGCGGATAGAGTCAGCAGTTCCCCCATACCAATCCCCGCTGATCCTCTGCTGGGGCGGCACGATCTTCATGAAGTGCCCGAGTTTCAGGTTGAATATGTTCCAACCGGCATCGAGGTGGTCCGTGAGGGACTGGGACTTGTACTGCGGCAGCACGATGATCTTGTAGAGCCCCGAGTTTATGCAATTGCTCAGGGTCAGATCGATAAGCCGATAGATGCCTCCAAAGGGTACTGCCGGCTTGGCCCTGTCAAGGGTGAGCGGCATGAGCCTCTCGCCCCTCCCCCCGGCCATTATGAATGCGAGCACGTCTTTCATGGCGTTGCGGAAGATTTGATTAGAAAGTATCGGTCAATCATCCTTGCATGTCAAGGCAAAAGCCCTGGGAGCAAGGGAACCCGGTAGTTTCTCAGGAGCCGTTTTTAAGGTGTGCCTTTGCAAGGGGAAGCAGCGGTGACTGCGGGAACTGGGAAATGAATTTTTGAAAGCTCTCCTTTGATAGCTCTTTCTGGCCGCTCAGATCATACATCCTGCCCAGGGAGAACATGGCCTCTTCCTTGAGGAAGGCGGTATCGGTCTCGATGATCTTCTCGAGAAAGCGTATGGCTGATTGATAGTCTGCCTTGACCTCATAGCAGGCGGCGAGACCGAAATAGGCCATGGACCGGTAGATCGAGTCATCTCCGATCTTTTCCAGATAGGTCTCATACAGGGATATGGCCTCCTCATAGTTCCCCTGCCCGAACTTCAGGTAGGCAAGCTGCGGTATGGCGAGTTTTGCCATCTTGGTCCAGCCATATTCCCGTATGAGCCTATCCAGTTCCTCGGTGGATCTCCGGATACTCTCTTCTGAGGCCTCGGACGAGGAAGCGGATACCAGATTTTTGTAAGCTGTAGTGTAAGCGGCCAAGGCCTTTTGATTGATGTGCCTGAAATAGAGGCCGATACCCGCTACGATCACCATAATAGCGAGAACGAATATCGCCGCCCACTGGATCTGTTTCTTGTGCTCAACCGCGAACCGGTAGATTCTCGTTGAAAGGGAGATGAACTCATCTTCCTTTTTGAGCAGCTCCTTCCTCGTTTCCCGCTTCTTGGCCATACCTGCACACCACCCTTTCTGTATGAAGGCTTTTTAGCAGATGTAAGGGCTTTGTTCAACAAAAAAGACATTGTGTTTCCCTTGTCGTTTTGGTACCAAGAAGATCGTGCTTTGCCCTGGACGCAACCCTGGATTCCTATATCATCTCGGCAACGCCACATAAGGATCTCCGCAAGAAATATGACCGTTGAGCGTTCGACTTGTCGTCCCAGCTGATATTGCACTGGATGAAGCCGTGCAGTATTACAATCGCCAATTGCCCGGCTTAGGCTTCCGATTTCTTTTGCAGATATGCAAAGACGGTTCTTCAACAGCTCGAGGGGGGATACTATTGTTGTGAATTTTTGAATAATTGAGGAGGATTATATGACTAACTTTACGGATCGTATTATTCGTGCTAGCAAGCTCGATGTTAACGTATACGAAGAGGTTGAGGCTGATAAAGGGGCGCTGCGTCAGTCCATGGCAGTTGTTGTTCTTTCCAGTATTGCGGCAGGATTAGGAAATATTGTAGCAGGATTTAGCGGGATTCTGATAGGGATTATTATAACCCTTATCAGCTGGTATGTCTGGGCTTATGTTATCTATCTTATTGGTACAAAGGTCCTTCCTGAGCCACAGACCAGGTCCAATCACGGTGAGTTGCTGCGAACTATCGGCTTTTCAAGCTCCCCCGGGTTGATACGAATAGTCGGTATCATCCCAGGGCTGAGATGGTTCGTTTTTCTGGCTGCCTCACTTTGGATGTTAGCCGCAATGGTTATTGCAGTGAGACAAGCTCTTGATTATCAGAGCACAGTACGCGCTGTGGTTGTTTGCATCATCGGCTGGATCTTTCAAGCGTTGATCCTTGCGTTATTATTTTCTATTATAGGTGGTTTCGGAAAGCCAGTTTAGCGCTTTTGCTTATGGGTGTCAGAAACCAGATGACAAACCACTCTGAAATGGTATGACTACCAAACCAAGTCTATCGATAAATTTGAGGCAGTGATAGTGTGATATATGGAAGGCTTGTCTATTGAATATTACGGTTTCCATATAATATGTGTTGGGCAGACAAACAAACTGACGGGAATGAGACATGGCCAAGCCCCGGACCCGAAAGGAACGGATAGACTTCCTGACCAAAAGAGCCATTAGGTTCTTCGATTGCTACGGCGAGGAATTGGAATCGATAAGCCAAGTTCTCAAAATCAGGCTCGGTCGACTGGCTTCGGCTTACACAGTAGAAAACGAGCTCCCTCGTGGAGCTATTGGCGTACACTCTCGGGTCAAGCCATTGACGAGTTTTCTCAGGAAACTGGAGAAGACTAACTGGCCCATGTTTCGCTATCCGACCGAAGTTATCACGGACCTTATTGGCGCCAGAGTGATTTGCTGGTTTGTTGATGATTGTTACGGAATGCTCAACTACATCGAGGCTACCAAACAATTCCGCGTCAAGCCGCGGTCTGTGAAAGACTACATCGGAGATCCGAAACGCACTGGATACAGAGCGATGCACCTTTTGGCAGATGTTTCTTATGATAGGGTGAAGACCTTCGGTAAGGAAAGCGCTGTCGTCGAGGATATAATGATCTGCGAAATCCAGATTCGAACGAAACTTCAAGACGCCTGGGCGGAATTCACGCACGATTTACACTGCAAAGTTCCGGCTGAGTTTCAAGCAGACTATGATACAGCAATTGCTGACATTGCCAGCAGGCTGGCCGCTGAAGACAAGTCGGCCTTGGCTGTGCGAGATATACTGAAAAAGCAGGCAGAGAAGAAAGAACTAGACGACTTCAGAAACGATTAAAAAGGCATGAGTAAGGCCAACAATTCGACGCATCCGACGGCAAGGACCGGCGGGTGATTTCGTGCGGTAGGCTTTCTCCCTATACTCATTGGTTTTGGGCGCTGCCCAGAATTAACGAGTTCGATAAGCGGCCCAAAATTCTGCCCGAGCACCAGCTACTATAATTGGGGGAGATCTAAGGGCCGTAAAACTTACCACTACCGAATCTCGATCATTAATGAATTTGCTCAGATCATTGTCTATGGCCCGAAATTTATCGAATAGTGCATCCGGCTACATACAAGATGTTGTGTTAGCTAAAAGTATATCCAATCTCATGCAACAGCCAATTCGAATGCTATACCTGAACGAAATCCAAAGATTGCCGCTTCATTCTCAGGTGGAGATCGTGGCAAGATATCTGGAATTAGCGACTGAAGTCGTTTTGGAACCTCCGCCCCATTTATGGAGAATCCAGGATGAACCGATTTTTCTATCCTTCCAGCATCGCTATCTTCGGCGTAGCAGACAATCCCAGAAATCTGGCCAAAAATATCGTCATCCAGTCCCTGGAACTCGGTTTTAAGGGTCCTATCTATCCGGTTGGCCGCGAGCCGGGGGACTGTACACGGAAAGACCATCATCACTGACCCAGAGGCCTTGCCTGAAGGAATCGACCTGGCGGTGATCCTGGTCCCTGCCCGGTTTGTGGCGGAAACACTCGATATCTGCGGCCAAAAAGGGATACTGCGGGCCGTCATCTCCACAGGGGGATTCAGAGAACTCGGGGATGAGGGCAATGAGGCGGAAAACGAGATGGTCAGTATCGCCAGGCGCTACGGGATCCGATTTATCGGGCCCAACTGCATCGGCGTCATATGTCCCGGATCAGGGCTCTGCATGCCATTCAATCCCTTGCGGCCCTCTCGAACAACGACGCGGTCGTGGATGGGGCGCTGAAACAGGCGGGTATTGTGCGCGTGGAGGACCTTCAGCATATGACCGTGGCCGCCAAGACCCTTCAGCTCCCTCCCCTCAAAAGGGAACGGCTGGCGGTCATATCCATGTCCGAGCCTGAGATGGTGAAGATGTTCGGGGACGGGATCGGCACCCCTGAACAGATGTTGGATTTCGCTAGAAGAATGTCCCGGGAACACAACAAACCGATAGGGCTCAGCTTTTTCTCTGAGAGGCGACATATCGAGGATTTCAAGAGATTGGAAACATTCCCCTTATGCTTTGGATTACTATTCCTAACCCTCAATCCGATCATCATGATATTCGGCAGGAACGCCCTCAGCATTAGGGGGCGCCATTTTCCGGTTAGGCTTCCTGTGCAGAATTCGTTGGGCGCAGTTATGCATTGACGGGATGAACCTACTCAGGTACATACAGCTAGTATAGGCGCACCCCCAATAAGGATTGTCCATTGGCTAGTGACAGGAAGTTCCGGACCTTGTGGCATAAATTGAGTGCTCATTTCACATTGATGGTTTCGTAAAAAGCCTCAACAACATGTCATTTCGAGCGAAGTGAGAAATCTTACCAATTTAACATGCTGAAAATACAAGATTTCTCCTTGCAGTCGAAATGACAGATTCAGTGAATACGACTTTTTACGAGTTTGTCAAACATTTAATGGCTAAAAAAGAAAGACGATATGAAGCCATCATTCCACCCACGATTGATCAATGATGCCTTCTCAGATCCGGGGCTCTTCATCCCCTTCATGTTTCAGAGGAGGGCGCTCCTCTTTGATCTGGGCGACCTATCCCGTCTTTCTGCAAGGGAGCTTCTGAAGATCAGCCATATCTTCGTAACCCACATGCACATGGATCATTTCATCGGATTCGATCAACTCCTTCGCCTCCTTCTCGGGCGCGACAAGGTGGTTCACCTGTTCGGCCCGGCCGGCTTTCTCGAAAAGGTCGAGGCCAAGCTGGGCGCCTATACCTGGAACCTCATAGAGGAGTACGAGAATACGCTTGTCATCAATGCAACGGAAATCCATGCCGAGCAGGCCTTGTTCCAGACCTACACCAGCATAAATCGTTTCAGGCCTGTGGGAACCCAGAGGGAGTTTCCCTTTACGGGGAATCTGCTTTCCGAGCAGTCCTTTTCAGTCGATGCAGTGATCCTGGACCATAAGATAGACTGCCTCGGCCTGTCGGTGAGGGAGCATTTCTCCGTCAACATCATCAAGGAAGGCCTCGAGGAACTGGGGCTGCCGGTCGGTCCGTGGCTGAGGGAGTTTAAGGATGCGCTCTATGAGGGACGCGGTGGTGCTGAGGAGTTTCGGGTAGCGTGGCGGGATGAGGACAAGGAGCGCAGGGAGCAGATATTTACGATGGCGGAGTTGACCAAGAGGATCGCGAGGATCTCGCCAGGGCAGAAGATCACCTATCTCGTTGATATGATCGGAAGCCCCGAGAACATGGAGAAGGCCGTTCGCTTAGCAATGGACTCCCAGCATCTGTTCATTGAAGCGCCCTTTTTGGACAGAGACGGGGAGATTGCGCGGAGGAAGTACCACCTGACCGCACGAGAAGCCGGCCTTATAGCCTCGCGGGCCGGGGCAAAGGATCTCACCATCTTTCACTTCTCGCCGAGGTATGTCGGTAGAGAAAACGAGCTTGTCAGTGAGGCGATGGAAGTCTTTCGATCAGGCGTGTGAAAGATTTGGGATTACATGCTAACAGGCCAAGGGTTCAAGGCATAAGGCCTAAGGCCGTGCGCCCTGTGCCTTAAGCCGAATGAGTAAAGCAATACGGATCATGTTTTAATCCAGGCGGTACCTATCAGTTTATGGCGGAGCTTCTCTATAGGGGAATGCGGTGCGGGCTTGGTAAGAGAGTCGGGGGAAACTAGTCCGCGTATTTGAGCTGGTAGGCAAAG
>Ga0307421_1000829_pt1 | contig 19773 bp, 14 predicted proteins | sample SalMarWE160270MG_FD_202163 | JGI IMG/M metagenome (GOLD analysis project Ga0307421, IMG submission 202163) | Salt marsh sediment microbial communities from the Plum Island Ecosystem LTER, Massachusetts, United States - WE1602-70 | ecosystem: Environmental > Aquatic > Marine > Intertidal zone >...
CTTCCGCTTTGGCTGCCGGAAGCACTGGTGGTTTTACCTCTGCTGCTGGCCTTTGGTATGTGGTGGCGAGTTTCCCTGGCGACCCCGCAAAATACATTTCCGGAGTTCACCATGCAGGCTCCAATTGTCAGCTGGGCAGGGGTAAGTGATACTCTTGAAATTCCTGATATCAAATATTCTCCTCTATCGCTGGAATTGAGTGTCAATGAGGAAATGATTGGGAAAACGCTGGTCTTATCCCAAATTCCTTTTCAAGACACGCGTTTTCTTGAAATAGAGCCCAGGAATGTTTTTTTCGTGGAAGAAGAGGGCAAAACTGCATTAGAAGTAAAACAGTCGGGTTTTATCAGAATTCAGGTTAAAAACCTTCCGGTTGTTATTTCGGCAGTTGTTGCGGGAGTGGGGTGGGCGGTCTTTGGCTGGATAATTGTAAAGTCGAGGAATAAAAAACATAGATTTCTACTTTATTGAAAAGAGTGAATGCATGCTTAGTCAGCAAGGTGCCTATGTAATGCGCCCAGATCAGCCAGTGTTAGAGGACCTAAAAACATCTGATTTATTATCTTATTCTGCAGAGATGATGGATTAATCAGATAAAAGGATTAAGGGTAAACACAGCGGAATCCGCGCACATTTCCCGGTGATATGGGATCGTGCGACAGGCGGTTGGATGCACGGCAGTAGCGGTAATCATCTGAGAAACTGGCGCCTTTAAGAACCCTTTTTTCGCCAGTCAGTGGACCCATTGGATTGCGTTCAGGTGTGTTTTGGTAATAAGCAGGGTCATACCAGTCATATACCCACTCGCGCACGTTCCCGCCCATATCATACACACCGTAGTAGCTTTTCCCATAAGGGAAAATTCCCGCTGCTGTGGTAGTGCCATACTCATTGTTGGTATTCACGAATTTGAGGCGTGGGAGATCTTCACCCCAGGCATAGCGCGCGCCGTCCGGACCGCGGGCAGCTTTTTCCCATTCAGCTTCTGTGGGTAGACATCCACCTGTCCAGTGGCAGTAAATTTGTGCCATTTCCCAGGAAATATACACGACTGGGTGGTTGGCGTACAAAGGATCCAGATAATGCGGATTAGTTGTATGGCTGACGCTGTAATTACAGATGCCTGCGTTGACGCAGGCCGTGAACATGGCATTCGTCACCTGGGTCTTTGAAATCCAGAAAGTATCCAGATAGATGCTGTGCTGAGGGAGTTCATCCTCATTCAGGCCGTGTTCCGAAGGGGGGGCGCCCATCAAAAATTCCCCCGCGGGGATATATACCAACTCCATATAATCAAATGGGTTATAGACCGGTAGGTAATTATTAGGATCAGCCGGCGCAGGAATGGGGGTGGAAAGCAAAGTTGGTGTGGGGATGAGTGTAGGCGTGGCTGTTGGCAGTTGTGTGGCTGTAGGAATGGCTGCCGCCAGGGTCTGCTGGACGGACAGATCGACCCACATCTGGGTAGCGATCGCGCCCATATCGGGCGTGGGAGCCGGCTGAGCTTTCGGGGAACAGGAAGCTAATAATGCTAAGGTGAAGATTGCTGCCCTTTTCTTGATATTCTGTCTTTTATTAGACATGAAGAATTAGCCAAAGAGTATGTTCAGTGTTGAAATATACACATTTTCTGTCATTTTGTCGAGGAAAATCGCTTTTATTAAACAGGGTTAATAAACATTACAACATTAAGATATGTTCAAAGAATACACTTTAAATTTAAGGCACGTTGAGTGCTCATCGTGACTTTCGCGAAAAGCACAATGCCTTAAATTTAAAGTTTTAAGTGGAGTTCATGAAGATGTAAAGCGGGTGCAGGCTGTTGTGTACGATGTATCAGCATCTGAGAAGAAAAACTGCAGTGTCTGCCAGTTGCGCGTTGTTCGCCCGCACCAGGGCAGGATTTTACCAGAGTTGATGGGATTGTGCAAGCGAGACTAATTAATTATCAACTTTGATGTTAAATCTGTAATTTGTTAAATATTTTGGCATACAAATTGCACATTTATTAGAAAACAACATTGCGCTGCTGCAAAGCAAGACATCTCAGCAGTCAGGAAGAAGTATATATGGCAGGATATTATGAAATACCGGGCGGGTTGGCATGGGTGAAGAGTAATCTGCATGTGATTATCGGCAACGAACCTCTGGAAGAAATCATGGGATTTGGAGACCGCTGGCGCAACATGGGACATAAGCCCCTGGTGCATGTAATCAGCCCCTGTATGGATAACGGGAGAATGTGGGATAATCATAAAGATCCTTCCGGGCTGGTGGATAATGTACCATCGCATATTGATCTATTCATCGTAGATTTCAACAATCGCCATGAGCCGGAAGTGCCCAGGACGTGGTGGACCAAGGAATGGCTGCTGTGGGAATACAAGGGCGGGTCTGTGAAGTTCAATGGAGATCACAGCCAATGTGTGCGTACATTTGGCATTGACCCGGAAGCTGCCCCGGTACAAACAACTCCCGCTAATGGAGGAATCACTGTTAGCGGAGGAACGGCGGATGTGAACATCCACTTGACGTGCCCGCACTGCGGAAAACAGATCTTCTGACCTTTACATACATGATATCCAGAACACACCGCGTTTGCGTAGGCGCGGTGTGTTTTTATTGCTATTTAAGGGTGAAAGAAGCCGCTTGTCGGCCTGCCAGCCAACCGGTCGAAAAAGCGGCCTGTAGATTGAACCCGCCCGTATCCGCTGCCAGGTCGAGCACCTCACCGGCGAAGAACAATCCATTCACGACTTTGGACATCATCGTGCGCGGATTTACTTCTTTCAGCGCTACGCCGCCCATGGTGACCATTCCCGCTTCAAGGGGAAGGGAAGCGGTCACTTCCAGGCGCAGGTCTTTGAGCCAGGTAAGCAGCCGGCGGCGGTCTTGTGCGGTAACCTGATGGCAGGGGCGATCCAGTGGAATATCGGTCTGATCAGCGCATACAGCGATCATCTTGGCGGGCAGAAGGTGCTTGAGCATGGTTCGGATATGCTGTTTACCGCCCTGGTCGAGCTCACGCAGAAGGCGTGCGTCGAGTTTATTCTCATCGAGAGCGGGTTTCAAGTCAATAGATACTGATACGTGTTTACCGGCGCGCAGCGCGTCAACGATCTCACCGCTGTGCGTAAGGACAACCGGGCCGGAGATGCCGAAGTGGGTGAAAAGCATTTCTCCGAAGGCGTCAATTACCTTTTTCTGGTCGAAAAATACACTGAAGCGGATGTTGTGCAGGGAAAGTCCCTGCAGGCGCTGAGCAGTGCTGCCGGCGGTTTTCAGGGGAACAAGCGCCGGGCGGAGGGGGGCAAGCGAATGACCTACCGCCTGTGCCATGCGGTAGCCGTCGCCGGTCGAACCAGTGTCTGTGAATGTTGCCCCACCAGTGCAGAGGATGGCTGCTTTTGTGGGAATGGTTTGCTTACCACGGGTCTCAACCGCATTGATATATCCATTCTTTACTATTAGGCGAGCAACCGGTGAACGCAGCGTGATGCGCGCGCCTGCTTCACTCGCCCATTGTGATAGATGATCTGTAACAAAAGCAGCATCGCCATTGGAAGGAAAGATACGCCCACCGCGTTCGGTTTCTGTGTGAATGTTGATGGTCTCGAAGAATTCCAGTAGATCATCCCGGAAGAATCGTCCGAATGCCTGGCGCAGAAAGCGCCCGTTGGGGCTGAAATGATCAATGAACATGGGCAAATCAGCAGTGTTGGTCAGATTGCAGCGCTTCTTGCCGGTGATGGATAGTTTCTTACCAGGTGAGTCCATTTTTTCTAATAATATTACTCGTGCACCAGCCAGCGCTGCCTGCCCGGCTGCCATCATGCCAGCTGGCCCGGCGCCGATTACTATGACATCACAGGTTTGATTTTCGTCCATGATTGTGGTTAACTATAATCGAGATTAAAGGGGAGCAAACAACTTGTGAGGTAAAAGATGAAAGATCCATATGATCACGTTCCCTGCCAGGGTTATTATTTCCCCTTCTTATAAAGTTACTGAACCTGTATACAAATACTTGTAATGAAAGAGTAAAAATGTTATTATTACTTTACTCTTTGTAAAAGACCTTGTTGATTGATCCACAGGAGGAGAATTATGGACCATCATCGAGGTCTTTTATTTTTCTAGTATCTGAATAATTAAATTGCTTTGACATGATTAAAAGAGGGCTCTGGTATAATCCCACCCATGTTCCCCGCGGTCTCATTGGATATTGAAACAACAGGTCTGGAACCACATCGCGATGCGATCATCGAGATCGGCGCAGTCAAATACGATGGGAACCAGATCGTGGAGAAGTGGAATTCTTTCATTAACCCGCAGCGGGCAGTTCCCCAAATAATCACCCAGCTCACCGGGATTAACAACCAGATGGTGGCATCTGCTCCCCTGATCACAGATAAAATTCAGGACTTCGCGGGTTTTGTGGGAGATTTGCCGGTGATCGGCCATAATATTTCCTTTGACTTAGCTTTTCTAGGGTTGCACCATAATTTCGATAATAACCCTGTCAATGACACATTTGAGATAGCCTCAATTATTCTCCCTTCCGCACCAAGGTATAGTTTAGCGGCTTTAGTCGATGTTTTAGGCATTGAAAACCTATCCCCGCACCGCGCTCAGGAAGATGCTGACGCGACGTTGGAAGTTTTTTTGCGCCTGTTGGAAAAAGCACGTGACCTCCCTGTGCACCTGATAGCTGAGATTGTGCAGTCCTCAAAGAATATTACCTGGAATGGGCGCTGGTTTTTCACGCAGGTGCTGCGGGAAGGATCGAAAACCCCCATTCAGGCGCGTTCCGTAAAGCAGAAAGAATACGGCGTGCTTTTCTCAGACCCTTCCGAGATCCTCGCACCGCCGCTAAAAGCTAATGATGAAATTCACCCTCTGGATGTGGAAGAAATCACGGAGATATTGAGTCCGGGCGGTATATTCTCACGGTATCTTGATAACTTTGAATCACGAAATGAGCAGATCGAGATGCTGCAGGCGGTTACCAATGCAATCTCGGGAAGCCAGCATCTGATGGTGGAGGCAGGTACCGGCATCGGTAAGTCATACGCGTACCTGATACCCGCGGCGCTGTGGTCAACAATGAACAATTCCCGGGTAGTGATCTCGACAAATACGATCAATTTACAGGATCAATTGATGGATAAAGATATACCCGATGTCAAGAAGGCATTAGGCATTGATCTGCGGGCGGCTGTTCTGAAAGGGCGATCCAATTACCTGTGCCCGAGAAGACTGCAGGCGCTGCGCCACCGTAAACCACAAAACGCGACTGAACTGCGGGTGCTAGGAAAAGTTCTTGTTTGGCTTGAATCCGGCGGAAGCGGGAATTTGAATGAACTCACTCTAACCGGTCCTTCCGAAAAGGAAACATGGGTGCGGATATCTGCGCAGGATGAATCCTGCAACATGGAGGTATGCATTGACAGAATGGGTGGAGCTTGCCCATATTTCCGCGCTCGGCAAGCAGCGCTCAATGCGCATATTGTTATCGTAAACCACGCGCTGCTGCTTTCGGATGTGGTCGCGAACAACAGGGTCCTGCCGGATTATAAATATTTGATTGTGGATGAAGCGCATCACCTTGAAGACGCATCTACGAATGCGCTCAGCTATCGAGTTACCCGCAGGGAGATTGAGCGGTTATTCTCTGAATTGGGTGGAGTGAACAGCGGCGTTTTGGGAAGAACACTCGAGATCACGGGAAAATATCTCAAACCATCCGATCAAGCAGGCGCGGAAAAAATGATCGGAAAAACTGCAGACCTCGCCTTCCGCGCTGAAAATATGTTCCGAACTTTCTTTGCGCAGGTGGATGCCTTCCTTGAGGATGAACGGGACGGTAAACCTGTCGGGGAGTATGGGCAGAAGGTCCGGGTTACCCAATCTACGTATGAAAAAAAGAAATGGCCTGAAATCGAGGTCGCCTGGGATGAAGCGGCGCAGCCCGTAGACAGTTTGCAGAAGATGCTGGATCAACTCCAACATGACCTTGCGGACGAGACCCAGATGAATGATGAGGAGATTGAAGTACTGCTTGGTGATCTGGCGAGCATTGTGAGGCGCCTGCAGGAAGTACACCGCTTCACCAATGCGATGGTGTTTGATCTTGACCCGGGTTATATCTACTGGATAGAGGTCGATTTTCGGTTCCAGAAACTTACCTTAAACTTTGCCCCGCTGCATATCGGGACGCTGATGGAAAAATATATTTGGCATCCGAAAGAAAGCGTGGTTATTACATCTGCGACATTAACGACTATCGAGCAATTTGATTATTTCTACTCTCAGATAAATACGGATGATCCTGATGAGTTACAGGTAGGTGGGTCTTTTGATTACATACGCTCCCGGCTGAACGCGGATGAAGCGGAAGAATTATTGTTAGGTTCTCCGTTTGATTATGAGAATTCCGCACTGCTTTTTATTCCAACAGATATGCCGGAACCAATGGATTTCCGCGCCTACCAGCAGTATCTATCGCGCACTATTTCACGGACGGCAAGAGCAACCAGCGGACGTATGCTGGTGTTGTTCACATCATATAAACAACTGCGGTCCACTTCTCAGGTGATAACACCACTGCTGGCAAAGGATCGTATTCAAGTATATGAACAGGGAGGAGGAGCATCTGCTTCTTCTCTGCTTGAATCCTTTAAAAATGCGGAGCGGGCTGTGCTGTTAGGTACACGCTCTTTCTGGGAAGGAGTAGACGTTCCGGGAGAAGCATTATCAGTATTGGTGATCACCAAACTTCCGTTTGATGTACCCAGTGACCCGATCATTGCCGCGAGATCAGAAACATTCGAGAACCCTTTCAATGAATACACACTGCCGGAGGCGATCCTCCGATTTCGGCAGGGGTTTGGACGGCTGATCCGCACCCAAGCAGATCGGGGTGTGGTGGCTGTCCTGGATCGGCGCGTGCTATCAAAGCAGTATGGACCTCTATTCCTGCATTCACTGCCGCTATGCAATAAGGTGAAAAAGCCGATCGAGGAGCTTCCGGAAGAAGCTGCGCGGTGGCTGAATATTTAGTTTTTGCTTCTTTTTTCAGTTAAGAAATGTGAATGTAAAACCCTGCAAATTACTTCTTACTAATAATAATTTAAATTAAATTTATTCTAAGAAAGTAACTTTCAGTTCCATTGGCGCTACCTGCTTGAGCATGGCTTGCGCGGGGCAGTATTTATTCGCGGATAGTTCAACCGCCCTTTCAACCGCCTCATGGGAAATATCTTTTCCGCTGATCACATATTCAATCGCTAAATGGGTAAACACTTTCGGGTGTTCATCGCTGCGCTCGGCGTGAACCTTAACCTCAAAATTATTAACTTCCTGCCGTTTTTTTTGCAGAATGGAGATCACATCCATGGCGGTACAGCCAGCTAAACCAATCGCTAATAATTCCATTGGGCGGAACCCATCATCATCTCCCCCTACAACAGGGCTTGTTCCCAACGGTACTTTAAATCCTGAATCGGATGTGCCCTCGAAACTCATCCGTTCTTTCCAAATCACTTTTGCGTCCATATTGCTCCTTTCAATGTCCCAATCCAGGGGTAATCAGTTGTTACCAAGTAAATCCAGTTGCAGATTCATAACCGCATGCAGGGCAGACCAGATTAAGCTTGCTGTCATATTCCAGATGTGCTGCTCTGCACTGCGGACAAATTGCTTCTAATTCCGAACAGATGCTTGTGCTCTTCTCGTTTTGCTCAGTATTATCTTTGTTATTAGAATTAATAATCTCATCCCAAATGTCCATCATTTTCTCAAACAAGCGGCCAGTTAGGCAGTACATCAATATCAAGCTCATCCTCGAATCCATTGATGAAACGGAAATATCCGGCAGACGCGATCATCGCGGCGTTATCTGTACATAGTTTCAGGGGAGGGATATATACTTGAAATTGTTTTTGCCTGGTAATCGCCTTGCGCAATGCACGATTTGCTGATACTCCACCAGCTACAAGGATGTGCCGCGCGCCGAATTGTTCAGCCGCCGTGAAGGTTTTTTCCATAAGGATATCCACCACAGCTACTTGAAAACTAGCGGCAACGTTATTGACAGGGATAATGGTTCCTTCAGACTGCAGTTTCTTTACCTCGCGCAGAACAGCGGTTTTCAAACCGCTGAATGAGAAATTCCAGCTACCCCCCAATCGCGCTCGAGGAAACTGAAAAGCTGTCGCGCTGCCTCGTTCAGCGGCTTTTTGGATGGATGGTCCCCCGGGATAAGGCAGACCTAATAATCGGGCGACCTTATCAAACGCCTCGCCTGCAGCATCATCTAAAGTGCTGCCGAGGTGCTCATAGGTGAGGTGATCTTTCATCAGAATCAGGGATGTGTGACCGCCAGATACGATCAGAGCGACAATGGGAAATTCCGGTGTGATTTGATTTTTATCATCATCAAGATTGATCCAAGCGGAATAAAGGTGTCCTTCCAGGTGGTTTACACCGATTAATGGAAGCCCGCTGCCCAGAGAGAGCGCTTTTGCCATATTCATACCCACCACAAGAGATCCGGCTAAACCAGGGCCGCGTGTGACCGCGATCGCATCGAGTTCATCTAACCCTAAGTGTGACTGCTGCAGGGCTTCTTCAACAACAGGATAGATCGCGAGGATGTGTTCGCGGGATGCCATCTCCGGGAAGACACCGCCATACTGCGCGTGCAGTTCGATCTGGGAAGCGACTACATTGGAAAGGATGTGGCTTCCGTTTACCAAAACAGCCGCGGCAGTTTCATCACAGGAGGATTCAATTGCAAGGATACGCGTTTTCTTTTTTCTGGTACCTTTAGGATTCATGGTTAATTAATGGGATTATAAAATCATAAGGATAATCTGCCAGTATTTCAAATTGCCCATTCTCATCTAAATATATTGTATCTTCAATGCGAACCCCCATGCCTTTTTCTGGATAATATAAACCTGGTTCGATAGTGAATACCACACCCGGTATAAGGAGGTCATCTGGTTCTGCCGTGATACCGCTGAATGGTTTCTCATGGACGTTCATTCCCAATCCGTGCCCGATACTGTGGAGATATCCTTCTGTGATATTGTTTTTATCAGCAATGGTTACATGCCTCATTTCCGCGAATAATTGGCAGGTTCTTTCTTGAAATGTTTTGAAGGTTTTACCAACCTGAAGTTCATCAATTATCTGGTGATGGACGTTCAACACTTGCTGATGAAGAAGAGTTGCCTCATCTGAAGCATGATCCAGGCACCAGGTGCGCGTGAAATCATAAAAATATCCGCCGCCAGCTTCACATGGAAAGATATCGAAGACGATCGGTTTCCCAAGCGCAATCACATCATCAGGGCTGCCGCTGCTGTGCGGAATACCGCCGTCCCGGCCGATAGCGAAAATCGTTTCTTCCGGGTTATCGGCTCCCAATTCCGCCAACCATAGTCGGATGCGGCCCTTTACATCTTTAATGGTGATAGGTATCCCATCCGGAAAAACAAGATGGTCGTTGGCGATATTTTGCCCTTGCAGAAAGCTGCGTACACGGTTTACCACTTCAGTTGTGATTTTACCCATTTTGCGAATGTGTTCAACTTCTTGTGAGCTTTTAGTCATATGCGCCTGAGCGATCACACTGTCTTTAAGGAAACTAATAAATTCAATTTCTGGGAGAATTAGCTTTAATTGCTCAATCAATGCATAGCCATAGCTCAGATCAATCATTCCGGAAATCTCAACCCGACCGCTGGTCAAACCTATTTCTTCCATCGCTTCTTTCATTCTGGCAGCGATACTTGCAGAAAGGTCGCCTTTATTATTCTGAAGATATTCATTCAGGGGCTTGTTAGAAAAATAGGAATGGGTTTCAAGCCCGGATTTGGCTGCTTCCTCCCGTTCCATATCCACAAGATGGTAAAGAATGGGGTCTCTTCCACGAATTTTGAAAAGATCGGCCTTTTTAACGTGCTGGATACCGGTGAAATAGACCATATCAGGATTGCTCTGCAATCCCCCCGTGATCCATAACGCGTCAATATCTTGCTCTTCCATCAAGCGGTCAAGGTCCTTCTTCATTGATCATGTCTCCAAATTCTTATTCTTGATTCAGTAAAGTCTCTTTGAGACCAAGTAAGAATGCTTCCTCTTGGTTTGGAAGGACAGTGCGGGGGTCGAATAGGGCCTGGCCATTCTCAATTCTAGCGACGATCGGAAAGGGTAAAGCCCGTAAGCGGGTGAGGAATTTTTTCACAGACGGAACATCCAGCGCTAATAAATATGTAGGAAGGGTTTCACCAGGAAGGCTTCCGCCTCCGACCATTGAATTTCCTTTAATAACAATTCCCTGGCCAATTGATTTTTTCCAGTCTTGAGCTCTCTGATGGATCGTATCTTCGTCGAGCGCAATCATTTTCCAGATCGGTATTTTGTCTTCGGCCTCCCCTTTAAGATAATGGATGAGTGTAGTGGAGATGCCTGACAGGCATGTTTTGTCCGCGCGTACAGCGCGTGCCAGGGGATGGCGTTTAACCTTTTCCATGAGTTCTGATCTGCCGATAATAATTCCTGCCTGCGGCCCTCCTAATAATTTGTCACCTGAGAAACAGATAATATCTGCACCTGCGGACATTGCTTCAAATACAGTGGGTTCATGTGATAACCCATAAGGGCTGGTATCTATCATCGCGCCTGAACCGATATCGTAAACAAACGGTACAGAGTGGTTATGGGCTGCTGCTATCACTTCCTTAAGTTTCGGTTCGGTTGTAAAGCCAATGATCTTGAAATTTGAGTGATGGGCATTTAGGACCAATGAAACTCCATCCTCAAGCGCTTGAAGATAATCAGAAAGATGAATGCGGTTGGTCGTTCCGATGGCAATCAATTTTGCTCCTGACTGCCGCATCACATCCGGGACACGAAATCCCCCACCAATCTCAACAAGTTGCGAATTTGGAATAATAACCTTTTTTCGTTTTGCCAGCGCGCTGAGAACCAGGAGAACAGCGGCCGCGTTATTGTTTACAACCAGCGCGCTTTCTGCGCCGGTTAATATTTTTAAAATCTTTTCCGCGTGGATAGACCTTTTTCCGCGTTTTCCTTTCTGGAGATCAAATTCGAGATTGTTGTAGCTGGCGGAAATCCCCTGCATGGCTTTAATAGTGTCATCACTTAACGGCGCGCGGCCTAAATTGGTGTGCAGGATGATTCCACTGGCATTAATCAAAGGATATAAAGAAGGCTGGATCCATTTCCTTGCGAATTTATTTGCCTCTTTAATGATCACATGAACATCCGGTAAAGGAAAGCCGGAAAGCATTTTTTCACGAATTTGGTCGAGGGATTGCCGAATGGCTTTTACAGCCAATTCCCTGCCTGCAGTGTTGATTAAGGTGTCTGCGGAAGGTGATTGCAGGATGGCATCAACCGACGGGATCGCGCTGAGGTCAACTTTCGACATTTTCATCTGCCTTAAAAGTTGCTTTTTCTGCCATTCTGAGAAGCATTTCTAAGAGAATGAAACCGACAGCAATGATCAGAATAATCAAGTTCGTTAATATTCGCCCTAACTGCAGCCAGGCGATAAGCGCAAGGAAAATACCGAATAAAGTCGCCTCTCGGATAAGCACTTTCCCCGATACAATCTGTTTTGTAAATCGGCGCTGGATAAGGTAACTAATAGGCAGCGCGATACCTGCTCCTATTATTGTAAGAAAGAAAAAAAACATCCAACGGGGTCCCAATGTGGGTTCAAAAAATATAAAAATAAACGCCAATCCGCCTCCGCCAAGAATTGTTAAAAAAATGCTGGAGAATAAGATTTTGCTGAAAGGAGGAAGATAAAATTTTCGCATCATATCTCACTGATTATAACGCAAGCATTAAAAGAAGGTCCTCCACTTGTTGTATTATTCCCAAGAATATATTTTTTTGGAAAATATCTACCTCTTTATTACAAGCAAAATTTCCAGTCTAATTCAGGGAAAGGAGTGATGTATGATTAGGAATCTCAAATCATGAATTTTTATGGTCCCAAAATCGTTCAGAATCAATGTCGCTTCAACGTTTATCGACTGCCTGGGAGGCGCATTAATCTTTCCTTTTCTATCTTTGTTTATCGCGTAAAAATTTAATGTAGGCATGACAGAAGTTGGACTGATTTTCGGCTTGTGGTTAATCGGCAGCCTGATAGGGAGCATGGTTAGGGGAGTATTAGCGGATAAATTTGGTTGGAAAGTGATCATCATTTTTGGGCTTATTTCAATTGCGGTTACCAGCATATTGATGGGATTCTGGCAGTTACTGCAGTTATTTGTCTTAGATAGCTTCAGGATAAAGTAAAATTTTAGATTTGCTGCCTCCATGCAAACGGATCAAAATAATCAATTAAGGAATATTATGCTAAATAAGATACGATCAACAGTAAATGAATACCCCCGCAACTTTTGGATACTTATCGGCGCTCTTTTTATCGATCGTGTTGGAGGGGCGCTAATTTTTCCTTTTCTTTCACTATATATTACAAGTAAGTTTAATGTTGGGATGACGGAAGTTGGCACAATTTTTGCGGTGCATTCCATCTCTTCTTTTGTGGGCAACATGATGGGTGGAGCGCTGACGGATAAATTTGGACGCCGTTCTATGCTCATTGTTGGATTGATCTTAAGCGCCGGTGTTTCTTTAGGAATGGGTTTTATCGAGGATTGGGAGCTGTTTTATCTTCTTGCTTTTTTTACTGGATTTGTATCGAATTTTAGCGGTCCTGCTGTACAAGCAATGCTTACTGATATTCTGCCGGTTGAGCAGCGCCCAGATGGATTTGGACTGCTACGGGTAACAATGAACCTGGCAGTTACATTTGGTCCCGCTATTGGCGGTATCCTGGCAGGAATTAATTATCTTCTGCTCTTTATTATTGATTGCGTGGTCAGCGTTATTACAGCGATTATTGTATATTTTGCTTTGCCGGAAACCAAACCAGAAATACCAGAAGGAAAGAAAGAGGAGAGTGTTTTACAGTCTTTTGGCGGGTACAGAAAGGTTTTCAGAGATAAATTGTTTCTTGCTTTCCTCTTCCTGGAAACATTCACCGCGATTGTATATATGCAGATGAATTCAACGCTTGCGGTTTATTTGCGCAATATCCATGGCACTTCCCCTCAGGGGTTTGGATACATTTTGAGTTTAAATGCCGCCATGGTTGTACTGTTCCAATTCTGGGTGACTAAAAGGGTGAAAAAGCACCATCAATTAAGTATGATGGTGGCAGGCAATATACTGTACGCAGTTGGTTTTGCGATGTATGGCTTTACCAACATGTATTTGGAGTTTTTGGCTGCTATGGTAATCATCACGATCGGTGAGATGATGATTGCACCGATTGTACAGACACTTATAGCCAATATTGCCCCAGAAGATATGCGCAGACGATATATGGCTGCGTACCATCTGGGCTGGGGGATAGCCGCATCCGCTGGGCCATTGGCGGCAGGTGTGATTGTTGATGATTACAATCCTAATTGGGTGTGGTATGCCAGTGGCATAATCTGCTCGATGGTCGCATTGGGATATTTTATATTGAAAACCCGTGTAGGGGAGAAATTTCAACCAATTGGGATGGATAAAACTGCTCCAGTGACTGCCAAATAAATAATAGAATATGGGATAATACGCAATTGATAAATTTTTTCAATAGAATCGGATAAGCTGCCATGCAAAAAAACCATACTAAATGTAAATTCTCTCCGACAAAGTTAACTCTCAAAGACCCGGTTCCTGCAGATATTGAAATTGCTCAGGAAGCGGTGGTAAAGCAAATCACTCAGATAGCGGAGGAGCTTGGCCTGCTTCCGGAAGAAGTCGAATTGTATGGTGCATACAAAGCAAAAGTACGATTGGGGGTTCTTGAGCGGCTCAAAGATATTCCTGATGGAAAATATATCGATGTTACAGCAATCACACCGACCCCATTAGGAGAGGGAAAAACCACTACAACGGTAGGCCTCGGCCAGGCATTGGGAGCGCATCTGGGCAAAAGCGTTATCACGTGCATCCGGCAGCCATCCCAGGGTCCCACATTTGGGATAAAAGGCGGGGCGGCTGGTGGGGGATATAGCCAGGTGATACCTATGGAAGATCTGAACCTTCACCTTACCGGGGATATCCACGCTATCACGGCTGCAAACAACTTGATGGCGGCAGCGATTGACACTCGCATTTTTCATGAAAACCGGCAGTCAGATGAAGCATTGTTCAGACGCCTTTTTCCGGAAGATAAAAATGGAAACCGATCTTTTGCCAGGGGAATGCTCAACCGATTAAAGAAGTTGGGGATCAATAAGACGGATCCAAATGAGCTAACAGAAGAAGAACGTAGCATATTTGTACGCCTGAATATTGATTCGGATACGATAACATGGATGCGCGGGATTGATACAAATGATCGATATTTAAGAGAGATCACAATTGGGCAAAGCCCAACAGAAAAGGGAATTGAGCGGCGAACCGGTTTCTACATTACCGTAGCCAGTGAGATCATGGCGGTGCTTGCTTTAACCACAGATATGGTGGATATGCGCCGACGGTTGGGGGAGATCGTTGTGGCATTTGACAAACGGGGAAACGCGGTGACGGCAGATGACCTGGGAGTTGCTGGTGCATTGACGGCATTAATGAAGGATGCGATCAAACCGACATTGATGCAAACGCTGGAAGGAACGCCAGTGTTTGTGCACGCAGGTCCATTTGCGAATATTGCACACGGCAATAGTTCAATCCTTGCTGATAAAATAGGCTTGAAACTGGCAGATTATGTTATTACCGAATCAGGCTTTGGGGCTGATATGGGGATGGAAAAATTCTTCGATATAAAATGCCGCTACTCCGGGTTAATACCATCTGCTGTTGTGCTGGTAGCTACGGTCCGCGCACTAAAGATGCATGGTGGTGGACCGACCGTTTCTGCTGGAAAACCACTCGATAACGCATATTTAAAGGAAGATTTAAAACTTCTTCGAAAAGGAATGGAAAACCTTCTGCATCATGTCTCCATTGCGAAAAAATTCGGCGTGCCAGTTGTAGTGGCAGTTAATCAATTCTATACAGATACACCAGCAGAATTGGAGTTGGTGCGAAAAATGGCTGTGGAAGAAGGCGGCGCAGTAGACGCGGTGATCAGCAACCACTGGAGATTAGGGGGTCGGGGAGCGGCTGACCTTGCAAAGGCGGTTGTTAGAGCCGCAGAACAGACTTCTGAATTTAAATTTTTGTACCCACAGGGTTGGCCGATCAAACAGAAGATCGAAATGATTGCAAAGGAGATCTATGGCGCTGGTGGGGTGGAGTATTCACTGGAAGCTGAAGAACGCATTGCTAAATACACACAGCTTGGTTTTGATAAACTACCAATCTGTATGGCAAAAACGCATCTTAGTTTAAGCCATGATCCTACACTGAAGGGGGTTCCTAAAGGATTCATCATTCCCATCAGTGATGTGCGCGCGTCTGTTGGTGCGGGGTTTTTATACCCAGTATTAGGGAAGATCAGTACGATGCCCGGATTGCCCACGCGACCAGCATTTATGGATATCGATATTGATCCGCTGACAGGCAAGATTTTAGGATTATCTTAATTCCACAATTCGCAGGTTTTCACGTGTTCCGCGGATCTTTTATACTTAATGGCTATGAAAAATAAAAAAACTCTTATTTTTGTAATTTTTCTGATTCTCAATTTTTTACCACAGATATTTGTACTTCTTTCAAAATCAGATAATCTATTGAACTGGTATTTAACTGATGATGCTTTCTATTATTTTAAAACTGCTCAGAATATTGCTGAAGGAAATGGGATAACTTTTGATGGTCTTGCGCAAACGAATGGATTTCATCCTTTGTGGATGGTTATTTGTGTGCCGGTTTTCGCGTTGGCAAGGTATGATCTATTCCTTCCCCTACGGGTTTTAGCTGCTATTCAAATTTTCCTGAATGCTGCTTCGGGTTATCTGCTTTATTTGATTATCTCTGAAAAGATTTCAAAAACTACTGCCTGGATAGCCGTGATTTTCTGGATGTTCTTTCCACCTATTCATGAACTAACTACTAAATTGGGGCTTGAAACGGGTCTGAACGCTTTTATGCTAATCGCTTTCATCTACTTCATATCGAAGTTGTTGAGTGAGGGTGATGAAAATCACTTTAAAGAAATCTTTTGGGTTGGCTTGTGTGGAACTGGTGTTTTATTGAGCCGCTTGGATAATATCTTCTTGTTGATTATGGTGGGTGTGTGGTTGGTGTTCCATGGGAAACAGATTAACAACATTTCTCAAAAAGATTTTCTGTTAATATTGTTTTCAGCTACAGCCAGTTTCTTCTTTCGATTAAATTCCAACAAAAATATTTTTGATTATTTGCCTTTTCTATACCTTCTTATCGGTTTTTCATTGGTTATTAAGCCAGCGCTGCTTTATTTCTTCCACTGTTATGAACCTGATAATGAAAAAATTATGATCGGGTCTCTTATTAAAACATTTTTTGCTATTAGCTTATCGAGTGGATTGATCTTCATAATTCTTTTTATCTTTCATGATATCCTACACATATTACAAGGTTTTCCGCGGTCCGCTTTAGTGATCGACTGGGCTCTCTCGTTACTTCTGGTTTACGGACATCATCTGTATCACAATAAAAGAGATTTGGTAAGTGGATCTAAAGAAGAGGATGTTTCTTTAAGAAACAATTGGCGAATTTGGATAAGCAGAGCTTTTGGGTATTTCTCACCGATCAGTATTACTCTCATCATTTATCTAATCATAAATTATCACTATGCAGGAACAGCGATGCCTGTCAGCGGTCAGATAAAACGCTGGTGGGGAACGTTGCCGAATACGGTTTACGGCCAGCCAATAAAAACTTTTACTGGAGTGATTAAAGGGCTGTTTGATCCAAGCAGAGAGAGAGGTCCATTCTGGCTGCTTACACAGCCGCTTGACTTTGCCGCCATCAAACTGAAGACATTTCTCGGGTTTTCTCAAGCGGAAAACGGGTTTGTTCATATTTATATTGTCGCTATTTTATGGATAATTTTTTTGGCTATTATGTATCTCTTGATTGGCAGGCAATCCGGAAAATTTAAAAAATACGCAGGAAACATTGCACTGCTCCCGTTATTTACAGGCGCCTTATTCCATGCTGTGTCGTATAAATCAACAGGTTATTTACACGCGAAAGGCTGGTATTGGATAGGGGAAATGATACTGATCCTTTTATTCTTTTGTATCATTTTTACTATTGTCCTTGATGAAATTGAAAAGAGATCGTTGGGGAAAAAATTCGCTTCTATTTTAACTTTTCTTGTATGCGGTGTATTATGGGGAATGTTTTCTGTGTCTATTCTTCGTCAATTTCCGCTCAAGGGACAAGTTTATCTTGAATACAATATCGATAGGGAGCTGCAATTTATTAAATCTCAAACAGAACCGGGGGATGTAATAGGGATGACCGGAGGAGGGTTGACCGCATATTTTGTTCCAGACCGGACGATAATAAACCTAGATGGTTTGATCAACAGCGCGGATTATTTTCGAAAATTACAAGACGGGGAAATTACAGAGTATCTGGCTGAAAATAATGTTAAATATATATATGGGGAAGAGTTAGTATTGTTAGATAGCGATCCGTATCGCTGGATTTTCACGGATACATTAACTGCTTTAGAAAAAGGTCCTTTCTTTTATTTATATGCTTACCAACCCATAGTAACTCCTTAGGGAGTACAAAGAAAATGGCAGTTCTGGAAAATGCAAGTTTTCGGGTCATCAATAATCAGCGAACAGGATCGTTCAGTATTTTTTCACAGCTTGAAAAATATCCTGTTCTTATAAATAGTAAGATGGCTGTCTCTGGGAGGTTGATTTCTGGAAAGAAATTTTCCCTTGAAATTTTATTATATAAATCAACTATTCCAGAATCACCCCATTTATCAAAATCCATGGAACTTATCTTTAAAGGTAAAGATGAAAGATTGAAAATTGGTTGGAAAGCTGAATTTATGCTTGGGGCAACCCAACCAATTGTATTATGGCGGCTCGCGATCAGTAATTTTTCTGAAGCATCAATTTTCCTTGAGAAAATTGATTTACTTAAACCCGCGGATGAGATGGCATCTAATATTAAAATCAGTAAACGAGAAGAAGAACAAGACCTGATGTTTTTCTCCAATGGATGGCAATCATGGTCATATTCTGGGGTATACAGCAGGGACCAGCGCATGGGACGGTCGCGAATGGGATTTTTGCAAGAACCGATGGTTCTTAACCCAGGCACTCCAACTTTCCGGAGAAAAGGGTTGTTCAGCAGCGATTTCTTCGGGGTTGTAGGGGATATCAGAAGCAATAAAGGAGTGGTGCTGGGTTTCCTATCCCAAAAGCAGCATTTTGGGACCATCTTAGCAAACTTGAGAAAAATTCCACAAATACAAATATGGGCGAATGGAGATAACGCCCGTTTACAACCGAAGGCTACAATCACAACAGATTGGGCTGTTTACAATATATGTAATTTAGATGATCCTCAACCGCTTTCTCCGTATTTGGGCGCAGTTGCAGAAGAGCATGAAATTAGTAAGCTATCATCACCTCCGACAGGATGGTGTTCCTGGTACTATTATTATCAAGATATTTCCCCTGATATTCTTAAAAAGAATGTAGATGTTTTAAGTGATATGGGAAATGACCTTCCATTAAATCTGATTCAGATTGACGATGGGTATCAAAAGGAGGTGGGAGACTGGTTCGATTTCAACGAGAAATTTCCGAATGGAGTAAAGACCATTGGAAAGAAAATCCATAATAATGAATTCACTCCCGGGATATGGCTGGCACCATTTTTCGTACATCCGCGTTCTCAATTAGCAAGGGACCATCCAGAATGGCTGCTGATGAAAAAGAATAAGCGATTCGCTCGAGCAGGTTTTGTGTGGAAAGCATTAGGCAAAGCACTGGACCTAACCGCGCCGGGTGCGCTGGATTTTGTGTTTAAGGTTGTTGATACGGCTGTCCATGAATGGGGGTTTCCATACCTTAAACTTGATTTTCTTTACGCTGCCGCTCTTCAAGGGAAATATCATGACGACACGAAAACCAGAGCAAAGGTATTACGGACCGGCATGGAAGTAATTCGCGATGCTGCCGGAAGAGAGACCACTTTACTTGGCTGTGGCGCGCCCCTTGGTTCTATGTTAGGCTTAGTGGATATCATGCGGATAGGCGCGGACGTGAGCGGGCATTGGACCCCCACGTATTTCAATATCGGCTTTCCGTTCAGGAAGGAACCGCATATGCCCTCTGCAGAAAATTCTATCCACAATGTCATTACCCGGTCATTCTTACACAACCGATGGTGGGTCAACGATCCTGATTGCCTGCTGGTAGGTAGTGAATCCTCTTTAACGCTGGAAGAAGTCCAAACACTGGCAACTGTGATTGCTCTAACAGGAGGATCCATCCTCTTATCGGATAATATGGAGATTTTATCGGAAGACCGACTTAAGATTGCTAAGGTTCTAATCCCACCAATGAATCAACGAGCGCGGATAATTGATTGGATGTCACCAGGGACACCAAGCCGCTTGCGGGTAGACCTGAATGGAGCCGTGGGGACTTGGCATCTTGTCTCTTATTCTAATTGGAAGAATAAGCCGCTTGATGTTTCCTTAGGGTACGAAGCATTTGGTCTGAAAAAAGATGAATTTATTGTCAGTTCATTTTGGAA
>Ga0307421_1000831_pt1 | contig 19755 bp, 21 predicted proteins | sample SalMarWE160270MG_FD_202163 | JGI IMG/M metagenome (GOLD analysis project Ga0307421, IMG submission 202163) | Salt marsh sediment microbial communities from the Plum Island Ecosystem LTER, Massachusetts, United States - WE1602-70 | ecosystem: Environmental > Aquatic > Marine > Intertidal zone >...
CGGTTGCTTATTTGCTAAGCACCGACTAATTTCTTCTCGTTCTGTATTTGTTAGCTGTTTATATTTTCCTTTTTGCATACGAATGATTTTAGCTCCTCATCCGTTGCACTAAATGTCTGAATTAACATTGAAAAGAGTATTTCAATTTCCTCAATATGTCTGATTTTTTAGCAGAAGCAGAACCTGAAGAGCTGGTATGGTTTTTTTGGTTCTATTCTTTATATGAACGCATGCAATCACGCCTAGCTGCTTTTATCATGATCAGGTTTTCCGGTTGGCTTTCTATCGCTTTGCAGTACAGGGATAACAAAACGGTCTCTTCCACATCAGATAACAAGATCATTTCATCTTTCAAAGGCATATCAGCTTCTTTAACTGGCAAAAAAGCCAGTAAAAACTGAGTAAAAATTAAATGATCAAAAAGAAAATAATTCATGACCTGCGCTTTTTATCCATGGCATGCACCCATTCGGTTTTTTTGATCGGTTTCTTATCATAGGCAGCCATTTGGTCTATTAAATCGCTTGAATCATCCGCTGACAAGATCATCTCCCGATGTGGTGCATGGATGAACATCTCCTGCACTGCATGATCCAGAAATGCCAGTAATTGCCCGTAATAATTATCTACATTCAGCAGCCCGCATGGTTTGGCATGCATGCCCAATTGCGCCCATGTTAATACTTCAAAGAATTCATCAAGTGTCCCATAGCCACCCGGCATCGCGATATAACCATCTGCCAGTTCAGCCATACGTGCTTTGCGCTCATGCATTGTATTGACTACAATCAGATCATCCAATCCAGTAAATGCCACTTCCTGGTCTGCGATCGATTGTGGAATTACTCCGGTTACCTTGCCGCCGTCTGCCAGAGCTGCCCGCGCTAATTCTCCCATCAATCCCATGTTTGCTCCGCCGTACACCAGGCGGATGCCCCTGCTGGCAATCTCTGCTCCGAGCTGCCGTGCGGCTGCGCTGAAAACAGGCGACCGCCCAGGGCTCGATCCGCAGTACACGCAAATTGTATTGATCTCCATTTTACTCGTCCACTCTTTCCACAATGATAGTACCTTTGGTCATTAATGCGGCAATCGCTCCCACTACAGCCAGCTGCGGCGCCAATAGAACACCCACTACACCTAATGAAAGAGGGATATCTATCAGTGTACGCCCTTTTTCATTTTGGATGATCACACGGCGGATATTGCCTTCATGGACCAGCTCTTTTATCTTCGAGATCAATTCCTCGCCTGATACATTGATCTCCTCTGTATGTGTTTTCTCTGCCATTTTTTCTCCCGGTCTTCGTTACGCTTATGTCTCTATACGATAATGATAATACCGATTTTTTTTGATCATATCCTGCGTTCTTTTTATTTTGCATTTTAGTTGCTATCAAGTATAGATTAAAAAATGCGTCCTCTTGCGAGAGCGCATTTTCCATCTTTTTGAATGTAAACTATGCGATTATTTTCTCGATCATTTCCATCACATCCGGTGTCAGTTTTTCTACGACATCTACCGCTTTCATATTCTGGCGAACCTGCTCCACACGGCTGGCGCCGGTGATCACCGCACTCACATTGGGGTTCTTCAGCAGCCAGGCAATCGCTAACTGCGCGGTCGAAACTCCCAGATCATTGGCAATTTCTGTCAATTTCCTGACTTTTTCGTTCAGTGCCTTATCAGTCAGCTTTTCCACCAGCCAATCGTAATATTTAATTGAACCGCGCGATCCTTCCGGTATGCCATTGCTGTATTTTCCTGTCAGCAATCCGGATGCCAGCGGGCTCCAGGTAGTTAAGCCATATCCATAATCCTGGAACAGTCGTGCGTACTCCACCTCAACGCGCTCTCGGTGAAACATGTTATATTCCGATTGTTCCATCACTGGTTTATGCAGGTGATGCCGCTCAGCTATTTCAATCGCCGCAACGATCTCCGCGGCGGACCATTCCGATGTGCCCCAGTAGATCGCCTTTCCTGATTCCACGATGTTGTGCATTGCCCACACTGTCTCTTCTATGGGAGTAGTGGAATCAGGGCGATGGCAATAAACTAAATCCACATGGTCAAGCCCCAACCGCTTTAAAGAACCATCGATCGCTTCCAACAAATATTTTCGGTTAAGAGTATCCTTTTCATTGATTCCCTCATTCAACCCCCAGAAGAATTTCGTGGAGACCAAGTAGCTGGAGCGCCGCCAGCCTAATTTTTTCAGGGCAGCGCCCATGATCTTTTCAGATTCGCCTTTTGCATATCTTTCCGCGTTATCAAAAAAATTCACGCCTGCTTCACGCGCCGCAGACATCATCTCTACCGCCGTGTCCAAATTTACCTGATTTTTAAACGTCACCCACGAACCCAATGCGAGTTCGCTCACGCGCACGCCGGACCGCCCTAAATGCCTGTATTCCATGATTTCTCCTCCGTATGAAAAATTTCTCTTATTAGTACTTTACTCCAAAATAGGCAAGTTTTCTATCAACGTTTCATTAACTGAAATCTGATTGAGAATAAGTAAAGCAGTCAGCCTGCCAAATGTTTGATGAAGATGCGCCTGCGTTTGTGCTGGCGGCGCTTAAAATGCTTCCACTGCGCCTGCACAGCGATGTTTGATTCCAGCTCCGGGTTTGATTCGATTTTCTTTATCCCGAAATCACGGAATACCTCAAACATACGGTTGATCAATACGGCGTTAACGCCCTTTCCCTGATATTCCTTCGCTACAGCCACAAGCAGCAGGTCCGCGCGGTCATTTTTCTTCAGCGCGCGCATCAAGTGGATAGCGCCAAATGGGAACAGCCGCCCTTTTGAGCGCTGCAGCGCTTTCGAGAGCGATGGGATGGTCACCCCAAATGCTACCATGCGTCCACCCGCGTCCACGATCACAGGCACAAATTCCGGTGAGATGAATCCAAAATACTGGTTAATTGTGGCATCCACCTGCTCTTCGCTCAACGGCACCACACCGTACAGATGTTTGTATTCCGCGCCCAGCATATCAAATAATTCATGCGCGTAGGGGAGCAGCTCTTTTTTATCTTTCACTTCCAGCAGCCGCAGATTGTTGCGCTTCAACACCAGTTCAGCAAGTTTGGCAATCTTTGGATTCACCGCATCCGGCATGGGTATTTCGTATTCCAGATAATCTACATCCTTCACATATCCTGCCCGCGCCATGTGATCGCTGTAATAAGCGTAGTTGTAGCCTGCCGCCTGTGTGGCAAGCTCTTCGAACCCTTCCACCAGCATCCCGGCGTGATCCAGGTTAGTGAAACCCATTGGGCCATGCACAGCCGTTAAGCCCTCTTCCAGCGCCCAACTTTCCACTTTTTTCAGCAGCGCCAGCGTTACCGCAGGGTTATTAGCAACATCAAACCAGCCGAAGCGCATATATGGCTGCCCCCATTTTTCCTTATGCCTGCGGTTGATGATTCCGGCGATGCGCCCCACCGCTTGTCTGCCTTTATAAGCCAGCCAGCAGCGCGCTTCGCAGTATGCAAACGCGGGGTTCTTCTCACGGTTTAGAGTATTCATTTCATCTGACCACAGAGACGGCACCCAATATGCGTTTCCCGCATATAAATGATGCGGGAAATCAACAAACGCTTTCAATGCTTTTTTTGTATGGACTTCTTTTATGCAGACATCCATAAATACACCTTCTTAATGGAGTTTATTTTTCTATAATCGTAACCGATTCCATCCCATCGCCTGTGAAATCCGGGCGCTGTGAAGGGTCACGGCTGGTGATTGCGTTTATTGTCTCCATGTCCTCCACAACCTGCCCGAAGATCGTATAACTGCCATTCAGGTGTGGTGTCGCTCCGAAAGTAATGAAGAACTGGCTGCCATTTGTATCACGCCCGGCATTCGCCATTGCCACCACGCCGGCTTTATCAAACATCAAATCTGAATCTTCATTCAAAAATTGATATCCGGGACCGCCTGATCCGATGCCGGTCGGGTCACCACCCTGTGCCATGAACCCATCTAAAACGCGGTGGAAAGTAACACCATCAAAAAAACCCTCTTTCGCCAGAAACACAAAACTATTCACGGTGATAGGCGCCTTATCAGGGTGCAGGCGGATCGTGAAAGACATCCCATTCCCCATCTTCACCACCGCGTTGAACTCTTTCGCGGGGTCAATTGTCATCTCAGGAGCTGCGTCGTACTTTTTCTTGTTTACATTATCTGCCATTAATTTCCTTTTCTCTACATATGAGTAGTAGTTGTTCAGCACGGGCGATTATACCTGCCGCATGCGATTATCAAATCCTTCTTTTCTTATATGTAATTAATTATGGGTTATTCCGAGTATCCGCACAGCGCTATTGGCCCCGGACCGGTATGCACTCCTAAAATTGGGCTGACGATTTGAATGAATAATTCCGCCGGTTCAAACTCTTCCTTGATCCGCGCAACCATTGCCTCCGCATCCGCCAGTACATCATTATGCAGGACAGCAATATGCATCTGCTTACTTGTGTCTAAGTGCTTAAAAAAAGTCTTATACACATTCTTCAGTCCGCTCTTACGCGACCGTGACGGCAATCCTATTCCCACCGTTCCGGTGTCAGGCTTGACAGTGATCATCGGTTTGATCTGCAGCACTGAATCAACCCATGTAATTGCATCGCCGATACGCCCGCCTTTACTGAGGTATTCAATCGTATCCAGCAAGATGTAAAAAACTATCTTCTCGCGCACCTTTTCCGCCGCGTTGACCATTTCCTCCATCCCTCCACCGGCTTCCCGCACACGGGCAGCGGCGATCACCTGCCAGCCCAGCCCCATTGAGTTATTGCGGCTGTCCATCACCCGCACGGGAATAGAGAACCCATCCGCTGCTCCCACCGCTGAAGCCATCGTCCCGCTCATCGCGCTGCTGATCGTGATACAAAATATCTCATCTGCCCCTGCATCCTTCACTTTTTTGAATATATCTGTAAAATCCTTCGGCGTCGGCTGTGAGGTTGTCGGATGGTGCTTATCCGTTCCCAGGCGCTCGTAGAACGCTTGCGCGCTGATATCTACGCCGTCCAGCAGCTGCTCCTCACCAAAAATGATCGTCAGCGGGATCACCGTGATCTCGTACTTCTTCCACCATGCTTCCGGAATGTCACATGTACTATCGGTCACTAATGCAATGCGCTTGGGCATATCTCACCTGACTTTTCAACTAAAAATTATTTTTAATAATTATAGAATATCCTATTTTTATTGAAACACAAAGAATATTCAGCCGATTCGAATCGGTTTTTATTTTCATAAATTGATAATCCATGCCAAGAAGTCAACGGTTTACGTTAACGACGAGGTAGATCGGCACGACTTTTTGATATTATGACACAAAATTTTATTACTCACGCCAGCATAGCCACGCCGAAGGCGGCCAGGTGGGGCCAGTGTTATGCGACGATTTCGGCATCTATTAATTCAGGTTCATCGTGTCAAATGGCCAATTCGGAATAGCCTCGAAAGAAGAATCCACGCAAAGACAAAAGAATCCGTACTGTTGTTTGCCATCAATAACCTGCGTTTCTGTGAAGAAAAGAATCGCCCACAATGAATCGTTGGCATCGAACACTGAGCGAAACAACTCGGTATCTTCACGGCATTCTTCAAGCAATATTCCTGTAATAAAGTCGATGTATACGGCCACCATGAAACGAAGAGATGTTGCCACAATGATATCTTTGTACTTGTTACATTTATAGGATACCGATGATGTTAGGCGATCAAAAAAGGTAGAGGAACCGCCCCGCTCGTAAGTATACGATTCCAACATTAATTTCGCGGTATCATCCAACCAATCGGGCGTTTTTCCCTGAATAGTTTTATCGTATTCAAAAGCGAAACCTTTCTGATTTAAAATAGAAGCTGGGATAAACTCTCGAAATATGTGACGCGCGCCAGCATCAGTTTTTTCGTCGCGGTGTTTTTCCGCTGATTTCTTTGCATTAAGGATGGCCTTTCGCATTCGCCCTTGCGACTTTGCGTCAAAGTTCGGCAACATCTCTTTTATATCAGAATCAATTGCAAAATTTGGCGAGAATGTGGTCTCTCTAGTATCGGTCATATTCGTATCATTGCTCACATCACAATTCGTTAAATACCTACCAAATAGTAAAGCACAAGCCGTATAATGGTTTACGTTACTGGCAGGTGGGCGGGCGTGGATTCCGCTTGGGAGTAGGAAAAACCCAAAGCCAGCCTTACCTAGCGGACTGTCCAGGGAAAAATGCTCAAAAATGGCGACGAATCCCACCTGTCCAGTGCACGTTTTGTTAGATGCCGTTTTTCTTCGTATATTGAAGATTCACTCTCTTGACTTATAAAAAAAATCAGTAGCATATTGTTGCCCATGTTTCTTGCATGCAAAAAATATTTCTTCGGCAGCCTGTTGGTTTTCTATGCCTGAAGCTTTTAGTGCTCTTTTTAGGTCAGCAATCAGGGATTTAGGAGATCCTTTTGGTGCCCATCTTTCTGCCTCACAGATGCCTGCAATCAATATTTCAACTGCATTAGCTGGCTTGTTCTCTTTTAGCAACAACTTTGCCATAACTTGACGGATTGTATGGGGACTTTCACCAATCCTTGCTGCATTGATAACGGCTTCATTGTATATTTTCCAAGCCTTATCATGTGCGTTCAAGTCTGCAAATACATTACCGTAATATCGAAGAGTTGTGTAATGAGGAATCCAATCTTCTCGATTTCCTCGAAAGAAAGGACCTGGTTCAATATCACGCCTATAACGTAATTCTGTAGCGTTAAAAATATCCCCGTTTTTCTCCAGTTGGCAAGCTCTTTCCTCTATTTTATAGTGACTTTTGTATTCTGATTTTATAATTTGTGCCTTCTGACACGCAAATATAGCTTCATCTAAAAATCCATTTGCCTTACCTATTCTTATGACATCATCTAGCACAAGATTTGCGACTGCCAAAGTATCTCCATAATTATTTATTATGTTAACGAGTAGATTCATTGCCTCACGAGCATTTGACTTCTCCAGGCTTAGAGCCTTATTTCTCTGGGATTCAGTAATCTCTTCCTTGGACATAGTTTCACAGTTTTCTTTATGGATATTCAGGCATCTAACTATTAATTATACGGATTCTTTATATAATGCAAAAACTCCTGATTGTCCTTTTCATAAAATTAAAATTTAACCATAATATTAATTATACATTTACATCTTTAAAAAGCAAACAATACCACGATTCGAGCAATCGTGGTATGCAATTCATCATCCCCAAAACTCAGAAAACTCCTGGACTAGAAAAAAACGATAATTTACACCTATGTCCTCATTCTATAGATAAAAGCAGTGGTCAGCCCATGAGATAAGGTATAGTTTTACCTAACAAATTATTCAAAAAAAAGCGCTTTCCATTTCATGAAAGCGCTTTCGTTCTATAAAATATTTATCCCATCACCGGGCGGAATTTATACCCGTAGATGAGCATCCCGCGCTCGTCCCCATCTTCCTTGAGGCGCCGCGTCACCATCTCAACCGGCATACCAATTTTCACTTTCTTCTCACCCAGATCGGTCAGTTGGGCGGTTACGGTGGGACCTTCATCCAGCTTCACCAGCGCGATCGTATAAGGCAGCCCGCGCTCAAAGCCCGCCGGGGCATTATTCATCACAGTATATGAATACACGGCACCCCTTCCGCTGAATCGGTACGGTTCTTTCGCTTCTCCGCCGCATTCCGGACATATATCCCGCGCAGGGAAAATTTTAGCATTACAGTGCGGGCAGATTTCACCCACCAAACCATAGCGTTGTTTTTGTAATCGCCAATGTCGTGGTATTTCCATAAACACCTGTCTTTATATATGTAAGTTTCGCAATTGTAGGGAATAAAATCTATCAGAAACTATCAATCTGGTTTTTACGTATAACGGAAAAGTTTATGATCGGGAGAAGATATGCGTGATCACATTCGACGCCGGCCCGCCCAGCGCCTGCGTGAGCGCTATCTTTGCCCCGTGCACCTGGTTTGCCCCCGCTCCGCCGCGCAGCTGCAGTACTGCTTCCACTGCCTGGTAAACCCCGGCCGCGCCCAGCGGGTAGCCGCGCGCTTTGTTGCCACCCATTGTCACCAGCGACAGTTCACCCATTGGAGAGTGGTCCTCTTCCATCATCCAGCGCCAACCCTCCCCCCACGCCGCCAGCCCGCATGCCTCCACGCTCAGCACTCCATAGATCGAAAAAGCATCCCATACTTCAAATAGGTCAATCTCTTTCCATCCCACGCCCGCCTGTGCCAGCGCTTTCTGTGTAGATACGGTTACCGCGCTGAATGCCAGCGCATCCGGTCGTTCGTGCAGCGCTAATGCGTCAATGGATCCGGATGAAGCTCTGATCTCTATTGCCTCTTTCCCGGCTTTCCTGCTTATCTTTTCATCAGATGTCAATAACAGCGCAGCTGCTCCATCTGCGTACGGCGCCGCGTCAAACATATTTAAGGGATCGCTTACTATCCCGGCTTTCATATATGTTTCACTGGATATCGCTTTGCTGTACATGGCGTTTGGATTATTGGCGGCGTTGGTATGCGCCAGAATCGGGAGCGCGCCCAAAGCCTCCCGCGGTGGTTTATAGACGTCAAGATAGCGTGCCATCAGCAAACCAGCCTGACCCAGCGGGGTCAGGCCCTGCACCGCTTCGAAATCATAATCGATGCCGTGCGCAATCATGCTTTCTGCGCCGCTGCCCACTGTATCTGTACATTTTTCAACTCCCACCACCAGGGCATTCCGCACATAACCAGATTTCACAGCCAGGTAACCCAGGCGCAGCGCTGCAGCGCCGGATGCTTCTCCCGCTTCCGCGGTAGTTGTTTCCAAACCTGTTAAACCCACGTTGTCGGCAATCTTCGCCCCTAAATTCGCCTGTCCGGAAGCTGCTGATGCCAGCAGGTTGCCAACATAAAGCGCGTCCAATTTCGGTCTTCCCCCATCTTTCAGTGCGCCTAAAATTGCTTCCGCAGAGAGATTTTCCAAAGAACGCTCCCAAAGTTCTCCCACCGCGGTTTGCCCGATGCCTGCGATATAAACTTTTTCCATACCCGCTGTCCTTACCGCGTCTGCAGCTTCCCGCGGTAGCGCGCGTAGGTAGCATAATCAATCTCGATCCGCCGTGCGATGTAATCTGCTGTTGTTAGCGCGGCATGCCTGCGCTCTGCGATGCATTCTGTTGCGCGCATATCCAGCGCGTCTGATCCCGCACCAGAACCATATGACACCATCAGGATGCGGTCGCCGGGTTTTGCTTCATCCAAAATTGCTGTCAGTCCCACCGGGGACGCGCCCGCATAAGTGTTGCCAATTATCGGAGACAGCAGTCCCGTCTTGATCTGCTCATCCGTAAATCCAAGCTGTTTAGCCACCCGCCGCGGAAATTTGGCATTCGGTTGATGAAAGACAGCATACCTGTAATCCTTTGCTTTCGTCCCGCTCTCATCCATCATCGTTTGTGCCGCTTTGAACACGTGTTTGAAATAAGCCGGTTCTCCGGTGAACCGCTGCCCGTGCTCTGGATAATGCTGGTATGCCCGCCGCCAGAAATCCGGTGTATCTGTTACAAAAGAATATGAAGAAATGATTTCCGCCACTGCTGTCTCTGCCGGTCCAATCACAAATGCCGCGCCTCCTGCGGCAGCTGTGTATTCCAGTGCATCGCCTGGTTTTCCCTGCGCGGTATCCACACCCAGTGCCAGAGCGAAATCGCCCATGCCTGAGCCAACAAAACCCATGCACATCACCATCGCTTCGGTGCCCGCTTTGCAGGCAAATTCCAAATCCGCTGCCTCGATATGACTGGATGCGCTGATCGCTTCCGCGATGATCGTCGAACTCGGTTTTACCGCGTACGGGTGCGACTCTGACCCCGTCCACACCGCCCGCAGCAGCCCGGGGTCAATATCCGCCCGCGCCAGCGCGTTGCGCGCCGCTTCAATACCCATTGTGACTGTGTCTTCATCCAATCCCGGAACAGCTTTTTCTTTGATTGGCACACTCTTCTCCGACCGCCCCCACACACGCGCGATCTCTACCGCTGGCAGGCGGTACTGTGGGATGTATGCGCCGTAGCCAACGATTCCCACTGGGCGGTTCGTCTTTAAAAGCAGTGATCCCTTGCCATTTTTCATCATTGCGTTCATCTCGTTCTCCATTCATCCATGATCTCCAGTGCGCGGTTTACATGGATGTTTCCTTCTTTGACCATCTGCTCGACAATCGGATTGATCCATTCTTGCGGCGCACCTGCAGCAACAGCCACCTGCCGTGCATGCAAAGACATATGCCCGCGTTGAATACCTTCTGTCGCCAACGCCCGCAAAGCGCCTAAATTCTGCGCTAAGCCAACCGAAACGATAATCTCTGCCAGCTCAGCCGCGTTCTGGACACCCATCAGTTTTACAGCCGCGGACGCAGCCGGATGTACGCGGGTTGCCCCACCAATTATCCCCACTGCCATTGGTATTTCCAATTCACCAACCAATTCACTGTTTTTACCTGCAGACCATGTGCTTAAGCTTGTATATCTGCCTGTTCGGGCTGCATAGGCGTGTGCGCCCGCTTCCACCGCACGCCAATCGTTGCCAGTTGCCAGCACCACCGCGTCTACGCCGTTCATGATGCCTTTATTATGCGTCGCGGCGCGGTATGGATCCGCCGCGGCAAATGCCCATGCCTCAATGATTCGGTCGCGCACCATCTCCCCGGAGTACTCTCCAAACGCCAGCGTGTCCACAGGGATAGCGCACTGTGACCGCGCCAACCGCCTGTCGGCCAGGTTTGTCAGGATGCGCAACAGCACCTGCCCGCCAGAGATTCTCTCCACCAGCGGTGTCAGGCGCTCCAGGGCTGTATTGACCGCATTCGCGCCCATCGCGTCCCGCACATCCATCACCAGATGCAGCACCAGGAATGCTCCAATTGGTGATTCTTCAATCTTCCGCAGGGTGATATCCCGCGGCCCGCCCCCCAATTTCACCAGCAGCGGATCCGCCTGTGCGGCTTTTTCTAATAATTCATCTTTAGCTTTTTCCAGGTCACGCACTGCGCGGTCAATATCATCTATGCCAAGAATCTGTATCTGCCCGATCATTTCCGGGGCAGCTGCACTGGCAGTAAAACCGCCCCCTGAGCGTGCCAGGCGTGCCATAAAGGACGCTGCCGCTACAACGGAAGGTTCTTCCACCGCCATCGGCACCAGTACCTCCCGCCCGTTAACCAGAAAATGCTGTGCGATCCCCAGTGGGAGCGCGAACGTGCCGACCACATTCTCAATCATATGATCTGCCTGTTCAGGTGTTAGTCCCGGTTTGCCAGATAATGCCTTGATATCATCATCTGAAAGCGATCCATCTGCTTTCAGGCGCGCCAGGCGTTCAGCAACCGTCAACTGGTAGAATTTTTTCTCTTTTTTCTTCATCAAATCAACCTTGAGATAATAAGGTCTGAAACCTCGCAAAAACTATCAATCATTAGATGCTGACGCTCTCCCCGGGCTGCATCACCAGCACATTTGCATCGGTTTCTGCTTCCACGCGTACTTTCCACGCCTCTGCATCCTGCCGGATAACGTCAAACGTATTGTAATGAATCGGAATCACAACCTTCGGACGCAGGAATTGGACTGCTTTGAGCGCGTCTTTCGGCCCCATCGTGTAGTTGTCGCCGATCGGGATCGCCGCCGCGTCCAGCCCTTCCTCGCCGATCAGGCGCATATCACCGAACAAACCAGTATCACCCGCAAAATAGGTATGGGATCCGTCATTCATATTCAATAAAAAGCCGCCCGGATTGCCACCATAGCTTCCATCCGGCAGCGAGGAGCCGTGGGTAGCTTGTGTCATCTTCACATACCCAAACGGGAAAGTGTAACCACCGCCGATATGCAACGCATGTGTTCGTACACCTTTTTTACGCAGCCAGTCGCATATCTCCGCGTTGCTGATTGCCAGCGCGCCGGTGCGCCCCGCGATCTCAACCGTATCCCCGATATGGTCACCATGCCCATGTGTTACCAGAATGTAATCCGCTTCCACATCATCCGGCCCCACCGGTGAGAGTGGATTACCTTTAAAGAAAGGATCAATCAATATCTTCGTGTCATTTGCTTTCATCAGGAAAGCAGCATGTCCATAATAAGTTATGTTCAACATACCAACCGCCTTTCTCATCTACTCGTTTAATCTATCTTATCAAAAATAGGAGTTCCGTGCACAACCGCATGAGAGCGTTCCGCAAACCAATGGAGTAAAATACGCATATAAACCAACCCTTCATCAGGAGATGTCATGAAAGATCCGCGCGTCGATAAATTGGCGGATATGCTCGTCAATTACAGTATAAATGTTCAACCCGAACAAAAGATCATGATCCATGGAGAATTAGGTGGCGAACCGCTTATGGCTGCCGTCATGCGAAAATGCCTCCAGGCGGGCGCCTACCCATTCGTCATCCCCTACACCACCGATTACTTTGTAAGCGTGTTCCGCTACGCAAAGCCTGAGATGTTTGCGGGTATTTTTGAGCCCTATAAACATCTTGTTGAAACATATGACGCGCGCGTCCGCATTTTGGGAGAATTGAATACCAAAGAAGCGTCCCAGTTCGACCCCGACCTGGTTTCAAAATTCTATGCAGAAGGCGGCAAAGTCTCTAAGATCATGCTTGACCGGGAAGCCAAAGGCGAGATGAAATGGGTGCTGTCCCTCTTCCCTACACAGGCGTACGCCCAGGACGCCAATATGAGTCTCACGGATTACGAAGATTTTGTCTATTCTGCCTGTATGCCTGACCCCGATGATCCGGTCGGATACTGGAAGAAAGTGGAAGCCCGCCAGGCGAAAGCGATCAAATGGCTCAAAGGCAAGAAGAGTGTCCACGTCACAGCGCCTGGAACGGACCTGGCGCTCAGCATCGAAGGGCGCCCCTTCGTCAACTGCGCCTGCCAGGTAAACGTGCCTGATGGCGAGATCTTTACCTCGCCGGTGGAAAACAGCGCCAACGGCTATGTGCACTTCACTTATCCCACTCTGTACGAAGGGTTTGAAGTAGATAATGTCCGCCTTGAATTCAAAGGCGGTAAGGTTGTCAAAGCTGCCGCGGACAAGAACGAGGACTTTCTAATCAAGAAACTGGATACGGATGCGGGGTCTCGCACCTTGGGTGAATTCGCGATCGGCACCAACGAAGGCATCAACCGCTTCACAGGCCAAATCCTTTTTGATGAAAAGATCGGCGGCAGTTTCCATATGGCAGTTGGCCACGGATACCCGGAATCATTGAGCGAAAATGAATCTACTATCCATTGGGACATGATCTGCGACCTGCGCGGCGGCGGTGAAATCACCGTGGATGGTGAATTATTCTATAAGGACGGCGCGTTCGTTATCGACTTTTAATACCATTAATAATAAGGTGGATCGAATGGACTTAAAACTGGCTCTGGCGCAGATAAACACAAAATTAGGTGTGGTGGAAAGCAACCTGGAAAAACATCTCGCTCATATCAAGAAAGCAGCCAAAGAGGGTGCAGACCTGGTTATCTTTCCTGAATTGTCGCTCACCGGGTATGCTCTCCAGGACCTTGCCCCTACCGTGGCTCACCGCGCGGTACCTGAAGACCCTGTTTTCAAGCGCCTTCTGGATGCCAGCCGGGACATTGATGTAATGGTCGGATTTGTCGAAGAGGATCTCCGCAACCGGTTTTTCATCTCCAGCGCCTACCTCTCGAGCGGCACGGTTGCCCACGTGCACCGCAAAGTATACCTGCCGACATACGGTCTGTTTGATGAAGGGCGCTTTTTTGCCTGGGGCGACACTACAGCAGCATTCAATACCCGCTTTGGGCGCGTCGGCATTCTCATCTGTGAGGATTTCTGGCACGTGTCTCCGCCCTACCTGCTCTGGTTGGATGGCGCGGATATCTTCCTTTTCATTTCTGCTTCTCCCGGCCGCGGCCTCACCAGCGCTCCTCAGTTGAGTACTGCTCAGTGGGTGGAGAGCATTAACCGCGCCTACGCCAGCATCTTCACTTCTTTCGTTGTCCACTGCAACCGCGTCGGGTATGAGGACGGGCTGCATTTTTCCGGCGGCTCTACAGTTTTTGACCCAGATGGGGACCTGCTGGCCAAAGCTCCTTATGATCAGGAAGCACTCATATTTTGCAAAATTGACCTTAATCAGCTCCACCGCAGCCGTTCACGGCTCCCGCTTCTGCGTGATGAACGCACAGCGTTAACACAGCGAGAACTGAACCGCATTCTCAGCCGCGATGGCAGCGCGTCTGGACGATGAACAGGAGGATAGTATGAAAAATCTGGTTATAAATACAGATCTCGCGGCCGAGATCATCAGCGGCTTCATTCACAGTGAAACCACCCGGGCTGGCTTTTCCAAAGCGGTCGTTGGTGTTTCCGGGGGCATTGATTCCGCACTGTCCTGTTTTCTCGCCGTCCGCGCTCTGGGCGGGAAGAATGTGCTTGCTGTACGCATGCCCTATAAGACATCCAGCCAGGCATCTTTTGATCACGCCCAATTGGTGATAGATAAAACCGGCGCGCAGTCTATGACCATCCCCATCAGTGATATCGCAGACGGGCTCATCAATCAATTCCCTGATATGTCAAATATCCGCCAGGGTAACATCATGGCCCGCAGCCGGATGATCGTTCTCTATGACCGCTCAGCTGCCTTCAATGGGTTAGTCGTTGGCACTGGCAATAAGACCGAGATCCTGCTGGGATATTCCACACTGTATGGTGATTCCGCCTGCGCTTTCAATCCTATCGGTGACCTCTATAAAACGCAGGTGCGCCAGCTTGCCCGAGCGCTTGGTGTGCCGGATGTGATCATTGATAAAGCCCCCACAGCGGACCTGTGGTCAGGGCAGACCGACGAGGGTGAATTAGGTTTCACTTACGCGGAAGTCGATCAACTGCTTTACCTGCTGGTTGATGAACGCTATACGCCGGATGAGTGTATCCAGGCGGGTTTTGATAAAAAGTTTGTGGGAACCGTTGTCAAACGCATCCAGCGCTCCCATTTCAAGCGCATCATGCCGCCCATCGCCAAGATCAGCAGCCGCACCGTCGGCTATGATTTTCTCTACCTCCGCGATTGGGGCACATAATGAGCGAGTGAAGTGCATTTGAAATGCACTGTATCTACTCACTTTGGCATATATAAAATGTGAACCGCACAGGTGAAACGCGAAGAACAAGAGTAAACCGCAAGGCCGGGCTGCTGCCCCGTCCTTTTCATTAGTTTGCTATCAACTTTCACTCTTTACTTGACAAAACTTGACAAAACCCGACAGTTAATTAATATTCGTTTCTGGAATGAATAAAACTACCTATACAAATCTATCCTCATTTCATCATGAAATTAGTTCAGTAGGGTGCATTTATAACGCACCATTTATTTTTTGTTCACTTATTCCCTAATCCTCAAACAACGCATGCCATTCCTGCCATTTCTCATCCAGTTCCGTCTGCAGAGACACATATCTTTCTCCCAGCTCCGCGATTGATTCTGATGCCTCGATGGGTTTTTCCAGCTTTTTTCCCGCTTCAGCCAGCGCACCTTCCAAATTACTGATCACTGCTTCCAGCTCCCGCAGCCGCCTGGGGTTGATGCGCTTGCTTTTCTTTTTCTCCTGCTTGACCTTATGCGTTTTCTTTTTCACCTCATTTTTCGCGGCTGCCGTGGCTTTTTTCTCCTCCTGCACCGCCCGCAGCGCGCTGTAATTGCCATCGAAAACAACCATATCCTTCTCATCCGGCAGTACTTCCCAAACCTGGGTAGCGATCTCATCCACCAGGAAACGGTCATGCGAAACAAGCAGGATTGTTCCGCCGAATTCAGCCAACACACGCTGCAAAATTTCCTGCGAGGGCAGGTCGAGGTGGTTGGTCGGTTCGTCCAGCAGGAGCAGGTTCGCTCCCTGCAGTGCTAAACACGCCATTGCTAACCGCCCGCGCTCTCCGCCAGAAATCACACTCACCTTCTTGAACACATCATCCCCGCTGAATAAAAATTTAGCCAAGTAAGACCGGACCTCCACTTCCAGCATCTTCGGCGCATTGGATTGGATTTCTTCCACCAGAGTCCACTCCTCATGCAGCCCCTCATGTGCCTGCGCGAAATACCCCACACGCACACTCCCGCCCAGCTCCACTTCCCCCACTAACGGAGGGATTTTACCAAGCAGGGTCTTCAGGAATGTGGTCTTTCCCGCTCCATTTGGACCCATCAGCGCGGCGCATTCCCGGCGTCTCAGCACAATATCAGGGATATTGATCAGTACTTTTTTATCATCCTTATATCCGACCCGCACTCCATACGTGCGCACAACCAGATCGCCGGAACGTTCTGCTGCTTTTATCTGCAAATGGATGCGTTTTGTGTGCCGCGGAGGTGCCAGTTTTGCTTCTTTCAGCAGCCGTTCCAGGCGCGTTCGCCTGCCCTGCGCCTGGCGCGTATTTTGTCCCGCGATATTGCGCCGGATATAATCCTCTTCCTTTTCAATAAAAGCCTGCTGTGTTTTAAATTCCTTTATTTGGCGCTCATAGCAGGCTTCACGCTGGGTCAGATAGGCGCTGTAATTGCCGTGGTAGATCTCCATTGCGGGCGTCATCTCCCAGATCAAATTTACTGTTTGATCAAGAAAGTAGCGGTCATGTGAAACTAGTACTACTGCCCCTTCCCAGGCTCGCAGATATCCTTCCAGCCATTCCATCGCCTGGATATCCAGATGGTTGGTCGGTTCATCCAGCAACAGCAGGTCTGGATCAGACAGCAGTAATTTAGCCAGCACAGCCCTTGTCCGCTGCCCGCCGGAAAGGATGTTCAGAGGCTTCTGATAATCACTTTTTTCAAAACCCAACCCAGTCAGTGTCCGTTCAATTTTATTCTCGTAGGTATATCCCCCCTTACGGTCAAACGCGTCCTGCAGGTTGCTGTATCGCTCAAGCACACCTTTACCAGCAATCCCGTCTGCCATAGCGGTTTCCATTTTTTCAAGTTGACGCCGCATCTTTTCCAGGTAGCTCAGTGCAGTTCGGCATTCATCCCACAAGGTCTGCGGAGAATCAAGTACAGATTCCTGCGGCAGATAACCGATCTTGAGCCGTTTTGCTTTCTGCACCCTTCCCTCTGAAGGGGATTCCTCGCCGATCAGAACGCGCAGCAGGGTTGTCTTTCCGACACCATTTGAGCCAACCAGACCGATCCGCGCTCGCCTGGGAATGCTGACCGTGATCCCGCTGAAAATATCATCCGGACCGTATGATTTGGCTAAATTGACCGTCGTGAGTAATGACATGATGAAATTTGATTATATCTTTTTATCCAAGTTCCGCCTGCATTCATTTCATCGGTATAACCATTCGAATAATACGGGTAAAATACCCCCATGAAAACACCACCAATCTGCAACTATGAGGGATCTGATTATCAGGAAAGCTTCTGGGAGCAGGGCAATCGTGCGTATGAAGATGCTGCCGAAGAAATAGCACTCAAGCGCTTGCTGCCTTCGGGAAGCGGGCACCTTCTTGAACTAGGCGCCGGCGCTGGCCGTAATACCTACCGCTATCGCGGGTTTGAACACATAACCTTATTGGATTACTCCACTACCCAACTGCAGAGAGCGATAGAACGCCTTGGGATGGGGGAAAAATACCGCTATGTAGCAGCAGATGTGTACCGCCTACCATTCATGCCGGGCGTTTTTTCTGCAGCTACAATGATCCGCACCCTTCATCATTTATCTGACCCAGAGTTGGCGCTGAAACAGATCAACGAGTGCCTGGTCAGCGGCGCGGCGTTCATCCTCGAGTTTGCCAATAAGCGTAATATCAAATCCATCCTGCGGTACTGGTTTAATAAGCAGGAATGGAATCCTTTTAATCGCGAATCGGTGGAATTCGCTGAACTTAATTTCAACTTTCATCCTGAACGCGTGAGGGAATGGCTAAGGCAAAGCGGGTTTAAAGTGGAAAAGCAGATCTCCGTCTCCTACCTTCGTTCAGGTTTTCTCAAGCGCGTGGTCCCGCTCTCCATTATGCGCGCCCTGGAACATTTGCTTCAGTTTACTCTTTCCTGGGCAGCATACAGTCCCAGCGTGTTCCTGCGCTCACAGGTTACAAGCCGGAATAAACATGGGGGCGGCGGTGCGTTATTCCGCTGCCCGGCCTGTGGCCATTATCCCCTTGCAGATACACCACCAGTTTTGATTTGCGGTCAGTGCGGCCGCGAATATCCAGTAAAAGACGGCATCTACAATTTTCGGCTTGACTAATAAAATTACAGGGCAGACCCAAAACGTAAATTCTGCGCCTATCGTGGCGCAGCCCGGAATACGGACCTCCAAGTAATTTTTCCTGCCAGATGCAATTTATCTCATTGTTTGCGCACAACCCAAAAATGCGATAATCCCAACCGATTAATGGGGGTTTTCTCAAGAAGATGGAGCACTGCGCGCAGCATCTTTCCCAAAAGAGGCTGCTTTTCAATGACATTATCATACGCCCCAAAAATAGTTTCTATTCGCTCGATTTTCAACGGGAGTCCGTGGAACAGTTTTTTTAAGTCCCTGCGGGTGTACACCCGGACATGCGGGGCTAATCGGTTCCGCAGGCTGCGCGGTAGATAATTAACAAATAGTTTATTTCCAAAGTGATATTTCCCGCGCCAATATACGCCATGTGTTTCAAATGGATATCCGCGGTTTGGGCAAAAGAGGATGAACAATCCACCCTCTTCTAAAGAACGCGCGGTTTCCTCGATCGCCATCCTGTCATCTTCCACATGTTCGATGACTTCATTGCTGAGAACCGCTGTAAACTGCCCGGATTTGAATGGAAGATGCTCCCCGGCAGCGCATACTAGATGCTCGTTCTTTTCCTTCGCCTTTATAAGCCGGGGAAATTCAATATCCAACCCAATAGCCAGTTCCGCCTCATGTGCCAGCTGTTCCTGGTATTCTCCCACACCGCAGCCATTGACCAGTAATTTTCCGCGCACACTGTCCGCTCCATATCGCCTGATCATTGCCAGTCGGCGTTCTTGGCCAGCGCGCCATATATAGGATGGTTCACCGCGCTGCGCGGCTTTCTGAAGGTCAATTTCTTTTGTGTGTGTGTTAGTCATTGAATTCGTCTTCTTTGATATAAGGCATCCACGCCAGCAGGGTAGTGCCCTGTTTACGGACCGAGATCACTTCAATCCCGCCCCCCACTCCCTCCGCGCGGGCTCTCATATTCGATAAGCCGTGTCCGATCCTGTGGTCTGGTTTTGCGATTTCAAACCCGGTCCCATTATCATTCACGCGCAGCATCACCCGATCATCCTTCCGCCATAAACGCACAGAGACCTTCGTTGCCCGGGCATGTTTGGCAGTGTTTGATAATGATTCCTGAAAAATATGGTACAGCGCCTCCATCTGGAGCCGTGCTAAGCCTTCCACGTCTTGCGGCGATCCGGTCAGGTCCACATCCACCATAGTGTTTGCGCGGAACTCTCTGATCAGACTCCGCATCCCTTCAAGCAAATTATTGTGCCGCAGTTGGCGCGGCCTCAGGTCCAGTATATACGCGCGGATATCAGCGATCGCTGCTTCTAATGCTTTCATTGATTTTTCAATCTCCGCTATCCCATTGCTTTTCCCGTTATTCAGGTCCATGCGAGCGTGTTCCAGGGATAATCCAATCCCAT
>Ga0307421_1000832_pt1 | contig 19754 bp, 19 predicted proteins | sample SalMarWE160270MG_FD_202163 | JGI IMG/M metagenome (GOLD analysis project Ga0307421, IMG submission 202163) | Salt marsh sediment microbial communities from the Plum Island Ecosystem LTER, Massachusetts, United States - WE1602-70 | ecosystem: Environmental > Aquatic > Marine > Intertidal zone >...
GGGGTGTCCACCCTCTTCTGGATCGACGAGGAGACGTTGGGTTTCACGGTCGAGGCCGCTGAAGGGATCTATCACCTGATGAAGGTTCCTCTCGATACGGAGGAAGCAACACCCCTCTTGCCGTAGGCTTAAGCGCAGGCTTTACGGGGTCTCTCCCTTAATCGGTCCTTCGGCGGGAGGGTGAGCAAGGGTCTTCGCCGCGTCGATTAGGGCCTCCTTCTCCAGATCCTCGCCGAGGAGGAACCAGTAGACCCCATCTTGCTCCCACCCGATCTCGATAATCGACCGTTCCATCCCCTCGGGGAGATCTCCCGTTGGGAGGTCCTCCTTCAGCAGACGCCCGCGGTCGAGGAGCTTGGCATCGACCTCTCCAAGTGCCACCGGTTCGCCTTGTTCGGCGAGGAGCGAGCGGCGGCGATTCATGTTCAGGGAGAGGTAGTTTCCCACCCGAAGCGAGAGGGCGCGTGATCCACGGTTGCTTTTTGCATCGCCAGGTGGAACGAGGGTGAGGTAAGCGTAAGCACGATCGTTCTCTTCGCACAGCGTCAACGTCACGCGATCGCCGTAAAGCTCGTACCCAGTTTGCTCTCTCAATGCCTGTAGCGGCACGTCAAACGAAACCTTCTCCGCAAACGCCTCCTGTGTGAGGGTCGCCTCGGTGAAGACACGCGTCCCCTCTGTCGGGGTGAAGGCGAATCTTGCCTCATCGACCTTGTCGAAGAGGAGATCTTTGTACTCGATGGTGATCGGGGTCGATGGTCCCACCAAGTAGAACAAAACCGAGGATTCAACGGGATGGAACACGATTCGAAGAGGAAAGAACGTCTCCTGGTCGAGCGCTACCGTCACCTTCTTCATCGGGAAGATTTCTTCCTTTAACAGGAGCGACCTCTGGCGCACTTTTGGTTTCATTTCCAGAAGAAGGGCGGAGCGACCATGAATCGTCTCTGCGCCCCCATCCCGCAATAGAAAGTCACGCGTGAGATCATGCAGAAAGCCGATCTCGGCGATGGCGCTCGCCCCACGGAGCGGAGAGTAAAGGATTTGACTTGGCTTGCGGATCACGACATTGTTCTTGGCGTCGTAGATCCACGTAACGTGCCCGTCGTGGACGAACTGCATCCCTGTCAGTTCAGCGGCGATGAACTCCGCGCCGCCGGCGTAGCGCTCCTCGAACGCGGTCAACGGGTCCTCGTAATGCCGATACTCCACCGTGATCATCCCCGGCTTCCTGTACCGCACCCTCGCCTCGACGCGGATCGATCCGGCTGTGATGATCTCCGTCGCCGTGAAGCTCTCAAGCGCCTCATAGGACGTCATCGCTGCACGTGCAACCTCCGCAACAGATTGGGTCATTCTTTTCACCCCACCTTGATTTTGGATCGTTCCTTTTCTAAGTATACTACAACCAGGAAAACGGGTTCACCACTCTCTGGTCTCGCCAGCGAGCAGGACGTAACTCCCGAAAAATGAAGATCTCTCGCAGTTTTTCCTCTTGACAAGGAAGGGATCGAGGGGTATAGTCTTGCACGTAATTGCGAATGGATTGCAAGAAGGAGGGGCCGCCTCACACCGGCTACAAAGGAAGACCAATGACCCTGGATCAGTTGAACCTCGGCGAACGTGCACGCGTTATCACAGTATACGGAGGAAGGCGTCTCCAAAGCAACTTAGCGCAGATGGGGATTCACTCTGGGGATACCGTCGTCGTAGCCGGATCGGGAGCATTCCGTGGCCCGTTCTTGATCGAGGTACATGGAATCCGACTCGCCCTCGGCCGCGGGGTAGCACGCAGGATCCTCGTCGAGCCTCTGAAAAGACCCGCTTAGAGGATCGCATAACCCCCTTCTCCTTACGGGTTGTGGAGCAAGGCCGGAGGCCCGAACAGAAGCTTTCACCACAGGATGCGAAAAAAGGGGATTTATGTTCTCCCCAGCCTTCCTTCCACAGGATATTCACGGTTTCCTCACATCCTCTCCACAAGGGCGAACTACACTCTTTCCCCGGAAGGAACTAGTGAAAAACACGTTTGCCGCCTTGGCTTTCCTAAAGGTGAACCCGGGTATACCGGTGAAGTAAGAGACACACAGGATGTGGTTGCTGGCTGTCTTGGGCTTCCTGCTGATTGAAGAGCGACTTTCCCCTATAATGAGGTGCGATGAAACGGATTCTGATCGTCGACGATGAAGAGAGGATCGTGCAGACGGTGAAGGCCTACCTCGATCAAGAGGGATTCAAGACCTACACCGCGAGCGACGGAGAGGAAGCTCTGCGTGCGTTCGAGGAGAAGGGGCCCGACCTGATCGTGCTCGACCTGATGCTCCCCCGCTTGAGTGGGATAGAGGTGACAAAGAAGATCAGAGCCACCTCCAACGTACCGATCATCATGCTCACCGCCAAGGCATCGGAGGCAGACCGGGTTGTGGGTTTGGAACTAGGTGCCGATGATTACGTGGTCAAACCGTTCAGCCCGCGGGAGCTCGTCGCGCGAGTTCGCGCGGTACTCCGACGAATCGATGGGGATACAGGAACGGCAGAACGGATCGTGAGTGGAGGACTCGATATCGACCTGAAGACGCGTGAGGTCAAGATGAACGAGGTGGAGATCGAGTTAACCCCAACCGAATTCGATCTTCTTGCCTTTCTGGCACACTATCCTGGACAGGTCTTCACCCGATTGCAGCTCTTGCGGGAGGTGCAGGGCTATACCTACGACGCGTTCGCACGGACGATCGATACCCACGTCAAGAACTTGCGCCGGAAGATAGAGGAGGACCCCAAGGAACCGCATTATCTTCTTACTGTGCACGGTGTGGGGTACCGCTTTACTCGGGAACGCTGATATGAAGCGGCAATTTCCGTTTGCCCTCAAGCTGGGGCTCTCGTTTTTCATTGTTATCCTCATCGCCGTAGCTCTCGTATACTTCCTGACGGAACGGACCATCACCTCTGGCTTCTCGGACTATCGCGAACAGAACACTGAACAGACGGCAAAACAAGTGTGTGGGTTGCTCGCCGAGTATCGCATCCGTACAGGGACCTGGTCGGGGGTCGAGAAGTTGCTTGCCACCCAGTACACGGTGTTGATCAACAACCAGATGATCGTACGCCACACGTCACTCATCGGGGGATGCTTCTCCCTTGCCGATGAGAACGGGCGGGTCATCGTCTGCAGGGGAGAGGATCGGGTGGGAACGACCCTTTCAGCTGAGGAGATCGCAGCAGGAATCCCGATTGTAGATGACGAGCAACGCCGGATTGGGACCCTCTTTCTCGCTGTCGAGGATCCTCTTCTCGGACCGGAAGAGGAGGCCTTCCTCTCCTCGGCGAAACGATCGGCCCTTCTCGGATTGGGAATCGCCTCCGGAGTGGCCCTTCTCCTGGCTATCTTCCTCATCTCTCAAGTTCTCTCCCCTCTTCGCCTCCTCTCTCGTGCCACGGATCGGATCGCGCATGGCGATCTCTCCCAGCAGGTGGCGCTCAGGGCGCGGGATGAGTTTGGCCGCCTGGGAGAATCGTTCAACCGTATGATCGAGAACCTGCAGCGCTCGGAGACGATCCGCCAGACGATGACCGCAGATATCGCCCATGAGTTGCGTACACCGGTGACAATCATCCAGGGAAACCTCGAGGCGATCCTCGACGGGATCTATACCCCCGACGCAAAGACGATCGCCCCGATCTACGAGGAGACGCTCCACCTGGGACACCTGATCGACGACCTGCGCGATCTGGCACTGGCCGAGGCAGGAGAGCTTCGGCTGGACAAAGAATCGACCGATCTCGCTGCCTTGGTGAGCCAGGTAGTGGAAACGGTGAATTCCTCCTTGGAAGGCGGGCCGCAGTTATCGTCAACATCTGCAAAGGAGCTCCCCGCAGTGACTCTCGACCCTAAAAGGATTCGGCAGGTCCTGGCGAATCTGTTGAGCAACGCGGTCCGTTTCACTCCGGAGGAAGGGGAAGTCCACGTCGAAGTCGTACACGGGGACAAGATGGTCGAGGTGCGAGTGACCGACACCGGTCCAGGAATTCCACCAAAGGACCTTCCCCACCTGTTTGAGAGATTCTACCGCGGAGATCGGGCGAGGACTCGTGCCTCCGGAGGGAGCGGCCTCGGCCTGGCGATTGCCAAACAGTGGGTAGAGGCGCACGGGGGAATGATTCGAGCGGAGAACGCCGAGGGCGGCGGAGCGCGATTTACGATTCGCCTGCCGATCTCTTGAACAAGTCTGCTTTCCCCTATAAGATAACAGCAATGAGCGAGCGATTCTACAATCCACATATCGGTGCGCTCTCCTTCGATGAGGTCATTGAGAACCTCATCAGGGAGATGAAAGAGGACCAGAAGGCACGTTACGCAATCCTCATCGGGACCGATTCTTCTGTGAGCGGGGAGAAGGTTGACCTTGTCAGCGCGATCGTCCTCCACAAGATTGGGAAGGGGGGGCGCTACTTCTGGACACGGCGCATAGAGAAGAAAATCCCCTCATTGCGACAGCGGATCTGGCGCGAAGCATGGCTCTCCTTCGAGCTCGCCCGGCGTGTGATGAAGGGGCTCTCCGCCGATTCTCTCCTCCAGTTCAACCTGGAGATCCACGTCGACATCGGGAAGAACGGACCCACTAAGACGCTGATCGATGAGGTAGTGGGGATGATTATCGGAAGTGGGTTCGCCGTTCGTATCAAACCACAGGCCTACGCCGCCTCGTCGGTCGCCGACAAATACACTTAGACCCAAACTCCACATCTCTCAAGAATGATTCCTTGTCGTTTCGCGTAGGTAACGACTCCTGATTTCGGTTCGCACGGGGCCGGATGCCGGTTGCGAAGCAAGACCGGAGGTCAGAAAGAATTCACCACGAAGGACACGAAGAATGGAAACGGGAGTGAAGACCGGACTCCTGATGAACTTCACTGTTACTAATCTTAAGAGCGGGATCAAGCGCTTCATCCTCCTCCTTCGTGCTCTTCGTGTCCTTCGTGGTGAAACAATTCTGTACCTCTGCGAGAGTCTTATCACTTCACGGTTTCTCTTCAGTTACCCACTCCTGTCTGCCTCGCCGGCACAGGCAGGCGAAACGACAAAGAGTCAGAAAAACGGGGTTGCGCAACAGCTTCCGTTAAGACGGACATCGCGCACTCGAACAGGGGAAGGATTCGGTTGTTCTTTCCTCCAGAGCGGCGTATCGTTTGGATAGAGGTGATCGATGGTGTATCTGATTAAATCGTCTTTTCTTTTTGGCGTTCTTCTTTTCGTGGTAGCGCTAGTGGGAATGGGGACGGTTCCGCTTTGTGATTATCAATCCTTTAATACGAATATCTCCGACCTTGATATCGGCTTCTCCTATCACTATTACAACGATCCCTATGGCCTTAGCGAACAGGATGTCAGCGAAGGGGAACTCCACATCGGCTATGACCGGCTCTACGATTCCCCGGACTTTGGGTTCGATATTACCGTGAGCAACGACATGAATATCTCCACCTTGACCCTCTCGTCCTTTCTCGTCACCGGGGAGGGGAACCTCAGGAGGTATTTCACCACAGATGCCCCTTACTTTGGGATCGCCGGTGTCAGCGCGAGGAGCGCTTCCTCCTATGAGACGATCGGCCTGTTCGTGAAGCTTGGAATTGGGTACGGTCGGTTCACCGATGTCACTCCTCTCGCCAAGGCGATCAAGATCGATGCGTATCTTTATAAGAAGGGGAGCATCTCCGCGCACCTGGATCAAACCGTTCTGAAATCTCTCGCCTACGAGATCGATAACATCGACACCTATGATTCGATGACCGCCCTTCTGAGATCTCTTCAGCAGATCATCGAGGGACCGAGTACGAGTGAGCTCAAACAACTTGACGCGCTCGATGTGTACGAGATGGCGCAGATCGTCGAGGACAAAGATTACACTCGCTACTGTGGGGGGAGCATCAACGTGGGTATCGGGTATGAGATCTTGGATCCGATGGGAAGGTCGAACGACCTTTTGGCTACCGCAGCATTCGATTACGCGTTCACCACCACCCCGCAGGCACAGTTCCTCATCAAGGGAGTCTTCTCTGGAACCTACGATTTTCTCCGTACAAACCAGATTGAGATCACCGCGTGTTACGATTATTTTATTAGCAATATTATGAATCTCTCGTCTAAATACTTCTTCTCGCGGGAGACCTGGGACGGCACCGCGACAGACAAGCACAACCTGAAGTTCGATCTCGTTCTGACTCCGGTCGAGGGGGCGAACATAACCTTGGGGTTCCAATTTGGACATGAGCCCTATTTCCTAGAGTGGAGTCAGGACGTCAAGTTTACGATTGGGATGAGTCTCCTGTAGATAGAGCAATGGAAGAGACTGCGTCGTGCATCAGGTCATCGATGCCGAGATCTCGAGCCTTTTCGAGAGGAAAGTAGGTTGCCTCGGCAATCTCATCGGGATCCGGATGGGGTTCCCCTTCAAGAGAGACTTGATAGAAGATCATCACCCAGTGAAGGCGGCTCTCACTCCCCAGTTTTCCCTTTATATCTAGTAGCGACTCGATTCTTCCGACGACGCCGAGTTCCTCTTTGAGTTCTCGCAGGAGCCCCTCCTGCGGGGTCTCCCCAAAGCGGAGGAATCCACCCGGAAGGGACCATCGCCCCTTGGTCAGGCCTCGGCTCCCCTTCACGAGCAGGATCTTTCCCCCTTTAAGACAGATCCCCTCAATCACGACCCGCGGCATCCCGGCGTGGATCGCCTCGCACACGAGCGGGGCGACAACAGGAAGAGACGCGAGTTCGTCCTTTCCCGGCCACTCGTGCGGGTGTCGTGGGAGACGTGGGGAGCAGAAGAGGACCGGTTCACTCGTCGCAAGCGGGGCGATCTCCGTAAAGGGGAAGGGGATCTCCTCTCGTTTCGGCAGATCAAGCAGACCGTTTCGCTCGATGAGATAGACCTTCCCGTCCGTTTCGATGTAGTAGCGCATTGCTCCCTCCGTTTCCTATTGTACGCTCGCGGAGAGCGGATTTCAGGAGCTGCATCATAGGTTGCACCGTAGGTTGCACTTTCCCGTTTGGGAATGGATAATCCCCGCGACCAGGGAGCAATCTGGTTACAAAGGACGAGCAAAAGCAGCTTAAGAGTTGCCAAGCAATAATTGTTGTTATTAGAACGGTAATCTGAAAGGAGATGCATGCCAAATCCGACCTCTCAAGGTTCAGAAGAAAAACCGGTGGGGATAGATTCGTTCCGCACCTTCACTGCTTCTTCAGCAAGCGTTATCCCTCTCTTACAACAGATCCAGAACCAGTACGGATACCTTTCGGAGAACAACTTAGAGCGTGTTTCTGAGTATACGCATGTCCCTCTAAGCTCCATATATGGAGTGGCTACCTTCTATTCACAGTTCCGTCTTTCTCGTCCTGGGAAACACCTGATCCGCGTTTGCCAAGGGACGGCCTGCCATGTTCTCGGAGCGGGAGAGATCATGGCATACTTCAAGGAGCAACTGGGAATAGAAGAGAATGAGACCACAACAGATGAATTATTCACCCTTGAAAGTGTACGTTGCCTTGGGTGTTGCAGCCTTGCCCCGGCAATGATGATCGGCGATAAGACGTACGGACGTCTGACGCGAGATACGGTGGACGGTATCCTCTCCTCGTACCGCGAGCGGGAGGAAAGATGAGCCATGTAAGCGAGATTAGAGTCGGGTTAGCGACCTGTGGGATCGCGGCCGGGGCTGAACCGGTGTACACCGCTTTGGAAAAGGAGTTAGCCATGATCGATGTGCCGGTGCGGCTGAAGCGGGTCGGGTGCATCGGCATGTGTTACAACGAACCGCTGGTCGACGTGGTTACGCAGGATGGCGAGCGGTCCACATACGGGCACGTGCGGGTCGAGGACGTGAGCCGCATTGTAGAAGAGCATGTCATTGGTGGACAGCCCGTTCAGGATCTCCTCGTTGCTTCCGATGGTTTCTTTGATAAACAGGTTCGTATCGTGCTCGAAAACTGTGGTTTAATCGACCCTGAGTCACTGAATGAGTATCTTAAGTGTGATGGGTATGAAGCGTTGGAGGCAGTGGTCTTTACCATGACCCCGCAGCAGGTAATCGAGAAGGTCACTGCCTCTGGGCTGCGTGGTCGTGGCGGAGCCGGTTTTTCCACCGGTGTTAAGTGGGGATTTGCCGCACGTGAGCCTGGGCCGGAGAAGTACTTCATCTGCAACGCTGACGAAGGAGACCCTGGGGCGTTCATGGATCGTAGCGTGCTCGAGGGTGATCCGCACCGCGTACTCGAAGGTATAGCGATCGGGGCTTACGCGATCGGCGCCCCGCACGGATACTTTTACGTACGCGCCGAGTACCCATTGGCAATTAAGCGGTTGGAGAAGGCAATAGCTGATGCTACCGCCGCTGGTTTAATTGGGGAGAATATACTTGGCAGCGATTTCTCATTCGAGATTAAGATCAAGGCTGGAGCAGGGGCGTTCGTCTGTGGGGAGGAGACAGCACTGATCGCCTCGATAGAAGGGAGACGCGGTACTCCGCGGAGGCGCCCTCCTTACCCTACTGTCTCCGGACTGTGGGGAAAGCCGACGAATATCAACAACGTGGAAACCCTGGCCAACATTCCATGGATCATCCGTCACAAGGCGGAGGAATTCACAAGCTACGGGACGGAAAAGAGTAAGGGGACAAAGGTCTTTGCCCTGGCCGGGAAGGTGAGCCACAGCGGATTGGTCGAGGTCCCGATGGGGATGCCGATCAAGGATATCGTCTTTGACGTTGGTGGTGGAATCCGTGACGGAAAGGCGTTCAAAGCCGTGCAAATAGGAGGCCCTTCCGGTGGATGTATCCCCTCCTCCCTTGCTGATGTCCCGGTTGACTACGAATCAATCACCGCGACAGGGGCAATCATGGGCTCTGGCGGGTTGATCGTCCTTGATGAGGAAACGTGCATGGTCGATCTGGCGCGTTTCTTCCTCGACTTCATCCAGAAGGAATCGTGCGGAAAGTGCACCTTCTGTCGTATCGGGACGAAGAGGATGCTGGAGATCCTGACGCGGATCTGCGACGGCAACGGTACGGTAGAGGATCTCGATTGGCTGCTAGAGCTAAGTAAGAAGGTAAAAACCTACTCCCTGTGCGGGTTGGGACAGACCGCACCCAACCCTGTCCTCACCACAGTGAAGTACTTCCGTGAGGAATACGATGCGCACATCGTCGATAAGACCTGTCCTGCGCATGTTTGCAAGGCGCTGATCCACTACGAGATCGACCCCGATCAGTGTAAAGATTGCAAACTCTGCACGCACGATTGCCCGGTACAGGCGATCTCGCAAGGGAAGGGCGCTTTTCAGACGATCGATCAGAAGACATGTATCAAGTGTGGCCGTTGTTATGAAGTCTGTCCGTTCGGAGCGATCGATGTCCAGTAAAAAAGGGGATGGGATGCTTTCAGTCACGATAAACGAGAAGAAGGTCTCCGCATTCGAGGGAGAGACGATACTTATTCTTGCTCGGCGCGAGGGGATAGAGATCCCCGCTCTCTGCGCTGAGGAGCGTCTTGCTCCGTACGACTCCTGTGGCGTGTGCGTCGTCGATGTAGAAGAGATGGGCGTTGTCAAGTCCTGTTCAACGCCTGTTCGCGATGGGATGGTCATCCATACCCATAGCAAGGCAGCCGAAGATGTCCGCCAGGCCGCCCTTGAACTACTGCTGAGCAATCACTGGGGGGATTGCATCGCTCCCTGTCAGAAAGCCTGTCCTGCACATACAGACTGTCAGGGGTACGTGGGGCTGACGGCCAACCGTCTGTTCGAAGAGGCGCTACACCTCCTCTACGAGAAGCTCCCGCTGCCAGCAGCGTTCGGACGAATCTGTCCGGCCCCGTGTGAGGATGCTTGTCGGCGCGAGATCGCGGAAGAGCCGGTTCAGATCCGGCACATAAAACGTTTCCTCGGTGACAAGGAGTTCAACTACATCCCGTCGGCTGCCACGGATACTGGTAAGCACGTGGCGATCGTCGGTGGGGGGCCAGCAGGACTGAGCGCTGCCTATTTCCTCCGACGTAACGGGCATGCTACCGTGGTCTTCGACGCGATGCCAAAGATGGGAGGAATGCTACGTTACGGGATCCCTGACTATCGCCTCGCACAGAAGGGCCTCGATCGCGAGCTCACCGTGCTAGGGAAGATGGGGATAGAGTTCCGCAACAACGTGCGCTTAGGAGTAGAGGTCACGCTTGCGCAGTTACAGAGTGAGTTTGACGCGGTCTTTCTCGGCCTTGGTGCCTGGCGTGTACGTGGCCTTAGGATCCCTGGGGAGAACCACTCCTCTGTTACGCAGGGGATCGAGTTTCTGCGGCGGGTGAATGAGGGAGAGCGGATACCTCTTCCACTGCGGATGGTGGTGATCGGTGGTGGAAACACCGCGATGGATGCTGCCCGTTCTGCTCGGCGCCTTGGATCAGAGGTAACAGTCATATATCGCCGCAGCCGTGAACAGATGCCGGCCCTCCCGCACGAGGTCGCAGAGGCGGAGGAGGAAGGTGTCGATTTCCAGTTTCTTATTCAACCGCTCGAGTTCATCATCGAGAAAGGAGACCTCACCGGAATAAAGTGCTCTAAGATGAAGCTTGGCGAACCAGACGCAAGCGGACGGGCACGACCGATCCCGATTGAAGGCTCCGAGTTCGTCATCCCTGTTGCAGGGGCGATCCTTGCTGTCGGTCAATCGCCGGAGACCGACTGTCTTAGTGGAAGCGAGATCGAGACCGACCGTGGTGGGAGGATTATTGCTGACGAAGAAACCGGGCTAACCAAGTGTGCAGGGGTATTCGCTGGCGGCGATGTTGTCACCGGGCCATCGATTGCGGTCGAAGCGGTCGGAGCGGGTCACCGCGCCGCGGACGCGATCGAACAGTACCTACGTAGTGAGGAGGTCAGAGCACCCCAGTTTGTCTACAAACACGAGAAGATCGATGTCACCCGTGCTGATATCGGCGATGTGGAGCAAATGCGGCGTGTCCCGACATATCTGCGTCCCCCTGCAGAACGGATAGGTGATTTCAAGGAGTATGAGACGAACTTCACCGATGAGGAAGCGATGAAGGAAGGGGATCGTTGTCTCGGTTGCGGTTGTTCGGCATTCAACCATTGCGACCTACGCGACTACGCGAGCATGGTCCACGCAGAGCAGGAAAGATACGCCGGTGCGGTCATGCGCAAGCTCCCAGATGAACGCCACCCGTTCATCATAAACGACCTTGGCAAGTGTATTGCCTGCGGTCGGTGCTTGCGCGTCTGTTCGGATGTTTGCGGGATCTCAGCAATCGACTTTACCGGTCGAGGAATCGATGTCGAGGTCCAGGCACCGTTCAACCACGCATGGCAGGAATCGGACTGTGTCTCTTGCGGTGCCTGCGTCGATGCCTGTCCGACCGGAGCGCTGCATGATCGGACGGCACTGACAAAACAGGTCCCCCTTGACTTCGACAAGACGAAGACGACGTGTCTGCTCTGCGGCCTCGGCTGTGAGATCGAGGTGCAGAGCGTTAACGGATCTTATATGCAGACCATTCCCGCTGACGAGAAGGGCGTGCTGTGCGCGCGTGGTCGCTACGGCTGGCACACACTTACAGACACTCGCCGTATCACGACCCCGATGGTTCGCCATGGAGGGGCTCTGGTGGAGACCTCGTGGGAGGAGGCTCTAAGTGAGGCAGCGCAGCTCTTAACCGCGGCAAAGGAGAGCATCGCTGTATTCGGAACGGGGCTCCTGACAAACGAAGAGGGCTGGCTCGTCTCCCGAATTGCGACTGGGCTGGGCGCAAAGCGCCCCATTCTCAGCTTGGTTGCAAGCCGTCAACAGACAGAAGTGCGCATGAATCAAATAGTTGATATCACTGAGATCGATAACGCAGACTTGATAGTAGCCGTTGGCCCAAGAGGCTCATACGAGAAGGTCGTTCTGGACGTTGCGTTACGTCAAGCAATGCGGAACGGAAGGAGCGTCGTGAGCGTTGACGCTGACGTACCAGGGGCTCAATTTGTCTTCGGTTTGGATTTACTGACAGAGCTTCTCCACGCGCTTGGGTCGAAAGAATCCTTGGCTGAGTTTGAGCCGTTACTGTCGGTGGCATCGGCTTCGGTAGATCCGGTCATTCTGATTGAGGAGCGAACGATCGATAAGAGATCCTTCGAGCAGATTGCTGTGTTCCTCTCCGCACACGAGAACTGGAAGCTCGTGGCGATTCCGGCGAGTGCAAACTCCCTTGGGCTGGACCTACTGGGGTTCAGCGAGGAATTACGGCCCGCGGCACGAACATGGCTCACAATTGGGGCGAACCCAATCGACAATGCCTCGGGAGAGCGGCATCTCGCCAATGTCGAGACACTCGTTGCGGTGAGCCCGATGGTAACGGCAACAACCGAAATAGCACATGTTGTCTTTCCAATGCGTCTACCGCTCGAAACGCGAGGACATGTAATCGGCGCTCATGGCTCAAGGTCGCTTGCAATACCAGTTGACAGCCCGGTTAAGCTTGAAACCTGGGAGATCCTGCTCCGGTTGGCTCAAGCTCTTGGGGTTGGCTCGCTGCCGTTGGATTTTGATGCTCTCGTCAATGCTACCGAGCAGGAATTGTCAACCGGAGAGAAGACCGTCACGACACCGGGCACTGGTCCGTCAGTTGTTACCAGAGCAATTGACAGGAGATTGAGAGCCATTGGAATCTAGAGAAGAGGGCTTTCTTCTGATTTAAGTGTTCACGCTGAGATGATCAGCTCCAAGAGAGAAACCTTCTTGTACTAGAAGAACTGGAGGATCCTTTCGCGTGGTCCCGAGCGCTCCGCAGATCCGTAGGAGGGGTGAATGCCAGAGCAGACCGTAGGTATTCTTGGTGGGATGGGTCCGTCGGCGACCGTGGAACTTCTGCGGCGCATCATCAAGGTTACGCCCGCTGAGTGCGATCAGGACCATCTTCGTGTTGTGATCGACAGCAATCCGAAGATCCCCGACCGCACCTCCGCGATCCTCGGGCAAGGTGAGAGTCCAGTTCCATTATTGATCACGGCGGCGAAGAACCTGGAGCGCGCGGGAGCGGACTTCATCGCCATACCCTGCAACACTGCCCATTACTGGCTCTCAGATCTGCAAAAGGCTGTCTCCATCCCGATTGTCGACATGATCAACGAGACCACTTCCCTCATTGCGGCACACCGACCACCCCTGCGGAAGATCGGCGTCCTTGCTACTGCAGGCACGCTGAGCACGGGTCTCTATCAGGGAGCATTCGCAAGGAAAGGCCTGCAGGTATTGGTTCCTGCTGCGGAGGAGGAGGAGACGGTCATGCGGGCGATTCATGCGATCAAAGCGGGTGATCACACGGTGCGGGGGGAGGTGATCGAAGTTGCCGAGCACTTGATCGCTAGTGGAGCGGAGGGGATCATTCCTGGGTGCACCGAGCTGTCGCTTGTTATCTCGCCGGATTCTCTTTCGGTTCCCGTCTTCGACCCCCTCACCATTCTCGCGGAGCGTGCCGTGACCTTGGCGATGAAAGAACAGGAGGGATAATGTCATTCGTGCTGCGGGACCTGGGAATTAAGATCGGGTGGCTGCCTTCGGGTAAGACGAACGGGATCACCGATGTCCCAGGGGTGCAGGTAGGGCACACCTCGCTGATCGAGGGAGACGACATCCGTACCGGTGTCACCGCGATTATTCCTCATTCTGGGAACCTGTTCTACGAGAAGGTGCATGCGGCAGCGGTGACGCTAAACGGGTTCGGGAAACCGATCGGCTTTCCACAGATCAACGAGCTCGGCACGATCGAGACCCCAATCCTGTTGACCAACACCCTCAGCGTGGGGAAGGTGAGCGACGCCCTGGTCTCGTGGGCCCTTCAGCACTATCAGCTTCCGGAATGCTCGATCACCTCGCTCAATCCAGTCGTTGCTGAGTGTAACGACTCGTACCTAAACAACATCCAGGCCCGTTCTATCGAGAAGAAACACGTCTTTCACGCTTTGGATAGTGCTTCGCAAGATCCGGTCGAGGAAGGAGCTGTTGGAGCAGGAGCGGGCGTTTCCGCATTTGAGTTCAAGAGCGGGATCGGAAGTGCCTTACGAATCGTTCGCCTGGGCAGGGAGGACTATACCGTTGGTGTCCTCTCTCTTCCCAATTTCGGACGTCGGGAAGAATTGGTAATCAAGGGTGTTCCGATTGGCCTTGTTCTGCGCGACTGTGAACGCGGGATCGGCGAGCATGAGCAAGGTTCAATCGTCATCGTGATCGCTACTGATATTCCTCTCTCTCACCGGCAGCTTGTACGGATCGCCAAAAGGGCAAGCTTCGGCATCGCTCGCACCGGAGGTATGTGTCATAACGGAAGTGGTGAATTTGTCATTGCTTTTACCACGGCGAACAAGGTGCCTCATGATTCCAAACAGGTCTTCCTTGATGAACGAAGACTAAACGACGCCCACTCAGCGATCAACACAGTCTTCCAGGCCGTGATCGAAGCGGTCGAGGAATCGATCCTCTCTGCGCTATTCTCAGCAAAGACCGTTGTGGGTAAAGACGGGAATCGACGTGTCCTCTTGCCCATCCCTGAGGTCCTTTCTATTCTCAAGGCCGCAGGTGTCTCTTACTCCTGAAAAGTCTCCATCTGCCCCTCGGCAAAGAGCCCCGCAACTCCGCCTGTGTGTAGGAAGACGATGACATCATCCTTCTCGAATTGTCCCTTTCTGATGAGGTCGATCAGTCCTGCCATCGCTTTTCCGGTATAGACGGGATCAAGGATGATTCCCTCCTTTCTCGCTACCAATCGCACCGCCTCCTTCATCGCAGCAGAAGGGATTCCGTAGCCCTCACCAACGTAATTATCGTATACTGTTATTGATTCACTGTTAACATCCTGCTTCAGGTCGAGAAAACCCGTGACCTCACCGAGGTTCTGCTTGATCTTCTCCCTTAGCTCGTCTTTGTGTCTGGAGACGCTCATTCCCAACACCTTCGCCTCTCCTTGGGTATATAGGGCTGTACCAAGTATCAGGCCCGTTTGGGTGCCGGATGTACCGCAGGCCGTCACGATATAGCCAAGCACCAGATTCAAGCCTCGAAGCTGATTGATTACTTCAAGGACACAGGTAGAATAGCCTAAGGCACCATGGATCGCTTTACACCCGTTTGGTATGTAGTACGGGGACTCTCCCTTCTCCCTTAGATCCTTTTCCAGTTGCTTGACCCTCCTGTCCAGTAGCGAGGCCATCCCCTCCTTATCAGAGTAGCTCTGACCCCACACATAGTGAATCTCCTGCGCGCCCAGTAGCTTATCCAACAGGAGATTTCCTGTCGCGATCTTGGGTTCTTCTCCCTTAAGCACAAGGTAGGTCTTGAGCCCCAGCTTGTTCCCCGCGGCCATGGTCAACCGCGTGTGATTGCTCTGGACAGCTCCCGTGGTAATGATCGCGGTTGCGCCTTGCTTTGTTGCCTCGGCAAGGGCGTATTCCAGTTTTCTTAGCTTGTTTCCACCTAAGCCCAAGCCGTTGAGGTCATCTCTCTTGATAAAAATCCGCGGACCATTGAGATGCTGTTGCAGATTCTTGAGTTCCTGCAGCGGTGTTGGAAACTCACCTAAGGAAACGCGTTCTAGCTTGCCAATTTGCATCTTCCCTCCTTTCCTTCCCCATCATACCGAATCGAACGCGCTAGGGGAATAGTCACCCGCATATGTGGCACCTGAACGGAGTTGAACTTCCAGAGCGAGGGGAAACGGAAGATGATACTTCGATGGCTAAAGCTTCCAGATCCCACTTTATTGCCCGAGTGCTCGCCGAGTAGCGAAGGCCAAAGCAAGTGCCCGACTTCTCCCGACAACTTTCGATTGGAACTCCTCCCAAAACCCACTATCATGGCAGGCAACTGAAGAATGTACCTGGTGATTCTTGGAATTGCCTTTCCTGAAGGAGGATCGATGGACACATGGAAAGAGAAGGCTTGCGCGCGCGTCGATGAGATCGCCGATCAACTGATCGCGGTGAGTCGGGAGATCTACGACCATCCCGAACTGAAGTTCGAGGAGTTCAGAGCATCGAAGCTTCTCGCCGAGAAATTGCAGGAAGAGGGGTTCACAGTCGAGTTGGGGGTCGCCGACCTTGAGACCGCAATTCAAGCCGATCATCCAGCGGTCAGTGAGGGGCCAACCGTGGCGGTCATCAGCGAGTACGATGCACTCCCTGAGATTGGGCATGCCTGCGGGCACAACCTGATCGCCGCCGCCGGGCTTGGTGCTGCGATTGCTGTAGGAGCTGTCAAGAAGGATCTTCCCGGCAAGCTCGTTTTCTTTGGTACCCCTGGCGAAGAAGGGGGCGGTGGAAAGGTGGTCATGGTAAGTGCCGGCCTGTTCGACGGGGTAGACGCGGCGATGATGTTCCATCCCTCATCACGCACAGTAGTTGATAGGAAGAGTCTGGCAATTACCGAGGTGATGATCGAGTTCAACGGGAAAGCATCGCACGCCGCCGGCTCGCCAGAGAAGGGGATCAACGCCCTCGACGCCGTCATTCAGACGTTCAACGGGATCAATGCCCTGCGGCAGCATATCAAGGACGGAGCGCGTATCCACGGGATCATCACCGACGGAGGGGCAAAGCCGAACATCGTCCCCGAGCACGCCGCTGCAAACTTCTACGTGCGCGCTCTGGAGAACGACTATCGCGACGAGCTATTAGAGAAGTTGCGCGCCTGCGCAGAAGGGGCCGCACTCGCTACCGGAGCAAGCCTCGACTTCAAGATCGTCGGTCACTCGTACAAAGCAATGAAGCCGAACAGAGCCATCGGCGATGCATTCGTGAAAAACCTGGCACAACTCGGCGAACCTCTGAACCCGCCGCCCCCGGATGCAGGGATGGGGTCTACAGACATGGGCGATGTCAGCCAGGTCATTCCATCGATCCACGCCTACATCGAGATCTGTGATGAGAAAGTCGCCGGCCACTCGCGAGAGTTTGCAGAAGCATCGATCTCCAAGCGCGGGCTCGATGTGATGCTCATCGCCGCCAAAGCAATGGCGATGACCGCGATCGACCTGTTCACAGATCCCGGCCTGATGGAGTGTGCGAAGGAGGAGTTCGGGTCCGGCAGGATCTAGCGGATATAGCGCTCTCTCGACCCTATTCATCCCCATAAAGGAGATCCTGCGGGTTGTCAGCTGGGAAGAGTATTCCTCGTCTTAGAATTGCTTCGCGGTCGATGTCCGTGAGTGATTCATAAGCCGCTTCGCTTCGGGATATCGTAGATTTCTTCTCTGGAACCAATAAGAGCCACGAACACCTCGTGTTCCTCTTTACAGAGAAGGTAGAGGATCCGGTACTCCCCACCCGGAGTTTTCCGATGCGCTTGCTCCGGAGTGCGGGGTAGCCCTTTGGCTGCTTCCCTGAATAGGGATTCTCTCGAAGCCTCTCGGCAGCTTCCTGGATCCTGCGGATGACCGCTTTGTCTTGAAGTTTCGCAAGGTGCTTCCGCACACGCGGATCGTAACGAAGGAGCCAAATCTCTTCCTGCATCGGACCCTGTCAGATCAGATCCTGAAACGTCTCTTCGTGCGAGAGGGCCTTCCCCTGTTCATGATTTGCCAGGGATTCCTGTAGGATATCGTCAAGCGTGATCTTCCTCATGATAAGCCTGTCTCCGGCGACAGCGATGGCCAATGGATCACCAGGCTTCAGTCCGAGCTTCTCTCGCAACGACTTTGGGATGACAACTTGTCCTTTGGTGGAGAGTTTGGATGTCGACAGCACTGAGTCCTCCTTTCTCTTACTAGTAAGAATATGCTACCATGTATCCTTGTCGATGTCAACTTCGCTGGCGCGAGTATCGACGATAAACGGACCCTCACACTCTTAGGCAAGGTACGGGACAGAGAGATCTCGTTTTCCGTCAATTTTCCTTGTCTTCTGCTTTTCTTGGCGTTCTCTGCGTCTTTGCGAGAGATACAGGCTTTTCCTCTCTTGTTACGCTCATCGTTTGAGTCTTTCTCTAGATTATCTTGCCTTAACCGTGAGGAACCCGATAAACAAGCATGAGCCAAGATTCCCTCGCGATCCACGTCTACATCTAGATCTGTGGTGAAGAGATCGCCGGGCATTTATGCGAATTCGCCGAAGCCTCGGCGCCGAAACGCGGGGAAGAGGTGATCCTCATCATCGCCCAAGCGATGGCAATGACCGCGATCGACCTGTTTACCAACCCCGACCTGATGGAGCGTGCGAAGGAGGAGTTTAAGTCCGGTTAGGTGTATTCCCCTTCCAATGGTCGGACAAACACCAAGAATGAAGGTCTGAACATTCCTCTTGGATTTTCAAGTTACACTGGGGATCACCTCCCGGAGTTCGTAGTCCCTTTCGTTCTTGAGCATTGACCAGATCACTCGTACGAGATGCCGACCGAGAGCACGGACCGCTTGGTTGTGACTCTTGCCCTCTGCTCGTTTCTTCTCGTAATACGCCCTGGACTCAGGAACACAATTGATATGACGTGCTACGGCTGTCATCATCGCTGCCTTGGCCCGGTGATTGACCTGGCGTGGACACTTGCTGCCGTGATGTTGTCCTGAATCTCTGGAAAGAGGACTCATCCCTACGTAGAGGGAAAGACTTCTTTCACCGGCAAAGCGCTCCGTAGTTCCAACCTCACCAGCGAGTTCAGCAACGCAGGTCTTGCCAAAACCCTGTATGGAACCGATCCGGCAAGCAAGCTCTGACTGATCGGCTAATTCAGCCATCACTTCATCCAACGCGTGGATCTGCTTGCGAAGCTCAAGGATCCGCCTGGCATCCTGAATGATCATCGGCCCTACATACTCCACCTCAGCTGAGAAGCTTGCCTTTCTCTGCCATTCCTGGATGATGCAAGCGTATTTCTGCCCAACGCCCGGAATCTTAAGCAGAGTGGTGCGCCGCAAGCGAGCCAACTGTGTCAGATCGTCACGGCACGTGAGAAACCGGAGGAACCTGAGGTTGCTTACGTTGTTAGTGATGGCGAGTAGCTCCGGGCAGACGGCTTGCATGTCGGACTGCAACCGGTTGGCTACACGAATCTTCTCATTCACCAACTGGCGACGGCGGCGACTGAGACGCTTCAACTTGTCGTTGACCAAGGGGGCTGACACTACCTTCTGGAGCACGTCTTTAGCCAACGGCAAGTGGTCTTTGAGGTGAAACAGCTCGAGGATCTTACGAGTGTCAATCGGATCTGTCTTTGCCGCTCCCGGAAACACTTCCTTGAACCGGGTTTACCCCGTGGAATACATGGGATGGACTTATTCTACGGGGCAGGCTTCAGGTTGTTCACGTTGTACAGGATGTACCCGTGTTCTTGTATCATCCGGTCCAATGGACGTGCATACCCATTGAACCCCTCCATAGCTACTGCCACCGGCAGATCCAACTGCTGTCTGTGATGATCAATCCGGCGGAAGAAATCCCGGAAACCGGCATCTGTGTGGGAGATGTCGAACTCTTCCAGGATTGAGCCGTCCGGCTTGCTAATACCTACGCGATGGGCTTTACAGCCAACATCAATACCGACACGAATCTGGGGGTCCATCACTGTAACCTCCTTGGAGAGTGATGAAAGCTCATCCAGTTATTCTCGTCTACTGCGCTCAAGCGACCATCCTCACGGATGCGCATCATTCCAACAGACACACTGGATGAAGAAGATGACGGGGGCGGCAGTTCAGAACCGAGCAGTACCTTTACAGGCCTGCGGAC
>Ga0307421_1000833_pt1 | contig 19726 bp, 19 predicted proteins | sample SalMarWE160270MG_FD_202163 | JGI IMG/M metagenome (GOLD analysis project Ga0307421, IMG submission 202163) | Salt marsh sediment microbial communities from the Plum Island Ecosystem LTER, Massachusetts, United States - WE1602-70 | ecosystem: Environmental > Aquatic > Marine > Intertidal zone >...
GAATACGAGCGCGAGCGGGATGACCACTACGGCGATCAGAAACAGCTGCGGCGTTGTCACGCGGATATGCTACTCCTGCTCTCCCCACTCCCAGCCCGCGCAATCCCCAGTTGCACGCGCCCGCCAACTAGCTGGTGACCCTCAGCAGGACCGTCTGGTGAGGCTCCACACGCTGAGACAGCTCCACTGTGAACTCGGCCACGTCTTCCTGGCGCCACAGGTCCCGCGCCAGCTTCGGCTCATCCAGCATGCCGATATCGCCGGCCCGCAGCGCGATGTCGCTGCCGTAAGATCCTCGGTTGACAAGCGCCAGAGCTGCGGAGCCGTCGGCGAGCGGCTTCTGCCACACCTCGCAGGGGCCACTCTGCTTCACCCGCCAGGCCGGCCTGCCAAGCGGGTCCTGGTCCACAGCCAGGACCTCGCGATTCATCAGCAGCAACGCCGTCTCCTGGTCCATCTTTCTTACGTCACAGCCTATCATCAGCGGCGAGCAGGCCATGCACCACATCGACATGTGGGTCTGGTACTCCAGAAAGGACATCCCGGAGCCTGGCACCTTGGCCCCACCCTTCAGGCCCACGACGAGCATGTCGAGATCGTTCCAGCCTGCGGGCCCGCCATATCCGTGCAGGCCGGCCGCGATGTCGAGCGAGGCGTCCACGCCTATTCCATAGGCCTTCCACCCCGCCATCCAGATGTTGACCCAGCTATCGAAGACGTCGCCCGACACCCGCCACATGTGGCCGCCGACGGCGCGTCCCCAGACGTGCGGCTGTCGGGCGCCCCACTCGCATATCGAGTAGATGAACCTGCGCCCGGTCTTCTTCAGTGCGTCCCCCATGCGCCGGTACCGCTCTATCGCGGTCGCCTGGTCGACAGGGGCATGGCAGTAGTCATACTTCAAGAAGTCGACGCCCCACGACGCCCACAGCTGTGCATCCTGCTCCTCGAACCCGAGGCTGCCCGGGTACTCTCCGCAGGTAAGCTCGGCTGCGTCCGAGTAGATCCCGATCTCGAGTCCCAGGCCATGCACGTGGTCGGCCAGAGCTCTGATGCCGTTGGGAAACCGCTCCGCGTCCGGAACCAGATCGCCGTTGCCGTCTCGCCCACTCTTCCGCGACCAGCAGTCGTCTATGCAGACGTACTCATAGCCGCAGTCCTTGAGGCCTGAGGCCACGATTGCCTCTGCCGTCTCGCGGACAGATGTCTCGTCCACTTCACAGCCAGACTGGTTCCATGAGTTCCAGCCCATGGGCGGCGTCGACGCCAGGGGCTCGTCTTCACTCATCGGCCCTCCTCAAGTTGCGCGCAGCGGCGGGCACGGCTCCTCCCACCTCGCCGGCTGCAGGCAGCCAGTCGGCGAGCCTGGGCAGTGCCGAGATTGCCGCCCATTCTGCCCAATACCGCAGTGTATCACCTGTCGCCAAGTACGACAAGACCGAGGGTGGCGGCGAATCGGGCCCGGCGGAGCGAACGCGCCTGCACGTCTGAGTGCCGGCCGGATAGCAGGCTTGCTGTTGCGGGTGCGGAGGACATGATGTATCATCGAAGGCGGGTTTCTGCCGATGAAAGCACAAAAGGAAGGCCGCAGGGCAGCAGCATCCCCCGGCGACCCTCGGGCTCGGTCGCCTGGCCTACGCCCCACGGTAGGCTACCTCGCCCCCCGGATCGGGGACAACGTCAGCCAGGCACTCTGGTCCGGCATCGTGGACGGCGCCCGCGAGCAAGGCCTCAACCTGATATGCTTCGCTGGAGAGGACTTGCACAGCTCCAGCGGCTTCACCCTGCCGGCGAACGTCGCCTATGAACTGGTCAGCCCGGATCTGGTGGACGGCCTGGTTAGCTGGGCGTCGTCCGTGGGCGGCTCTCTCGAGTATGACGAGATCGTAGCCTTCCATCGGCGCTTCTCGCCGCTTCCGATAGTCAGCGTCTCCCTGCCCATGGAGGGCACCCCCACCGTTCTCATCGACAGCTACTACGGCATGCGCGACATGATCGCGCACCTGATCCAGTTTCATGGCTACCGGCGCCTCGCTTTCATACGCGGGCCTGAAGGGCACTACTACGCCCAGGAGCGGTATCGGGCCTACGGCGACGCGCTTGAGGCCTATGCCATTCCTCTCGAGCCCAAACTCGTCACCGCTCCCGGCGGCTTCGTACCGGACTCCGGGGCGGAGGGGATCCGCCAGCTTCTGGACGAGCGGGGTCTACGTCCCAGGGCCGACTTCGACGCAGTCGTCACCGTCAGCGACCTCCCCGCGTTGGGTGTGCTCGAGGAGCTGCAGGCGCGGGGCATACGGGTGCCTGAGGACGTCGCTCTGGTAGGATTCAACGACGCCACCGAGGGTAGGTACGTGACACCGCCCCTGACGTCCGTCAGACTGCCGTTCTACGAGCAAGGTCGAAGGGCGGTCGAGACGCTGACCGCCTTGATGGCCGGCGAGCAGGTGCCCGATCAGGAGGTGCTGCCGGCCAAGCTGAAGGTACGCCAGTCCTGTGGCTGTCTTCCTCCTTCAGTCGTTCAGGCCGCGGCAGGCCCGGTCGCAGGCCTGGCCGCAGGGAAGACATTCGACGCCGCCATTGCCGCAAGGCGTGAGGCCATTCTATCCGACATGGTACGGGCGGCGGAGGTCTCCGCTGAGGGCCTGGCGGCCGACTGGGGAGAGCGCTTGCTGGACGCCTTCATCAGCGAGGTGGCCGGCGGCCCGGCGGCGCGCGAGAGCTTCATCCGCGAGCTGGATCACATCGTCCGTGGAGTGATTGCCATGGATGGCCAGGTTGGGACCTGGCAGAATGTCGTATCGGCACTCCGTCGTCAGACCCTACCCTGCTTCGGCGACGACGGTGCCCAGCGCCTTCGCCGGGCCGAGGATCTGTGGGGACAGGCCTGGGTGCTGATCGGAGAGGCGGCTCAAAGAGCACGAGGATTCCGCATGGTCGAAAGGACCCAGCAGACGCAGACCCTGCGGCAGATCAGCCGGGCGCTGGTCACCACGTTCGATGTTTCCGAGCTGGCATCAGTGCTGGCGCAGGACTTGCCGAAGCTGGGGATCGAGCGCTGCTACCTGTCCTTGTACGACAGCCCGCTCGAACCGACGCTCAGATCAAGGCTGATCATGGCCTGCGACGAACGGGGACGCATACAGTACGAAGGTGACGAGAGCTTCCCTTCCCGACAGCTGGTCCCGCCCGGCCTGCTGGCCCAAAGCGGCTCCAGCGGCCCGTTCAGCCTGGTACTCGAGCCCCTCTACTTCTGGGAGGACCAGATCGGCTACGTGCTGCTCGGGATCGGACCCATGGACGGCACGATCTACGAGGTGCTGCGAGGGCAGATCAGCAGCTCGTTGAAGGGCGCGCTACTCTTCGACGAGACTCGGAAGGCGCGAGCTGCAGCCGAGAAGGCAGACTGGCTCAAGACGCGCCTCCTGGCCAACGTCAGCCACGAGTTGCGCACACCGTTGAACGTGATCCTCGGCTGCACCAGGGAGGTCCTCGACTCGCCGGAGCCGTACGGCACCACGCTGCCCGAGGAGCTGTTGAGCGACATCCGGCACGTCCACCGCAGCGCTGAACACCAGCTGCGCGTTATCAACGATCTGCTCGATCTCTCACGAGCTGAGATCGACGAACTCGATCTGTACATGGAGATGCTGGACCCGCGGCCGCTTCTGGAGGAGGTGTTCCGCAGCATGGCGGACGCTGGCTCTCGAAGTGGGGTCACCTGGCATCTCCACTTGCCGGAGAGGCTTCCACGATCAGGGCGGACCCGGTGCGGGTGCGCCAGATCCTGTTGAACTTGCCGAACAACGCCAGCAAGTTCGTTGAGAGAGGCAAGATAATCCTGGAAGCCGAGGTGGCGCCGCCCTACTTGCACATTCTGGTGGTGGATACGGGCCCCGGCATTCCGCTCGACATGCAGGAGCGCGTGTTCGAGCCCTTCGTCACCGGGGTTGTCTTACCTGTGGATGGCGGTTTCTCGGCCTACAGCGGCGTGTAGTCCGCTCGCCACGGCTGAAGGCTGCGCAGCAAGGAGATAGATGAGCGAATACCCCAAGGCGGCCCAACCCTTGCAGGACCTGGAGCCGAGGTTCGACTTCTTCGTCGGCATCGACTCCGACGGCTGCGCCTTCGACACAATGGAGATCAAGCACAAGGAGTGCTTCACTCCCAACATCATCAAACACTGGCACCTGCAGCCGGTCTCGAAGTACGCTCGCGAGGCGGCCGAGTTCGTCAACCTCTATTCGAAGTGGCGGGGCATCAACCGTTGGCCGGCGCTGGTGATGGTCTTCGACCTCCTGCGCGAGCGGCCCGAGGTACAGGCACGGGAAGTCGTGCCGCCCCAGGCGCCGCGCATAAGGGAGTTCATCGCCGACAACTCTTTCGCAAAGAGCAACGACGGGCTGAAGGCCTATATGGCCGAGCACCCCGACCCCGAACTGGGGACTGCCCTGGCCTGGACGACAGCCGTCAACGACACCGTGGCCGAGATGGTGCACGGCGTGCCGCCCTTCCCGTTCGTGCGTGAGAGCCTGGCCTTCCTGGAGGACCAGGCGGACATGATCGTAGTATCCGCCACTCCGGTGGAGGCGCTGCAGCGGGAGTGGAAGGAGCACGACATCGCCCGCTACGTGCGCGTCGTCGCCGGGCAGGAGATGGGAGGCAAGGCGCTCCACCTGGAGCTGGCGGCCGGGGGCAAGTACGAGCCGGACCACGTACTCATGATTGGCGACGCCCCCGGCGACATGAAGGCGGCGCGGGCGAACGACGCCTTGTTCTACCCGATCAACCCCGGCCACGAGGGGGAGTCCTGGCAGCGATTCCGCGAGGAAGCAGTCCACAGACTGCTGGAGGGTAGCTACGCCGGGGCATACGAGGCCGAGGTTATCGCCGAGTTCGAGAAGCTCCTGCCCGAGATCCCACCGTGGAAGAGATAGGATAGGCGCAGCGCTCGAAGCGAGTGGGAGGCCACAGCACTGTTGATCGGCGCCGGCCACACGGATAGATGTCTGAGCGAGGGCGAGATCCGCGCCCTGGTCGACGAGGCCCTGGCCCGGGAGAGCCTGGACGGCCAGCGGCTGCTCGTGATCATCCCCGACGGCACGCGGACAGCGCCGATCGCCCTCTTGTTCAGGCTGTTCCACCAGGCTTTGTGGGGAAAGGTCACCGCGCTTGACTACCTGGTGGCGCTGGGAACCCATCAGCCGATGAGCGAGGAGGCGCTGCTCCGGCTAGTGGGCATCACGGCGGAGGAACGGGCCACGACGTTCGCAGGACTCGGCCTCTCCAACCACCATTGGGACCTGCCGGATGCGCTGGTCACGCTGGGCGCGATCACCGCCGGCGAGACAGAGCAGCTCTCGGAGGGGCTGCTGGCCGGGGACGTGCCGGTCAGGATCAACCGGCTCGTCCAGAAGTACGACCGGCTGGTAGTCTGCGGCCCGGTCTTCCCCCACGAAGTCGTGGGCTTCTCCGGCGGCAACAAGTACTTCTTCCCCGGCATCAGCGGCCCGGAGATGATCAACTTCACGCACTGGCTGGGCGCGCTGAGAACCAGCATGGAGATCATCGGCAGGAAGGAGACGCCGGTCCGCGCGGTGATCGACCGGGCAGCGTCGCTCATCCCGGTGCCGAGGCTCTGCTTCGCCCTGGTGGTTGTGGAAGGCGGGCTGGCAGGCCTCTTCGCCGGGACGGCGGAGGAGGCCTGGGATGCGGCGGCCGACCTCTCCGCCCAACGCCACATCGTGTTCGTGGAGAAGCCGCTGCAGAGGGTGCTCTCCACCATACCCCAGATGTACAATGACCTGTGGACGGCGGCCAAGGGTATGTACAAGCTGGAGCCGGCGATTGCCGACGGCGGCGAGGTGGTCATCTTCGCCCCACACGTCAGCGAGATCTCGTACACGCACGGAAAGCTGATCGACGAGGTCGGCTACCACGTGCGCGACTACTTCGTCGAGCAGTGGGATCGCTTCAAGCGTTACCCTTGGGGCGTGCTGGCCCACTCCACGCATCCAAGAGGAAGCGGAACGTATGACGCCACGAGCGGACTGGAGAGCCCTCGCATCAAAGTGACGCTGGCAACGGGCATCCCCCGCGAGCGCTGCGAGCAGGTCGGGCTGGGATACCAGGATCCGGACGGCATAGACCTGGCCCAATGGGAAGGCCGGGAGGACGAAGGGGTCCTCGTCGTGCCCAAGGCGGGTGAGATGCTGTATCGTCTGAAGCGTGAAGAGTGAAACGTGAAGAACTGAAGGCGGGTTGGTGCTGGCCAGGGGTTTCAGGAACTGGCAGCGGCGCCGGGCGGCGCAGGCTTCGCATCTGACACCTGACGGAGGGATTCGTAATGAAGAAGGCGGATATCGGCGTGGTCGGCCTGGCGGTGATGGGCGAGAATCTGATCCTCAACATGGAGAGCAGGGGATTCACCGTGGCCTGCTACAACCGCACGGTCAGCAAGGTGGACAGCTTTGTCGGGGGCCGGGCCAAGGGGAAGAGGATCATCGGCGCGCGCAGCGTGGAGGAGTTCTGTGACGCACTGGCCAAGCCGCGCAAGGCGATGCTCATGATCAAGGCCGGCCAGCCCGTCGACGACTTCATCGAACAGCTGCTGCCCCACCTGGACAAGGGGGACATCGTCATCGACGGCGGGAACAGCTTCTTCGGAGACACCATCCGGAGGACAGACTACCTGGAGAAGAAGGGACTGCTGTACATCGGCACCGGCGTCTCCGGCGGCGAGGAAGGGGCGCTCCACGGTCCCAGCATCATGCCCGGCGGCAGCCCCGAGGCCTGGCCGCATGTCAAGCCTATCCTGCAGGCTATCGCGGCCAAGGTAGCGGACGGCACCCCTTGCTGCGACTGGGTTGGCAGGGATGGCGCCGGCCACTACGTCAAGATGGTGCATAACGGCATCGAGTATGGCGACATGCAGATGATCGCCGAAGCCTACTTCCTGATGAAGCACCTCCTGGGGATGGCGCCGGCCGAGATGCACGAGGTGTTCAGGGAGTGGAACAACGGTGAGCTGGACAGCTACCTGGTCGAGATCACGGGCGACATACTGGCCTATGTGGACGAGGAGACGGGCAGGCCAATGGTGGACGTCATCCTGGACACGGCGGGCCAGAAGGGCACCGGCAAGTGGACCAGCCAGAGCGCGCTCGACATGGGCACGCCCGCCCCTACCGTCGCCGAGGCCGTGTTCGCTCGCTTCATGTCGGCGATCAAGAGCCAGCGCGTGGAGGCGAGCAAGATCCTGAGAGGCCCCGCCCCGGCCTACGATGGGGACAAGGCCGTCTTGATCGAGGAGATACGTCAGGCACTCTACGCCAGCAAGATCTGCTCCTACGCCCAGGGATTCCAGCTGCTCAAGATGGCCTCCCTCGAGCACGAGTGGGACCTTAAGTACGGTCGCGTTGCCCTGCTGTGGCGGGAGGGGTGCATCATCCGCGCCCAGTTCCTGGAGCGGATCAAGGAGGCCTTCGACGCCAGGCCGGACCTGGCCAACCTGCTGCTGGCCCCCTACTTCAGGGACGCGATCGACCGCTGCCAGGATGCCTGGCGTCGAGTCGTCGCCCTGGCCGTGACCAACGGCATTCCCGTCCCCGCCTTCGGCAGCGCCCTGGCCTACTACGACGGCTATCGCAGCGAGCGCCTGCCGGCCAACATCCTCCAGGCCCAGCGGGACTACTTCGGAGCCCACACCTACGAGCGCGTGGACAAGCCGCGGGGCGAGTTCTTCCACACCAATTGGACCGGTGCGGGAGGGACCACCGTCTCCGGCACCTACGTGGTCTAGGCTGCAGGGCCAGGAGCGGGCTCCCACCATCGCGAGAGGTGTGAAGTCATGACAAGAGGACCGCGAAACGTCGTCGTCGCCCAGAGCGGCGGGCCCACTCCGGTGATCAACGCCTCGCTGCGGGGTGTGGTGGATGGCTGCCGCGAGAACCCCGACCAGTTCGGCACGGTCTACGCCGGCTACCACGGCATCGAGGGCGTGCTGGGGGAGAAGCTGCTCGACCTATCGGCGCAGCCTGAGGAGGAGATCGCTCTCTTGAGTACGACGCCGGCGGCAGGCGCGATCGGCACCTGTCGCTACAAGCTGAAGCCGGGCCAGGAGGAGGACTCCGAGCGGATCGTGCAGGTCTTCAAGGCTCACGACGTGGGCTACTTCTTCTACAACGGCGGCAACGACAGCATGGGCACCGCCCACAAGGTGGCCCAGCTGGCCGCCCGGCGAGGGCTCGACCTCGTGGCCGCAGGCGTGCCGAAGACGATCGACAACGACGTGGGCGATTCGGAGTTCAAGCTGATCGATCACACGCCCGGCTACGGCAGCACCGCCCGCTACTGGGCGCTGACCGTGCAGAACGCGAACGAAGAGAATGCCGGCTCCTGCCCCGCCGACCCGGTTCTGGTCATGCAGGCGATGGGCCGCAAGATCGGCTTCATCCCCGCGGCGGCCCGCCTGGCCGACCCGGGCCGCGAGATGCCCTTGTTGATTGCGATGGCGGAAGCAGGCCTAACGGTGGAGGATCTGGCCGACGCGGTCAGCGACGTCGTGCGGGACCGCAAGCGCTGCATGCTGGTGGTCAGCGAGGGATTCCCGGTGGGCGGCCTGGGCGAGCGGCGGGATTCCTTCGGCCACGTCGAGTTCTCCTCCAGCCAGCTGACCGTCGAGCGGGTGGTGGTCAATCACCTCAACCAGGTCGGGCTGCCGGCGAAGGGAGCGGCGCGGGGCAACGTACCCGGCACCGATCAGCGCCACAACATGATCTACGCCTCGACGGTCGACCTGGAGGAGGCGTATCAGGTGGGCCGGAAGGCGGTGCAGATCGCCATCGAGGATGGTTCGGGCTACATGTCGACGATCCTGCGCGATGCGGGGCCGGCCTACAGCGTGCGCTACGACAAGGTGGCGCTGGAACTGGTCGCCGACTCCGAGCGTACGTTCCCCAGCCAGTGGCTCGCCGCCAGTCGGCTCGACGTGACCGACGACTTCGTCCGCTACGCCCGGCCGCTCATCGGCGATTCCTGGCCGGCGATACCACTGGAAGACGGACGGCAGCGCTTCGCCCGGCTCCAGCCGATCTTTGCCGGGCAGAAACTGGCCGCCTACGTGCCACAGGCGGACCGGAAGTAGCACTGGCGCCTATAGCCTGCCCGCTGGCACAGCAGCCAGGTGGTGGGGCTCGCGGACCAGCGTCATTACGTTCTCGCTATCAGATCCTCGGTGGGAACAGGCGCCAGGTCAACCTCTGCCCTGGAGGATCAGGAAGCCCCGAGCAAGAGAGCCACGATGCCGCTGGCGAACAAGTTCGTCGCTATGTGACCTACTATCGAAGGATACAAGCTCCTGGTTCGAATCAGCGTGTAGCCGAATACCAGCGCGCCCAGGAAGGCGCCGAGGCCGATCACAGTGGCCGGCCCCAGGTAGCCCATTCCATGCTCCTCAACGCGGGAGACAACGTGAGCTATGCCGAAGATCGTGGAACTGGCGAGCAAGCCGGCTCTCTCCCCCAGCAGATGACCCAGCCTCGTCTGCAGATAGCCGCGGTAGTAGACTTCCTCCGGTAGGCCCACTATGTAGAGTTGGCCGACGAACTCAACGAGCAGGTTCTCCGGCGGCGCCAGGTGATAGGGATACCCGCACAGGTATCTAACGCCCATCACCACCAGGGCCAGCGTCCCCACCTGGCTCACAAAGCAGAGGAGGGCATACCAACATACTGGCCAATCCTATCCTTCTCCCATACGAATCCGATCGATGTCAGGCTCCGTCTCTCGACGAGCACGACAATCAGGATCGGAGCGATGAGGAACAGGAACAGGGCGGAATAGACCAGCCTGCTGACGGCGAAGACCAGGAGCGCGACCAGGGCATAGACGACGACCCTCCGTCTCGGCGTTTCTGGGGACATCCGATCTCCTCCTTCGGCTGCAGCCGCTCCAGCGATCCCTCCCCATACCTCTGTACGTAGCAGGATTCACCAGCAGCCCTCGCCAGCGTTATGTAGACTGCGTCCGACGGGGATCGGCGACAGAGGCCTCTACTCAGCCTCCTCGGGCGGCCTGGTAGCCTGCACTGCCTGTCTATAGATGTCGGAAGCCACTACCCTACCCATCAGCGATTCCGCCATCCTCGTTCTGGTCTGCGGATGGCCCTTCAGCACGCGCCGCAGCTCATCGGCCAGCCGGTCGTACGACTTGCCTTTTCCCTGCAGCGGCTCGTAGTGACCGATGAAGCCGCGAGGCTCTTCTCCGAAGGTGACAGGAATGACGAGAAGGCCGCACCCAACCGCGGCGCCGATCTCCTGCTGCGTCCACTCGTTCTCGTAGAAGCCCTTGTGAAGCAGGGCCACCAGCGCATCGGACGAGCGGAGCTGGTCCATCACGTTCTCCTGCCACTTGGGCGTTCGCTGGGCGCGCGCGTGGGCCACGAACCCGGCTACGTCGAAGGCGCTGAGGGCGTCGCGAAGCTTGATGGCGGACGATTTGTACTCGGGAAGGTGGACTATGAAAAGCTGGAAGCTCTGCTTGCCCGTTGAATGCGAACTCGGTCTGGCTGGTGCTGGCATACTCGCTCCTTGCTTCAGTGCTCGAGACGGCCCGGGCCGGAGAGGGCGGTCTGTCCAGGGCCGGGCCAAGCCGGCCGCCTCTTGTTTGGTCTGGCCTGCCTGCCGGCGCTGCGGTCGCGCCCGCTCCTCAAGTGTACCCTCAGTTCTCCCCTGCGACAAGGCCGGGTGCCGGCGACAGCAGACGGCCCGCCGACACTCGTCCGCCGTACCCCTGGCCCAGGAGCCGACCAGGGTGACGGCTTGGATGTCCGCCCGAGTCGCCCCCCAGGAGGTGAACTCGCTGACGAAGCGGGCCACGCGCTCCGCTCGTCATTGCTGCTAGACGCACGAACGGCGAGATCCGCTTTCAGTGGAGCCGCCTGCTCCTGCGAGCAGAGACCAGGGCTTCAGCGCCGGGGCCGTCTTGGAACGAGCATGCCGGTGTGCTCCTGGTAGCTCAGATACTCCTCACGAAAAAGCTCTACCAGCACGCGCTCCTCCTCCCGCGCCTCGGCCATCAGCGTCACCGCCACCGCCAGCAGCCCCGCCAGCAAGGCGTACGACCTGAGCAGCAGAAAGAACCCGAGTGCGATCAGGATCAGCGAGAGGTAGAAGGGATGCCTGACCAGGCGGTAGGGACCTGTCTTCAGGACGTGCTTCACTTCTCCCCTGGGCGACACCGCCTGTTTGAACGCCTCATGAGAGGCATAGCCCAGCAGACTGCCGGCAATCAGCGCGGCCAAGCCAAGGGCTATGGACAGCGCAGACACGATTCCATTGGCCCAGAGGCAGGGGACGCGCAGCAGCTGCGGACTGATCCACACACAAGCCGCCACATCTATGGCGACGCTTCCCAGCAGCATGATGCCAAAGAGCTCTCCACCGTGAGGTCCCCGCTTTTTCACTTGCCAGCCTCCTGTTACTCAGAGATGCCCGTCCAGGGCCCTCGGCCGCTCAGCAGACAAGCACGCAGGCGACCGGGCCGTTCCGCCCGTTCCGAGCCGGGATCGGCCAGCTGTCGCTCGCGCCACAGAGCGAGCGTAGTCTGCCGTAGTTCGGTCCCCAGGCTCTGGGGCGGACAGCGCCAGGCACCCTATCCCGCATCCGTCTCCGCCAGCTCGATGCTTCGCGGATCGTTCGTGCCCACCCCGCGCCTGGCCGCTGCCTCCAGCCAGCCGCTGGCGAGCCGTAATGTCGCTTCGGTGCTCCGCCCCGCCGACGTGCGCAGACCGATGCACAGCTGCAGCCCCACCGCATCAATCGCAACGGGGTCGAAGCCCATCAGAATCGATTCCTCGAGCCTGTCGCTGCCGAAGTTGAGGTCCAGCGCATCGGCGACGATCAGGCGAGTGCGGTCCCTGATCGGCGGCAGTGCGTTCAGGCCCCCTATGCCCTCGGCCAGCCGCGGATGGTGATATGCGCTGGGCTTGTGGAACGAGCCGTAATGGTTCTTCAGGGCACAGGAGATGCCGGCCATCGAGTGGGTCTTCAGGACCGGCATGTTGATGAGCGCATCGCAGCTCATGAGAACCGAGTTGAGCATGACGGCCTCGTCGACGAGCGTCCATTCGTATGGATCGTAGCCGGCGTCACCGTAGCAGCGCACCCCGGGCCCGTCCTCGTTGATCGGGAAGCCGGCAATCTCCAGCCTCGTCGTGTGGTCCTCGTAGATGACGATCTTCTCGGGAGGAACCCCCGCCTGCTGGAGCCGCTCAGTCACGGCCATGACCAACGGCGGGTGAATGCCGGACCAGCCTGCGTTGACCTTGATGGCGACTCTCTCCTCCGGCGCGAACAGGGCACCCCAGGCTTCGGACGCTTCGTAGAGGCCGGTCAGCTCGGTGATCGAAGAGTCGAGCATCTCTCGCAGAGCGGCCGGGGACAGGCTGCCATCCTGCGATACGCCGGCATGTCTGGCGCGCACGACCTTGCTCGGGACATCCGGGTAGAATCGGACCACCTCCGGGCGGCGCGCCGCCGCGGTCGGCTCGGGCGTGGCGCTGGCTGCCGGCAGGCCGGTCGCAGCATTCCCGCCCGTCGCCAGGGCCGCACTAGTTGACTCCCGAGCGCAGGCAGAGAGCAGCCCGCCCGCCGCGGCGGCAGCGCCCAGAATCATGAATTGCCTTCGCGTCAGCTCGGGCGTCACCTGCTCATCTCTACCCATATCGGCGTCTGTGCTATCAGCCGTCGCCTTTCAGCGACACCAGGAAGCGACAGCGGTCCGATCCTTGGAGAATCGTCGTCTTCAGAGCCACAGTCACCGGCACGCCCAGAGCCTGCTCGAAGTTCTCCTGCAGGTTGTGGGCTGAGCACTCGCACAGCAGCGGAGAGGCGGTCAGGCCTTGCTCGACCAGGTCACAGGCGCAGGAAGCGTACTGCACCCTGATCTCCCCAGGCCCGAGCATCTCGTACGTCGCCCCCGGAAAGCGCTGTGCCAGCGCGGCCAGAAAGCTATCCAGGTCTCCGGCGCCCCTCTTGGCCTCCCTGAAGACCTCGGCTGTGAACGATCTTGCGCAGGCCTTCCCGCACTCGCGCAGGATGGCGGCGCGGGCGCGCTCGTCCACGCCCTCCAGCCCAGCCATCAGCCCGGAGACCCAGTGCTCAAGGAAATGCCTCAGGCCTTCGTCCAATTCAGCTATGCCGCCTGCTCCAAGAGTGCACCATGGCACGTCGCCTGGTCAGCGTGGCGCCGCGGTGCAGTGTACCCCCACTCCTGGCCCGCCGCAAGGCAGACCGGCCGCGTGAAGCTGTCCTATTCGGATCCTTCGTAGGCACAGAGCACGGTGTCCGGCGCCCTGATGCCCCGGAAGTGAGGACAGATGGACGTGTCCTTCACGGCGCACTTGTGGATAGTGACCTTCTCCGCCTCGTTCCGGGGGCACAGGTCCCGCACCCAACCCAGCCCGTCGTTGGGAATCAGGTCAATATCCATGTTGCCGCCGCGAAGCTCACGAATCGAGTCGTTCATATCCTCCAGCCCTCTGCCACCCAGAGACCGTGCGGCGAGCGGTCCCGCTGCCGTCGCCGTGAGTATGGCAGCAGAGCCGGGCCCACGCCGGCCCGGTCACTCGAGCGCCAGGGCCATGTGGTGGGAGGTCACGCTTTCGCCCGAGTGACGGAGCGCGTCCGGCTCCGTGCCCCAGGCGCGGAACCCAGCCCGCTCGTAGAGCCTCCTGGCCGTCGCGGCCTCCGAGGTCACGCTGAGATGGACCCACGAGACGCCAGGTAGTGTCCTGGCGTGGGCTATCGCAGCGCCGACAAGCAGCGCTCCGAGCCCTTGGCGCCGACGACCCGGCGCCACGTACATGCCGCAGAGATGCGCTTTGTGAGCGTACTTGATGCGCTCGTCGCGATGGAGGCCCACAACGCCGACCAGGCCGCTGCCGAAGGCGCCGATGGCCACCGAGTCCGGCGCCTGCCGTAGCCGCTCGCGGCAGACGTCGATAGAGAGCACCGGGTCATCGTCCGGAGAGCGGGCGAACGAGAGCGGCGAGTCGAGCAGCGCCTCGCGCCGCAAGGCTACGTACTCCTCGGCATCTTCGGGCCCCAGTTGCCTTATCATGTCCCCCCCATTCCCCCCGCATGCGCACCGCCGCTGAGCACGGCGGCCACACGCGGCGGAATCGCTACTCAGGTCGTCCGTGTCACCTTGCGCAGGCCGCGCGGGTGATCCGGGTCCAGCCCCTTTGCCAGCGTCAAGCCCAGAGCGAAGAGCTGGCCAGGCACCACGCAGACGAGCGGCGATAGCCACTCCGGCACGCCCGCCGGGATCGCCAGCGGCGTGCGCGCCAGGGCAAGCGCCTGGGCCAGGGCGGATATCACGATCAGCCGCGCACCTCGCGAGCGGAGGTCGCTCAACATACGCACCAGCTCTGGCGCCATTGGACCTTCCGCCACGACCACAATCACCGGAAAGCCCTGCTCAATGAGGGCAACAGGGCCGTGCTGGAAGTCGGCAGACGAGTAGGGCTCTGCCAGAACATAGGCCAACTCCTTGAGCTTCAGAGCGATCTCGAATGCGGTGGCGTAGTTGTATCCCCGGCTGATGACGACGCAGGCGTCCGTGGCAGCGTACTGCTCCGCGGACCCTATGATCTCCTGCGCGGATGAGACCACGCCGGAGATCAACCCGGGCAGCTTCTCAAGATGGCCCGGGCTGTCCGGGTCTGGCTGCAGCGCTGCCCCCAGCATGGCCAGCGCGAGGAGTGATGCAGTGTAGGTCTTGGTCGCCCCTACGCTCCGCTCCGCCTCCACGTGCAGATCGATACAGTGGCTGGCGGAGCTTGCCAGCGGCGACTGCGGGTCGTTCGTCACGGCGATCGTCAGCGCGCCGCTGCGGGTGCCCTCGGCAACGACAGCTGCGATGTCCGGTGACTGGCCCGACTGCGAGATACCGATCACCAGCGCCTGCTCCAGCCGAAGTTGACGCTGATAGATGGTCACCAGCGACGGCGTCGCCAGCGCTACCGGCAGGCCGGTCAGGCATCCGAATAGGTACTGCCCATAGCGCGCCACGTTGTCCGAGCTGCCCCGGGCGGCGATGACGATGCTGCGGGGCTCGGCCTGGCGGATCAGCCCCGCCAGCGAGGAGACGTGATCAAGCTCGGCTTCGAGCAGCCTCCTTAGGACGTCCGGCTGCTCCAGTATCTCGCGCTGCAGATGCGAAGCGGACACAGAAGCTCAGTGCCTCCCTCGGCTACGCCGCAGACAACATGACGCTACGATGCAGCAGCGGACCCGCCGGCTGGCGCCTTGAGAGATCCGGGCAGGGTCTCATCGAGCCTTTCACGTCGTTCCCCCGTCAGCTCCACCCCGCACGAGTCGAAGCCCATTAAGGCCGCGCCGACAACCGGCTCGTAGCGAGGGAGCAGGATGCGCGCCCGCGGCGCCTCCTCGTGCACCAGGCTGCGGACGGTGTTGATCAGCAGGGAGCCTTCTCCCCTGAAGACGCCGTCGGCCAGAACGACCTCGACTTCCTCCGCCGCCAGGTCCAGGCGCCGGATGAGCGCCACTGCAGTGACGGCTACCTCCGTACCCATGCGCACGACCAGCTCGCGCGCCGCTTCGTCCCCCTCTGCAGCAGCCCGGAAGAGCAAGGGTACGAGGGCGAGGATCATTACCTCAGCGACCTGGCCGTGATACAGCCTGGGAACAAGCGCCTCGACCGAAGGGGCGTCCAGTGCGCGGAGGACTAGCCCCGTCAGCCTCGTCTCCTTGCCCCTCCCGTCCCAGGCCCGCATGACCAGGCGTATCATCTCCTGAGCGAGCTGACCGCCGCCACCCCAGTCGCCTGATATCCAGCCCAGAGCCGGGAGCACGATCTCCTCGCCCGTGGGGGCGCGGCCGGCTGCGTTGAACCCGGCGCCGCAGACGACCCCCACGCCCCAGGACGAGGTCAAGCCCGCTCGCAGCGCGGCGAGCGCGTCGTTCTTGAGGACGACACTGCGGGCCAGGTTCAGGCCTTCCAACGCCTCCTGGAGCATCGAGCGGTCTTCCGGGAGATCGGCCCCGGCCAGGCAGAAGCAGCCTACCTCGATCGAGCCCGGCTCCAGCCCGGCTTCCTCGACCGCGCTTCTGGCCGCACCACCGATCTCTTCGATGGCATCGTCCAGGCCGCACACCTGGTGATTGCTGCCCCCCGCCTGGCCGAAGCCGAGGACGCGACCGCTCTCGCCGACAACGAGGGCGTTCGTCTTGCTCGCACCACCATCTACGCCCAGAACGGCACGCATGGTCACGTTTCGCCGAAGAACTGGGGCAGGTATTCCCGATGGGCCTGCAGGAGCGCTTCCAGCAGCCCCTGCGCGGTCTGGAACGAGCGGATAGGTGGATGGGCCAGGAGGGCCTGCAGAGCAAGGCGTCGATCTCCCTCTACCGCCGCCCGAACGGTCAACTCCTCGAAGGCCTTGACGGCTTGCACCAGGCCGCGAATCTCCGGCTGCAGCGGCGCTGTTCGCTCCGGTTCGGCGCCATCTGCGCCGACCAGGCAGGGCACTTCGACGACGGCGCCGGCGGGCAAGTCGGGGATCGCCCCCCGATTGGGTGTGTTGACGATGTGCAACTCTCCCTTGTCGTTGGCGATGGCGGAGATGAGGGCAACGGCGGCCTTCGAGTAGTAGGCGCCGCCCCGCTCCTCGAGCAGCTTCGGCTTCTCGCTCAGGTCCGGGTCCGCGTAAATCTCCAGCAGCCGGGCCTCGATCTCCTGCACTTCCTGCGCCCGGGATTTCTCCGCGGCTCGCTGCCTGGCCAGCATCTTGTCGTGGTTGTAGTAATAGTTCAGATAGCCGCAGGGGATCATGCCAAGTGTCTCCAGGAGCTCGGCGGAAAAGGTCCAGCCGTCTTCTACGCTCTTCCGCGCCAGCTCTATCGCCCCGGCGAAGACCTCCGGCCACACGTCCCTGCCATCGATAGTGACCCCACGAGTCCAGTTGAGATGGTTGAGCCCGACCCAATCGAGGCGCACCCGGCCGCGCTCGACTCCCAGCTGCTCGGCGACACGCATCTCCATGCCGATAGGCAGGTTGCACAGGCCGATCGCCTGGACAGCGGAGTGGCGCTGGAGGGCCTCGGTGATCAAACCGGCGGGGTTGGTGAAGCTGACCAGCACGGCGCCCGGCGCAGAGACCTCGACGTCGCTGGCAATGCCCAGGACGACGGGGATGGTACGCAGCGCCTTGGCAAAGCCGCCAGGGCCGGTAGTCTCCTGACCGATGACGCCGAAGCGCGGCGGGATCGTCTCGTCCAACAGGCGTGCATCCACTCCGCCAACGCGAATCTGGGAGACGACGAAGCGGGATCCCTCTATGGCCTCCCGTCGTTGCAGCGTCTGCTCGATCCTGATATCGACGCCCGCCGTCTCCACCATGCGGCGCGCGAGGCCGGCGACTACGTCGAGCCTGCGCTCGTCGATGTCCATCAGCGTGACCTGCGAGACGGGCAGGTCCGACCAGCTCTCGACGAAGCCCTCAATCAGCTCCGGCGTGTAGCTGCTGCCTGCGCCGATGACACTCACCTTTATCATCTCGCCACCCAAAGCATGTACCTGCCCTCGGCAGTCACAGGCCCCGCCGCCTATTCTAGTGACCTTTCTCTCGCAGCAGGCGATACACGCCGCCGGCGACGCCTGGCAGGCGCAGCAGCCAGCGCCCATCCTCTTCGACCCAGGCACCGTCCCTGCCCTGAAGCGTTTCCGGCGCCGCAGCAAGCAGCCCCTCCGGCATGGGAACCTCGACGGCGTTGGCAGACGGGTTGACGGCCACCAGTACGTCCTCGTCGCCCTTCGTGCGCCGGTAGACGAAGGGGCACTCGCCGGCCACGGCGTAGACCGGTGCGAAGGCGCCGCTGGCCTGCAGCGCCGGGTGCGCCCTGCGCAGGGCAACAATGCGCCGCACCCGGTTGAGAAGCGAATCCGAGTCGTCTTCCTGAGCGGCCACCGTAGGCCGGTCCGGCCGCGGGTCTATCGGCAAGTACAGCTGATCCGCGGGCGCAGTGGAGAAGCCCGCATTCGGCGAATCGTCCCACTGCATCGGCGTGCGGACCTGGGTACGCCCGTAGCCGCCCTCCTTGGAGGGCAGCCCGTCGACAGAGCGCATACCGATCTCGTCGCCATAATAGATGAACGGCAGGCCAGGCATGGTGAGGAGAAACAGGAATGCCAACTCCAGGTCGTCCGCCTCCCGCCCATGGCTCAGGCGGGGGATAACGTCGTGATTGCCGGAGACGAGCGAGATGAAGCCCTGGCTCTTTGTGGCCTCGTACTGCCGCAGATACTCGTCCAGAAACTCGCGGACGTTGCCGTGCCCGCTGCGCTCGAAGAAGCTCCAGCCGTAGGGATCGGACCTTCCCAGGTCGGGGAAGCGTTTCCGGAAGAGCGACCCTGCCCCGGGCACGCCGAAGGGGAGGTAGAAGTCGGCGTGAAAGCCGGCTGGGATGGCTAGTGACGGGGCGGCCCATTCGGCAACGAGCGCCGCTTCCGGGTAGTCGCCCTCGAGCCAGGCGCGCGCTTCGCGCCAAAGCTGCGAGGTCTCCCTGCCGTCGAAATCGTTCTTCACCAGCGAGCCGGCCATGTCGACCCGGAAGCCGCTCGCTCCCATGTCGAGCCAGAACTCCATGACCTTACGCATCTCCCGGCGCACCGCCCGCGGGCCGGGTGCATCGACGGGCTGCTGCCACGGTTGGCGGCGGTCGGGGCTGGCGAACCCGTAGTTGAGCGCGGGCTGGAAGTAGAAGAAGTTGGCAATGTAGGCAGCATCCCGCTCAGCCATGCCGCCCACGGCCCGCAGGCCCGGCACCAGGCTTTCCCAGACGCTGTTCGTCCACACGTACCAGTCGCTGTACTCGTTGCGCTCGTGGCGGCACGACGCCTCGAACCAGGGATGCTCGGTGGACGTATGGCCCGGCACCAGATCGAGTAGAACGCGGATGTCCCGCTTGCGGGCCTCGGCGAGGAGGCGGCGCAGGTCGTCGTTCGTGCCGTACCGCGGCGCCACCTTGTAATAGTCGCTGACGTCGTAGCCGGCGTCGAGAAAGGGCGATTCGAAGCAAGGGTTGAGCCAGACTCCTTTGACGCCCAGCGACTCGACGTAGTCCAGCTTCTGCTGGATGCCCGGGATATCGCCGACACCGTCGCCGTTCGAATCGTAGAAAGACTGGGGATAGATCTGGTAGAAGACCGCCTCTTCCAGCCAGGCCGGCGTAGCGGCATTGCTGCGCGGCATAGTCTGAACCTCCATTCGGGTCCCCCACCCGATTCTTGCCGGTGGGATGGCGTTCATCCACTGGCCAGGGTGCTGGTGCGAAAGCTCGGCCGGCGCTGACTACCAGTGTACCATGCTTCCCCGTGCTGGCGCAAGGACAGGTGCAGTTCGGGCTGGCATGCGTACGCCAGCTCTGCCCCCCTGCGCTGCACTGCGGTCGCGCCGGGGCCAGGTTGCTCGGCAGCGCCCCGAACAGCGACTGGCACACCTGACGCATATTGTCACCAACATGTGTTAGTATAGCGATGCTTGGCGGTGCTTCGGGGCTGGGCCAGGGAGTGGGAAGTCGGAGCAATGACACGTTAGGAGGCTTGCATGAGTCAAGCGATGGGCACATTGGTGCGCCAGGACACCGTGATGTTCGAGTACGCCGTTCACGATATGCGCCGGGCAGTGGGGTGGTACGGAGAC
>Ga0307421_1000838_pt1 | contig 19686 bp, 18 predicted proteins | sample SalMarWE160270MG_FD_202163 | JGI IMG/M metagenome (GOLD analysis project Ga0307421, IMG submission 202163) | Salt marsh sediment microbial communities from the Plum Island Ecosystem LTER, Massachusetts, United States - WE1602-70 | ecosystem: Environmental > Aquatic > Marine > Intertidal zone >...
CATTAATATCACAGAAGACAGCACTCTTCTCGGCAAAAAAGGGCTGTTTTTTTCTTTCACGATTCATTTTGATGAGGTGATTGGGATAGGAAGTGATTTCGACATATCGGCATCGACTTCTTTGTGTTCTGTCCATGCGTTTAAGAAAAAAGGAGCACCTGTTTGGGGCATTCAATCTCATCCTGAAATATCTCCGGATTCCGGAAAAATATTATTAAAGAAACTCATAAAGGAAGGAAGAGGACCGGTTGATATTTATAATAAAGCTTACCATTCCATACCTAAGGATTCTGGTATTATCAAATATGTTGTTGATGCGTTCATTAATTATTGATATAATCTTTGTAAAATATTATTGTTTTTCCCTTGACAAAGGGGATGTGAATCTATGAAAATTGTTTTTAAGGGATTTAAAGATAATATCCATTCATAGTAAGGAGGAAAGAATGAAGGTAAAAAGAATATTGGTTTTATCCACCCTGATGATGTTTCTCATTTCATCTTTATCTTTTGCAGAAACCAAAAAGTTGGAAGAGATAGGGCGTTATACATTTGTCCGGATAAAGGGAGAAGTCCCGACTCAGGAGGTTATGAAAACACTTCTGGAACGGTATAAAGCTGATATAAAATACGGATTTGACCTGGTAGGCTACGGGGATGTGTATTTTGCGTTTTTAGAACAGATTGAAACCCAGTCTTTTAAGGAAGCCTCGTTGCCTATTGGTCAAAAATTTATGTGGATGTTGTTTCGCTCCCATGGGAAAGTTAAAATAGTCGAAGACCTTGAATGGGCGGGGAAGGAACCCCTTCCGGTTTTTGTGTTCAATGTGATAAAAGACCATAAACAGTATACATTCGTTATGCCTAGACCGTGTGGCAACATTTCTTTAATCGGCGTGGAGAGAGCCAAAGAAATTCCTATTTGTGATATTGTTGTTGATCCGGAAAAAGCGAATATTAATGACCCCATCACAGTTGATATGAGTGGTTCCAAAAATGCTGAAAAGATGGTGATCGAAGTCTATAATTCCGAGGGAAGAAAACTAAGCACACAGACTCTCACTATGGATTCACCGAAATGGCAGACACGGTTTAGCGAGCCCGGTAAATATGATTTCAAACCTGTTGTCTATAATTATTATGATGAAGCCTCATCAAATCCTTGCGAAGCATCTGTTTATATAAATTTTCCTCCGACATGTAAGTTGGTCGTGACACCTGATGTTATAAAGGAAGGAGAAACTGTTACTCTGGATGCTACCGGTTCTGAGGACCCGGACGGAACTCTGGAAAAAGCCGTATTTGAGATATCAGACGAGGTCGGAAATGTTATTGCTGAAAAAACGATGACAGAAAAACCTTTTATTTGGGAATATACGGTTGAAGAGGCTGGGATGTATTCAGCTACGGTTGCGGTTTATGATGATTTTGGTGCGGTGTCAGGTCCCTGCGATGCCCAGTTTGAAGTAAAAAAACAGAAGTTCTTTTTCCTTGCTGAAGCCGGAGGTCTGGTTGCCAAAGGTACTTATACGGGATATGCCTTTGGAAGACTCGGATTCATGTACAAATTTGTTCCGGACAAATTCAGCTTCATACTGTCCGGAGGCGGAGCTTATCCTTTGGTAAGTAACGACCTGTGGAAGCCTTTCTTTATGGCAAATGCTGTTGTAAATGCGCATATGGCTCCCGCCTTTATAGGGGCTGGCTTAGGATACAGTACAAAAGAACAGGATTCCAGGGGATCCGGTTTTGACCTGGTTGGAAACCTCGGGGTCGATGTGTTTACCAATGGTTCGATCTTTTTCGAAGGAAGAATTCCGATCACCGGTGAAAACAGAGAAATATCCGAGACGCACAAACTTCTGCTTGGATTCAGATTGATATTCTAAATAAAGATAAAGAATAGAATTTCAAAAGGCCGAGGGATTGATTCCTTGGCCTTTTTTCTTATGATTTTTTTCTGTTAAAATAAATATACTGAGAAAAAATGAGAGTAGCCCTTATAGGAGCTGACGGCCAGCTCGGTTCCGATTTGTTAAAAGTACTTAAAGGTTTCAATTTATTTCCTCTCTATTATCCTGAATTTGATGTGACTGATAAGGAGAAAATGAAGCAGAGACTTGAGTCCCTAAAGCCGGATACGATCATCAACACGTCTGCATTCAATGATGTCGATGCAAGTGAAGAGAGAATCAAAGAAGCATTTGAGGTCAATGCTTTTGCCCTAAGAGATCTGTCTTATATCAGTTTGGAACTGGGGACTGCGCTTATGCACTTCAGCTCTGATTATGTTTTTGACGGCTTGAAAAAGAGCCCTTACCATGAGTCGGACAAACCCAATCCCGTAAATGTTTATGGTGTTTCCAAACTGGCTGGAGAATATTTTTTACAGAATATTCTGGAAAAATACTACATAATCAGAACAAGCGGTCTGTACGGAGAAGCTGGGTGCAAAGGAAAAGGTTACAATTTTGTGGATTTGATGGTTAAAAAAGCCGGAAAAAACGAGGATGTCAAGATCGTTGATGACCAGTACATGACTCCAACATGGTCCTTTGAGCTGGCTGAGAGAATAAGGGATTTATTAGATAAAGGAAAATATGGATTGTACCATATGTCCTCCGAAGGGGAGTGCACCTGGTTTCAATTCGCGGGCAAGATATTTTCCTTATTAGGAAAAAGGCCCCATGTAGCACCCGTTGAAACAAAGAGCTATGGAGCCCGGGCCCAACGGCCTCTTTACTCAGTCTTGGAAAACAGGGCATTAAAGGGAATCGGTATCAGAGATTTTTCGCATTGGGAAGAAGCGCTCAAAAAATACATGAAGGAAAAAAAGTATATTTAACCTGAACTGTTTATGATTAGGAAGGAGATTATTTCATTTTTTTGAATATATCATCCGGAAGTGTCGTGACCTTTGCATTTTTGTCCGTTGCCACATGAACCGTATACCCTTCGGCTGCAAGGCGCTGTTTTGTTATTGAGAAGATTTCATAATCAAAAGTAAATTTTTTCCGGGATGCTTCTCTGAGATACACACGGATTAAAATTTCTTCATCATATCTTAATGGTTTCTTGTATCTGCAGAAAGATTCAACTACCATAAGGTAATAACCTTTTTTTTCAATGTTTTTATAAGGGATCCCTTTTCTTCTGCAGAACTCAGTCCTTCCTATTTCAAACCATTCAAAGTAGTTTTTGTTATGGGCGACTTCCATTTTGTCTGTTTCAGAATAGCGAACCCTTTCTTTTGTTTCTATAAAAGGTTTGTTCCTAAAAGAGGAAGGTTCTGTATTAGAAAGATTTTCCGAGTTTTGAGATTTCATCTTTGTAATACTTCCGGAATAAGATTTCCCATTCTCTGCTGCCTTCTTTTATTGTCTTTTTTTGGGATTCGATTTTTTTGATAGCTTTATTTTCAAGCAGTTCATAGAGTTTTAACTCATTCTCTATGCTTTTCACAATGGAAAGCCGGATTTCGTTTGGTTCGTCTAGAAACTCTACTTTGTCGTTCTCGAAAATAGATTCCATTATGATCCGGGAAAGGTAGTTTATTTTTTCTCTTGATAATTTTACACTCACAGGACTATGTTCTTTTCCTTTGCTAATTTGCTTTTGATCATGCGAAACATCGTTTGATACTCGATGTTTTCACTGCGTATCTTTTCTCTATGTTTATTAAGTATTTGTCTTACTTCCTGGTCAAGTTTTTCTTCGGTCTGGAATTCGTCAGTTATGAGCTCTTGAACGTATTCGGCCATGAAATTTTTATCTTTTGTTTTAATTTTATTGTCTTTGATCAAGTTTTTTACAATGGAGAATCCCATGTGTTCTATTTCATTCCTGCTTAATCTCATAATCTATCTAAAATACAATATATGAGGCTAAAATTCAAGACTTGATTGATGATAAAATTCAAAAAGTTGGATTTTTAGAGATGGGAAGAACACATCCTATTTTTTTCTGCGTTTTTTTGAGGGTTTGTTTTCTCTGGAGGAGAAATAAAGGGAAAAAACGAATCCACCAAAACATACCCCGAAAATAATGACCATAAAAACAAAGGCTTCAATTTTCATCTTTTTTAGAAAGCTTTTTTGAAATAATTTTGTTAAAACAAAGAAAAACGACAATGGCAACAGCCCATTGGAACAGCACTGTTCCTAACGTACTCTGGGAAAATACTTTATACCAGTTTCCGGGATCTTTTGAGTAGCTGTCCCAGAACCACCATCCCAGCATGGCGATGAGCTGGATCGGAAGGATGAATTTGACCAAAAAATCAAATCCTTTCCCGAGCTTGAAACGGGTCTCTGAAGTGGATATGATCTCTTCCCGGAATTTTTTTGGACCGGTCTTGAGCACAAGAAAGATAAAGAATGCTCCGCTGACAATAAGTCCCATTCCCCAGACCCAGTCCTGGTTGTTGAAAAAGCCAAGACTTATGGCTGAAGGCAAACCAAGGGCGAAACAACTGGCTCCGACTATGAGAACCGACTTTTTTCTTGTAAGTCCGGAATCCATGAAGATCCGGGTTATCAGTTCCAGCTGGGATATAAGAGAAGAAAAGGCAGCAAAACAGAGAGCCAGAAAAAATAGGGCCAGAAAAAAAGAGCCGGATGGTATTTTAGAGAAAAGGTTGGGTATCCAGATAAAGGTAAGTCCGACATTGTCTGTTTTCATGACTTCCATAACCTTTTCCTGAGCTAAGTTCTGTCCAGAGAAAAATGAAAAGACCGTAGGTATGACAGTAACAGCTGCCAGAAGAGAGGCAAAGTAATCTCCAAAGCACAAAGTGGCGGATGTGAGAACCGGATTTTCTTTTTTACGGCTGTAAACAGCATAGGTGAGGAGAAGCCCCCATCCTGCTCCTGTAGACCAGGCTGCCTGACTCAGGGCGTTTATCCATATTTCCAGGTCGCCCAGTTTGTGCAGGTTTGGAGTGAAAAGAAAGTTTAATCCTTTAAAAGCACCCGGAAGCGTCAGCGCTCTGGCACATGCGACAATGAGAAGAATGAAAAGCGCTGGGATCAGGAATTTATTGGCTCTTTCTATTCCTTTTGTGACTCCAAAATAGATTATTAAAGCGCCTATGAGAATAGCAAAAAAATGAAATCCGACCGGTTCCCAAGATGAAGAGAAACCCCTCCAGAAATCCAGAGGTTTTTTATGGATAAGGTCTTGAAAGCATGTGGCAAAAAAATACTTTATGCACCAGCCTGTCACTACAGTATAGTAAAATGTAATGGCTGCTGTAACAAAGGCAACAAACGTGCCCATCCATGCAAAATTCTTGCCTATCATGTCCATAAAGGAACCCACAACACCCCTTCTTGTCTTTTTCCCGATGGAGAATTCTATAATGAGCAGCGGAAGGGCCCAAATAAAGAGGAATAAAATCCAGGCGATCATAAAAGCGCCGCTTCCATATTGAGCCACTATTCTTGGAAAACGCCATAAGTTACCGGTTCCAACAGCCATTCCCAGGCCTGCAAAGATAATCCCCCAGCGGGAAAATGACTCCCTGTTATTCATGGTGTTCTCCTTTGTTCACAACGCTCATTTGATTGTTGTGTTCCGTATCAATGACGGTAAACGGATGAAGCCCCTTTCGTTCCTGTTTTTTTGTTGCTAAAGCGATGAGTTTGCCCTCAGGACTAAAAAGGCGAAAAATTTGGCTGTTTTCTGAAGAACCCTGTTTGTTGTTTGGGATGCTTTCAGAGCCAATGTTCATTATATCCTCAGGTTTTATACTGGCGCCGTTTTTTGCCTTTAGGGCTCCTTGTTCGGATAGAATGATTTTCGGAAATTGAGGAAGCAAATTTTCAAGGGGGAGCACATATTCCTGTGTTCTCTTCTTATGGGCCATTGAGGATATTTTTTCAAGAGTCAGGCTATCGTCTATGCTGAAAGAAGCAATATGAGTTCTTTTTAAAGCTGATAAATGGCCTCTGCATCCTGCCTTTTTACCGATTTCATGGGCCAGGCTCCTGATGTAGGTTCCGGACGAGCATTTTGTTTCAAAATCAATGGCAGGAGGGGCATATTTCAATAGATTCAGGTAGTGTATTTTGATGGCAATCGGAGGGAGTTTTATCTTTATGTTTTTTCTGGCATGTTTGTATAAGGGCTTTCCCTTATATTTTTTTGCCGAATAAGGGGGAGGGACCTGGGAAATATTACCTTCGAATGTTTTGAGTATCTCCCGTACTTTTTTTTCAGAGGGATATTCCGCCTTTTTCTCAGATGTGGCTTTTCCGCAGGAGTCATAGGTATCTGTCGAGTATCCTAATTTGATCTGTCCAGTGTAAACTTTGGTCAATTTTGCATAAAAGGGGAACAATTTGGTGGCTCTGCCTATTCCTAAGAGAATCAGGCCGGTTGCCATAGGATCAAGGGTTCCAAAGTGGCCCACCTTTTTCTCATTGAGCAGGGCTCTTACTTTTTCTACGATATCATGGGAAGTCAGATTTTTTGGCTTATTTACCAGAATTATTCCGTCCATTAGACTTAAAATATCGTTTTCATCCGGTTAAGTCTTGTTGTCTTGGTGCTTATCATTAAGAAGCTCGTTCACAACAGAGGGAATTTCCTTAATTAATTTTTTATAATTTCCGGCTACTGTGAATCCTGCAGCGTGCATGTGTCCTCCGCCTGAAAATTTGTTGGCAATTTTCATTGCGTTCGCTTTTCCTTTTGTTCTTATGCTGACTCTAAATGTGTTTTTTTCCATTTCCTTAAAGAAGAGAACGACTTTGACTCCTTTGATGGTCCGGGTGCATGTTGTTATATCTTCTGTATCAATGTGTTTGATTTTTAATTTCCTGAGAAATTTGTCAAACATCGTGATCGTGGCAATATTTCCATTGTGCGACATTTTAAGAGTGGAGAGCACCTGGCCTAGGAGTTTGATTTTTTCCGGAGGATTATTATTGAAGAGGAGGTCCGTGATTTTATGGGGGACGGCTCCATGATTGACTAATTCATAGCAGGTCTTGAAAGCATTCGCTTTGGTATTTGAGAATTGGAAAGAACCGGTATCGGAAACAATGGCGCTGTAAAGCAGGGAGGCAATATCTGAATTAAACTTGATGTTGAGGTGTTTGCCCAGTTCATAAACCATGCAGGCCACGGCAGCTGCTTCCGGATTGACCCAGTTGATGTCCGCATAAAAATCATTTGAATAATGATGATCGATATTTATCTTATAACAGTCATCAATATGAGTTTGTCCTGAACGCTTGACATTGGCACATTCAAGAAGGATGACGACATCGAAATTTTCCGGTTTTATTTGACCGGAATCGATTATTTCAACTCCCGGAAAATGACTGAAAGGAAAAGGGATTTCATCTTTTATAAAAATAGAAGTATTTTTCCCCAGTTGTTTTCCCATTAAGTGCAGTGCGAGGCTTGTGCACACAGAGTCTCCGTCAGGTCTTAAATGGGATGTGACAGCAATGCTTTGGCTTTCTTTTATTTTTTCGCTTATTCGATGTACGGAATCCTCATTCATTTTTATCTAGCTTATTGAGTATGCCTTCTACTTTTTCATCATATCCCATTAAGGGGTCGCTATTAAAAATAAGCATGGGATTATACTTTAATTTTGTTCTTGAAGCAACAGCTTTTCTGAAAAATCCTGTTTTTGAATTTAAGAAGTCTATGATTTGTATCTGCTTCGGTTTATCCAGGACACTTATATATACGTGAGCTGTCAGGAGATCTTTTCCTATTTCTATCCTGGTGATGCTTGTCAAACTGGAATGAGAATCCTTCACGACTTCCCTGATTGACTGGCTCAGTATGCTTTTTAGGAGGCTTTCAACTTTTTTTTGTCTTATTGATTTATTCGGTCTCATTGTTTTCCCATCCGGATGGAATAGTTTCATCACCTGTTTTTTCGCAGTGATGCGTCAGCCTTGTCCCGCTCATAATTCAGCTTGGATTAATATTCAGATCGAATTTTTTTATTTAAAGAAATCTGTTTCCTTATAAAGGATTTCTCCTTCAATGCTTTCTTCTGCTTCCCTTATGAGCTGTTTGAATACTTTTTCAATAAGAGCCTGTTTATTATTGATCATGACGATTCCTATTTTAGCTCTCTGCCATTTGTTTTGGTAATCAAGTTCCGCAAAAGATACGTTGAATTTATTTTTCAATCTGTCCTGGTAGCTCTTCAGTCTCTTCCTTTTTTCTTTAAGGGAATGGGAATAAGGGAAATGGATTTCTATTCCTAAATATCCTATTATCATTTAAAACTTCATCGGTTTATTTAGGGGGAGATTTTTCTATGGTGAAAGCTTCTATAATATCTCCCTCTTGGATATCTTTGAAGTCCTGAATATTAATTCCACATTCATATCCTTTTTTTATTTCAGTTACATCCTTTTTTAAATGCTTAAGGGAGGCAATTTTCCCCTCATGGATGACTTCGTTGTTTCTTATGAGTTTGATTTTTGAATTTCGATATATGGCTCCGTCTTTAACGATACAGCCGGCAATGATGCCGGCTCCTTTAATCTTGAATATGAGTTTGACCTCCGCATTTCCTTGGTGGACCTCTTTTTCTACGGGTTCCAGCATTCCTTCCAAAGCTTTTTTGATGTCATCCGTGAGCTCATATATGACGTTGTAGGTTCTTATTTCCACGTCTTCAGCAGCAGCAAGCTCTTGAGTTTGTTTATTTGGTTTCGTGTTATAGCCTATGATAATTGCGTTTGAAGTTGATGCAAGATTAACGTCTGACTCGTTGATTTTTCCGGTAGAGGAATGGATGATGTCTATTTTAACATTATCTGTGCTCAAATTGGGCAGTATGTGATTGAGTGTTTCTGCTGAGCCTTGAACGTCTGCTTTTATGATAAGTGACAGATTCTTTATATCTTCTTCTTCCATATCCTTAAAAAGCTGGTCAAGAGTGGGGCGTTCTTCTTTATTACCTTTTTTTTCTTTGATTTTCGACAGCCTGAAATTTGATATTCTCTTGGCCATATCCAGGCTTGGCAGCACCTGAAGGAAATCTCCTGCAACAGGTACATCGTTAAATCCTAATATCTCAACGGGCATGGAAATCTCTGATTCTTTCACTGCGTTTCCGTTCTCGTCAAACATGGCTCTGGCTTTACCATGTGTTGACCCGCACACAAAAGCATCTCCGCACACAAGCCTGCCGTGCTGAATGATGATGGTGGCAATCGGTCCTTTTGATGCATCCAAGCTTGCTTCCAATACGATTCCCTGTGCAGGGACCTTTGGATTTGCTTTGAGCTCCAGCATTTCGCTGAGCAGGAGAATCATCTCAAGGAGTTCGTTAAGATTGGTTTTTTTCTTGGCGGAGATTTCAACGCAAATGGTATCCCCGCCCCAGTCTTCTACCAGCAGGTCCTCTTTTGAAAGCTGCTGTTTGGTGCCGTCAATATCTGCTTGAGGCCTGTCTGTTTTGTTTATAGCCACTATGATAGGCACATTTGCGGCTCTTGCGTGGCTGATCGCTTCTTTTGTCTGAGGCATGACTCCATCGTCTGCAGCTACGACCAGGACCACTATATCCGTGATTTTCGCCCCTCTGGACCTCAGCTTGGTGAAAGCTTCATGGCCGGGTGTATCGACAAAAGTGATGGGTTTATTGTTGAAAGAGACTCTATAGGCTCCTATATGTTGGGTTATTCCACCTGATTCTTTATTTACCAGATTTGATTGCCGGATAGCATCGAGAAGTGTGGTTTTACCGTGGTCGACGTGGCCCATGATAGAAACAACAGGAGGTTTGGGAACCAGGTCTTCTGTTTTGCCTTGAGCTTCCATACGTACTATTTTTTCCATCGAAACGATTTCGAGATCTATATTGAGTATTTCTGATATGTCTTTGGCAAGGGATTCTGTGATTTCGTCATTGACGCCTATATTTAATCCTCGGCGGCTCAGTTTTCCTATGAGTTCCTTGGCTTTAATATCCAAAAGGTCCGTGAGTTCTTTCAGGTTTGTTCCATCTTGAATGACCATTTTGTCCGTCTCTTTTTTGCTTGGGTTGGCTTTTGATTTTTCTTTTTTTGTCATAGTTTACCTTAAATCTTGATATGTGTTTTCCAGTTAATCATTTTTTATATCGATTTTCCATCCGACTAGTTTTGAAGCCAGCCTGACATTCAATCCTTTTTTACCAATGGCAAGTGAAAGCTGGTCTTCAGGGACCACTGCTTCCAATAGTTTCTTTTCTTTATCAGCGATCTTTATATTTTCTACCTTAGCAGGGCTTAAAGCTGATTTGGCATATTCTTTTGGATTTTCAGACCATCTTATCACATCAATTTTTTCTCCGTTGAGCTCTTTGCTTATGGACAGGATTCTGCTTCCTTTGACACCTATGCATGCTCCGATAGGGTCTATATCTTTCTCATCCGTACTCACAGATACTTTAGAGCGTTCCCCGGGCCTGCGTATGACCTCTCTGATCTTTATGTTTCCACTGGATATTTCAGGAACCTCTATTTCCAGCAGTTTCATTAAAAATCTGTTGTCCGTTCTTGATATAATGACTTGAGGTCCTTTTGTATCTCTGAGAACCTGAGTGATAATTCCTTTAATCCGATCACCTCTTCTGAATTTTTCATTGGGAATTTTTTCTCTTTCCGTAAGCATCGCTTCAGTTTTTTTAACTTCAAGGATCATATTTTTATTGGAGTCGAAACGTCTTAAAACCCCTGTTATAATAGTTCCTATTTGAGGGGCAAATGTATTGTAAATTTTTTCTTGTTCAGCGTCCCTGACTTTTTGAAATATCACCTGTTTGGCTGCCTGGGCCGCTATTCTTCCCAGTGTTTCCGAGGGGAGGTCTATTTCAATATAATTTCCTTCCTTTGCCGTGACATCCATTTTTTTTGCGTCGCCAAGGGATATTTCCGTTGCCGGGTCAGTGACTTTTTTCATGATTTTTTTTACATAATAGACCCTCAGTTCACCTTTTTCAGGTGAAAATTTAATATGTGCTTTCTCATTTTTATCGAAATAATTTGATGCGGCTACTTTTAGGGATTCCTCTATAGCACTGATGATGACTTTTTTGTCTACATCTCTTTCTTTGCTGAGCTGTAGTATCGTATTCCAAACGTTCACTTTCATGTGTTCAGCCTTGTATGATTAGACTTTTTTTAATAAAAGAATCTAAGGATTGGAAAATTATAACTGAAAACTGAGGAATTATCAAATAACAAAGTCAAGTTGACATCCCTGGTTATTCACGTGTCAAGGTTGAGGAAAGGTTAATGAAATTCAGGTATGGCCTGTGCTCGCTAAAGATTTTTAACGCCATTCTACTTCGTTTTTCTCAGCGCTTGCGTAACTCCCCCCGTCCGTGGGTCAGACATACTCAGCCCCCGGCTCCGCCGGATGCCCTCGAAAAGCCTCATCCAAAGGCTAAATCTTCAATGTCGCTTCACCCACACCTGAGTTTCATAAGGAATTAAGCTTATCCTGTTAGATAAATAACATCATGCAGACTTTCAGGCAGGCTGGTTGGTTCTGAAGTCATCCGGAGGCGAGCGGGCATGGTTCCTCGAAGAGGGGATCAAGCCGAGGAATAAGCTGATATTCCTCGCTGGGGAAGATCAGCGGGCTGAAGAACCAGCTTGCCTGATGAAAGTTAAAAGCACAGGCCATGTCTTAATTTCAAATGGATGCATACATATTTTATGAATAATCCTGGGGATTCACATGAGGAGAGGAGCAAACACAAGACTTACCACTGCCATAAGTTTGATAAGTATATTCATAGAAGGCCCTGCCGTATCCTTTAAGGGATCTCCAACAGTATCTCCAATAATGGAAGCGGCATGGACATCTGTTCCCTTACCGCCTAAATGACCTTCCTCTATCCATTTTTTTGCATTGTCCCAGGAAGCTCCTGAGTTTGCCATAAAAATACCCAGAAGCACACCGGTTGCAGTGGCACCTACGAGGAATCCGCCTAAAGATTCAGCTCCAATAAAAAAACCAACAGCAAGAGGGGAAATGATAGCCAGTATTCCGGGAAGGATCATTTCCAAGAGAGCGCTTTTTGTAACGATATCCACACAGCGGTTTGAATCTGGTTTTGCCTTTCCTTCCATAAGCCCTTTGATCTGCTTGAATTGATTTCTTATTTCCAGGACCATCTTATTCGCCGCTCGACCCACAGCTTTGAGTGTCAGGGAGGCTATGATAAAAGGCATGAGAGCTCCCAGCAGCAATCCTATGACCGTTTTTACATTTGTCAGATTAATGGCATCAATGCCTGTTGTTTTTTGGTAAGCAGAGAATAATGCCAGGGCGGTCAAAGCGGCTGAGCCTATGGCAAAGCCTTTTCCTATAGCGGCTGTGGTGTTTCCGCAGGCATCCAGCTTGTCCGTGATTTTCCTTATGGCTTCACCTGAATTTGACATCTCGCTTATTCCGCCCGCATTGTCTGCAATGGGGCCGTACGAATCAGTAGACATCACAATTCCGATGGTCGCGAGCATGCCCACGGCTGATAAGGCGATTCCATAAAGGCCTGACAGACTGTAAGCCACATAAATAGTCAGAGTGATCGTAAGAAGAGGAAGGATAACGCTTTGGAATCCAAGAGCCAGCCCGGTGATCACTACTGTGGCACTTCCTGTTTGAGCGGTTTTGGCAAGGTCTCGCATAGGAGGCCCTGCAGTGAAGTATTCGCTTTCAAGCCCGATGAGGATACCGCTGACCATTCCGCACAGCACCACCCAGAACACATTCAAGTCTGACAGGATCAATTTAACCGCTATGAAAGCTCCGGCAAGAAAGACAAAGGCACTGACATAAGTGGAATTTCTTAATGCTGATTGAGGGTTGAAATTTTTTAGAATATTTATGGAAAAGACTCCTATCCAGGAACTTATAAGACCGATGGCAATAAGAATGACCGGAAGGGATATATGATTTATTGCCGGAGTCAGAGTGGCGCCAATGGCAATGGATGCGATAACCGATCCCGCATAAGATTCAAAAAGGTCAGCTCCCATGCCTGCCGTGTCTCCCACATTATCGCCCACATTATCAGCAATAACTCCGGGATTTCTCGGGTCATCTTCAGGAATCCCGGCTTCGACTTTTCCCACTAGATCGGCTCCCACATCCGCGCTTTTCGTGAATATTCCTCCGCCCACACGGGCAAACAGGGCTACGGAGCTGGCCCCCATGGCAAATCCATTGATGATAAGAGGGTCTTTTGTGAAAAAATAAATCACACCGATTCCGGAAAGTCCCAGCGCAGCAACAGATATCCCCATGACTGATCCGCCCTGAAAGGCAACGGACAGAGCTCTGGGCATTCCTCCTTCAATGGCTCCTTGAGTCGCTCTTACAGCGGAACGGGTTGATGCTTTCATACCGATAAATCCGGCTAACATGGAGCAAAAGGCGCCTGTGATGAAGGATAATCCTGTGTATATGTTAAACAACTGCCAGAGAAGAATGAATGCGGCTGTGATGAATACCAGGATATAGGTGTACTCTCTCTTTATGAACGTCATGGCTCCGGAATGGATGGATTCTGCGATCTCTTTCATGAGGTCTGAGCCCTGCGGAAGTCTTTTGAGCATAAAATAGAGGCCCAGAGCACAAAGTAATGAAAGGATGCCGAGTATGAATACATAAGGAGTGATTTGAATTAAGGTCATAAGTGTTCCTCGCTCAATGGATTAAAGATGTCCTCTAGCATATAGCATAATTCACCCTTATTTTCAAATTCACTTTTCCATTGAGTGGAATATTCCAATAAGGCTGTAAGGTCCGCAGGCTGTTATTTCGACCGTCACGAATTTTCCGGTCATATCTTTATCGGATTTGAAATTAATGACCTGGTATGCTTCATTCCTTCCTATATAGGAATTGTGATCTTTTTTGCTCCGGCCCATACATAAGACCTTTATTTTTTTACCTATGACAGATTTGTTGAGTTTAAGCTGGATGTTTCTTTGGGCTTTTTGAAGTGTGATCAATCTCCTTTTTTTCGTTTCAAAAGGGATATTGTCTTTGTATTTTAAAGCGGCTGTAAAAGGCCTTTGGGAATAACGGAAGGAAAATATGTTCGTATACTCTACTCTTTTTAATATATCGACCGTGTCAAAAAAATCTTTTTCTGTTTCGCCGGGAAAACCGACAATGATATCCGTACTCAAGCTTATATCAGGCATTGATTTCTTCAGAAGCTCGATTTTTCCAAGATATCCCTTCCTCGTGTATCCGCGTCGCATTCGTTTGAGGATGCGGTCCGAACCGGATTGTACGGGAAGATGAAGCTGGTGGCATATTTTATCCATTTCCGCCATGGTATGGATTGTTTTTTCTGAAAGGTCTTTGGGATGGGAAGTGATGAACCGGATCCATTCGATCCCTCTGATTTGATTTATTTCTTTTAAAAGAAAAGGGAAATCTTTGGCCGAGTCCGGGTCCTGGTAAGAATTGACATTTTGGCCGAGGAGCTGGATTTCCTTATATCCTTTTTCAGCGAGGCTTTTTATCTCTTTCTTGATGTTTTTGAGCGGTCTGTACTTTTCTCTTCCTTTGGCAAACGGAACAATACAGTACGTGCAGAAATTGTCACACCCTTTCATAATGGTCACATAACCGCTTATCTGGTTTTGCCTAGATATGTGGTTGATTTCAATCCAATCTCTGTTTCTGGAAGTTTGTATTATTCCGGAGTCGGTCTCTGATAAGGATTTTATTATATCGGGGATTTTGTAGAGATTATCCGGTCCTATAACAAAATCAACAGCTTTGTTTTTTTGCATGATCTTGTCTTTATAAAGCTGGGCAACGCATCCGGCGACTCCGATGCAGGCATTGTTCTCCTGTTTGATGTTTTTGATCCGGCCCAAAAGAGAAAAAAGCTTCTCAACCGGTTTTTCCCTCACCGCACAGGTGTTTATGATGATGATATTCCCCTCTTCAAATCTATCGCACGGAACAGCACCGTGCGATTCAAGTATCCCGGCTATCTGTTCGGATTCGTTTTCATTCATCTGGCAGCCGAATGTCTTTATAAAATATTTTTTATGTTTGAGCATTGGAATGTGATTCATGATAATTTTATTATATCTTTTTTTAGCTGGTTTTATTGGGAGAGGTTTTTTTCAAGCATCTCTCTGGCGCTCTGCAGGGATGCCTCGGATATATGGGACCCGGCTAAAAGCCGCGCAATCTCTTTGATTCTTTCGCTTTTGTTTAATTTCTTTATATTCGTGTAAGTTCTGTTTTTTCTTACGTTCTTTTCTATTCTGTAGTGATGCATAGCAAAGGAAGCTATCTGGGGCAGGTGAGTGATGCAGATGACTTGATTTCGGGATGCCAGACTGCTTAATTTTTGGCCCACGAATTCCGCTGTTTTTCCGCCTATTCCGGAGTCGATCTCATCAAATATAAGAGTTTTATACTGTTCCGGGTCCTTACTGATTGTTTTCAAAGAGAGCATGATCCGGGATAATTCTCCTCCGGAGGCTGTATTTCTCAGAGGCCTGAGCTTTTCACCCGGATTCGGGCTGATCATGAATTCGATCTCTTCGGAACCGAGTTCTCCGGTGTTTTCCGGATTATCAGATAGGGAAGGGTGAGATATGAACTGTATTTGAAACCGGGCTTTTTTCATTCCCAGGGACTTGATTTCTTCCTCAACCTGTTTTTCAAGTTTACTGGCTCCTTGTTGTCTCAATTCCGAAAGCTGTTCTGACATCTTCTGGTGATTTTCAAAATCGCTTTGAAGCTGTTTGCGCAGTTCGGATGTTTGTTCATGGGCTTTTTTAAGATCTGACAGTTCATTTTTTGACATTTCGAGGTAGTCAAACACATCCTGGAGTGTCTTTCCGTATTTTCTTTTAAGGTCTTCGATCTGGCTGAGTCTCTCTTCGATTTTCTCCAGTTTTTCCGGAGCGCCGACATAATCCTCCTTGAATTTTAACAGATCATCAGTAAATTCCTTTAAAGATATGGAAAACTGGTTTATGTTTTCCGTCATCGGCTTGAAATCCGGATGGAAATCTGAGAGCTGTCTGGTGTCTTTTTCCAGATTCAGGAGAAGGCCTGAAAGGGATTCTTCTTTTTCATAAGTGATATCAAGAGCATTCTTGATGCAGGAACTGATTTTTTCAGAATTCTTGAGAAGGTCTCTTTCCTTACGCAGATCTTCTTCCTCTCCTGACTGCAGTTGGGCTTTTTCTATTTCGTTTATTTGGAAATCCAGATAATCCAGCCGCTGCTCTCTCTGCTTTTTTTTCTCTTCAAGTTCCTGGATTTCTTTCCGGCATTTTCTAATGCTGCGGGCAAGGCAGCTTACTTCATTTCTTAAGGAAAGAGTTTCCGAATAATGGTCAAGGTAGTCCAGCTGGTATTCATTTTTTAGAAGGAATACGTGGTCGTTCTGGCCGAGGATGTCCACTGTGTTCTCTTTGAGCTGTTTGAATTTTTTTATGGGAACAAGTGTGCCGTTTATATAACCTCTTCCGGTTCCCTTTTTAAAGATTTTTCTGTGCAGGAACACTTCTCCTGTCTCATCCAGATCCAGGCCTTTCCAGTCAACGCATTTTTGAGGGACCATGAAGATGGTCTCTATGGAGGTTTCGTTTTTTCCGGTTCTGATTAAGTCTGCAGTTGCTTTCTCCCCGAGCATCAATCTGATACTGTCGATAATGATTGATTTTCCTGCTCCTGTTTCTCCGGTGAGGATGGAGAATCCCTCTTTGAATTCAATCTCAAGGTCCTGGATGGTTGCCAGGTTTTTTATTTTTAGGGATTTTATCATCTCAGCAACGGTCCCTTTTAAACAGATTATCCGGATAAATTATTATGTCAACGCAGACTTTTTATCAGACCTGTTTTGGAGGAGGTTTCCTCCATTTTTTGCTGTTCTATGATGAGAGGGACAAGAGCTTTTTCCATATTGATCCTCCCGTATCCGATAAAGACATCTTTTCCCGGGTTGGATGATTCATTGACATCATCGGCTGAGTATTGGATCACATACATGATTTCGTCAGCGGTTATCCAGGGTTTTATGCTTTTAATTAAAGCGGCCAGTCCGGATACATGAGGCGTGGAAGCGGAAGTCCCGTCACCCCATCCGTAAGGGAGATAACCCGGAGGAGTGAGCCAGGTCGGATAAGCACTCAGGATCCACTTTCCCGGTGCGGCTACATCTACTTGGGCTCCGAAGTTCGACCAAGCGGGCCTATGGTCATTGTAATCAGTAGCAGCGACCGCTAAACAGTAATCATCATAAGCAGCCGGGTACAGTACGGAACTTCCTTCATTTCCTGCTGCGGCAGCGACCACAACATCATTTTGATGGGCGTACTGGACGGCATTTTCCAGGGAGTACGAATCAGCAGGTCCTCCCAGGCTTAGATTCACCACAGCCGCTTCATTGTCAACAGCCCAAATGATGCCTTCAATGATCCAGCTGTAATAGCCGTCTCCAAGCTCATCAAGGACCTTGACCGGAAGGAGTTTGCAGTTCCAGGCAACTCCTGCCATGCCTTCATCATTGTTCGTTTCTGCGGCTGCGATTCCCGCTACAAAGGTCCCGTGCCCTTCATCATCCTCTGCCTCGAAATCAGAATTAACAAAGTCGTATCCGCTCGATTCGATTTTGTTTCGGAGGTCAGGATGGGTTAATTCGATACCCGTATCAACAATGGCTATGATGATATCTTCAGAGCCTTTTGTTTCTTCCCAGGCGGCTGTTGCTTTTATGTCCGCACTGGATTGTCCCTGGGGGCTTCCCGGAGGGCCGACATACTGTCCTTCATTATAGAGCGCATACTGATAACCAAAGAGAGTGTCGTTAGGGGTTTCGGTTTTGTAGGCAATATAGTCGGGTTCTGCAAATTCGACATATTGATGCTGTCTCATTAGATAAAGCATCTCATCAACAGTGGAATTTTCAGGGACACGGATTTTAAAGACTTCGATATGCGGGATCACTTTATATTCACTGACCTGGAAAATATTGATGGTCGCTTTGATAAACTCATCTGGTATGGATGGTCTGAATTTTACCAGAATGTGGTCCTTAGAATATTCGATCTTTTTGAGGGAGGGAAGAGGTTTGTTTTTCATTACATCGGACAGATTTTGGTTGTTCCGGATGTCTAAAATAGATTTTTGTTCTTTTGCTTGATAAGAAAACAAGCCTGTTGTGCATAAAAAGAACACCACTACTAACAAATATGTATGAAAGATTCTTATTGTTTTCATAATAACCTCCTTCATTGGTTAAAATGAGTAGATAGCCCCGAGTGTAATACCGAGACCAATGTCGTCTTCAAAGGGAAGCATGAATGCTTCAACCTTCAGGTCAAGCCTGTCTATGATTTCATAAAGAGTGCCGATTGAAAAATTAAAGTTGCTTTTTGACTCTATTTTTATCTCCTGCTCTTTGGTTAGTTCTTCTATTTCTTCTTTCATTTTAACCTTTCCCCACAGCGTGTCATAGTTTGCCGTGATATAAGGCCTCAGATATTCGGTGACTTGATAGGAAATTTTCAGACCTGCGGTAAAGCGGGACCAGAAGGGATTTCCGGTCGCTGTTCCTTCGACATTGAGGTCAGGGATATCCCACTGGTCTTTAAATCCGATGTAAGTGATGAACTGTCCTCTTGCGCTTATGGTTAAACGGGAAATTTCAATGATTTTTATCAGGGCTTCTCCACCCAGAGCCAATCCGTCTATATTCCCTGTGTTTAACTCTAAAGAAAAAGGAAGCTCCCTAAAAACCATTTCGTTAAAATTAGAAAGCGAATATCCTAAAATGGCTCGTATTGTCGTCCCTTCTCTTATCTCGTAACCGGGTTTGCACAGGAAAAGATAACTTTTTAGAGTGGAAGTCTCACTTTGATCTTCTCCCCATGTTATCATGCGGTCTATAAATTCTCCCTCTATTCCTAACCGTATCTGTCTTGTTGTAAATGTGTAATCATGAAATTGAGCTTCAGCTAAAGGGGGTATGCCAACCATAAATATGATTATAACTGACAGCAATGTCTTTTTTGTCATATTATAACCTCCAGTAAGTTATAATTTAATCAAATGACCCCTTTTCTGGGGTTCTATTTGTTTTCTCATACTCTTCAAGCCTTTTTGTTGCTTTTTTGGCGAATTTACTGTCAGGGTAGTCAGATATCAGTTTTCTAAAATAGGGGAGAGACTGCTCCTGAAGTTTGCTCTGGTAATATGAATCAGCTAAATAATAATAAAGTTTGTCCATCTCTGAAAAATGAGGATATTTCGTAAGGACTTCCTGTAAACGATCTATAGATGCATTATAGGCTCTCACTTGATAATAATGTTTGGCTATAACAAAGGAATGCTTTGCCAATTTCTCTTCACACTGTTTTATTAATTCATTGGCTTGTTCAGCTTCTTCACTGTTTGGATATTTTGTTATCAGTGTTTTAAATTCCTCGAGAGCTGTTACTGTTTTTGTTTGGTCCTTTCCTGGTTTTTGTGCTTTTTTAAAATAAGACATGGCAATGCGGTACTGGGCATAAGGAGCTGAAGGACTGAAAGGAAAGCGGGTGATGAATTCTCTGTATTCCGATGCCGCTATGATCATGTTGCCCTCATCTCCTTTGCTGTAATAGGAGTCTGCGATAGCCAGCATAGCTCTTTGGGCATAGAAACTTTGAGGAAAGGCATCAA
>Ga0307421_1000842_pt1 | contig 19607 bp, 26 predicted proteins | sample SalMarWE160270MG_FD_202163 | JGI IMG/M metagenome (GOLD analysis project Ga0307421, IMG submission 202163) | Salt marsh sediment microbial communities from the Plum Island Ecosystem LTER, Massachusetts, United States - WE1602-70 | ecosystem: Environmental > Aquatic > Marine > Intertidal zone >...
TTACCCCCATGCTGTTTAGGGCATTTATGAGGCTGTTTATCCTCTGATTAACCTGCTTGAAGGTGTAGCGCTTGTCTTCAAAGATAAAAGCCGTCTTGTCCGAGTATTCTTTAGCGTTTCTGTTGAGTAGTTCTTTAAATGTTTTCATTTTGGGGGTCCCTTTCTTTACAGCTCTTACAGGTATCCTCTGCCATAGCAATCAAATAAAATTCTTTCTAATCATCTTATCTCCCCGGCTTTAAGCTCTATTTAGCAAATTTCTTGATGTCGGCCACCACCCAGTCCAGGCTCAGCTCCTTGAGCTTTGCCTCCGAGGGTATGCCCTGGCGGGTGTAGCCGAGGGCATCATAGAACTCGTCGAGCAGCCCGTCCAGGTTCTTGAATACCTGCCCCGTGGCCGGGCCGGCATTGGCCAGCGGCTCGGTGCGCATCCTCTTGGGAAGGGCATCGTCCTTGCGGCCAAATCCCTCGCGGACATTGAAGCAGCGCTCCAGGCAGAGAATCCTCTCCCCTACCTTGTCCAGATAGGCGGGGTCGCCGAACTTCTTAAAGCCGGTGGCCGCCACCAGTAAATCGCTGCGCTGCTGGGGGTTAAAGCCGGTGACCGGACTGAAGCTGCACTGGATGACCGAGTCCTGAGTGGCCTGTAATATCTCGGCTTGAGCGGCGTCCTTCCCCTTGTCAACCTCGGTCAGCTTATCCTTCTTGCCGGCAAGCTCATCTCGGGGGCGGCCATACATATGGCTGGCGCCTATATTGGAGGTGGCTAAGATTAGCCCGTAGCCCTTGACGGCGCGGGGCTCGTAGGCGGGAAGCTCCAGCCCCTTGACCTGCATAGCGTAGCCTTGAGCACCCTTGCCAATTTTCTCAGCGGCCCGCTTGGTGCCTTCGCCGAGGAGCTTGCCGAAGCCCTCGCGGCGGCTGATTTTCTCCAGCAGCGTCATCATGGGGGCAGGGTCGCCCCAGTCAAGCTCCAAGCCGTCAGTGTCTTTCTTGGTGATTATGCCCCTCTGGTACAGCTCGTAGGCGAAGCCGATAGAATTTCCGGCGCTGACGGTATCCATACCAAGCCTGTCACAGAGGGAGTCGGCGGCTATAAGCGAGCCAATATCGGTGTTGACCAGATTGCCTCCCAGGGACCAGATGGTCTCATAGTCCGGGCCTTCGCTGACGGCGCCTTTATAGGGGCCTTCGGTTACCTGGCGCACCTGGCCGCACTTGGCCATGCAGCCGTAGCAGCCGTCGTTTCCGGTCTTCATGCTGGCTAACGCTTCCTCGCTTATCTTCTCCACGCCCTCAAGGTGCCCCTCCTGGAAATTCTTGACCGGGAATATGCCCACCTTCTCAAAGCCCAGCGTCAGGAAAGAGGTGCCGAAGTCGCTCATCTTAATCCGTCCCGGGCTGGTCTTCAAGCCCTCGATAATTTCCCTGGCCAGTTTTTTAAAGCCTTCGGCGTCGTGCAGGCTTAAAGGCCCTGACGAGTTGACCGCGAAGGCTTTGATTTTTTTAGCGCCCAGTACCGCGCCCACGCCGGTGCGTCCACCACAGCGGAGGTCGCTGATAAGAATGGCGTAGCGCACCAGCTTTTCCCCGGCCGGGCCGATACAGGCAATCTGGGTTGATTTGCCGTGCTTTTCACGCAGCTTCTGGTGCGTCTGCTGGGTGTCCAGCCCCCAGAGCTCGGCGGCATCCAGAATATTAATGCCATCTTTATCAATATGGAGATATACCGGTTTATCGGCTTCACCTTCAACGATGATGCCGTCGTAGCCGGCAAACTTGAGGAAGGCACCGAAGCTGCCGCCCATGACTGATTTGGCTACCGCCCCGGTGAGCGGGCTCTTGGTTACCAGCGCCATCCGGGAGACCGACATGGCCGTGGTGGCACCGAGGGGGCCCATCATCAATATCACCTTGTTTTCGGCACTCAAAGGCTCCACCCCGGGTTTAAGCTCCTCGTAGAGGTACCTGACGCCAATGCCCCGCCCGCCGAGATATTCCTTCATCCATTTCTCTGGTATTTCCTCAACCCGGCTCTGGCGGCTGGTCAGGTTAAGCCGTATCAATTTGCCGTTGTAACTGCCCATTTTATCCTCCAGAGTTAAAAAATAGCCCGGCGGCTAGCCGCCCATGAGAAAGTTAAGGATGACAATCTCATCGCCGTCCCGCACCGGGCTATCCAGCTCCACAGGGTGCAGGCCATCGGAATTTAGATAGATGCCAAAGACACGCAGCAGCTTCCCCTGCCTGTCGAGTAGGGACTCCCTTATACCGGGGAACCGTGCCTCAAGTGCTTCAAGGCACTCACCAACTGTTCGCCCGTTTACCTCAAGCGTCTCAACGCTACCGCTGAACTCCTGCAGCACTGGCGGCAGTTTTACCATTCCGCTCATCTTGTCTATTTTACCCGGAAGACCAGCCCCTCATCGGCATCAAGCTTAATCTTATCGCCTTCCTGAATAACCAGGGTTCCATTACCCGTGTTCGATACCAGGGGTATATCATACTCGCGGCAGTGAATACAGGCATGGCTTAAGGAACCGCCGCCGTTGGTGACAATCCCCTTGACCAGAGGGAGTATCGGCGTCCATCCCGAAGACATCCCCGGGCAGATTATGATATCGCCCGGCTGGGTAGCCAGAGCATCCTCGTTGGTTACCACCAGGTGGGCCCTGCCTTCAACGGTGCCGGCCGGACTGCCGCAGAGGCCAAAACAGATGGCGCCGGTTTCCGGCCTGGGGATAGGGGCATCCCCGGCCACGACCTTGGCCACTATGGCATCGTGAGTCAAATCTATATGCTTGTTTATCTCTTCTGGCGTTAACGGCCCGGCGGTGACGATATGCGGCCGCGATTTGAATTCCTTCTGGGCGATCCAGGTGTTCTTTCGTTCGGCGACAATGTCTTTGATTTCGTATGATTCGGGGAAGATAATAAACAGCTCCAGTTCATCAGGAATGAAGAGAAACATATCATCAGGGTCTTCAATGGTGCCGAACTTTACCAGCGACTCTCCAATCTTCCTTACGCAGTAGCGGAAGGTGGTATGGCAGCCCTGCTCCCAGGCAACATCATGGCTTTCACTGAAAGCGCTTGATCTCTGGGTGACATTGAGTGTGGCCAGGAACCAGTCCATATCCTTGTAACCGGAGGCTTTCACCTTATCGATAAGCTGGCGGGTGAGCTTTTCTCGTTCCTTGACCAAACGGGGCCGGATAGTATCCAGCGGGAAGGGAGCGTTGATGTCCTTGGACAGGGAAAGATACTGCTGGATATGAGCAATAGCCGGCGTGGGGTCTTCCCACCATGAGGGTATGATGAACTCCATCATTCGTGGGGAGCGCCAGCCGTAGCCCTTGGTCAGCAGAAAATCGTTGAGGTCTTTTTCCAGCCACTCCTTGCCTGCAGCCGTCTTCTCGAGGGCGGGGGCGACATCAGCCGCCGCGTTCTTGGTGAAGACATCGGCTATCTTGAGCTGAAGGGCGCGGGTACGCAGCCCCCAGAGCGCCTTGTCCTGAACAAAGAGGTCATTGTCGTAGCCGCGTATTATTTTATGCCAGTCAGGAGAAAACTCCTTTATCCCGGCGTATTTCTCGGCAATCTCGCTGCAATGCCAGTAAGCTTCATAAACAGGGTATATCAGATGGAAATGGGTCTCCCACTCCCGGTAGAGCATCTGCACCGCTTCCCGGAAGAGCCTGTACAGGTCATACTGGGTTGCATTTTCGTAATCATAGGTCCTGAATTTTTTGCACAGCTCTATCAGTTCATTTTCCATATCCTGATAGAGCTTGTCACCCTTGGGAGCGTAGGTTTCCATGATGAACTTTTTAAATTTCTTCTGCCTTTCGGCAATCTCAGCTTCGTCGCTAATCCTGAGGGAGCTGGCCAGGGCGCAGCCGTCTATGTTACGGGTCTCGCTGCCCCTGATAGTGGGGATGGATGCCTCGTTGATACCATAGACGAGACCGTGGGCCAGGGGATAACACCACATCCAGTTAAACAGCGGGGTCCAGGCCGGGTAGCTGTGGCCAAGGTTCACGAACCACAGCGGGTGTTTCTTAAGGTCCCGCTGCGGCCAGAATTCTCTGGTATGCAGATTCCACATCCAGGGCATCTTCCTGTCCTCCTTAGTTTTTTATACCAGTATTTTGCCAGCTTTATTATAGCACAGCGCCATCTTTACGGGATAAATTGCCTCTAGTTTACCCTGCGGGCGCCGTCAATGAGCAGTGACTGGCCGCTGATAAAGTCGCTCCCGTCGCTGGCAAAGAAGACCACGGCCCCGACCACGTCTTCGGGTTTGCCGAAACGGCCCATAGGGACGGAGCTGGTGTCCATCTTTCCAATGTCAAGATAGGTGGCGGTGGCTTCGGTATCAATGACGCCGGGGGCGATGATATTGACGCAGATGCCGTATTTTCCCAGCTCGCCAGCCAGGACGCGGGTGATGCCGATAGCCGCCCACTTGGAAGCGGTATAATGAATGAAACCTTTAGTGGGGGCAAAGCAGGCCTCGGAGGCGACATTGATAATCTTGCCTTTGTTCTGTTTTTTCATCTGGGGGAAGACCGCTCTGGCGCAGAGCCAGGCGCCCTTGGCGTTAATCAGCATAGCCTTGTCCCACTCTTCCACCGGGACCTCGTCAAAGGTCTGTCTCGCCATACCATAGTAGTAGCCGGCGTTGTTGACCAGAATATCGATGCGCCCAAATTTCTTGACCGTCTCCTCAGCCATGCGGATGGTGGCTTCTTCGGAGGTGACATCGGCTTTTATAGCCATTGCCTGTCCGCCGGCGGCCTCGATTTCATCGACTACCGCCTGCGCTTCTTTCTCCAGGATATCGGCCGCCACAACCCCGGCCCCTTCTTTGGCCATCCTGAGACAGTAGGCTTTGCCCAGTCCCCGGCCGCCGCCGGTGACGATGGCTACCTTGTCATCTAAAATTCCCATTTGAACCCCTCTTAATGTACTCGCTTGCCGCCATCAATTATCACTGTCTGACCGCTAATAAAGTTGCTGTCATCACTGGCAAAGAAGGCGACGGCACCGACCATGTCCGCCGGTACGCCTACGCGGCCCAGCGGGGTGGTGCTGACATCGAACTTATCCACGTTGCCAATGGTCCAGCTGGCCGGCGTATCGGTGTAACCGGGTGCGATGGCGTTGACGCAGATATTATACTTCCCCAGCTCGCCGGCAAGGACACGGGTGATGCCGATAACAGCTGCCTTTGAGGTAACATAGTGAATCATGCCCTTGGTCGGTCCGAAGGCTGTATCGGAAGATAGGTTGATAATCTTGCCTTTGTTCTGTTTTTTCATCTGGGGGAAGACCGCTCTGGCACAGAGCCAGGCACCCTTGGCCCCTACCGCCAGCGCCTTGTCCCAGTCTTCCGGCGAAACCTCGTCGAAAGGCTGCCGGCCCACGCCGTAGTAGAAGGCGGCATTATTGACCAGAATATCGATGCGGCCAAACTTCTTGACCGCCGCCTCAGCCATTTGCAGGGCCGATTTCTCGTCGGTGACATCCACGGTGACGCCGAAGCCGCCCTTGGTTTCTATCTCCTTGACCGCTTTGGTCGATTCCTCGTCCATGCGGTGCGCCGCCATCACTACCTTAGCCCCCTCTTTAGCCAGGGCGAAGCAAAAGGCCTTGCCCAGTCCCTTGGCGCCTCCGGTGACGATGGCCACCCTGTTATCTAATCTTCCCATCTGGGTTCCTCCTTGCTGTTAGTATTATCTTAAAGCTTTATGCCGCCAGAAAACCCCCATCAACGGGGAGGGCAACACCGGTAATCGAAGCGGCTTTATCAGAGACGAGGAACAGCGCTGCCTCAACTACCTCCCCCACGGTGACATACCGGCCCAGAGGTATGCGGCTGATATCCCCCTTTACCCACTCCTCCGGGCTGATGCCAAGCGCCTTCGCCTTCTGCCCGGCGATAGCTACCCTCATCTCGGTTTCCACCCGGCCGGGGCAGATACAGTTAACCCTGATATTATCCTTGGCTAACTCTACCGCCAGCTTACGGGCCAGCATCACCAGGCCAGTCTTAGCCAAGGAATAACTCATGGAATAGCTGGCCTGCTTTAAGCCGGCGACCGAGCTGGTGAAGAGAATGGAGCCGCCTCCAGCCCGGCGTATCTGGGGGGCAGCGAACTTGGCCCCGAAGACGGCGGCCTTTAGGTGCACCGCCAGCGTACTATCATATACCTCTTCGGTGATGTTTTTCACATTATCGGGGCTGACAACACCGGCGTTGTGCCAGAAGATGTCCAGCCGGCCGTAGGCCGCCACCGCTTGCTTTATCAGGCGCTCAATATCAGCTACCGACAGCATATCGGCGGGGATAAAGCTGGCCTCACCGCCCTGCTTTTTTATGGCGCTAACTACCTCTTGACCCCGCTGGCGGTTTCGGCCGCTGACTACGACCTTAGCCCCTTCCCGGGCAAAGCTGATAGCGCCGGCTTTGCCAATACCGGCCGTGGAACCGGTGATGACGGCAACCTTTCCTTGAAGCGCCAGAGACAAAAAACTACTCCATTAATCTCGACAGGCTGATTTTATGAGCGGCAGGCAGTTAAAATATCCTTTTGAAGGTTAATACATCGGGTTTTAAATGTCAACGGTTTTTCCCGGCTTGACAGGGGGAGGGCGGCACTATAAGATTTTTCAAGACAGAGAGAAGGAAAACCATGAAAGCAGTTATCCTGGTGGGGGGAGAGGGCACCCGGCTGCGCCCCCTGACCTGTAACATCACCAAGGCCATGGTGCCTATCCTTAATAAGCCTTTCCTTGAGCACCTGCTCGGCTACCTCAAGGGGCACGGCATCACCGATATTATCCTGGCTATGAGCTACCTGCCCCACCACATCAAGGACCACTTCGGCGACGGTGTTAAAGCAAGCGTGCGCCTTTCTTACCTCATCGAGGAGGAGCCGCTGGGAACCGCCGGCGCTGTGAAGAATGCCGAAAGGTATCTGGATGAGACCTTCCTGATGCTAAACGGCGATATTTTTACCGACCTGGATATTACGGCCATGATAGACTTCCACCGGGAAAGAAAGGCGGCGGCGACTATTGCCGTTACCCCGGTGGACGACCCCACCGCCTATGGTCTTATAGAAACCAGCGACGGGGGTAGAATCAGCCGTTTTATAGAGAAGCCCCGCCGGGAGCAGGTAACCACCAATATGATAAACGCCGGTATCTATGTCCTGGAGCCCGATATCCTGGCCCGGATACCACCCGGGAAGAAGGTCAGTATTGAGAGAGAGACTTTTCAGCAGCTATTAACCCGGGGGGAGCCCGTGTACGCCTACTCTTCTCCGGCTTACTGGCTGGATATGGGAACCCCGGAAAAATACCTAAAGCTGAACCACGACCTGCTGACGGGCAAAGCCCTCTCCCTGTTTAGGGCTGCCGGGGGCGTTCAAACCGGCGGTAGCCAGATTAACCCTTCAGCTAACATCAAGGCTCCGGTGCTCATCGGGGAGGAGTGTGTCATCGGGCCGGGGGCGCAGGTAAAAGGGCCGGTTGTACTGGGGCCGGAATGTAAGGTTGAGGAAGGGGCCACCATCGAGGGGGCGGTGCTGTGGAAAAACGTCAGCGTGGGCAAGAAAGCGATATTGAGAAACTGCATCGTTGCTTCCTACTGCCAAATCCATGAGGAAAGCGCAGTTATGGACAACTGCGTCCTGGGGGATAGGGTGGTGGTGGGCAAAAATAGTAAAATGCCTCAGGGTACCCGAATTCGGCCGGATAAAAGGATAGCGCCGGGGACTACATCCTTCTAAGCGGAAGCTTTAAAGGTGATGTCAACCTTGTCCCCCTTGACCTCAACCCCTTCCACCATCGGCATCTTGCTTAAGATGAGGGCTAAAGGTACCGCCTGCGCCACCGAAATAGCAATTAAGGCGCCTTCATCCGTTGCCCCGCCGGTCCAGATTACCTTCAAATCAGCCACACCCGCCAGGCTCTCGGAAAATTGCTTTACCTGCTTGAAGCCAGCCGACGGTGGCAAAACCAGCTGGAAGTTGCCCTGGTAAGTGGCTGAGCCGACATCCGGCGCCGGTTCCTTTTTTGCCTGTTTGGCCTGCTCTTTGGCTAAGCGTTCGGTTTCCTTTTTTGCCTGCTTGGCTTCATCGGCCTCTTTTTTCGCCTGCTCTTTAGCCAGCTTTTCAGCTTCTTTCTTGGCCTTCTTGGCTTCCTCAGCCTCTTTCTTCGCCTGCTCTTTAGCCAGGCGCTCGTTTTCCTTTTTTATCTTAGCCTCATCTCTCTTTGACTTCTCTGCGTCTTTGGCGTCTTTGTTAGCCTGCTCATTAGCCAGGCGTTCGATTTCCTCAAACGCCTTGTTTCCGCCCTCAGTCTCTTTATTAGCCACGGTTCATACCTCCGAGTTTAAACCTGGAACAGCTTGCACCTATAACGAGGATAGCCCATTACCCGCCAGTATGTCAATATTTATCCAGGGGTACCTTTTACCTATGACCCCAGCCGAAATATGTCAAAATATGTCAAAACCTGTAGAAAATAACATAAATGTTGAGTTATACTGAAATTAAGCGTTCGGGTCACTAAAATAAAGCCGAGGAGGTGAGCCGATGAGTAAAATGGTGGCGGTGGGCAAGAGCGGTGAGCTGGCCGACGGGGCCATGAAACACGCTCCAACCGAGAAGGGGGAAGTGCTGGTGGCCAGGGTAGGCGACAGGTACTATGTGGCCGATAACCGATGCCCCCACATGGGCGGGCGGCTGTCACAGGGCAAACTGGCAGGTACCGTGGTTACCTGCCCCCTCCATGGCTCGCAATTTGACCTGAAGGACGGCAAAGTGGTGCGCTGGCTTAAGGGCAGCGGGCTTATGGCCAGGGTGGGCAAAGCCCTTAAATCACCCAAGACGCTTACCGTATATAAGGCGCAGGTTAAAGACGGCCAGATAATGATTGAGATTTAGCCGGCAGCTCAAATGTGATAACTTTGTAAGATTTTTCCACCCTGATTTTATGATTTTGTCACTGTTTACTTTGTATTATAGTAACGGCAGCCAGAGATGGGGGTGGGGTTTTGACGAAATTAAACTGGGAGAGGTGAGCCTATGACAACCGGCAGCGAACAGGATAAAACCCTGAAAGCACTCCAGACTGCCATCCAGATGGAAATCGATGGCAAGGAATACTACCTTAAAGCCAGCCAGCAGAGCGGCAACGAGCTGGGTAAGAAGCTGTTAAAAAAGCTGGCGGCGGAAGAGGATATCCACCGGCAGACATTCGAGCGAATATATAAAGCCATACGCAAGGAAAAAGCCTGGCCCAAAACCGACTTTCAGCCGGATGGCGGCCGAACTTTGAGGACTATATTCGCCCAGGCCGCCGGGCAGGGAAGCGCCAAGGCCAAGGCGGCGGACAGCGAGCTCGACGCGGTCAAGAAAGCCATGGACATGGAGAATGAGACCTACGATTTCTACAAGCAGCGGGAAAAATTGGCTACATATGCTGCTGAGAGGGAATTTTACCAGGCCCTGTCCGCCCAGGAGAAGGAACACCACCTGATTCTGCTCGACTACTACGAATACCTCAAAGACCCCGCCACCTGGTTCGTCGAGAAGGAACATCACTCCCTGGACGGGGGCTAAATAACCGGTCTGGAGACAGGAAATGAGAGAGGTCTACCTGGACTACATTGCCACCACCCCGGTACTGCCCGAGGTTCTGGAGGCGATGCTGCCCTATTTCCGGGACGCCTACGGCAATGTCCAGTCCCTGCACAACTGGGGGGATAAAGCGCGGGAGGCGGTAGAAGATGCCCGGGGCAGGGTAGCCGACCTCATCGGAGGGGAGGCGGAGGAGATTATCTTCACCGCCAGCGGCACCGAGTCGAATAATTTCGCCGTTAAAGGGCTGGCTATAGCCCAGCAGTCCAAGGGCAAGCATATCGTTGTTTCGGCTATCGAGCACTTTTCAGTACTGCATTCGGCCAAAACCCTGGAGAAGTGGGGCTTTGAGGTTACCGAGGTGCCGGTGGATAAATACGGCCTGGTTGACCCCGATAAAGTCGCCCAAAGTATAAGGAAGGACACCATCCTCGTCTCTATAATGCACGCCAACAGCGAGGTAGGCACCATTGAGCCTATCAAAGAAATCGCCAATATAGTGAAGAAAAGCGGGGCTATCTTCCACACCGACGCCGTGGCCACCGCCGGCACGATACCCGTCGATGTTAAAGAGATGGGGGTGGATGCCCTGAGCCTGGCCGGAAACCAGTTCTACGGGCCCAAAGGAGCCGGCGCCCTCTGGCTAAAGAAAGGGGTGCGCATTATCCCCTTCCTCGACGGTGGTGTGCAGGAGGGGGGGAGGAGAGCCGGAACCGAGGATGTGCCGGCCATCGCAGGTTTAGGAAAGGCGGCTGAAATGGCCAAAGCCGGGATGGGAACAAGAGCGAAACGCTTCTCGGCGCTGCGTGACAAGTTAATCGCCGGCCTGCCCAAACGTATCGAGCACGTGACCGTTACCGGACACCCCACCCAGCGCCTGCCCGGCAACGCCAGCTTCTGCATCGAGTTCATCGAGGGGGAGGCAATGCTCATGCTGTTAAACAGCCAGGGGATAGCCGTCTCCAGCGGCTCGGCCTGCACCTCAAGGGCGCTCAAGGCCTCCCATGTCCTCATCGCCATGGGGATTCCTCACGAGATAGCTCAGGGGTCGCTCCTCTTCAGCTTCGGGCTGGACAGCACCGGGGAGGATGTTGACTATGTACTAGAGGCAATGCCGCCCATCGTGGACAGGCTGCGGCAGATGTCACCGTTATATTCCAAATTCCTCAAAGAGCCGAAAAGGGGGAAGAAATAAGATGCCGGTTTACAATGAAAAGGTAATGGAGCACTTCATGAGCCCCCGCAACGTGGGCGAGATAGAGAATGCCGACGGCGTGGGCGAGGCGGGTAACCCCGTCTGCGGGGACATGATGACCTTCTACATCAAGGTTAAGGATAACCATATCAGCGATGTTAAGTACAAGACCTTCGGCTGCGGCGCCGCCATCGCCGTTTCCAGCATGGTCAGTGAGATGGCCATGGGTAAAACCCTGGAAGAGGCCAAGGAGATAACCCCGGCGCTGGTGGCCAAGAAGCTGGAGGGGCTGCCCAAGAACAAATTTCACTGCTCCAACCTCGGCGCCCAGGCCCTGAATAAGGCTATCGATAACTACCTGAAGAAGCAGGGTAAAGCGGCAAAAAGCAAGAAGGGGGGAAAGAGATGAAAGAGAGTAAAGAGTCAAAATCGGTGGAGAAGAAGTGTGTCTGCCCCTACTGCGACGAGGAGATTATCCAGGCGAAGTTACCTTACTGTCAGCCTTGCCAGGTAACCCTGCGCTACTGCTCCAGCTGCAAGATAGCCGTGCCCAGAGAAGCCGAGGTCTGTCCCCAGTGCGGGGGTAAGCTGGAGGAGAAATAGGAGTTAGCATGGCGGAAAAAATTACACTGGTGGTCTTCAGCGGGGAGATGGATAAAGCCATGGCCGCCTTTAACATCGCCATCGGCGCCGCCTCTATGGGCATGGAGGTGAGCATGTTCTTCACCTTCTGGGGCTTAAATATCATCAAGAAAAACGAGGGGCCAATCAAGAGCCGGGGGATGATGAGGAAGATGCTCAACTTTATGAACCGCGGCGGCTCGAAGAGACTGCCTTTGTCCCGATTTCACATGCTCGGGCTGGGCAAGTGGATGATGGGCAAACTGATGAGGGAGGCCAAATTCCCCTCCGTCGATGAGCTGATAGCTACCGCCAAGGAGGCGGGGGTTAAATTTATCGCCTGCACCAACACCATGGGGGTTATGGGTCTCTCCAAGGAGGCCTTTATCTCCGAGGTGGACAGCTTCGGCGGGGTGGCTGCCTATCTGGCTGAGGCTAAAGAGGGCCGGGTAAACCTGTTTGTTTAAGGAGGCCAGGCAATGAAAACGGACGCCACTCTGGACTGCATCGGGCTCTATTGCCCCATGCCCATCTACAACACCGCCAAAAAGATTAAAGAGCTTAAGCCGGGGCAGGTGCTGGAGGTCCTGGCCGACGACGAGGGGATAAAAGAGGATATGCCCGCCTGGTGCCGCACCACCGGCAACGAGCTGCTGGGGATTGAAGAGGAAAATGGGGAATATAAAGCCTACGTCAGGAAAGCTAAATAAGAAGTGTAAGCGAGGTGAGAGATGGACACCAGGGCGCTGCATACCATAGGCTACGGACTTTATATCGTCTGCTCCAAGAAGGGCGAACGGTTCAACGGGCAGGTGGCTAACACGGTGGCCCAGGTTACCGCCGAGCCGCCGGCTATCGGCGTGATTATTAATAAAGAAAACCTGACCCATGAGCTTATCAAAGAAAGCCGGGTCTTTACCGCTTCCGTACTGGCCAAAGATACGCCGCTGGCCTTCATCGGCCATTTCGGCTTTAAGTCGGGGCGGGAGATAGATAAGCTCAAAGGCATTAACTACATACTGGGCGAAACCGGGGCGCCTATAGTTACCGACCACGCCCTGGCCTTTCTGGAGGTTAAAGTAAACAAAGAGATGGAGGTGGGCACACACACTATTTTCGTCGGGGAGCTGGCGGGGGCCGAGATTCTGGGGGAAGGCGAGCCCATGACCTATGCCTACTATCACCTGGTCAAGCGGGGCACCACCCCCAAGAGCGCCCCCAGCTATCATCAGGAGAAGAAGGAGGTGGCAGCTAAAATGGTTAAATACAAGTGCAGCGTCTGCGACTACGTCTACGACCCCGAGCTGGGCGACCCCGAGGGCGGGGTAACACCGGGGACACCGTTTGAAAAGTTACCTGACGACTGGGCCTGCCCTGTCTGCGGAGCCGATAAGAGCCAGTTTGAAAAGGTTGAGGAATAAGCCGTTATGGATAGTAAATGCCCCGGGCAGGACATGAGGAACCTGCGGGTATCGGTGCATAAGTGCCCCAACTGCGGGGCCGAGGTGGAGATATTCTCCGACGAAATACGGATTAAGTGCCCCAAGTGCAAGAAGTATATCTACAAGGAGAGGGTACCCTCCTGCATTGAGTGGTGCACCTCAGCGCCCCAGTGCCTGGGGAAGGAAAGGTGGGAAGAGTTAATGGGTAAAGATAAAAAGTAGCCGGAAAGGATACCTAAAATGAAACCAAGAGAGATAAAGCGAGGGGTTTACTGGGTGGGGGCTATAGACTGGGACCGGCGGCTGTTCGATTCACTTATCCCGCTGCCCGACGGCACCAGCTATAACGCCTATCTAATTAAGGGCAGCACCAAAACCGCACTTATCGATACCGTTGACCCGCCCACCAAGGATATACTGCTCCGCCACCTGGACGAGCTAAAGGTAAAGAAAATAGATTACTTGATTGCCAACCACGCCGAGCAGGACCACTCCGGCACCATTCCCCACATCCTGGAGAAATACCCCGAAGCCAAAGTTGTCTGCACACCCAAGTGCAAGGATATGCTCATCGACCTGCTTATGGTCCCGGAGGCGAAGTTCAAGGCCGTTAATGACAAGGAGACTATATCGCTGGGGGACCGGACGCTGGAGTTTATCCATGCCCCCTGGGTGCACTGGCCGGAGACCATGCTCACCTATCTAAAAGAGGACAAAATACTTTTTCCCTGCGATTTCTTCGGTTCCCACCTGGCCACCACCGACCTCTATGTCACCGACGAGGGGCGGGTCTACGAGGCAGCCAAGAGGTACTACGCCGAAATCATGATGCCCTTCCGCACCATTATCGAGAAAAACCTGGAGAAGCTAAAGGGCTATAAGATTGATATTATCGCCCCCAGCCACGGGCCGATGTACGATAAGCCGGATTTCATCATCAAGGCGTATAACAGCTGGGTTTTGGATAAGCCCAAAAACATCGTGGTGCTGCCCTATATCTCGATGCACGGCAGTACCCGCCGGATGGTGGACTACTTGGTTGAGGCGCTGGCTCAGAGGGGGGTTACCGTGCAGCAGTTTGACCTGGCCGTTAGCGACATCGGCAAGCTGGCCATGGCGCTGGTGGATGCGGGCACGGTGGTCATCGGCGCCCCTACCGTGCTGGCCGGGGCCCACCCCAACACCGCCTACGCCGCCTTCCTGGCTAACGCCCTGAGGCCGAAGCTAAAATTCGTCTCCATCATCGGCTCCTACGGGTGGGGCGGCAAAACGGTGGAACAGCTGGCGGGCCTGATTCCCAACCTCAAAGCTGAGGTGCTTGAGCCGGTGTTATGCAAAGGGCTTCCCCGCCAGGCCGACTTCAAGGCGCTGGAAAAGCTGGCCGAAACCATAGCTGAAAAGCATAAAGCCGAGGGCTTTGTGTAGCCTTTTTTCTAAAAAAAGAAGGAGGTATAAATAAAATGGAAGAGGTCAAAGAGGAGGTAATGGGTCTGCCCCGGCTGGGTCAGCCGGCGCCGCCATTCGAAGCGGTGACCACCCAGGGCCCGCTCAAGCTGGATGACTACAAGGGGAGCTGGCTCATCCTGTTTTCCCACCCGGCGGACTTCACCCCGGTCTGCACCACCGAGTTCATCGCTTTTGCCAAAATCTACCCCGAACTGCAGAAGCGGGGGGTGGAGCTGCTGGGCTTAAGCGTTGACAGCGTATCCTCGCATATCGCCTGGGCGCGCAACGTGGAGGAGAAAACCAAGGTCAAGATACCTTTCCCTATCATCGCCGACCTGAATAAAGAAGTCTCTTCGGCCTACGGCATGATTCACCCCGGCCAGAGCAAGACGGAGACGGTCAGGTGCGTCTTTATTATCGATGACAAGCAGGTTATCCGCACCATACTCTACTACCCGCTGACCACCGGCCGGAACATGGACGAGATAGTGCGCATCATAGACGCCCTGCAGACCACCGACGCCAACGGCGTTGCCACTCCGGCCAACTGGAGGCCGGGGGATAAGGTGGTGGTGCCCCCACCCAACACCCAGGAGATGGCCGAGGAGCGGCTTAAAGAGGGATATGAGTGCGTTGACTGGTACCTGTGCCAGAAGAAGCTTTAGCCAGATAGGAGGTTAATATGGCTTGCATTAGCCCTGACGGTAAACCGACCGTATCCGGAGCCAAGATGCTCCGTGCCCTTAAAGCCAAAGCGGGGTCGGCGGAAGAGGTTTCACAGAAGGCCGGCCTGCCCCTGTTCCGGGTGAGGAGCGGACTGCGTGAGCTGACCCAGGCTGACCTGGTCAGTCAAAAGGGCGAGCAGTACCAGCTGTCTGCCAAAGGCAGTGAGCTGGCCGACAGCCTGCCCGCCTGAATACTAAATAGCTGGATTAATATACATGACTGGACAGCCGTAGCTCTGGTAGTTATAGTATTGTTAAATATTATTCTGCACCGGGGATGGGTTGCACCGATGACCCGGTCATACTTCAGGCAGAAATAATCAGGGAGGAATTAATGGACAAACAGAAAATCATCGAGATGCTTAACCAAGACATTGAGGGGGAGCACGCCGGCATCATCCAGTACCTACAGCATGCCTACGCCATGGGAGAGGGCGAGATGTCCTGCGAGGTTGAGGCTATGGCCCGGGAGGAGATGCGCCACCTGGACTGGCTGGCCGAGACAGTCGTCGAGCTGGGCGGCACCCCCAGCCTGGAACGGGGGATGATGCGGACGGGGGGCAAGGCGGTATCGGACTGGATGAGCAACGACATACTGCAGGAAGACGACGCCATTAAGCTCTATAAAGAGCACATCAAGGCCATCGACGACCCCAAGATAAAACGGCTGCTCAAGCGTATCCTCTCCGACGAAGAGTCCCACCGGGGCGATTTCGTCCACTTCGTGGATAAAGCCAAGAGGGATGGGGCTACCGACCACCGGGGCGATAAAAGTGACGAGGTCACCGAGGTGCTTAACTGGGGCATCGCGCACGAGTACACTGTCATCCTCCAGTACATGCTGCAATCTTATCTATCGCCCGATGCCGAGGTCAAGAAGGAGCTGGAAGACCAGGCCATTAACGAGATGCAGCACCTGGGCTGGCTGGCCGAGGAGATAATCGACAGCGGCAGCCGCCCCGTAATCGAGCATACTAAAATTGACCGCTCCAAGAAGCCTGCCGATATGCTCCGGGCTGACATTAAGATTGAGAAGGAAGTAGCCGACGCCTATGACAAGGCCGCCAATAAGGTGAAAGACCCCGGCCTTAAAAAACTGCTGATTCGTATAAGGGACCACGAAATCTACCACACCGACGTATTTACCGACCTGCTTAAAGAAGAGGAAAAATAGCCTGACCTATATTTAAGAAGGGGGGCAACGACCAAATGCCAATCTCTTTTTCCGGCAGTGAGCTGATTAATATCGCCATCGGGATTGAGGGGCGGGGTATCGTCTTCTACGATGTCATGGCTAAATCGACCCAGAACGAAGCCGCCCGCGAGGTCTTTAACTACCTGGCCGATATGGAGCGGGGCCATATTGAGACCTTTAAAGCTATGCTGAAGGGTGCCGATAAATTCCAGATTCCCGCCGACGAGAGCGTGCAGTATACCGCCTACCTCAGAGCGCTGGTGGACAGCGCCGTTTTTAGCGATGACATGGTCACCAGCGAGATGGCGGCCCAGGCCGAGAGCGATGCCGCCGCCCTGGAACTGGCCATCCGGGCGGAAAAGGACTCTATACTGTTTTACTACGAGATGAAAGAGGTAATGCCCCAGCGGGCGCAGGCGATGGTAGATAATATAATCGCCGAGGAAAAATCACACCTGAGGCAGCTCTCCGAACTAAAGAAAAAGCTGGCGGCTCTTTAAACTGCTTGAGAGGCAGCCGTATAAGATAAGCGTCAAGATTCAGGAAGGAGAAAGCATGATGGGAAACTTTTTACCGGTCGGCGGCCTGGTAGCCGGTATCATCAGCATTATTGCCGGGGTTGTGGTGCTCGTCTGGCCCAGGATACTGGCCTATATTATCGGCATATACCTTATTATTATTGGCCTGGTGGCCGTGATAACCGTACTCACATGACCGGGCAGGCAATTAATCAAACTATCCAATAGCAAAAACGCCGAATTAGCCCTATCCCTATCCGGCCGGAAACGCCCGCCTACAGTTCGCCCTGCACCAGCGTCGACGTATCCTGGACGCCTTGAACACTGCGCACTTCGCTGACGATTATCCGGGACAGCTCAAAGAGGCTCTTGGTTTCAGCGATGGCGATGGCATCCCAGCCCCCGAAAACCAGGTTCAAATCGGTGACGCCGGGAATGGCACGAATCTGGGACAGAGCGCTGGACTCCAGACCGGGGACCAGCTTGATAAGAAGATAGCCCTTTACCATATAAGGCTATTATATGCCCTATCGGGCCAACTGGCAAGCTATAAATCCTTTGACAACTACCCTGCATAGTGGTAATCTATTTTCAACACATGGCCAAGGGCAGAGCAAAATCAAAACCCTCCCCCGAAGCCAGCCGCCGCGTGGCTACCAGCGGCGATATTGAGGTCTCCACCTACCTGGAAATCGCCAAGGAAATAGGCGGCGAGCAGCCGGAAGCGGCCAGAGAGGCTATCCCCAGCGGTGAGCGCGAGGCCATCATCGTTATTGACTTCGGCTCACAGTACAGCCTGCTCATCGCCCGCCGGGTGCGCGAATGCCAGGTGTACTGCGAACTGGTCTCCGCCGACACCCCATGGGAGAAGATAGCGCCCTTAAATCCCAAGGGGTTTATCCTTTCCGGGGGGCCTGGCAGCGTCTACGAAGCCAACGCCCCCATGACACCGTCCTATGTCTATGAGAGCCGCCTGCCGGTGCTGGGCATATGCTACGGGATGCAGGTTATCACCCACCAGATGGGGGGACAGGTAGCCCCGGGAACCAAGCGCGAGTACGGCCATGCCCTGCTGCACCTTGGCGGGATTGATTCGCCACTATTTGCCAATGTGCCCCAGTCCACGCCGGTGTGGATGAGCCACGGCGACAGAATCGAAACGATGCCGCCCGATTTCAACGTCTTAGCCTACACCGATAACTCACCCTTCGCCGCCATCGGCAACGATAAGAACATCTTCGGCCTCCAGTTTCACCCCGAGGTCGTCCACACCCCCGAAGGCAGGACTATTCTAAAGAATTTCGTCTACCGCATCTGCGGCTGCCAGGGCAACTGGACGATGGGCAACTTTATCCAGGACAGCCTGGCCAAAACCCAGAAGGAGGTGGGCAAGGGTAAGGTCATCAGCGCCCTCTCGGGGGGGGTTGACTCATCGGTAGTGGCCACCTTGATTCATAAGGCCATCGGCGACCAGATTACCTGCATCTTCGTCAACCACGGCATGCTGCGCCGCGAGGAGGTGGAAAGAACCTTCAATACCTTCCGCCTCAACATGGGCATGAATATCATCTATGTGGACGCCAGCGAGCGTTTCCTGGAACGCCTCAAAGGGGTGACCGACCCCGAGGCCAAGCGGAAGATTATCGGCGAGGAGTTTATTAACGTCTTCGAGGAGGAAGCCAAGAAAATCGGCAAGGTGAATTTCCTGGCCCAGGGGACGCTCTACCCCGATGTCATCGAGAGCGCCTCTTCGGGAAGCACCGCCGCCGCCAAGATAAAGTCCCACCATAACGTGGGCGGGCTGCCTTCAAGAATGACGCTAAAGCTGCTGGAGCCGCTGCGCTACCTGTTCAAGGACGAGGTGCGCCAGGTGGGGCTTGAGCTGGGCCTGCCCGAAGAGATGGTCTGGCGGCAGCCTTTCCCCGGCCCCGGGCTTTCCATACGCATCATCGGCGAGGTGACTAAAGAGAAGCTGGAGATACTGCGGGCGGCCGACTGGGTGGTGATGAGCGAGATTAAGAAAGCCAAGCTCTACCGCCAGCTCTGGCAGAGCTTTGCCATACTTACCGATGTCCGCAGCGTGGGGGTGATGGGTGACTATAGAACCTACGGCTACCTGGTGGCGGTGCGCGCCGTCACCAGCGACGATGCCATGACCGCCGACTGGTCCCGCCTCCCCTACGACGTCCTGGCCCGCATCTCCAACCGAATCGTCAACGAAGTTCCGGAAGTAAACCGCGTCGTCTATGATATAACCTCCAAGCCTCCGTCCACTATTGAGTGGGAGTAGGAATAAAATGTCTGGCGCTGTTAATGACTCCGTGAAATGTGGTGATTGTGGTTACATTTTTCACGGCGACGACTTAGACCAAGAGACAGGAAAGCGCAAACCATGCCCAAAATGTGGTTCGTCTAAGCGCCTCATTTGTCTGTCCATAAATGAGACTTTGGAATTGAGTGAATACATTGGGATAAAAGCTAGAAACCCGTCCACCAAACATAAGAAGAACAGAGTGGATTATGAGTCAGAACAAGGTGTAACGACTGGAAAGAATGGTAAACGGGTATATAAAAGGAAAGTTATCGACCGAAAACATCCTGACTCTCCTGGGTCGTACGTGGAATATGTCAAAGATAAAGATGACAACATAATAGTCAACAAAAGCGAAAAATTATCTGAACATGGGAAAAGCTAGTATTTTGGGTGGGGAAGAAGAGTCTAAAGAGGCGAAGCCTTTTTGGGCGGGTGGGTATGGGAAGATAAAGAACTGTTAAAATAGGGGCGGTGGGCGGGAATAGATATAATACGGGT
>Ga0307421_1000843_pt1 | contig 19603 bp, 11 predicted proteins | sample SalMarWE160270MG_FD_202163 | JGI IMG/M metagenome (GOLD analysis project Ga0307421, IMG submission 202163) | Salt marsh sediment microbial communities from the Plum Island Ecosystem LTER, Massachusetts, United States - WE1602-70 | ecosystem: Environmental > Aquatic > Marine > Intertidal zone >...
TCCCCGGGGACGTGGGTGGTGAACACAGAGAGCAGTGGCCACGTCAAGACCATCGTCAGGGCCAGATACAACCCTAGGACGACGAAGTGCTCTCTCCAGGCGACTCGTTTCACCAAGGACGGCTGCTCCTATACTGGAACCAAGGGGAAGAACGCTACGGGATTGGCGAGAACCTCATCATAGTATAGCTACTTCCATGAACGTTGGGCAACTATCCAACAGTTTACATCCAGCACCAACTGGCGTAGAATAGCCCAAATCGAGGCCGCTCATGTTCACCTACCAACAAGCCCTTGACTACATCTACTCCTTCATAGACCAGGAGAAGCTCCAGCCCGACAAGTACGAGCCGAGGCGCTTCGACCTGATCAACATGCACGCTCTCCTGGGCATGCTCGGTGATCCCCACAACCGCCTCCGGGCCGTGCACGTGGCCGGCACCAAAGGCAAGGGTTCCACCTGCGCCATGATGGCCAGCGTGCTCCAGTCGGCGGGCTACAAGGCGGGCCTCTTCACCCAGCCCCACCTCCACACTTTCCGTGAACGTATCCAGATCAACGGTCGCCTGATCAGCGAAGAGGAGATGGTGGTCCTGCTGGAGAAGCAGAAACCCTCTATCGAGAAGCTTCCCGAACCCAGCACCTTCGAGATCATGACCGCTCTGGCCTTTCAGTACTTCGCAGAGCAAGAGGTGGACTTCGCCGTCATCGAGACCGGTCTGGGAGGCCGGCTGGACACCACCAACGTCCTCGATCCCCTGGTCGCAGTCATCACCTCCATCAGCTACGACCACACCTATATTCTGGGCGACACCCTGGAGAAGATCGCCGGGGAGAAGGCAGGGATCATCAAAGAGGGAAAGCCTGTGGTCTGCGCCCCGCAGCAGCCAGAGGCTTTGGAGGTCATCGCCGAGACCTGCCGGGCCAGGAACGCTCCACTAGTCCTGCTCGGGCAGGACTGGCTCTGGGAACGGACGGAGGCCAACCTGGAAGGCCAGGGCCTGCGGGTGACCTGCCAGATGGCCGACTCGGAGGGGCTGATGCCTCGCGGCACCAACGAAGAGTTCTGGGTCCCTTTCCTGGGCCCGTACCAGTTGGTCAACGCTACGACCGCCATCGTGACCCTCGACCAGCTATATCGTCAAGGGGTCGATATCTCACTGGAACACGTGACGGGGGGCCTCAGAATGGCGCGGTGGCCGGGACGGCTGGAGATCCTCTCCCGAAATCCCCTGCTGGTCGTGGACGGAGCCCACAACGTGGATTCCATACAGCGGATGACGAGGACCCTTGCCGAGGACCTATCCTTCGACCGACTTGTCGTCGTGGCCGGCTTCTCGGCCGACAAGGACATCGCGGGGATGATGGACGAACTGTCGTCGATAGCGGACGAGTTGGTGCTCACCAAATCGGCACATCCCCGCTCCGCCGACCCTGAGGAAGTTGCCAGGAAAGCCAGTGGCACGAAGGCACGAATCAGTGTGATCGAGGACGTCCCCGCTGCCCTGTGGTTTGCCCTCGAGGAATCAAGCCCAGAGGACCTGATCTGCGTGACCGGCTCTCTCTTCGTGGTGGCGGAGGCGAGGGCCGCCTGGCTGGACGCGCAGCGCCTGGACTTCGAAAGAGACCCAGTCTTGTAGTCTTCCGAACTGCGCCTCTATCCGGGCGTGTCTGCCAGAAACCCCTCAATGGCTCGGTTGACCGCCTCCGGCTGCTCCAGCATCACCATGTGCCCAGCCTGGGGGATGACCGTCAGCGTGGCGCCAGGGATGTTGTCCCGGAGATAGTGGGCATACTTCAGAGGCGTTAGCCTGTCCTCCTCGCCGCACAGGACCAGCGTAGGGCAGCAGATCTCCCCCAGTCTCTCCATCACGTCGAAGGCGTCACAGGCCGCGAAATCGTCGTGGACCACCTGGGGATCATTCTCCAGCCACTCCTCCTGGCCCAGATGGACCAGGTCGGCTGGCGCCTGCTCAGAGTACGCCCAGCCCAGCATCATTCCCACGCTGGCCGGGAAGTCCTGGAGCAGCCCTTCGAGCAGGCTGGGCAGCACCCGCAAGCGGGCACCAGAGTCCACCAGGACCAGTCTCTCCACGTGCGATGGATGGTTGAGGGCCAGATACTGCCCGATGGCCCCGCCCATGGAATGCCCCACCAGCGTCACCGGGGTGAGGTTCAGAGTCTCGAGGAGTTGAAGCAAGACCTCCGCATACGCTTTGATGGACGCCCGCCCTGGCCCGCCAGAGCGCCCATGGCCAGGCAGATCCACCGCATACCTGTTGACACCCGTCACTCCTTGTAGCTGGTTTCCCCAGTGTCTGTGAGTGCCACCTGCTCCATGCACGAAGAGCAGCGAATCCTCGCTCTCGTCTGATGGGCGGAAGACGTAGAAGACCTCCTCATCAGCGATGGTCACCTTCGGCATCCACAAGCTCCCCAACACAACGTGTGTTTCTCAGCCCAGGGACAGCCCCAAGACCAGCCTCGCCACATCTACAGTTCTCGTTCGGGATAGGCGCGCCCCTCCAGTTCGGCGATGTACTCCTCCGCCTGCATTCCTGCCCTGGCGCCAGAACCCACCGCCGTGGCGATCTGGCAGGCCACTCTCTCTTGGACGTCGCCAGCCGCGAAGACCCCCTCCACGCTCGTTCTCTGCCGCTCGTCCGTGACGATGTAGCCCACCTCGTCCAGCTCGAGCTGGTCCTTGAACAACTCCGTATTGGGCACGTTGCCCACGAAGGTGAAGACACCATGGGCTTCGAGTGTCGATTCCTCCCCTGTTTGCACGTTCTGCAAGCGGACGCCAGTCACACCGTCCTCTCCCAGGATCTCGGTGACCACCGTATCCCAGACAAACCGCATCTTCTCGTTGCTCCTGGCCATGCCCTCCACCACCTTCTCCGCCCGCAGCCTGTACCTTCTGTGCACAACGACGACCTCGCTGGCGAACTTGGTGAGGAACATAGCCTCCTTGATCGCTGTGTCGCCGCCACCCACCACCACTACCCGCTGATCCCGGTAGAAGAACCCGTCGCACGTGGCACACGTCGATACCCCGCGCCCAGCGAACTCAGCTTCACCCGGGACGCCCAGCTTTCGCGGTGACCTGCCGGTGGCGACGATGATCGCCTGGGCCCCGTACGCTTCCCCGTCAGTCTTCACCTCGAAAGGAGCCGAGGACAGGGCCACAGCTACGACCTCGTCGATCACCACCTCGGCACCGAACCTCTCAGCCTGCTTCTGCATCAGTTGGGCCAGCTCGAACCCCCCAATACCTTCTGGGAACCCGGGGTAGTTCTCCACCCGGTCGGTCACCGCCACACTCCCACCCACGTCCCGGCCGCTGATCAGCAATGGTGATAGCTCGGCTCGAGCGGCGTAGATGGCCGCCGTGAGGGCGGCAGGCCCAGAGCCCAAGATGATCAGGTTACGCGATTCCATACACGATCCTCCCGGTTATGTCTACTAGAGGCTCACACCTCTTGACGAAAGTGCTGGTCCGCCAAGCGGAGTGAAGCGCCTGGCGAGACCCTGGGGCTGCCATCCCCGGTGCAGCCCACACCTATATTGTACGCGCCCCCACTATCATTGACAAGGGCCTCAGCTTGAACTAACATAGCACGGAGAAGGCAACTGTGGAGATCGATCCTGGCAGTAGGAGACGGCTCGGTGAGCGCGGAAGGTGACAAGGCGGCTCTTCGTGGCCTGCCGAGCTATGTCTGGCGTTTCGGTCAAGAGCGACGGCTAGCATTGATCGACCGCCATGCTGCCCTTGCCGGGCGCAGAGTGCTGGACGTGGGGTGCGGCATCGGGACCTACGTGGACAAGCTGCGCCAATTCAGCGACCGGGTCTACGGCATCGACGTCGATGTGGAGAGGGTCGCGGAGGGCGGGGAGCGACTCCCCAACCTTCTCGTCGCAGCCGCGGAGAGCCCCCCTTTCGCTGAAGCGTCTTTCGACGTCATCCTCCTCCACGAGGTTCTGGAGCACGTGCAAGACGACCGCCGGGTGGTGGAGGAAGCGCACAGGCTCCTCGTGCCAGGGGGCAGGATGGTCATCTTCGCCCCCAACCGTCTCTACCCTTTCGAGACGCACGGCATCTACTGGCGCGGCCATTACAGATTCGGCAACTTCCCTCTGGTGGGCTATCTCCCCGCATCGCAGCGAGATCGCCTATGTCCTCACGTTCGTGCCTACACCAGTGGAGACCTCCGGCGGCTTCTTTCGGGCCTGGATTGCCGATTGGTGATCCACACGCAGATCTATCCAGGCTATGACAACATCCTGGCCCGTCACCACGGGCTGGGATCACTGCTCCGGCGCTTCACCTACTTGATGGAAGGTACTCCCCTGCGTCTATTCGGCCTCTCTCATCTCCTCGTCGTCGAGAAGCTCCCTGCGGTCGCGGCCAGCACATCCGTTCGATAACACGCTTGCAGAGAGCCCCTACTTCTGATACTATGTTCTTAGACTGATTTCACAGGAAGACAAGTATGACCTCCAACCTTCGACTGATCATCGCCCGACGCAGACAGCGTAGATACGCCGCCAAGAACAACACCCATCTGCCCAAGATAAGCTTGTCTGCGGTAGGCGTCGTGGTCCTCAGCTTCGTGTTCACCGTGGTGGCGGCGTTCGGCTCCGTCGCGGGTGTGTATGCGTACTATGCCCAGCAGTTGCCGCCCGCTGAGATGATCGAAGTCCAGACCTCGCAGAGCTTCAAGACCACCAAGATCTACGATCGCACCGGGACTAAGCTGCTCTACGAAGTCTTCGATCCTCGTTGGGGCAGCCGCACCGTGGTCCCCATCGATCAGATACCCGACAACCTCAAGTACGCCACCATAGCCATCGAGGACAAGGACTTCTACACCAATCCGGGCGTCAACATTCGTGGTATCGCACGTGCTATCTACGTGGACATCACGGGGCAAGGTTTCCAGGGAGGAAGTTCCATAACCACGCTTCTGGTGAAGAACGTGATCATACCAGCAGAGGAAAGAACAGAGCGCGATTTCTCCCGCAAGATCAAGGAAGCTATCCTGGCCATTGAGATCACGAGGCGATACAGCAAGGATCAGATCCTGGAATGGTATCTCAACACCGTCTTCTACGGGAACATGGCCTACGGTGTGGAAGCTGCCGCCCAGAACTACTTCGGCAAGCAGGTGCAGGACCTGAGCCTGGCCGAGTGCGCCATGTTGGCCGTGCTCCCCAACGCTCCGGCCACCCACTCCCCTCTCACGAACCCCGAGGAGGCCAGGATACGCCAGCACCTGGTGCTGGATGCCATGTTCCGCGAGGGGTACATCACCCAAGAGGAGATCGTGGCCGCCAAGGTCGAGGAGCTGCACTACGCACCGGTGCGCTACGACATCGAAGCGCCTCACTTCGTGATGTACGTGCGGCAGATCCTCGAGGAACGATATGGTTCCGACCTGCTATACCAGGGCGGTCTCAAGGTCTACACCACGCTCGACCTGGAGTTGCAGCACGTCGCCGAGGACATTGCCCGCGAACACATCGCCGAGCTCCAGGCTGACGAGCACAACGCCACCAATGCCGCCCTGGTGTCGATGAAGCCCGCCACCGGAGAGATACTGGTCATGGTGGGAAGCCTGGACTATTTCGACAGAGAGATAGACGGGCAGGTCAACGTTGCCCTGGCCGAGCGGCAACCTGGTTCGTCCTTCAAGATGTTCACCTACACCGAGGCTCTCCAGCAGGGCTACACCGCAGCCAACATGGTCATGGACGTGCGAACCACCTTCCCTGACCCTGATTACTCCAGCCCCTATACGCCGGAGAACTACGACCGCGAGTTCCACGGGCCGCTTCGCTTGAGGCAGGCGCTGGCCCGTTCCATCAACGTGGCCGCGGTGAAGGTCATGAGTTGGGTCGGGGTCAGGAACGTCATAGACCTGGCCCACCGGATGGGGATCAACACTCTGACACGTGACTACTACGGCCTGAGCCTCACCCTGGGCGGCGGCGAGGTGAGACTGGTGGACATGACCTACGCCTTCAGCGTGCTCGCCAATGGCGGCTACATGACCGGCCAGCCCGTCTCCGAGGACGAGCTCCGGCCTGGCTATCGCGAACTCGACCCGGTGGCCATTCTGCGCGTCGAGGATGCCAACGGAAACGTGCTGGAGGAATACCAGAGCCCCGAACAGCGCGAGATCATCAGCCCGCAGGTCTCGTACATCATCACGCACATGCTCTCGGACAACGTCGCCCGGACCCCATCCTTCGGATCTCGCAGTACGCTATGGCTGGGCAATGACAGACCGGTGGCGGCCAAGACCGGCACCACCACCGACTACCGGGATTCGTGGACCGTAGGATTCACGCCCCAGCTCTGCACCGGCGTCTGGGTGGGCAATAGCAACAACGATCCCATGGAGCACGTGCCGGGCTCCTTGGGAGCTGGGCCCATCTGGCACGATTTTATGCTGACAGCGCTGGAAGGGGAGCCCACGATACCGTTCGTGGAGCCCCCTGGTCTGGAGTGGGCCATCGTCGACGCGACGTCGGGCCTGCTGCCCACAAAGAACAGTCCCTCCACCATCCGGGAGGTCTTTCTCCCCGGCACCGTGCCCACAGAAGAAGACGACATCCATCAGGCCTTCCGCATCTGCCGCAGCTCGGGCAAGCTGGCCACCGTCTATTGCCCATTGGATGAGGTTGTGGAGAAGGTATTCGAGATCTATCCGCCCGAGGCTGCGGATTGGGTCCGCGAGAACAACGTACCTCAACCGCCCACAGAGTACTGTGACGTGCATGGTCCCAGCCCGGTGACGGGCGATGTGGCTATCGCCAACCCGCGCCCCTATGACTACATCCACGGGATTGTCCAGATCAAGGGCAACGCTCGAGGTCCCAGCGTGCAACTGTACCGCCTTCAGTCCGGACCTGGTCTCAACCCATCCTCCTGGACACAGATAGGTGGTGATCACTACAACACCGTGGACAATGGGCTGTTGGAGACCTGGGACGTCAGAGACCTGGATGGACTGTACACCCTGCAACTGTCGGTAGTGGACTGGAACAACTACTATCAGCAGTCGACCATCCAGGTCACGGTGGACAACGAAGCGCCCACCATCGAGATCACGTACCCCATCACCGAGCAACTGTACGTGATGGAAGAGGATGAGTGGGTCAGTATCCAGGCCCAGGCGGTAGACAACTTCTCCATGGACAAGGTCGAGTTCTTCTTCGACGATGAACTGCTGACCTACGACACGGTCAGTCCCTATAACCAGCGGTGGACCATCGTCATGACCAAGACGGTGGAGGAAGACGCCGCCCTCCGCGAACTGCTGGAAGAGGAGGTTCCCATCGAGGAGTTCCCCGCAGAGTTCGCGGAGGCCGAGGATCCCATCCTCGAGGTAACCAACAGCATCACCGTGCCTCACACCATCCGTGTGGAGGCGGTAGACGCCGCAGGGAGCCGCACCAAGAGTGAAGATGTCCTGATCTACGTCATCCACAAGCAGGAAGAGGAAGAAGAGGAAACCACAGAGGCCAGTCTGAACATACGGTCGTCATACACCTGGGCCCTCGCCCGTCGGGAAGAGAGCGCCCTGGGACCAGCATGAGCAACATCCTGGTCAGCAACGACGATGGCATCACCGGGCCGGGGTTGCTACCCCTCCAGCAAGCACTCCGCGCCGTTGGGGAAGTGACGGTTTTCGTCCCTGATCGACAACGGAGCGCCTCAGGTCATGCGAAGACCATGCACAAGCCTCTGCGCATCCAGGAGACCAGCCTCGCCGATGGTTCCTCGGCCTACACCAGTACAGGGGCTCCGTCTGACTGCGTAGCTCTGGCAGTGTTGGGGTTCTTCCCCACGATGCCCGATCTGGTCATCTCGGGGATCAACTTGGGCGCCAACGTGGGACACGACATCACCTACTCCGGGACACTGGCCGCTGCCTTCGAAGCTACCATCTCTGGCATCCCCTCCATTGCCGCCTCTCTCGACACCTACGAGGGCGGAGACTTTTCCTACGCGGCACAGTTTGTCGCCAGCCTGGCCCGAGAGGTCGTGACGCGCGGCCTCCCCGAGAACGTCTTGCTGAACGTGAACGTGCCCAATGTGCCCCAGCGAGAGATCGCCGGCATAGAGATCACTCGTTTGGGAAGGAGATTGTACCGGGACGAGCTCATCAGACGAAAGGACCCTCGTGGACGGGACTACTACTGGATCGGGGGAGAAAGGCCAACGGGCCGCGCCGACGACGAGGGCACTGACATCTGGGCGCTGGCTTCGAACTACGTATCCATCACCCCCATACAACTGGACATGACCGACTACGAGTTCGCGGAGAAGTTGAGAGCTTGGGACGTGGTCCGTGGAGAAGCGTCTGCTGAACGTTCGCAGGGCTGACCTGGAATGATGCCACGATAGAGGTAGGCTGGCGATGGACTTCTGGGAAGTGCTGAAAGCTAGACAAAGCGTGCGCGCCTTCGACGACAAGCGTGACGTCCCTCCTGAGGCGGTGACCAGGCTGATCCAGGCCGCAGTCCGTGCGCCGACCGCGGGCAATCGCCAGCCCTGGCACTTCTGCGTGGTTCGAGAAGAAGCAACCAAGAGGGCACTGGCACAAGCCGCGCTCAACCAGTGGTTCCTCAGTGAGGCTCCAGTCGTCATCGTGGTCTGCGCCGACCCCGAGCGTTCGGCTGCCAGGTATGGAGACCGCGGAAGATACCTCTATTCGCTTCAGGACACGGCAGCCGCAACGCAGAACCTCCTCCTGGCTGCCGTAGCCTCAGGCCTGGGCGCCTGCTGGGTAGGCGCTTTCGATGAGGAAGCATCCGCCCGAGCCCTCGATCTTCCGGCTCACTTTCGGCCGGTGGCCATAGTCCCCATCGGCTATTCGACGGGCCGTCCCTCGTCTGGAACCGACCGTCGTGCACCGGAGACGGTAGTCACGACCATCGACTAACCCTCTCTCCGCGCCCTCTGCGTCCTCTGTGGTGACGTGGAACCAGACTCGCTGTTCTGTCCGTTCCTCCACTCTAGGGGAGGATGTGCAAGAAGGGGCCATGACAGCATTGACCGCACTCGTCGGGGCGGGTCTGAGACCCGCCCCGAGATACCCGCTTTGGTCGAGCACCAAGGCTATCTCGGTGCAGGTTTTCCACACTTTCCTCGGTCGGCTTGCAGAAAGGGTGGACCGCGCCTATAATCGCCGTCGCGTCACGAATAGAGCCCTGCACGCCGGGGCGGGGCGAAGGAGGAAGTAGGTGATGGCAAACAAGTACGCGTTCTTCGAGGGTAAGATCGTGCCCCTAGAGGAGGCCAGGGTCAGCATCATGACCCATGCCTTCAACTACGGGACGGGCTGCTTCGAGGGAATCCGAGCTTACTGGAACGCGACCGAGGAGCAGCTCTACGTTTTTAAGCTGAGAGAGCACTTTGAGCGCTTCCTGGACTCGTGCAGGATCATCCTCATCTCTCTCCCCTACAACGTAGACCAACTGTGTGAAGCGACCCTAGAGTTGCTGCGGAAGGAAGGCTTCCGAGAGGACACCTACATCCGTCCCCTGGCCTACAAGGCAGACCGCGTGGTCGGTGTCAGGCTGCACGATCTGAAGGACGAGTTCGCCATGTTCGCGTTGCCCTTCGGCAAGTACATCGACAAAGAGGAAGGCGCTGACGTGGGGGTTTCGTCCTGGCGTCGCATCAACGACAACGCCGTTCCCGCCAGGGCCAAGATCACCGGTGCCTACATCAACTCCGCTCTGATCAAAACCGACGCAGTCATGAACAGATTCGACGAGGCCATCGTCCTTACGCAGGAAGGACACGTCTCCGAGGGGAGCGCAGAGAATCTGTTCATCGTCAAGGAAGGCAAACTGGTCACGTCCCCCATCACCGACGACATCCTGGAGGGTATCACCAGGTCCACTCTCATGGAGGTAGCGGAGAAGGAGCTCGGCGTTGCCACCGTGGAACGTCCCATAGACCGCACGGAGCTCTACGTGGCAGACGAGGCCTTCTTCTGCGGCACGGGGGTACAGATAGCGGCCATCACCCAGATCGACCATCGTCCGGTCGGCACAGGGGAGATTGGCCCCATCGTGAAGCAGCTTCGAGATCTCTACTTCAGCATCGCACGCGGCGAGAGAGAAGAATACCAGCACTGGGTAGAGCCCGTCTACGTGCCCGTTCCCGCCGTGTGACCAAGCAACCCACAGCGAGTCAGGATAGCCTGAGTGCGGGGGGGTTGGCTGGCTCGCTTCTATGGCGGAAGCACCTCGAGGGGCGTGGGCAGCACGACCTCGTCCCCTAGCGAAGTGTCTTCCGCGGAGGTGACGTCCAGTCTGCCGAGGGTGTCCGGCTCGTACCAACCTATCCAGACGTGGTACGTGCCGGCGGGGACTTCCATGTCCAACGGGATCAAGTGTTCGTCCTCTATGACCTCTCCAACTCGCCAAGCCCAGGTGGGATAGATCCCGTTCGCTGGCAAGCCGTCTCCCTGGGCCCACGTCTCGCCTCTATCGTCCACGAGGTGCACGAAGACAGCGTACTCCTCAGACATCTCCTGGGTAGCCTGCCAGTACAGAAGCAGACGGAAGTAGTTGCCCGGCCTTGCTTCGCTGTCGGCGAGTTGGTATCCGACCAGGCTTATCCGATCCCCGAAGCTCAGACGCCCCAGCTTGGTCACTCCCTCCAGGCTCACGGGCCGCGCCCCGCGCACGCCGATCGTGCCCAGATCTATGCTCTCAGCAACCGTGTTGCCGTCGTCGTCCAGGATGGGCAACCTCTCTCCGGTATCCGAGTGATACAATCCGGCGCGGAGCACGTAGACGCCAGGTGGCATCTCGCTCGAGACGCTGAATACATGCGGGTTTGAAAGGTAGAACCCGGGAGTCCAGCTAGAGGTCGGGATGTTGGCCGGGTTCTGCTCCTCTGACAGGCTCCACGAGATGTAGTTGGAGCGGAGATCATCCAGATGCACGAAGACACTGTAGTCTTCCCTTAATCGTTGCTGGGCCTCCCAGTACAGCGTCACCCGCAACTCCCCGCCGGCCGTCACGCTCTCGCTGCTCAAGTCATAACCCAGCAAGAGCACCTCATTGTCTACGTTGACCCGCTCCGGGTGTTGCATGCCCAGAACCTGACCTGGAGGGGAGGTCTTGCGGAACCATGTGGTGTGCGGGTCAACAAACCACACCTTGATCAGCAACAGTGCCACCACGGCGAGTCCCAGGGCTCCAGCGTCGGCCAGCGCCAGGGGGCTTCCCACAGGCGCCGCGACCACAGAGCCAACGCCCCGCCGTTTCCGGAAGCCGAGCCAGACAGATATGCCCACCATGAGTACCACCGTCCCGGCGGAGATCAGATTGGCGGCCGTTCTAATGGGTGTATCGCCGAACCTGACCAAGACGATATGTTCGCCTGGTGGTACCTGGAAGGTGATCAACCCCTCCGGATAGGATGGGCTGATGGGGACGGGCTCGCCATCCACGAAGGCCTGCCAGCCAGGATAGTCCAAGGTCAGAAAGCGCACCGTCACACGATCAGCAGTGATCACACGATACTCGTCGGACTCCACCGTGTGGCGAACCAGCTCCGCGCGGGCCGAACCCGGCAGCGCATCGACGTCCAGTTTCGAGATGGTACCGCCAGACTGGTACTGCTCCACCAAGGGTGAGCTCTTCGGCTCCTCGATGACCCACGTGGGCAGACACTCGCCAGCACTGGTGGTGCCGAGGATGCCGGTCCGAAGCTCATGGAGCACAACATCCGCTGGGGATAGCTGCTCCTTGCTCTCACGCGGCCACTGCACATAGAGGTGCCCGAAAGCGGCCACCACAGTGAAGGCTACCGACAGCGTCACGAGGATGATACCCGTGCGGCGGCCCGGCAGTCTGGACCATAAGCGCACACTCATGCCGACAAGAAAGGCACTGGCCGGCACGCCCAGATCCAGAACTCGCCAAGGGAACTGTGCGAAGGCTAGAAGCGGCACATGCTCCCATATAGGAGTTGAGGGCGGCAAGGTCATGAAGATACACATGAGGAGCATCACCAGGAAGAACGCGGCTTGAATCCGCTGTCGGCCTGTAGGCGGCCCAACAGCCATAGCCAACAACCCAAGGACGATCAAGGGCAGATGTGCTGTGCCAAGGTTGTGCAACCACGTAGGGTTGAGTGAGGAAGTGTCAGGCACCGCTGACGGAGAGAGAATCTCCCCAACGGTAAGGAAATGCTGGCGGAAATCCAGGTAGCCCTCGGTCGACCTACTTAGCTTCACGAGAGGCTTCTCAGCCAGCGCGGGTAGTAGGAAGATCGACGCAAGACCAAAGGAAAGCATCAGGACCAAGATGGCGTACCTGATCTTCCGCCACCTACTGAGGGTACAAATGATCCAGACAACGAAAAGAACTAAGAGTGGCAAGAAAAGCATGGCAGTGATGTTGTGACTGAGGAGCACTGCGCCAAGCAGGAGGGTGCTTGTGACCACGTACAATGGGCTATCCCTACTCACCAGGCGATTGAACGACCAGAAGGCGGCGGGCATGAGGGATACGGCCAGGAGTTGGGCATATCCACCACGGACGTAGATCTCTCTCAGCGTGAAAGGGGCGTAGTAGTAGGCGGCTGCAGCCAGTATGCCCGCTTTGGAGCCCAGGAAATCCTTGGTAAGGGCGTAGGTGCCCCATGCACCGAGAACCAGACAACCGATCAACACCAGCTTGAACGCGCTCTCAAACCCCAGGCCGACTACGTGCACCAACTCGGTCAGGTAATAGAGCAGTGGAGCGAAGTAGTTGAAGATGGGGTAGCCGTAGCCGAAGGCCATGTCAGGTGCCCAGCGAGGGTAGAACACACCATCCCGCCAGCACTGATCCAATTCCACAACTCTCAGCAGATGCAGGTAGCCATCGGCCGTCTTGGGCAGGCCAGGTTGAAGAAGGGGAATGGCCACGAAGACAGGTAGGACCAGGACCACCAGCAGTCCCGGATCGAGCCTCACCCTTATCCAGTTCGCCAACCGGCGTCCCCGTGTCCCGGCTTGCTTTGAGTCTGAGGTTATGACCATCCTGGCACGCTGCCCAACTGTCTGAACCTCGCCCGCACCCTGGTTGGAGGCCTCAACGTCCCTTCACCCCCAGTAGCTCGTACACCTGTTCCGGCCTGCTGTGTCCCTTGACCGTGATCGGCTCCAGAGCTCTGGCGACGATGAGATCTTCCATCGTCTCGTATACGGCACGGCTCAGCAGGATCTCTCCTGGCCGAGCGTGCTCCTCGAGCCGCTTCGCTAGATTCACAGCATCCCCGATAGCCGTGTAGTCGCTGCGCTGCGGAATGCCCACGTTCCCCACTACCGCCTCGCCGAGGTTGATACCCACTTTGAAGGTCAGGGCCACGTCCGACGCCGCCTCGGCCACCGTCGAAGCATCCTCAACGATCTTCAGGGCCGCCCGGAGCGCGCGCAAGCAATGGTCCTCTTGATACTCCGGCCAGTTGAAGAGCCCCATCACTGCATCGCCCAGGAACTTGTCCAACATGCCTCCCTCCGCCAGCACCGCCTGGGCCGCGACGCCAAGGTACCGGTTCAGCGTATCGACCAGGATCTCAGGGGGCAGCTTCTCGGCCAGAGCGCTGAAGCCGCCGATGTCGGCGAAGAGCACGGTCACGTCCCTTTTGGTCCCTCCCAGCCTCAGCTCCTCCGGGTTGGAGAGCAGGCGTTCCACCACTGCGGGATGCACGTAGCGCTCGAGGACCTCCCGGGTGCGTTGTCTCTCGAGCTGCTCCCTCTTTCGCTCTTCCTCCAAACGTCTCTTCTCCGTCAAATCGTCCACGACCAGCGCCACTCCCAGGGTGCGCTCGTGGGCGTCTCTGAGCGGAGAGACGTTGATGCTCAGCACAGCTCTATCCCGCCCAGCCGTCGTGCACTCCACCTCGCAGCCCAGGAAACGTTCCTCGCCACCGATCGCCCGGTCCACCAGATCGTGGACACCTGCCTCCTCGGACAAGCTCAGAAGCTTTGCGTACGGTTGACCCAAGGCTTCCACGGTCGGCATGCCCAGGATCTCCTCTGCCGCCCGGTTGAGCATGGTCACTCTTCCAGAGACATCGGTGGTGACCACCCCACTGGCGATGCTGGCGAAGATGTCGTCCATGCGGTTCTTCATCGTGGCGATCTCGTCCATACTCTGCCTGACGCTCTGAAACAGCCTGGCGTTCTCTATCGCCACCGCCGCCTGATTGGCGAAAGCCGCCAGAAGGTCCCGATCCTTCGGCGAGAACAGTCCCACCTTGGCGCGGTTGTCCACGTACACCACACCGGTCACTTCCCTCTTCACCACCAGCGGCACGCACAGTATGGAGCGCAGATTGTAGCTCATCACACTCGACTGATCCCTGAACCGCGGATCTGCCTGCGCATTCGTGGCTAACAGGGGCACGCCTTCCTGGGCCACACGTCTGGCAATGCTGCGGCTGATCTCGAAAGAAGGGCCGGCGATGGTCTCCCGGTCCACGTTGCGCGCTACTCTGAAGGTCAGGTCACCACCTTTCTCTTCCAGGAGCATCAGGAAGCCCCGCTCTGCCTTGGTGACCTCGATCACCTGGTCCATGGCCAGATCGAGCACTTGATCCAAGTCCAGCGTGGAGTTGATGACCTGGCCCACGTCGTACAGGGCTGCGAGCTGGTCGTGATCCTTCCTCTGCGCATCCAGGTCGCTCGCTAGCCCTCGGATCGATCCCTCCAGTTGGGGAAGCCAGCTCTCGATGCGTCGAGCCGTCTCCAGCATCTGGGGCACCCGCTCCGCCGCCAGCCCGAGAGGCCGCGACTCCGAGGATGGCCCGACCTCCCCCAAACCGGCCTCTCGAAGCTGCTCCAGCCTAGCCTGCTCCTGGTCGAGACAAGCTCGTATTTCCCTGAGACACTGATACACAGAGTCCATCCGACGGAGATCTTCATCGGTCATCGTGGCTAGTCACCGCTGATGGTCGTCTCACAGAATCGAAATCCCCGACGAGCGTCGAGGACTACCCCCATTATAGGGGAGTCCTGGGCCCGCAGCAATACACTGTAGAGGGGGCAGGAAGTCCCTTGTGGCCGAATCCAGTGAAGACATCGCGACTCGATCGGAGAGCAAGTCCGCAATCTAGCAGCATGTATTGGGAGGAGCAACAGTCTCTGCGTTTCTGCATCCGATGACCTACCTCAACGCCATGCTCGCAGCTATCCGGGCTTCTGCCGGAGGCCGAGCCAGGACAGCAAGTAAGCAAAGGCTGCGATGAGGTAGAGAGCTTTGATGCCGAAGACCAGGGAGCCATACTCCAGCATGCCCCCCACTACAGACCCCAGGAGGTTGGAGCCGAAGGCCAGCTCGACGGTCTTCATTCTGCTCAGAGAGGTTGCGAAGATGATCCCGGCGAAGAACAGAGGCAGCGATATCAGAAAGCCCGAGACCAGCCCCCTCAGCAAGAAGTGCTGCCCCAGGATGCCGCTCACGGGCACGGCGTAGTTGAGGGCCAATGAGCACAGTAGTAGGAGGTAGTACGGCCTCAAGTCGCTGGGCTTGAACCTTCGCACGACCACATTGGCACCCAGGATCATGATCAGGATCGAGGAGATGACTACAGAGTTGACGATCCACGTGGACCCGAAGAGCAAGGCCATCTCGGTGATGGACTTGGTCTCTAACAGGAAGAAGGCGCAGCCCAGGAAGAAGAAGTGAGAGTTGACCCTCGCAGACTCGGGAAAAACCCGCAACACCACGGGCACAGAAAGCACGAAGAGAATGAGCAGGACCTGCCAGTAGACGTCCGGTACACTACGCTCTCTTAGGTAGAGATAGGGCCAATCATCGGTCGCGGGAGGAATAGGCTCTTCGTGACCGAGGCGCTTCTCCGCCGCCAACTGTTCGAGACGATGCTGCTCCGTCAGTTCCACACTCGGCAGCCCCGGCCCCACCACGAAGGCTATCCCGCCATCGTAGCCAACCTCCAGGGCCAGGGGCTCGCTATCGAAGACAGTGGTCAGCATGTCCTGGAGGCGGTCTCCGATCCACCTCTTGGCCACAGAAAAGGTGAGCACCAGTACTCCACGCTCCTTGAGGTGATCCCTGGCCTCCTCCAGACACTGCAACGTATACACGAAGTTGTCCAGTCGCACGCTTGACATGCTAGAGAAGAGTGTGTGCGAATCGAGGAAGCCAAACACGATCAAGTCGTACTTCTTGTCACTCTTCTCGAAGTAGGAACGGGCATCGTCGATGACCAGGGCAACTTTGGGCGATTGGTATGGCTTCTCTGGGTGAAGACTCAGGCCCAGTTCCGCTATCTGAGGGTCGATCTCGACGGCGTCCACGTGATCGGCGCCATACCTCAAGGCGCTGGCTACGTCATTCCCGGCACCCGCGCCGACGATCAGGACGTCACCCGAACTAACGAAGTCGTAGGGGAGAGCGTAGGCGCGCTGGGCGATTTCCACGTCGGGCGACAGATATCCATAATGGGCCACAAATTCAGGTGATAGATCGAGCGCCTTCTGGTGGTAGTCCTGATTCACCACCAGTTTGTGCCCCCAAGGCACAGCCTGGCCCGCCGCGCCCTCGCCTCCCAGCGTGATCGTCTGCACGTCGATTTTGTAGTAGGGAGACCACAACGACTCTCCTCGATTGAAAAACAACAACGTGAGGCAGACAGCCGCCAAGACCGTGCTGCCCAGCAGCACTTTCGTCCTGCCCCGCAGGAACCAGAGCGAAAGCAACAATGTTAGCAGAAACCAAGAGGTGGGGGGAAGGCTGAGGAAGGACATCATCGAGAAGGCCCAGATGCCGAGCAGACTGCCTAGAATGTTGATAGTGTACGCAGTCAAAGGGCGAAACTGGTTCATCAGTCTCCCTGTCAACTGGCCAAAGGGCAGAAAGACAACCGTAGTCAGGAAGAAAAAGATGACGATCGTGGCGAAGAAGAGCGCAACGGTGAAGACGGATGACCGGGTCGTAAGCGACCAAATGAACTCGTCCTGCGTCGGATACCTGATCAGGTCGAAGACCCCGGTTCTGGACCCGAAGAGGGTCAGAACGGAAAGCGAAGTGATCAGAGGTATGGCGGCGGGGAACAGGTCCGCGCGCCGTCGCACGAGGGCGAAGCCGATACCTAGCCCCATGAAAGCCGCGAGCAGTGGTAGATTCTTGAAGTAGGCGAAGAGGCGGAACTCCTCCGAGAGCCACCGGATGACCAACATCTCGAAGAATAGTCCGAGGAAGCTGATCAGCAAGAGATCGACGCCCCTTGCCGTCACACCCCGGCGCGCATAGAACTCGTCTTGAGGACAGAAGACGGCATGGACAGCCTTGGAGACTCTGTCTCGTAGTAGATACAGAGCCGGGGCCGACAGGATCAGCACCGAGCCGCAGCCCACCAGGGCCATCTGGAGCGCTGCGGCGGCGTCCCCCATGGACTCCTCTGAGACATCGCGCGCCTCGAACTGGTCCGGCGTGAGCGACCCGCCAGAAGCGAGGCCTAGAGCCAGTATGAAGAAACCCACCAGGCACAATGCCGGGTAGAACCACGACCGAGTCCACCACCTGCTAGAGCGTCTCATCCGAGTCCTCGCCACCTCCCTCACGGTAGAACGACAGCGTTGCACCGGAATCGACGGACTGGTCCACGCCCACGTATCGCTAGACCGCAGAACAGGAAGTCACGTCTGATCGACTCCCGCCCGCGAGTTCAGCTCTGCTCGGAATCAGTCACATAGACCTTGCCCACCCTTACGCGCTCCTCTTCGGAGCCGGACAGATGAAGATAGCTCTCCGTAACCGGATCCCACAGCCCGACCAACAGCCGGTGCCTGCCCTCGGGTATGGATTCATCCACGATGAGCCCGAAGCGATCCCGCAGAACCTCCCCGTTCGACCAGAGGCTGGTGGGATACAGCCCGTCGACCGGCTCCCGCAGAATCTCGTCCAGGACCTCTCCTTCCTCGTCAGTGATCAAGATGGAGACCTCATAGTCGCGTTCAGGGTCGACGAGGGCCTGCCAGTACAGGCTGATCTGCACAGCCTCGCCATGATGCGCGGCCAGCGTCTCCAGGTCGCAGCCCAGCAGAAGAAGCCTGTCCTCGAAATTCGCGTACCGCTCCCGTGGGACGTCCAGGCTGTCGGCAGTGGGCGGAATGACCGGCTTCTCGACGGCGAACGCATCGCTGGCCACCGCGCCGCCGGGCATGGGGGCACCCGCCACCACCGGAGTCAGGCGCTGCCCTGTCGCCAGGTCGTACATGCCCAGGTTGACCTTGTAGGTGAGGGGGGGCGCATCCACAGGTACCTCAAGGTCGAAGGCTTGAACGACCACATCGCCCTCGATCCAACTGGACACCGGATAGCCAAGCGTATCCACCTGGTCCCACGAGTACTGCCTGGTGTCCACGAGGTGGGCGAAAAAACAGTAGAGCAGGTCCGGCCTGATGGGCTGGGACACACGCCAGTACAACAGCAGGGGAAGCCGGGTACCCGCCTCGACAGATGCGGGCAGATCGTAACCCAACAGCTCCACCTTGTCCTCGAGCTCCACGGAAAGTTGGTTTGCGGGCTCTATGGCTCGCAACTCCGCCAATTCCTCAGGGCTGAGGCGATAGGCAACGAAGGCAGGCTCGCCGCGCGGATCGAGAACGGTTTCAGCAACAGGCAGACGAAAGAAGAAGCGATCTGCCAGATCCTCGCGCAACGGGCCCGCGGCCGGGAACACGTAGACGGTCTCGCCAGAAGTGTCGCTTTCTGGCAGCACGAGGGTCTGTTGCCCATCGAACCACCGGATGGCCCGTTCCTCACCCATCATGAAGGTCAAGACCTGCTGGTCCAGGTCTCCGGCGAATGGTGCCGATACACAGACTGCTTCATCGGTGACACTCTGCTCCAGATATCGCGCCACCGCGGTCAGGTCGGCCCGGTAGATGTCCCGGACTTCGACGTTCTGAGACCAAATGCCGAAGTAGTCGTGGTAGGTCCACAGGGCGTTCGCTGACAGCAGCACGACCACCGCGCCTGCCAAGGCCATCGTACCTCGATAGGCGAATCTGCGGCCCACCCAATCGAAAGAGAGATCCAGGGCTAGCGCCGGCAGGACGTAGATCGCCGTCAGCGAGCCGATGGCCCGCAGCGTCGAAGGGCTGTTGCGGGTGATGGCGGCCGGCACCACGTTGAGACACAGCCAAAGGAACAGAAACGCATACTCCGGCCTGCGGATCCTGCGCAGACCGATGACGACTCCCCCACAGAAGAGCGCGAACGTGATGGGATCGAACACGGGTCGTCCCGCCAGGTTGTACCGCCACTCGGGGTCTCCTCGAAGCCCGAACATGCCCAATACGTGCAGCATGTCAGTCACCAGGGGACCCGGCTCTCCAGTCAGAAACAGGTTGAGGTGATCGCTCAGATCGCGGGCACGGGCGGTGGATGCGGCTGGATGGGTGTACACGTGATGCAGCATGGGGAGAGCGACGATCACAGTGACGACCACAGCCAGCAAGATGCCCCTCCACCTCCGCCGTAGAAGGTCCCGCTGAAAGGGGATCTGGTAGAGAAGCAAAAAGACCAAGATGGTCACCGGGATCAGGAAGCCA
>Ga0307421_1000847_pt1 | contig 19571 bp, 15 predicted proteins | sample SalMarWE160270MG_FD_202163 | JGI IMG/M metagenome (GOLD analysis project Ga0307421, IMG submission 202163) | Salt marsh sediment microbial communities from the Plum Island Ecosystem LTER, Massachusetts, United States - WE1602-70 | ecosystem: Environmental > Aquatic > Marine > Intertidal zone >...
GATCCTGCGCGTGGCTATAAGTTCAGCACATACGCCACCTGGTGGATCCGCCAATCCATCAGCCGTTACATAGCCGAGCAAGCGCGCACCATCCGTATTCCAGTGCATTTATTTGAATCTATATCAAAGCTTCTCCGCATTCAACGTTCACTTGTACAGAAGCTCGGGCGCGATCCAACACCAAAAGATCTCGCGGTTGAATTTGATTTGCTTTCCACAGAAGACCGAGCACAAATAAAGGATGCCCTTAGAAATGACAACCCTATTGATGAAAAACTTCAAGAGCGCTGGGAAATGGCAGCCGAAAAATTACAGCGTATCCTTAAATCCGCAGAAGAACCCATCTCACTCGAACGGCCCATCGGTAATGAGGACAGCAGCCAATTAGGTGATTTCATCGAAGATGATGAGGCCATTGAACCAATGGATGCTGCCGCTCGTGAAATATTGCGCGATCAGGTGCAGAGCGCATTGGGGGCACTTTCTGAACGTGAACGCCAGGTTCTGGAATTACGGTTTGGTTTGATTGATGGTAAGGATCACACACTTGAAGAAGTCAGTAATTACTTTAATGTGACAAGGGAACGGATTCGACAGATAGAAGCCAAAGCACTTCGTAAACTCCGCCATCCAACGCGCAATCGGGAACTTCGTGGATATTTGTGAAAATTTGGGGCATTTAATTGCTTGCGGGTGTTTTTTAAGCGTGATATAATGCCGACGCAACAAGAAAAACAGATCGTTTCAAATTGGGCAGATCAACAAAGATAATTATATGCCCACACAATCCCAAATGAATGAATAATAATTTTTTTATATCACGGATTTCAATCATGGGCGGCGTTTGTACATATCACATTTAAATCAGGAAACGGGTTATTAAAATGAAAATTGCAGAATTAGAATTAAAATCATTGGCTGAATTGCGAAAAATGGGGGAAGAGCTCGGCATTCCAGAGGCAATGAAACGCAAGAAAGAATACCTCATGGTCTCCATCGCCAGTCGGACAGTAGAAGAGAGCAATGAAGATGGGGCGGGAAAAGTGGAGAAAGGGGGGGGCATCCTTGAAATCATGCCCGAAGGTATTGGCTTTCTGCGTGAGAACTATCAGATGAGCAAGAACGATATTTATGTTTCGCAAGCGCAGCTGCGCCGATTAGACTTGAGAAACGGTGACCTTATTTTCGGAAAAATTCGCCCCCCGCGGGAATCTGAGCGCCATTATGGTCTTGTGTATGTTGAATCTGTCAATGGCACACCTACTGAGGAATCTCAACACCGCACCAAATTCGAAGCTCTCACACCTATCTTTCCTGACCAGCGTATAAATCTGGAAACCAAGAAAAATATCCCATCAAATCGCCTGATCAACCTGATCGCACCCATTGGCCGCGGTCAACGCGCGTTGATAGTGTCTCCACCTAAAGCAGGAAAAACCATAATCCTTAAGGACATCGCCAATGCTATCTCTGAAAATTATCCAGCCATCAACCTGATGATCAGTCTCATTGGCGAACGCCCCGAAGAAGTTACCGATATGGACCGCTCTGTTGAAGGAGAAGTAATTGCCTCTACTTTTGATGAACCTGTTACGAAACACGTACGCACAGCAGAAATTACGCTTAGCCGTGCCAAGCGGCTCGTAGAGATCGGCCATGATGTCGTTATTCTCATGGACAGCCTCACGCGTTTAGCACGTGCATATAACCTTGTAGTAAGCCCCTCCGGTCGAACGCTTTCCGGTGGTATGGATCCCTCCGCATTGTACCCACCGAAGCGCTTTTACGGCGCCGCCCGAAATATTGAGGATGGCGGCTCATTGACAATCATCGCTACTGCACTGATTGACACAGGTTCACGCCTTGATGATATGGTTTATGAAGAATTTAAAGGTACTGGAAATATGGAATTGCACCTATCCCGCCGCCTGCAGGAACGGCGCATTTTCCCGGCTATCGATATGGAACGATCATCCACCAGGCGTGAAGAACTTCTTATCAGCCCTGATATTCTCAAACAGGTCTGGCTCATGCGCCGTATGTATCTCCAGATGATCAGCCAACCCCCACAGGGTGCAGGAATGGATACCGCGGTCGCTTCAGAAGCCATTATCAATAAGATGAAAAAGACCAAGAATAATATCGAGTTTTTAGAAGCATTAACTGCAGAGAAGTAAAATGGCTTTCTTTAAAAAGAAAGAAGAAAAAACAGAAAAAAGCCAGAGAGAGCACTCATACCCTGCCTGGTTGGTCGCTGGGACCTGGGTCATAGTTGGACTTATGGTCGGGTTAATGGGTTTCTCCCTGTACCATTATTTTTCAGGTCGGTCACTTTTGGCCTTCATCAGCATGCCAAGCCGGCCAGCTGGCAGCTCAGTTGTTTCTTCCCTGCCAGATTTCGCGCCTTCAAAATCATTTGAATCCGTCGAGCGCAGCGCTAATCCTGATACTGTTCTTCCAGTTGGTTCACGCAAGCAAGTGGTTGAATATACCGTGGCTGCAGGAGATTCTCTCTTCGGCATCGCGGAATTGTATGAGGTAGAACCGGAAAGCGTTTTGTGGGCGAATTCAGATACCCTTAATGATGACCCGCACTTGATTTCTATCGGTATGAAATTGAATATCCCCCCTATGGATGGCATCCTCTACCATTGGAAGGAGGGGGATAAGCTGGATGAGGTTGCTGCCAAATACCATGCCTCAGTTGAGGATATTCTTCTCTACCCCGGTAATAATCTTGATATAACTGATCCGGTTATTGAGCCAGATACACTTCTCATGATACCTGATGGATATCGTCCCTTCCATACCTGGGTGATACCGGTCGCGGCTGGAAACGATGCCGGCGTAACAGCACAAATTGCCGGTCCTGGATCATGCACGCCCAGCGGCGGTTCCTACGGAACATATTCATTTGTCTGGCCGACGCCCTACTATGGGGTAATTTCAGGTAATGATTACTGGAGCGGTCACCAAGGAATTGACGCCCAATGCTTCCAGGGTGATTCCATCTTCGCTTCCGATTCCGGCGTTGTTATTTACGCGGGTCCGATCAGCGGTGGTTACGGCAACCTGGTTGCTATCGATCATCAGAATGGATATCTTACTCTTTATGCCCACTTAAGCGGTTTCAATGTGGCTTGCGGGCAGAGTGTTACACAGGGGCAGGTGGTTGGCTTCTGCGGTTCTACTGGAAACTCGACAGGTGCCCACCTGCACTTTGAAGTGCGCCAGAATGGCGGTTTTATAAACCCCCACTATGTATTACAGTAAAAAGAATGGATCAAGGAGCAAGCCCGCGAAGGCGGGTTTTTTTACAATAAGCTTGGTGGATTCACATCAACCCGCCAGCCATCTAATTTTAACTGTCCTACAACCAGTTCAGGGCGGTTGCCTTTTAGAATGACCTGCCAGCGGTAATATCCGCTTCTTTTTCCAAAATATGGTGGGGCAGGGCCAATCATCTCCAGGGTTCTATCCGCGCTGTCTGCTATTATTTCTGATATTTTCGAGGCAAGATCCTTTGCTCGTTCTTTCGCATCATTCTGGTAAAAATCACGTGTTTCAAAGCGGAAAATGCGAGAGAAAGGTGGATACTGCAGTTTTCTTCTGCGAGCTAACTCCGCGCGGTAAAATCCTACAAAATCATGCTCAGCTGCATACTGGATCGCATAGTGTTCCGGTTGGAAAGTCTGCAGGATTGCTCTTCCGCCTAATCGGCTTCTCCCTGCACGTCCTGCCACCTGAGTCAGGAGTTGAAATGCCCGTTCTCCGGCGCGGTAATCTGGAAAGTTCAGCCCTACATCAGCCATAATTGCGCCCACCAGCGTAACCAGCGGAATGTCCAATCCTTTTGCCAGCATCTGGGTCCCGATAAGCACATCTGCATTATGCCGTTTGAAATGGGAAAGAATGATCGCTTCAGATTGTTTTCCAGCAGCTGTGTCCGCATCCCAGCGTAAAACCCGGACTGAAGGGATCAACTCAAGCAGCACCTGTTCTACGCGTTCTGTGCCCATACCATATTGACGGATACGTGTGCTGCCGCATTCTGGACATCTTTTCATCAGGTTGCGTGTGTAACCGCAGGTATGGCACATCAGGCGGTGGGTGTCTTTATGATATGTCAACGGGAAATCACATCGTGGGCATCGGGCTGTGTAACCGCAATCCCTGCAGAAGACAATTGTCGTGCTGCCCCGCCGGTTGAGATAAAGTATCGCCTGCTGCTGCCTATCAATAACTTCATGCAGAGCTTCCTGCAGGGTTCGGCTGAAGATAGATCGGTTTCCTTGCTGCAGTTCTTCCCTCATATCCACAATTTCAACGCTCGGAAGCGGTATATACGTGACTTCTGAATGTTTCCCAATGCTTCCAGTTTGTGTGGCAATTCGTTTATCCAGACTAATTACCGGCCAATGGTTACGTTGAGCGCGAAAATATAAATCCACATTTGGTGTGGCTGAACCAAATATGACTGCCGCGCCTGTTATTTTACCTAAGATGATAGCTGCTTCTGCGCTGTGGTATACAGGACCCATCTCCCCCTGATAATAGGAATCATCATGGCACTCATCCAATATGATCACTCCGGGGTTCGGTAGTGGTGTGAACAGGGCACTGCGGGGTCCAATCATCACAGAAAATTCTCCCTTTCTTGCCCGCCGCCATGTATCATAGCGCTCGCCGGGTGATAACCTGGAATGAATTACTCCAACATTGCCGGGAAACCGGTCTAAAAAACGCTGAATAGTTTGCGGGGTAAGTGATATTTCTGGCACCAAAACGACAGCTTGTTTGCCTGCTTTTTCAGTCTGCTCCACTGCCCGCAGATACAGCTCTGTCTTTCCGGAACCGGTGATCCCCTGGATAATTACCGGGTGAGATTCGGGTGATTTCAGTGCTGTTTGTATCTTCTCCCAGGCAGATAGTTGGTCTTTCGTCAACTGCGGTTTTGCTGTTCCCTCTGGCGAGAATTTTTCAACAGGATCCCGGACAGTTTCTCGAGAATTGACTTCAACCAGTCCACGTTTTTCCAAATACCTAATATCTGCGGAAGATGCACCTGTTGATGCATAGATATAGGATACATCAACATATTTTCCCTCTCTAACCAGCAATTCCAATATCCTTCGCCTTCGTTTGGATGCAGTTGATCCCTTACGCCCTGTAGCAACGCTTTTTATATAATTTATATCCAATTCTGGATGAAGCCTGGCTGTGTTGATCTGCTTTCTTGTTGCTTTAGGTGCCGGCAGGATCGGTTGAGTGATTACTAATCCCTTACGGATTAGCGGTCGCATTGACCTGCGCCAATCGATATGCCGGAAAGCATTATCTAATTGGCGACCGCGCAGGGCGCCTCGCTTTGTGAGGGCGGTGATTAGACGCCTCTGCAGTTTTGTTAAAGATAGTTGGTCTGCATCATCTGGCAGGTCTGCTTCATACAGCGTATCAGCACGCTGCCCCAGGCCCGGCGGCAGCATGGCAGTTAAATACGCAGAAGCCGGTTTAAAATACATTTCTGCTAATAAATCTGCCAGTTCTATATAATGTGAATTGACGGCCGGTTCTTCATCGAGCACACCGGTTATCTCTTTGATCTCTGGATAATCGCTGCTTGTCTTCAGGCAAACCACAATTCCCTGCACCATTTGCTTACCAAATGGTACTTCAACCAGGTGACCCCGTTCTAATCGTTCCCGCCAGTTTAGAGGGATCAGGTAATCAAATTGATCGTGAACTCCCGGCACATTGACTGCAACCTGTGCAAATTGGATCATCCCCTGTTTTTCCTTCCCAGATTTCCTTTTCAGATGAGCACAGCAGCGGAACCATATCCCACAACAGATGTCTTATCACCAGTTGAATCAGCAGATGTACTGTAATTAAGAATATAGGCTTTCTTCGCGCCTGCTTTCTTTGTTAACCACAGCATCACCGCAACAGCAGAAGCACCGCACGCGGAAGCTCTGCCCTCCTTTTCAGCGGATAAGACTCTCTCAGGATTCATCTCTTTGATTCGCTTCAACATTTCAGTATCCATTACCTCAGCAATATCTAATGGAAAGAAATGCGAAAGATCAGTACTTGCGATTATCAAAAAAGATTGATCCTTGATTACATTGAACAGCGCCTCGGCTGTTTGCTTGAGTAAATGAGCGTCGTGGCTGCGGATCATCAGAGGAAGCAGTTTAAAACCCTCTTTTAACGCACGCTGAAGAAATGGCAGTTGGATTTCGATTGAATGCTCTGGGTCATTATCTATCTGATGAATCGGAATATTGCTCCTTTTCAGGATATTCTCTAATTCAACCAGCGCATCTGTATCCACTGGTATTTCGCCTAAAGGCGTGTTGTATGCTTGATAAGCTGTCGTGATCAGATCACCCGGAAAATATTGGTGAAAAGGGGAAAGAATGACAACCAGGTCTCTCTTCTCACCTTTGATAGTTTTATAAGCATAACCCGCTGTTTTTCCTGAAAAGCGGTGGCCGGCATGTGGGGCAGTAAGCCCAATCACTTTTCCGCGGATATCCTCTTCAGAAACCTTGGCATTATTGATAAAAGTGTCAATTTGATTACTGAGTGCGGTCGGTTCGCCTGTATACCAGGTGCCGGCGATTTGGGAAGGACGTGAAGCTGATTTAAATTTCATCATTATCTCCTAACCTTCATTATATCTTTATAAAAAAGGGCGGTTAGACCGCCCAATTCTAATTTCTTAGTAAGGAAGATAATTGTGTGGGTTGACCCGTCCGTAATTATCGCCAATTAGTTCATAATGCAGATGCGGTCCGCTGGAATTACCAGTAGTGCCCATGTACCCGATGATATCACCCTGATTAACAAATGAGCCGCAGCCAACATTCAGCGATTCAAGGTGAGCATACAGCGACTGCCACCCATTGCCGTGGTCAATCGCAACCACATTACCGTATCCCCAATCATTCCACCCCGCGTAAACGACCACACCATTGTCTACCGCAAACAATGGGTCATTTAAATCTCCTGCTACATCAATACCCCAGTGGTTGATCTCCGGCGAGAAATCATACCCTGATATGGTGGTTTCAACTGCTGGCCAGATGAACGTGCCAAAACCGATCGGTCCTGCAGAAACAGGTGCACATTTCCCGTCACCCCAGATCGCTGATTTAGCCGGTTCTTCCCGGGCAAGAATGGTAACAGTCCAGTCATAAAAGAACCGTGAACCGCCGGGCGCGAATATCTGCGCCCCTGGCTCAATATTTGGGGCGGCATAGTCCCCAATCGTTTCGTATGATAGGCTATTTCCCGGCCATTCGATAATCGCCTCCGGGGTCACATTCAATCCATTTGATACGCCATTTAATCCATCACCAGCGTTCCACGTATACAGCACCCCATCGACAGGGGCAATCGTCAGAACCTGGCCGGGATAGATAGCTGCTGGATTATCCTGCAGGACATTGTAATTTGTCCACAGGATTGTCTCAGCAGTTATGCCAAAACTCTTTGAAATGCCAAAGATCGTATCCCCTGCAACAACTGTGTATTCCTGAAAATCATATCGTGAAGCTGCGGGAGCATTGGTGTGCGTATCAGCAGATTTTGTTAACCCCTCAACTGGTGCAATGCCCTCATATTCTGGCAGTTCCAGGTCATTCGCATTAGCCCCACCCGCTGCATCAGATGCCTCAGCATTGTCAGATGACATTTCTCCGGGGACAAAGTTGCCTTTCATCACCCACACCACTAACCCGATCAATCCAATCGTAACCAGGGCTGTTCCCGTGCGAAGGGCAATATCTCCCAAACCCAAACGTGTTACTCGATCCCAAAAACGTTCCCAGCCGGTGATAATAATTTGTTGGGAATTATCTTTCTGTTCTTGGTTTACGGAAATTTCATTTGTTTCTGTATTTCCATCTTTCGATGGAAGATCTTCAAACATAGGTACCTCAAAAAACTATCATACCACAGTCATTAAGAAACGCGATTATTTCAGGGAAATTAAGTATAAACTAAGTCCATTGTGTCCACCCTGTTTTATTTCAATTACACCCATTTTGCACCAGCAGGAAAGGCAACTCTTAAATGTTCAAATAGCCCTTAAAAGTGCTCCAAAATAACCTTTTTAGTCTGCCTTAGCGATCTCTCTCCAGGCGACTAACATTAGTATTTATTTGCAATGACAATCAACCAGCATAATGCAGAAATCCCAATCGTTGCTGGATAGTACAACCTGTTTCTCACCAGGTTATTATCAAATTTTTTAATAAGAAACATTGTCGGTACCATTATTCCTCCAATTACTGCTGCCAAAAGTCCACCAGCAAGAATTTGCGGAATGAAAACAATAAGATTTTCGATATGGAAATCTGCTGACGAAAATACAGGTGTTAAAATCTGTGTTACTACATAACCCACTACATATATACAATAGGAAGTTACGATACCCATGCTGCTTTTAATTTTTAAAGTGTCTAACTCGTTGAAATCCGGGGATATCTTATACCATAATATTTCAAACATCATCCCCTCAGCCATAATTGCAATAGCTGAACATATATAACAACCTCCAAAAGGATTAAATAACCGTAACGCTCCAGCTACAAGCCCCATTCCAAGCTGCATTCCGCGCGCCTTGTAAAACATCCTGCTTATTGCCATCAAGCTAAAAGCGAACACACCCGTCATTATAGCGCCGGCTGGAAGTCCAGCATTACGCAGCATAGAACCAACAATACATTCTGAAAACCCCCATAATGATCCAAATACAAGTATTCCAGCTAATAACTTATTTTTTTCCATTTTTAATCCACCTTAATCTCTACAATTTCTTTGACTCTGAACGCCTTTGGTAAATCAGTAAATATTGATTTACCGTCCTTTGTTAAAAGACCATTTATCATGTTTTCCCATTTTACTGTTTGTTGATAGCCATCTTGTCCAATTATGGTATATTCATGTTCTTCCGGGTTTTCAACTCCGGTTTTAACCATCAAATCATCAAGGGCAATACCAAAATATGTCTCATATGTCTTTTCTTCTGAAATATCAAATAGTTGGTCGATAGTATAATCTTGGCCATTTACGTTGATATGCTTTGAGTCGACCTGCGCTGCATTAACATAAACAGAAGAGCCAATTCCAACAAGGATTACAATTATCGCAAAAATCGATATCAGTTTTTTCTTTTCCATGTGTTTCATTTCTATAGTCATTAGAACACAGGCAATGCCCATGTCTTTTTAATATTTTAAGATAATTCTAATTATAACCTTTTACCTCAGATTTTTTTTACTGCTTTTTCTTTGCCTTTCATCATAATCATTGCATAGCGGGTCGTAGCAATCCCCTTCCTCTTTTTATTATCTATCTTTGTGAGGCTTGCAATTCTCCACTGGAGAGTTGCAAGGTCTTTTATATAGCGACGCGTCAACCTCTTAAATTCATGTCTTTTGTAGGTTTAGTTGGCGTTTTTCTAACCCAACATTTTCTGTCATCCTGAGCGTTGCGATCGCGAAGCACACTTGAAGGGGTGAGCATCTCGGCTGAACACTCACGATATTTTAGCCGAGATTCTTCCCGCCTATGGCGGTCAGAATGACAATAAGAAATGGCGTTGTCATGCTGAGTGTAACGATCGCGAAGCACACCCTCGGGGCTTACAACTATCCATTGAATAGTTGTAAGGTCTTTTCTATACCGGCTTGCATTCATCTACCCTCACTTTCTGTCATCAAGAGTTGATTAAAATCCGCTGATCCCCTTAAAAATATATTCGTTCTGAGAACGAATATCATCAATTTAAAAACATCATAGTTACACTGGCCAATTGAATTCGCCAGATATAATACCATTATGGATGCGGAAAAAAGGCTTCTCAAGACAATTGCATCGCACCTGAAAGCAAATAATTTATTTCTCGCTACTGCGGAATCCTGCACCGGCGGGCTGCTCGGCCACCTCATAACGAACCTGCCCGGTTCATCCGATTATTACCTGGGTGGCCAGATTGCCTACTCAAACCAGGCGAAACGGCTTTGGCTGAATGTTCCCGCTGAAGTTTTAGATACATCCGGAGCTGTCAGCAGGGAAACCGTGCTCGCTATGGCTTTCGGCGTCCGGGGGGTATTCGCGGGGGAAGTGGATTTCAAAAAGATCGTTGGTTTTTCCATCTCAGGAATCGCCGGACCGGCAGGCGGCACGCCCACAAAACCCGTCGGGACCGTTTGGATGGCAATCAGCACGCATATCTGTGAGAGCGCCTATCATTTCCAATTTGATGGTTCACGCGGTGCAATCAAATCCCAGGCTGCTCTGAAGGCGCTTGATATTCTCAGTAAGGATATCGCAGCGGTGTAAAAAAAGCTCTCCATTTGGAGAGCTTAAGCTTTTATTTTCCCAATCGTCCCCGTTCGTCTTCCACGATGCTTTTATCTAACTTGATGAATAAGGGTTCAGGTTTAAGAAATTTGTGCCCGGGAGCAAGTTCGCTTTTCTCCCATTTTCCAACGGCATCAGCGGGATCATACAGCAGCGCGCTGTGCTCCCCGACTGCGTCCTTAAAAGATTCCGTATACTGGTTTCCAAAGAGCTGCCCATCATATCCCAGAGTATCATGCAGTTTCTGGCTGGTGAATGGGAGAAATGGAGCAAACAGCACTTTCAGCGAATCGATCGCTTTCATCGCCACAAAGATCGCCCGTCCCGCCTGATCCTTATCTGTCTTCACCATTTTCCAGGGAGCGGATTGGTCCAGGTATTTATTAACCACAGAAGCCAAGCGCATCGTTTCGTTCAACGCGGAACGCAGCCGCACTGCTTCCAATTCGCCGCCGACAGTCTCAAACCCTTTCTCTACCTCATCCAAAAGGGCTTGATCTTCATCAGCCAGCGCGCCCGGTTCAGGCACCACGCCTTCCCAGTATTTATATGCGAAAGAAAGGACCCTGTTCACCAGGTTGCCCCACGTCGCTACCAGCTCATCATTATTGCGGTGATAAAATTCCTCCCAATCCCAATCAGCATCCCGTGTTTCAGGCATGATTGCCGTCAGATAGTACCGCAGCGGGTCAGGATCATATCGGCTCAGAAAATCCAGCCCCCAGACAGCCCAATTCCTGCTGCCGGAGATCTTTTTACCTTCCAAATTCAGGAATTCATTGGCTGGCACATCATAAGGCAGCACAAAAGGTTCTTCTTTTCCACCTCCATAGCAAGCATCAAACGCGCCGTCCGCGCCGGCTAATTCTGCCGGCCAGATGATAGCATGGAAAGGAATATTGTCCTTTCCAATAAAATAAAGTGTTTTCGCATCCTGATTTTTCCACCAGTCGCGCCAGGCATCAGGTGTGTTGTGGATCTTGCTCCATTCGATGGATGCGGATAAATACCCGATCACTGCCTCAAACCACACATACAAACACTTTCCTTCCCAACCCTCCACCGGAACGGGAATGCCCCATTCCAAATCACGCGTAATTGGTCTCCCCCGCAGCCCTTCCGTTTGTATTTGCCCAAGTGATTGCCTGATCACATTCGGACGCCAGTAAGATTCCCTTTCTTTCAGAAACTCGGCGACATCATCCTGCAGCGTGCCCAAATCCAGAAAAAAATGTTCTGTATCACTTAGTTCAGGTGTTGATCCGTCAATCTTCGTGCGTGGGTTTATCAACTGCGTTGGATCCAACAGGCTCCCGCACTGGTCGCATTGGTCGCTGCGCGCGTTCTCGTATCCGCAGATATAGCACGTCCCCTCTACATACCGGTCAGGAAGAAATCGCCCCTGCTCAGGTGAATACCACTGTTTTTGGGTTTCTTTGTACATGAAGCCATTCTTCAACAGCGCGTTGAACATTGCCTGTGAAACCTTGAAATGGTTTTCAGTATGTGTGGATGTGAACAGATCATACGTCAATCCTATTTTCTGGAATAATTCCAGGAATCCGGCATGAAAGCGCAGGTACACCTCTTCCGGGGACACATTTTCCGCTTCCGCGCGGACGGTGATTGGCGTGCCGTGGGAATCTGTCCCGGAAACCATCAGCACCTGATTCCCTTTCAAGCGGTGGTAGCGGGCGAAGATATCTGCCGGCAGGTAAGAACCAGCCAGATTACCCACATGGATCTGTGAATTGCCGTACGGCCAGGCAACAGCAGCTAAAATGAATTCGGCCATGCATTCTCTCCGGATAAAAGATTTATGCGTGATTTTATCATGGTTCACTTTTCAGCTTTAGATACCATTAATTTTACGACTTGACAAATGTTCATACAAATGTATAATAATTACAACTGAATAAATAAAGAAGGCTGTGATCTGAAACCCTAATTTGGGCGCTTGCTCTGGGGTATTTGCAGACAAGGGTATTCAGGGAGCCAATAGCGAAACCGGTCAAACAAGACCGGTTTTTTGTCTTAATAACCAGCCGCTGCCTAGCGAAAGGAGTTAAATGGAGGGTATTTTAGGTTAAAGGGTAAAAGAGAACACCCAAAAAAGTTCTGGAAATATTTAATAAAAATAATTGATAGGTAAATAAAAGGAGATAACTGATAATGAAAAAAAGGAAATTTTCAAAAATATTAACATTACTAATCACCTTTGCTATGCTGTTCGTACTGGCTGTCCCCACCACAGCATTTGCAGACGGAGAGGACACACCTACTGTTGAAGAGACCACAGAGGAATCTGCAGGCGAGGAATCGTCCGCAGAAGAAGCGCCAGCTGCTGGAGAGACCGCAGAGGATCCCGCAGCAGAAGAACCGGCTGCGGAAGAAGCGCCAGCTGCTGAAGAAGCAGATGAAGCAGCAGGCGAAGAGCAGCTGCCTGATCCACTGGTAACCGTTGAGACCATTGAAGAAGAAACCGCAATAGAAGAAGCGGCTGTCGAAGAAGCACCGACTGAAGAGACCGCAGAGGAACCTGCCGTCGAAGAACTGGCTGCAGAAGCAGCGCCAGCTTCTGAAGAAGAACTCAGCGATATAGTTGCAGTGCTGGAAGAGGCGGGGGCTGTGCTGGTGGATGAGGGTGGCGAAGTGATATCAATGGCTTCAGAAAAAGCCGCTGAAGTGTTGTCTGCGCCTGATCCATGGTTTGACGCTGGTGGGGGTGTTATCGTTGGCTATACCTCCGGGGATGCCACAACTTGTGCCCCTAACGTGACTGAATGTCACTCAAATGAAACCAATCCCATTCAGGCTGCCATTAACGATATCCGTTCAGGTGGTGCAAACCCGATATATGTTGAACCAGGAATTTACACTCCAACGAGCACAATCGTTATCGATAAACCGATAACTCTGATTGGTACTGATAAAAACACCACAATTATTCAAGGTCCTAACAGCAACACTGATTTTATGATGAAGTATGGAACGCTTATGCTCATCGAGTCTAGTGATATAACAATTAAAGGTTTAAAGTTCAGTGGTGCAAATGCCACAGAAGACGCGAAATATGGGGGAACATCGTACGGAATCGTAGCCAAGCCGCCTTCCGGGATTTCCACTTTGGATAATATCACTATCCAGGATAACATTTTCACATTCATTAGCCAAAGTGGCGTTCAATTCCAAAGCGTGGAAAACAGCGTCATTAGTGATAATGAATTCCAGCGTGAAACCCGCCAGGTTTGGTATGATCCGGCAGGCGCTACCCCAGGAAGCTTGACTGATGTATCTCGCGGTGGTTCTGGGCCTGGATTATGGTCATCTAGCAATGTTGTTATGGAAAACAACGTTATGCAAACAGGCGGAGTGAGTGTATTTGTCTACAGTGGCAATGGTAACCAGGTTATTAATAATACCATCGAGGGTTTACATGACAGTGATTTCTCTGATCATGGCATCCATATCCAGAGTAGCACTAACACAATTATTCAGAACAATACTATTTTCGGTTTCACGGGTGGTCTTGCAAAATACTATAATCGGGGTAAGTTAGGGGCTGCTATTGTGGTGTATTCGGGAAGCAGTGCCCTAGTTGAGGATAACCACTTATACGATAACAGTATTGGCGTTATCGCGCCAACCAGAGATGGCTATACCTCAGCGGATATCACATTGAAGGATAATATCATTTCCGGAAATTCAGCGGATGGATTAGTCAATGTGAAGTATCCTGCTTCCGGCTCGTGGAAATGGTGGGATAGTGAGGGTAACCCGCAATATAAAACATTTGTGAATGGCGACCCAACCATCACAGCGGTTTATAACTATTGGGGCTGCGATAATGGTCCAGGTGCCATAGGATGTGATACTATTACTGGTACAGCTACTTATGATCCCTGGCTGATTGACCCGGATGCTGATTTCGTGTTTGAAAGCAGTGATGGCACTGGCGGCTATGTCGATAACTGTCCGGTTACCTACAACCCCGACCAATTAGATTCAGACGGCGACGGCATTGGTGATGTCTGCGACTCAACTCCGTTCCCACCAACCCCACCTGCGGGTGGCGTAGGTGCGGGTTTGGGCGTAGGCGTTGTCGCGGGACTTGGCCCACTCATCCCGGTCACCGGTGCTGGTGAGCTGGTCGAGCTAAGCTGCGATTACGCGAACACTTTAGAACTGCCCGGCGGAGACAGTATTGTCTTCGACTCCGTCCTATGTGGTTATTTTGCAGAGCTTGTAACGGAAGCCGAAGAAACACTGCCTGCGGTTCTGCCTGATGGCAATACTTTTGTTTCTGGTCTGACGCTTAACCTGCTCCTGGATGGTGAACTGGTAGATGGTGAAACATTCACCATATCATTTGCTATCCCTGAGGGCATGGAGGGCAGCGATTTCGCTATCATGGCCTGGGATGCGGAAACCGGCACTTGGGTGGAAGTAGGCGATGTAACAGTAACCGATGGTTTCGTGACTGTCACTGTTGACTATTCCGGAACATTCGTGCTGGTTGCACACTAATAACAAATATCAAAGATCAAAAGCAGGACAGTGCTTTCACTGTCCTGCTTTTCTATTAAAATATTATGAGCGGTCAGCCGGGATGCTTCTTTGTACTCAGTATGACAATGCCATTTCTCACTGTCATTCTGACAGCCGCAGGCGGGATCGCGAAGCACACCCGCAGGGGTAAGAATCTCGGCTAAAATATCAATACTGTCAAACCGAGATACTTCGCTTTGCTCAGCATGACAATTGGAATATCATGTGCGGCCAGCCGAGATACTTCGCTTCGCTCAGTATGACAATGCCATTTCTTATTGTCATTCTGACACCCACAGGGGTGAGAATCTCGGCTTGCATGCATTCACTATCAAGTTCTCAGATATACTAAAAATACAATAATGGTTTATAGAAAAAACGTATTATGAAAAAATACTTCGTTTACATAATGGCTAACCGATCAAAAACCATATATACAGGCGTCACAAATGATCTTGAACGCAGAGTATCTGAACATAAACAAGGTCTAATTAAATGATTTACCTCTCGTTATAACATCAAAAAACTTGTGTACTTTGAATCTGGATTTGACATCCATGAAGCGATATCCCGTGAAAAAGATCTCAAGGGTTGGCTGAGGAAAAAGAAAATTGCATTGATAGAATCCATGAATCCCCAGTGGAAAGACCTAAGTGATAATTGGTATTCCTGAACGGTTGAATAAATATTTTACGGGACATAGCTGATTGCCCGCGCGTAGACCTGCTCCACCTGGCTAGATTCATTCATCTGCATAGAACAGTATATAAAAATAGGCTGATCTATTTTTTATCAGCCTCGTTTTATTATCAATCAACTTGATCACTGGATTTTATATGACTCCTTGATCGAGATTGTGGAAAAAGAGGTTGGGACGAAAGAAATCAGCTTACTTTATGTTTGCCCCAGCTGTCTCATATATATTGAATCTATGCAATCCCTTGACGGCTGCCGTCTTAGTTTGTACAATACCATTAAATAACAACAGCTGCTCTGGTGCCCAAACCCCCGGATAGGTGGGCATAAAGGCGAAGCCGGTGATCCCCAATGGAAAGTCCGGCGCTGTCCCGCAACTGTAAGGAGAACATTCTCCAAGCCAGGACGACCGCCAGAATCAGCCAATCCACGCCCTCGCGGACAAGGAGGTGGCATGCGTATTCAAAAAACATGACAGAACCCCATCCAACAGGCAGGGGTTTTTTGTTACCCCTGCGTCAATTGATCTTAAATAAAAGTATAGTGAGGATAAATGAAAAAACTTATTTTTTTAACTACTATTAGCATACTCATCAGCACTGCCTTCAGCGCTTGCATCCCTGGCATTGTTTCTGTTAAACCAGAAATATCTGTTGTGGATGGCCTTGATAAACAGATTGCGCTCGACCAACCTGCTGAAAAAATCGTCACGCTTTCCCCGCCGATCACAGAAATGCTCTACGCCATCGGCGCGGGCGATCAGGTCATTGCCCGGGACAGTTTTTCGGATTACCCTGAAACCGCATTGTCTCTGCCCGATATCGGCGGTGGATTCGCGGAATATGACATGGAAACCATCGTCAGCCTCTCGCCGGACCTTGTCATTGCTGGAGAGATCAACACACCTGAACTGGTTCAGTCCTTGGAGGATCTGGGATTAACTGTTTATTATTTAGCAAATCCGTCTGATCTGGAAGGGACATTCGCGTCTATTGAAGCACTGGGTGTGCTCAGTGGTCATGAGGATCAAGCACAAGAATTGGTGGGTGGGCTGCGCTCTCGGGTGGATGCGGTATCTGCCATATTGGAGAGTGTGGAAGAAAAGCCCACAGTGTATTACGAATTAGACGCCACAGATGTGGCCAAGCCATACACCCCGGGACCAAACACCTTTTATACCAGCATGATTGAAATGGCGGGAGGAGAAAATATCGGCGAGAAGCTTGAGTTCGAGTGGGCACAGATCAGTCTGGAACAATTACTGGTTGAAGACCCTGACCTCATTCTGCTTGGTGACGCGATGTGGGGAATAACCCCTGAATCAGTAGCAGAACGCGCCGGATGGGATTCGCTCACCGCCGTAGCAAACGGGTTTGTGCTGCCCTTTGATGACAATCTCATTGCCCGCATTGGCCCGCGCCAGGTAGATGGTCTTGAAGCATTAGCCAGGGTCTTCCATCCTGACCTGTTTAAATAAATATGCGCAATCTTGCCCGCCCCTTACTGCTTTGTTTCGCCGCACTGGTCATTGCGGTATTCTTGAGCATTGGGGTGGGCAGCGTTGAGATTCCCCTCAGAGAAGCGGTTGACGTAATCTGGAATACCCTGCGCGGCACAGCTCCCTCTTCAGATATGGCCCGCACCTACCAGACCATTCTGCTCACTCTGCGCCTGCCGCGCACCCTCCTGATGGTGATGACCGGGGCAGCACTGGCTGGCAGCGGTTGCGCTTATCAGGGCCTGTTCCGAAACCCCCTGGCTGACCCCTATTTGATTGGCGCCGCATCTGGTGCGGGTCTTGGCGCGATCATTTCGCTCACGTTGGGTTGGCCGGCTTCACCTTTCAGCTATCTGATAGTTCCTATGTCCGCTTTCTTGTGCGCGCTGCTGACGGTTTTTCTCGTTTTCCAGTTAGCGAAAGTGAGAAAGGCACTCCCGGCTACTAATTTGATCTTGGCTGGGGTAGCTGTCAGCTCTTTCGCGACTGCCCTGACTTCTTTTTTATTAATCAATGCCAGCGGAGAGCTGCGGAGAGCACTCATATGGCTGCTGGGTGGTTCTACGATGACGGGATGGAAGCCAGTATTAGGGCAGCTCCCTTTTGCGTTGATCGGATTACTCGGCCTGTTAGCATTTGCCTATCAGTTAAATGTACTCCAATTTGGGGATGAGCAGGCCTTTCAGTTGGGCATCAATGTCAAACGCGCCCGCACAAGGATCATAATTTTTGCCACCCTATCCACTGCAGCGGCAGTTGCGTTCACAGGTGTGATCGGATTTGTGGGATTGATTGTCCCGCACATGTTCCGCCGGATAACCGGCGGCGATATGCGCCGCCTGCTCCCACTTTCAATGGTAGGCGGGGCTGTATTCCTAATGGCTGCGGACATTATTGCGCGTGTCCTTGTTGCCCCCCAGGAATTGCCGGTCGGCATCATCACATCCTTATGCGGCGCACCATTCTTCCTCTTCATCCTCCGCCGCTCAAAAGAAGAGGACTGGTAATCATGCAGCTTTGCGTATCTATTGAAAAGGCTGGATATGATCAATCAGCAACTATCAGTGATATCCATTTCAATCTTCAGGAAGGCCAGCTTCTTGCTGTCATCGGTCCTAACGGTTCGGGTAAGACCACGCTGATCCGCGCCATCAGCCAGGTGCTGCCCAATATAAAAGGCCAATTACATATCAATGGAACAGATCTTTTCCAAACAAACGAGAACAGCCGCGCGCGCCTAATGGCGGTCGTCCCCCAGTCAACGTATGTCCCTCCTTCCTTCCTTGTGCGGGAAGTTGTTCTCATGGGCCGCACCCCATACATGAATTGGACCGGAAAAGCATCCCGAGAAGATAAAAATTTTGTCCGGGAGGTAATGCTGCAAACTGATGTCGAGAAATTCGAGGATCAACAATGCGGCGAATTATCTGCTGGGGAACGCCAGCGCGTTATCCTCGCCCGTGCGCTGGCCCAGAACACACCGGTCCTTCTGATGGATGAGCCCACATCGCACCTCGATCTGCGCTATCAAATAGAGTTTCTTGAATTATCTAAATCACTTAGCCAGAATGAGGGGAAAACAGTTCTTGTAGCCATGCATGACCTCAATCTGGCAGCCCGCTTCGGGGATATGTTTCTGGCTATGAAAAACGGTTCAACCGACTCTTTTGGCAGCGCACAGGATGTCCTTCTGCCAGAGAAGCTGTCAAAAATCTACAGTCTGCCTGTGAGAGTGGTCAAACTGCAAGATGGCAGCAGTACGGTAGTGATCCCAAAATGATCTCGTATTGTCATGTGGGATGCAAAGGTACACCGATTTAAAAATATTTCGGTCAATACTTTATAATCAGATTATCAAATTAACTCAATGGAGGTGATTTTTATGAAAGCATTAATTGTCTATGATTCTTTTTTTGGCAACACCGAAAAAATTGCTCTTGCGATTGGCAAGGCGTTTGGAAGCGCGAAAATTGTAACTGTATGCAAAGCGGCCGACGTAAAACCCGCCATGCTCGATGGATTAGATTATCTGATCGTCGGGTCTCCTACGCGAGCCTTCAGCCCATCACCTGCAACCAAATCTTTCTTGAAAAGCATTCCTTCTAAAAAGCTGTCAGGTGTCAAAGTTGCCGCGTTCGACACACGTATCGCAATGACTGATAAAGTGCCTGGTTTTCTGCGCTTCATGGCAAAGCTGTTCGGTTATGCTGATAAACCCATCCTGGACGGTTTGAAGAAAAAGGGTGGCCAGGAAACCGTCCCTTCAGAAGGTTTTTTTGTGCTGGACTCGGAAGGCCCTTTGGGAAAAGGCGAGCTTGAACGCGCCGCAACGTGGGCGAGGCAAATCAAGAAAACCTGACCGATAGGAAAACAGCATCTTAAAATAAAGGCCTGGAGAGATACTATCCAGGCTTTTTTTCTACAGAAAATCATTTCCTTTTGGAAAAAGAATCTG
>Ga0307421_1000852_pt1 | contig 19499 bp, 16 predicted proteins | sample SalMarWE160270MG_FD_202163 | JGI IMG/M metagenome (GOLD analysis project Ga0307421, IMG submission 202163) | Salt marsh sediment microbial communities from the Plum Island Ecosystem LTER, Massachusetts, United States - WE1602-70 | ecosystem: Environmental > Aquatic > Marine > Intertidal zone >...
TACCTGGAAAAGGGCAAGGTCCCCACGGATCCATGGGGAAATGAATACGTGTACCTCTGCCCTGGAATCCACCATGACTTTGATCTCATCTCCTATGGCGCCGACGGGCAGCCCGGAGGGGAAGGCAGTGATCAGGATATCAACAACTGGGAGCTGGAATAATCTCTAGGGCTCAGCGCAAAAATTATCATGCAAAAGTCCAAATTAAAAATGGGCAAACAAAATAGGTCAGTACTTTTCATTCTTCAATTTTCAATCTTCAATGGAGCAAAGCGAAAGGGCTATACCCTGATAGAGCTGACGGTTGTTATTGCGCTGGTTGGGATGATGCTGGCAATAAGCGTGCCGAGGTTCCGGTATTCCCTGATCACCGATAACCTTAAATCCGTAACCCGCCGCATGGTCGGTGTTGTGAAGGAGATAAGAGATGACGCTGTTCGTGAACAAAAAGCCTATTTTCTCTTCCTTGATCTTGAATCAAACAAGCTATGGGTGGAGTATACGGGCATGGGCCAAGAGGAAAGGGAAATGACAAGGGAAAGGGCGTTCACGCTTCCCGAAGATATACGGATTACGGATGTATGGGGAGAGGAACGGGGAAAGCAGGTAGATGGTGAAGCAGCAATCAGGTTCACCAAGAAAGGGTATGTGGAATACACGGCAATCCATCTCGGCGCAGAGGATGGCAGGATGTTTACCCTGATACTGAGTCCCTTTCTCGGAACGATCAAGAGCTACGATACGTATGTGGATATTGAAAGCATGTAAAGAATGGAGTGATGGAGTGATGGAGGAATGGAGGAATACCAATCAATTATTGCAATCCTCCAGTACTCCAATCCTCCAGTACTCCAAAAAGCATTTGGGTTTTACCCTGCTCGAGGTAATGATTGCCCTGACCATTATCGCCATCGTGTTAGCGGCGGTCTTCGGGTCGCAATCCCAAAGCCTGTCGCTGGCAAATGATGCGAAATTCAACACCACTGCCGCTCTCTTGGCCCAAAGAAAGATAGCTGAAGTGGAGATGCAAGATTCCCTGGACGTGAGCTCTGCCTCGGGGGATTTCGGTGATGATTTCCCGGAATACCAATGGGAGTTGACCATTAGCGAGGTACCGCTCATTGGAACAGAGGGCCTTGAATTTCTCAAACAAGTGGATGTAACCGTTCGTTGGGGCGATAAGGATCAATTTCGATACGGACTGAGGTTATACCGTTTCATGCCCAAGACAAGGTGAGTAGGTCGTAACAGAGGGATAAGGTGTTCTGCTGACCATGCATAGAAATATGGAGTGATGGAGGAATGGAGTGATGGAGGAATGGACTAATACAAGGCAATTATTGCAAACCGCCAGTACTCCAAAACTCCAGTACTCCAGTACTCCAGTACTCCAAAACTCCAGCGGGCAGTCCGGGTTTACCCTTCTGGAAATCTTGATCGCGATCGTGATCTTCGCCACCCTGCTGACCACGATCTATGCCTCGTACACCGGAACATTCAGGGTGATAGATGACACCGAGTCTCAGGCGGAGATCTACCAGATGGCGAGGATCGCTATGGAGAGGATGCTCGAGGATCTGGAATCCGTGTATATTCAAAAGGGCAGTCAGCAACCCGGTTCAGAAGGGAGTGAGGAAAACCTCTTTCAATTCCTTGGAGAAGAGCGGGAGATTATGGGGCGACGCGCCGACACACTTCGATTTCTATCGAGCGCCCACATCGATTTTAGCGGAAAAGCCCCCGGTTATGGAGCAACACAGATCGGCTACTACGTCAAAGAAGACAACGATGGAGAGGGTTTCGTTCTTTACAGGGCAGATAGTCCTCTCTTTAAGGAAACCTATCCCCTTGATGAGAAGTCCGGCGGATTAGTATTGTGCGAGGGATTGGTCTCGGTTGCATTCACCTATTACGGAAAAGACGGGGAGACATCCAACAGTTGGGATTCTACGAGTGAGGGCACAGAAAACAAGATCCCAAAAGCGGTTTCCATTACACTTGAGTTCGAAAACGCCTCGAATCCTGAACTGCCGATCAAATTCATGACCAGTGTAGCCCTGCCCATGGAGCAGGCATACCTATGATACATGCGCCTTTAGATAACAGAGGTATAGCCCTGATCCTTACAATCTTAATCGTAAGCCTCATTGTCTCGTTAACCCTCCAGTTCAATACCTCAATGCGCTCTAACCTGCAGGCAGCAGCAAACCTCTCGGACGGCATCAAGCTTGGTTGCATCGCGCGCTCAGGATTCCAGGGCGCTCTCGCGGTGCTTTACGCAGATGGCTCCTCTGGAGCTGTGGATAGTTTGCGTGATGATTGGGCGTACATAAGGGGATATTCCGAGGTCTCTGCTTCACTGTTCGAAGACGGATATTTTTTCATCGATGTTACGGACCTTTCAGGGAGAATCCAGATCAACCGCCTGGTGAATGAGCAGGGAGAATATAACGATACCCAGAGGAATATCCTGCTCAGGCTCTTGGGTTTCCCCGAATTTGGGCTCGATGCGGATGAAGCGGAAAACCTCCTTGATGCCATAAAGGACTGGATTGATGAGGATAATGAGGTGACCCGCTTTGGTGCCGAGGACGCCTATTACCTGACGCTGGAAGATCCCTATCCCTGCAAGAACGGGCCCCTTGAATTCCCTGAGGAGTTACTGCTCGTAAGGGGGATGACAAGGGAGCTATTTTACGGCACGGAGGGCGCCCCCGGTATCTCGCGCTATATGAGCGCCTTTGGAGAAGGCAAGATCAATATCAATACGGCAGACCCCTTGGTATTACGGGCCCTTTCGGATCGGATAGACGAGGAACTGGCAGAGGAGATGGTTGCTCACCGGATGGACGAAGATAATGACATAGCAAATCCAAATTGGTACAAAGAGGTTCCGGGAATGGGGGATATCACCATCGCAGGCGATTCGATTACTACCTCAAGCACCCATTTTAAGATCGTCTCGGAAGGAATCAAGGATACCCTGCGTAAGCGGATCACGGGCATTGTGGAAAGAAAAGATCAAAAATTAAAGATCCTATCATGGAAGGTATTTTAGTTTGTTTGAGTTTATAGTGTTTTTTGTGTTTCTTGTGTTAAAACATAATGGCATGTATGTGTTGTGCGTTTCCATGTAGACTGAAACGATCAACAAGCGCAACCCAATAACCACAATAGACATTGATCATGCCGGAAAAGATCCTGGGAATAGACATCAATACTGATTCAGTTACCGCTGTCCTGGTTGAAGGAGGGCTGAGAGGCTACACAATCACCGGTTGCGGGCGGACGATGATAGAGGAAAGCCAGGGTTTTGAAGGCGGGCTTGCAGCGCTGAGCGAGCAACTGGATCTTAAGGCCGATACCCAAATCTGCTCTATCCCAGCGGAGCAGGTATCCTACCGAAATTTTTACATGCCCTTCCGGGATAGAAAAAGGATTCGACAAGCCATCGTCTTTGAGGTTGAGACCATGGTCCCCTTTCCAATCGAGGATCTGGTCGTCGATTTTACCATAGTGGATCAACAGAATCAAAACCAGATCCTCGCCGCCTCGATACGGCGAGATCGCATATCAGATTACCTTGAGCCCTTACAGCGTCACGGCATTGATCCCGGCCTCCTGGACATCAGGGGTGTGCCTATGGCCTTATGGCTGCTCAGACAAGATGATACGCCCGACAGTGGACTGTTGCTGGAGATAGGGAGTAGGACCAACACCATGGTCCTTTTTATCAAAAGACACATAAGTCTGATTAGATCTTTCCCTTTTTCTGGCAGCCGTATCGCTCAAACGATAGCAGATCCACAAGCTGAACACATAGAGGGAACCCAAATAGATCAGGATATTGAGTCCCTCTTCACCTCATTGTGCAGGGATATTCAGCATACGATTCATGCGTTCGGGGGTTTGGAGAAAGGAAAGGTTGAGCCGGAGAGAGTATTTATCACCGGCCAGGGAAGCCTGTGCCCTGGGGCGGAATCGATCTTAGAGAAAGCTCTCCATACGCCGGTTGAGAGGATACATCTGGCAAGGGATGCCCACGTGGCCATGGATGAAGATATAGCCGGGGCATGGGACCCGGCCATGATGGACAATGCCCTTGCGCTTGCGCTTCGTGACAGCAAGCAGGGCATGGGTTTCAATTTCAGGAGGGATGAATTCGAGGTACAGAAGCGCTATGTAGGACTCAGGAAGCTCATGCGGAATGCCGCTCTCTTCTTAGGGATAATCGTATCGCTGTTACTTGCTGATCTAGGCATAGAGTATTATTTCCTTAAGAAAAGATACGTAATCCTTGACAATCAGATCTCCGAGATCTTCAGGCAGACGCTGCCTGAGGTCACCAGGATCGTCGATCCAGTCCAACAGATTAAGGCAAAGATAAATGAGATTCAGTCTTCTGATCTATCACTCCCAGGAATCGGAAGGGAAGAGAAGGTCCTTGATCTGATACGGGATATATCCATCAGGATCCCCGGGTCTTTAGATGTGAAGGTGCTGAGCATGGTGGTTGATCCGGAGACGGTGCAGATCAAGGGAGAGACCGATACATTTAACACAGTGGATAGCATCAAGAAAGGGCTTGAGCCCTCACCGTATTTCAATGAAGTGACCATTAGCTCTGCAAACCTTGACAGATCCGGTAAACGAGTTCAGTTTGAGGTAAAGTTGAAACGGGGAAGGGGGAGATAGGGATCAGGGGTCAGTGTATAGGAAGCTCAAAGTTGAAAGCAGTAAGAAGCTCATAGCTGATGGCTCATAGCTCATAGCGAGAATAAAAGGAAGAGGAGAATAGGAGAAGCGGGGAATGAGGGAAAGGGATCGGGGATCGGGGATCGGGGAGCAAAAGGCAGGGAGAAGGGGAGAAACGGGGAATGGAGATCTGCAAAAGCGATAATACAGCGCTCCAGTACTCCAATACTCCAATACTTGTAAAGGTATTGCCATGAAGCTTGCAAGGCGTGAGAAATATTTTGTGTCGGGTGCGGCGGTCTTTATCGGAGCCTTTCTGCTCTTGCAATTGCTGGTATTTCCCTTCTTCGAGAGGATGAAGAGGGTCCAGAGGGGAGTCGAGGCCAAAGAGGATGCGCTCAAGGAGATCAAAAGGCTCAGTTCTGAGTATCAAGGATACCGGAGAGGCTCTCAAGATTTAAGGCAGGCCCTTAGCCGTCGAAAAGGTGGGTTTACCCTCTTTTCATTTCTCGAAAAGGAGGCTGGTGATGCCGGTGTCAAGGTTTATATCAAATATATGAAACCCTCAACCTCTTCAGGACCGGGATCTTATAAAGAATCATTGGTGGAGATAAAACTTGAGGCAATCTCCCTCTCACAGCTTGTAGATTACCTGCACAAGATAGAGGCGCCTGAGAACTTAGTGATGGTCAAACGCATCTCAATCAAGGAGACCAAGGGGAAATCAGGCTACCTGGATACTATCCTTCAGGTAATGACATTTCAGTAAACAGGAGACATGGTATGTTCAAAAAAAGGAAATGGTTCGGCTATATATGTTATTTTCTTATAGTGACAGCCTGTTTCCTGTACCTTCGTTTCCCCTCAGATGTCATCAAGGACTACGTGATGAGCACGGCAAATAGGCCGAACATCCCGGTAGCGCTCTCCATGAACCGGGTAACGCCATGGCCCACGCTCGGCCTGAAGGTGGAAGATGCGGAGCTCTCCCTCAAAGATACCCCTGCCCATACGCTCTTTAAGACGGATAGCCTTATCGTGCGGCCTGAGATATGGTCATTCATAAAGGGCAGCCAAAAGTATTGCTTCACGTGCCGGGCATACGGGGGCCAAGCAAGGGGGTGGGTGCAATTTCGCAAAAGGGACGCGACAGCACCTTTTCATGCGGAGATGGAACTAAAGGATGTCCAGATTGGAGGCCATGCCTATTTAGAGGAACTGGCCGGCAGGAGGATCCATGGAAGGCTTACAGGCACCCTATCTTACAGCGGTAAGACCAATAACCTGGTAAGCGGCGATGGGGCAGCTAATCTTAGACTGGTTGACGGAGCCATTGAGCTCTTACTACCCCTTTTGGAGCTGGATTCTATCGCATTTAATCAGATTGTGATCGATGCGGTGCTCAAGAAAAGGATGATCGCTATCACTCGCTGTGAGCTCAGTGGGCCCCAGCTGAAGGGAAACCTTTCTGGAGATATAAGCGTGAGGGACCAGGTTGAAAGAAGCCCGCTCAACCTGAGAGGGGAACTGGAGCCATTCGCAGAACTTTTTACAAGCGCTGGAGGAAGCTCCGGTATCTTGAATATCCTGAAGAAGAGGCTCAAAAGGGGAACTCTCAGCTTTATTATCCGCGGAACGCTCCGTGAGCCCAAAATTCGGTTTATCTGATCATATATGCATGATGACAACACGGCTTCAAACTATAGTTAACCTCATAGCCCTAGCGGTGATCAGCTTTCTCGCCGTTGATCTTTTTTACACGATCATCGGGGTACAGCTCAGCGGGAAACATACTCCGGACATCGGTGTTCCTCGCCCGCCGGCCGTAATGAAGCAAGGAAAGCCACCGATAGACTACTTCAGCCCGCTTGTTGAGAGGAATCTCTTTGCATCCAGTGAGCATGGGCAGATTACCCAGGAGATTAAGGAGGAGGGGCTTGAGAACCTGGAACCCACCTCCTTGAAGATAACCCTTTTGGGAACGGTTGTCGGAAGCGAGGAGGACTCCTTTGCGATTATCGAGGAAAAGGAGGGAAAGAAGCAGGCCCTCTATAAGGTGGGAGATAGCATTCAGAGCGCCGTTGTCAAGGGGATTTTAAGGGGGAAGGTAATTCTAACCGTTCAGGGCCAGGATAGGATCTTGACTATCGAGGAGGAGGCGGCCTCGAGGCGAACGAGCGAGGTGGCCAGAAAAGAGCCCATCAGGGAAGGCGAAAGCATCGCGGTAAATCGCTCGGAGGTAGAAGAATCCCTTAAGAATGTCCACCAACTCCTATCCCAGGCAAGGGTACGGCCTCATTTTAGTGGGGGAAAGCCTGACGGACTAGCAATTGCCTCTATCAAGCGCGGTTCCATCTTTGAGAAACTAGGATTAAAGAATGGTGATATTGTCAAGGGATTGGACGGCAACGATATCAAGAGCCCGGATGACGTGCTTCAGATGTATAAAAAGCTGACCCTGGGCTCTGAGGTTGCCATAGAGATAGAGCGGGCAGGAGAGAAGCAAACACTAAACTACACCTTCAGGTAATGTACACATCATATTTCGGATTTAAAGAGAATCCCTTTAATCTGACCCCGGATCCGCGGTACCTTTTTTTGAGTCCTTATCACAGAGAGGCCCTTGATCACATGCTCTACGGTGTGAATGAGAGAAAGGGTTTCATAGTCATTACCGGCGGCATAGGCACCGGAAAGACTACCCTCTGCCGGGCATTCTTGAGCCAATTGGAGAGTTCGGTAAAGAGTGCGCTGATCTTCAACTCCTTTATAACAGAGCAGGAACTTCTGGAGACAATCATTGAGGAGTTCGGCATAGATGCGAGTGCGGGGGCAGGCACAAGGAAGGAGCGCATCGACCAGATCAAAGAATTCCTGCTTCATACCTTCAGCCAGGGGGGCAACGCTGTTCTCGTGCTAGACGAGGCTCAAAACCTCTCCCCCACCGTTCTTGAGCAGATCAGGATGCTCTCAAACCTGGAAACAGAGAGGGAGAAGTTGATCCAGATCGTCCTTGTCGGGCAACCAGAACTAAAGGATCTGCTCACCTCCTCCTCGATGCAACAACTCAACGAGAGAATAGCCGTGCGCTTTGAGTTGAGGCCGCTGGATCACAAGGACGTCCAGGGATATGTGGAACACCGATTGGTGGTGGGAGGAGGAAGAGGAGGAGACCCTCGGTTTACAAACTCGGCATTTAGTGGGATTTACAAATACTCGCAGGGGATCCCGAGGAGGATCAATGCCGTGTGTGACCGGGCGCTGCTCATCGCCTACGTGAACGAAAAGCGCGCCATCTCCAGGGCAATAGTTGCAAAGGCCATTGATGATATCCGGGGGGATCTTACCCTGAAAGGCCGGGCAAGGGGTTGGTCTTTGAGGAGGGCGATATCCTCAACCGTATTGGTGCTGTTACTCATCATGGTGGCGGGCTTTGCCGGATGGAACTTCAGATATGATTTCTTGGACCTTTTCTCGCCTCGTTTTAAAGTTATCCCTGCCGGCCCGAGAGATGTTCCCACACACCAACCTGCACCAGAAATAGAGACGGAAGCTCCACTATTTCTCGATGAGAAGAGCAGCCTCGCAAGCCTCTTCGATCTATACTACGCGAACGTAGGAGAAGGGAGCGATTTAGTCACTGAAGAGCATCTATCCTTGATCTTTTTTATGATGGAGCCTGACCACTGCACCTTGTTTAAGAAACCCTTTCGGGTGCAGGCATCCCTTTCTCCGGCTCCATCCTCCGCCTCACCGCACTATCTTCTCATCCGGGACATAACTGAGGCGGGCGCTATCGCCGTCGATACGAGAGGAAAGGACCGGTCGGTGAGCAGGGAGTTTCTCATCAATCATTGGGGTCAAAGGGTTTCTTGGATATGCCCCTTTGAAAATAGCCGCCCCGAATTAAGAAGAGGCATGAGCGGCCCTGATGTGTCAGAGGTGCAGCGGATGCTCAATGATATCGGCTACCAGGTGGAACTTACGGGGATCTTCGATAAAGCAACCTTTCTGGAGGTGATTGCCTTCCAAAGACGCCACGGTTTGATGAGCGATGGGATCGTGGGCCGCAAAACAAGGGCTCTCTTATGCCAGATGACGGATTGAGGCGGCGAAACAATGGAGGACTGGAGTATTGGAGGACTGGAGTAATGGTGGAATATACCATCAGCACTCCACTACTCCAGCACTCCAGATAAGATTCATGAGCTATATCAATGAGGCCCTGAAAAAGGCCCAAAAGGAAAAAGACGCCCTTGCTGCAAGATACAGCAGCTTTCTCACGGCACGGCGAGAAAAAAGGAGGGGCTCACTGGGCAGATTGATCTGCTGGATCTCCCTTGTTGTTATCCTCATTTTGCTTGCTTTTGGGCTCTATTCATGGTTGGATTCAAAAGGCCCGGAGACGACATCCGTCTCAAAGAAGGCCATCCAACAGGCGGCCTCAAAACAGGAGGCCGCTGTAAATACTAAGGCTCCCTATGAGAAGGCGCGGCGGTTTCAAAGGAGCGGGCGCTCAAGGGAGGCGAGGAGCTTTTATCAGAAAGCGCTTGCCCTTGATCCACAGAACGTCCACGCGGTGAACAATATAGGGGTTACCTTTCTTCAGGAGAGGAACTTCACTGAGGCCCGAAAAAGCTTCGAAGACGCAGCGCAATTGCAGCCGGATTACGTTGATCCATATTACAATTTAGCCTGCCTCTACGCCATCCAAGGGGATACGAAAAGGGGCCTTGAGTATTTGAGGAAGGCTGTTTCATTGGATGGATCGGTACGAGAGTGGGCTCTGGCTGATAGTGACCTGAAGGCGCTGAGAGCATTGCCGGAGTTTCAGGAGGCGGTAGGAAAGAGGTAAGGGGGTAACGGAGCAATGGAGAGATGGAGCAATGGAATAGAAAAAAATCCAATACTCCGTTACTCCAAAACTCCATCACTCCCGTACGAAAAAATGGTACATGCTGGAGACGAATAACGTGAGGTTTAGGATAGCATTAACCCCTGTTTTGTGCCTCCTTTGGCTGGTGCTTATCCTGGCGATACAAAACCCCGTGGCACAGGGTGCAAGGATAGCAGGTGAGGAGGGCACAACGTCAGTTGCTCCCGAGCCACCAGAACCAGCGAAAAAGGTGGCCCCTACAGAAGCGCCGGTTATCAAAAGGCAACCGCCAGTTCCAAGAGGTCAGCAGGTGAAGAAGGCCGCTCCTGTCGAGCCTGTAGAAGAAAAAAGAGGCCCTCAGGTCCAGGAAACGATGGTTTCTGAGAAGGCGGTTACGAAAAAAGAAGAAGTCTCACAAAAACCGGAACCGGCTTCACGGTATATTACCATAGATTTCGACAATGTGGAAATTACCCTGTTTATTAAATTCATAAGCGAGCTAACGGGAAAGAATTTCATCATTGACAATGCAGTTAAAGGAAAGGTCACCGTTATCTCACCAACCAAAATATCCGTAGATGAGGCCTACAAGGTATTCGAATCGGTGCTGGAGGTCCATGGATTCAGCACGGTACCGGCGGGAGCCGTTATCAAGATTGTACCGGCAGTCGAGGCCAGATCAAAAAGCATTGAAACAAGGCTGCGGGAAGAAGTTGCCGCTCCCGAGGATAGGGTTGTGACACAACTGATTCCTCTGGATTATGCAAACCCGGATGAGCTGAGCAAACTCTTCCGGCCCCTGATATCCAAAAACAGCGTCATAGTCTCCTATGAGCCCACCCGTATGCTGATCGTTACCGATGTTGAATCCAATATCAGGCGGCTACTCGGGATAGTAAAGGAGATTGATGTAGCGGGGATCGGGGAAGAGGTCTCAGTGATACCGATTACCCATGCAACGGCAGCGACGCTTGCAAAGTCATTGAGCGACATCTTTCAAACCCAGATCACCAGAAGAACGCCGGCAAGAGGAGCTGCCGCACAACCCGTCATACGGATTGTGGCCGATGAGCGGACTAATTCACTTATAACACTCGCTACGGAGGATGATACGCAAAAGATACAGGGTCTTGTGGTCCTTCTGGATAAACCGGTCCCTCGCGGAGAAGGGGATATCCACGTCTACTACCTTCAGAACGCAAATGCGGAAGACCTCCAGAAGGTCCTCATGGCCATCCCTTCGAAGGAGACAAAGGAGCAGGAAAAGGGTAAGGCCCCTGTGGTTTCCAAGGATGTCCAGATCGTATCGGATAAGGCCACCAACAGCCTGGTCATTACCGCGAAAAAGCACGATTATCTCGTGCTCGAGGATATCATCAAGAAGCTCGATATAGCCAGGAGCATGGTCTACCTTGAGGCCCTTATCATGGAGGTAAATGTGGATAAGGAGTTTCGGCTCGGGGTGGAATGGCTGGGGATGGAGGATTTTAGCTATAACGATAAAGAAGGCGGCTTTTTCGCGGGCTCAGGTGGAATCGGTGATTACGAGAATATTCAGGGGCTAACCAACCGCAGCCTTCCTTCCGGCTTTTCTCTGGGAGTGTTTGGTGAGGCCATTCAGATCGGAGATCTGGTGTTTCCAAATCTGGGAGCGATCTTCCAGGCATATCAAAAGGATTCCGATGTGAATATCATCTCAACGCCTCAGATCTTAACCACCGACAACGAAGAGGCCGAGATTTATGTGGGAGAAAACGTCCCGTACCTCACCAAGGAGGCAACGGGAGACCAGATCTATCAGACATACGAGTACAAGGATGTCGGCGTGACCCTCAAGATAACGCCCCAAATCAACCAGGAGCGCTTCGTAAGGCTCAAGATCTTCCAGGAGAATATATCCTTAAAGGAAGGCACTGAGAAATATAGGCCCACGACGCTCAAGCGATCTGCGGAGACCACGGTTATTATAAAGGATATGAATACCGTTGTTATCGGCGGCATTATCGGAGAGAGCGCAGAGAAGTCCACGTATAAAACGCCATGCCTCGGAGATATCCCCGCCTTGCGCTGGCTCTTTAGCGCGCTGTCCAGATCCCAGAACAAGACAAACCTATTCGTTTTTCTCACGCCCTATATCATAACGAGCCCCACAGAGGCAAAAGAGATCCACGACAGGAAAAAAGAGAACATGGAGGGGGTTCAAGGGGGCGCTGTGAAGATGTACAAAAAGCCGGAACGTAGTGATCAGGACCGGAATGATGAATAAGGATTATCGGCTGTGATGGAAAGGCTCATCGGAGAGATATTGAAAGAGGTTTGTTCCCTTGCAGAGGACGCAGTGGCCGAGGCGCGCGTGATCCAGGAGGAGAAGGGCGGACGGATAGGAGAGATCTTGATACAGAAAGGGGCAATCACAGAGGCAGACCTCTTAAAGGCCCTCGGCATCCAGTTCGGATTACCGTTATGGTCTGCTATCCCCACCGAGGGCATGGATCTCGGTTTCACGGAGCATATTCCCATTCAGTTCCTGAAGAAGCACAGGATGGTGCCTGTGACTACCGATGGGAAGGCTTATATAGCTGTGAACGATCCCACCCTGTTTCAGCCCCTTGACGATCTGCGCCTGATCCAGGGCTGGAATGGGGTCCAAACCGTGATCGCCCCGCATTCGGCCATCCTTTCGGCCATTAACTATGCCTATGACATGAGCAGGGATTCGGCGGAGCAGGTTATCCAGGATATGCGCGAGGAAGATAGAGATCTGATCCTGTCTGCGGTTGAACAGACGGGCGATCTGTTGGACGATACAAGCGATGCCCCCATTATAAAACTGGTGAACCTGATCCTCTCTCAGGCGGTGAAGGCAAGGGCCAGCGATATACATATTGAGCCCTACCAAAACCGTCTGAAGATTAGGCATCGGCTGGACGGCATCCTTTACGATATGCTCACTCCTCCCAAACATATTCAATCTACCCTGATCTCCAGGATCAAGATCATGGCAGGGATGAACATCGCGGAGAAGAGGCTTCCCCAGGATGGAAGGATTGAGATCAAGATAGGAGATAGGGATGTTGATATCAGGGCATCCACCATCCCTATCGCCTTTGGAGAGCGAGTGGTCCTCAGGATCCTGGATAAGAGAAATGTGTTGTTAGGGCTCTCAGATCTTGGTATGCCCAAGGATGGTTTGAGGCGTTTTCATGAGCTCATCAAGTCTTCCCATGGCATTATCCTTGTCACGGGCCCCACGGGCAGCGGTAAAACGACCACCCTCTATAGCGCCTTGAGTACCATCAACAACCCGGACATCAATATCATCACCATAGAAGATCCCATCGAGTACCAGATTGAGGGGATCGGCCAGATCCAGGTTAATCCCAAGATAAACCTCACCTTCGCAAACGGCCTGCGGTCAATAGTGCGTCAGGATCCCGATGTGATCCTCGTGGGTGAGATCAGGGATTTGGAAACCGCGGAGATTGCCATCCAGTCGGCATTGACGGGCCATCTGGTATTCTCGACCCTCCACACAAACGATTCAGCCAGTGCAGTAACGAGGCTCATAGATATGGGGATAGAACCCTTTCTGGTCACCTCGTCGGTGATTGGAATATTGGCTGAGAGGCTGGTGAGAAGGGTGTGCGGTGAATGCAGGGAACCCTATATGCCTGATGAGGAGTCCTTGAATAATATTGGCATAACCTCTGAAATGAGGAGCGGCAAAGAGATTTACCGGGGTACGGGATGTGAGGCCTGCCTCAATACGGGGTACCAGGGTAGAACAGGGATATTCGAGCTCATGATTATGGATGATACGATCAGGAATCTTATACTGAAGACCTCCGACTCCAATACCATTAAACGCGAGGCCGTTAACCAGGGGATGATAACCCTTCGCAAGGATGGGGTGATGAAGGTGCTTGATGGTATGACGACCGTGGAGGAGGTTCTGAGGGTCACGCAGAAGTAGCGTTAGGGGCCTTCGGCCCCGATGGAGGGATGGAGTGTTGGAGTGGGGGATAAAGAGGAAATAAGAAAGCAAGAAAGATATGGAGTAAAGGACGAATAGCGTGATGAGGAAGCGGAGTATTGGAGTATTGGAGTATTGGAGTATTTTTTTCCACTTCTCTGTTTTTCCACAGCTCCATCTCTCCATCTCTCCACTGCTCCACTGCTCCATCACTCCAATTCTTCATCACTCCAATTCTTCATCACTCCAATTCTTCATCACTCCAATTCTTCAATTGTGTAGAGAATCATCCCTTCAGGTCAAGGTTTCAATACTTTTCTTGACAATCTTTTCTCTTTTTACCACCGTGGGGTATGCCTCTTCCCTGAATGGTCCATGGGACTGGAATAAGCCCCAGCAGGCCTTTCGAACGAACGCCCATCAGGGTTTCAATCCCCTGCGATTTATGGTTGAGCTGCACAGCGCCTATATCTCGCCGATCGACGGCAAAAATTGCCCTATGTATCCCTCTTGCTCGCGCTACAGCCTCCAATGCCTTGAAAAACACGGGCTCCTCATTGGTTGGGTGATGACCTTTGATCGTCTGTTGAGGTGCGGCAGGGATGAGCTGCGATTATCCCCGGAGATAGTGGTGAACGACGAACTGTTATGCTACGATCCGTTGGAGAATAATGACTTCTGGTGGTGGAATAAATAGTGAATTGAGCAGCTGGCCGGCAAGCTTTTCAGGAGCGATCATAGTATATTTCTTGTTGACCTTCCTTCTCCCTCTCAACTGCTATGCCGCCTCCAGGGTAGTGCTCGATCCGGAAGGGCAATTTCAATTCGCGGAGCACTACTTTCAAAAGGGCGAGTATTACCGTGCAATCGGAGAATACGAGCGGTTCATCTACCTCTTCCCTCACGCAGATAAGGTTGAGCTTGCCAGATATGGGATCGGCCTTTCGTACCTGAAAGGAGAGCAGTATGAGCAAGCCATTCAGTCTTTTTATGCCCTCATTGAGGAATATCAAGACACGACCTACGCGTTCAGATCCTATCTGGAAATCAGCAAGGCCTACCTTGGGCTTAATCGGTATGCCATGGCCCTCACCGCCTTAAACAACCTCATTACCATAGCTCCCGATCAAGCCCTCAGGGACGAAGCCCTTTATCACAGTGCCTGGGTCTACCTGGAAATGGGGTTATGGAACAAGGCAATAGAGAGCTTCGAGAAGGTCTCTTCCCAAAGCAGGGATGAATATAAGATCCATGAGACCCTTTCTGAGCTCACGGGCGGGGTGCCGATCAGGACGAAGAACCCCACGATTGCCGGCCTGCTTGCCGTGGTTCCAGGTGCAGGCCATCTGTACTGCGGGAGGAAGAGAGATGCCCTGATATCATTTTTTCTGAACAGCGCCATGATATATGCCGCGTATGAGGCATTTGATAATGATCTCGTCGCGATTGGCGCGATTATCACCATCTTTGAGCTGGGCTTCTATGGGGGCAATATCTATAGCGCCGTGAGCAGCGCCCATAAATATAACCGGGATGCGAAAGGAAGGTTCCTGAATGAGCTCAAGGAAAAAACGAGGGTGGACATCTCCCTGGGAAATCCCACGGAGAAATCCCTTTTGCTTTTGTGCCGAATCCCGTTTTAGCACATGACCCCGGCGCTTCGCTTCAGGGTTATACATGAAAGAAATTATCAGGTAAGCATGGGGATGTCTTTTTTTGCTGCATGCCCTGTAACAGGGGGCACTGTCTCATCCGGCATCCAGAACATATTAAATGTACTGGATTCCGGCTGCCGCCGGAATGACAGAAAAATGGAAAAAGGCTTTTTACGAGACCATCAAGCTTTGCTTTGCCTAAAGATGAGGTGTTTCCACCATCCCCAAGAGGGAACTAAGGATGATTCTGAGAGCTATAAACCGCGGTATCAATAAAACAACCATGATTATTGTCACCACCGGCGAAATAGGTGGTGCTGCTTGCCTCATTGGAGTAAAGCGATATACCGCCTGAGTGGTAGGTCCTCACCCTGTAAAGATACAACAGTCCCTCGCTTAAACCGGTGTCGCTGTAACTCGTTACGTCGGAGTCAACCGTTGCAACGTCGGAATAGGTTCCGCTGGAGTCAGTCTTCCTCTCTATCTTGAAGCCGTCTTCATGGCTTGAGTTATCCTGCCAGCTCAGATCGATCTGGCTCGGATACACCCATTTCGCAGTGAGATTGCTCGGGGCCGTCGGAGCATGGGCTTCCCTGGAATATTGTGATTCGATGCCATCCTTGAAGGCCCTGGCCCTATAATAGTAAACAAAAGGCTCCTGTAGCCCGGTATCGCTGAAGGTTTCGGTATTGGCATTGATAGTTGCGATTGTGGTATATGATCCTGCCGGCCCTTGCCTCCTCTCGATCTCGAAGCCTGATTCTCCATATGAAATATCATTCCAGCTTAAATCGATCTGATTGGCGGAAATTGCCGTAGCATATAGATAGGCCGGCGCTGCAAGTGTGCTGTTGAGCAGACTGCGTTGCGCGTTGACCCTGCCGCCTGAGAGTATGTTCCCCTCAAGGGATGAGTTGGGGTCAACTCCATTGAAGATGATCCCTTTTACCTGATCATAGGTGAGTTCCCCATGATAAGCCCAGGTAAGGGCTGCAAGCCCTGCGACATAAGGGGCTGCCATGGAGCTTCCGCTGATGTATTGATAGCTGTCGCCGGCCCTTGTGCTATAGATATCAACTCCAGGCGCAGCCACATCCACCGAGGCGAGCCCGAAATTGGCCCAGGAGGGCAGCTCGTCGCTGTGATCGGTGGCAGTTACGGAGATGATATTATCGAGGTCATAGCTGGGGGGGTACAAAGGTGACTCATCATTATCCGTGCCCTCATTTCCCGCTGCTGTAACAAAGAGAATCCCGGCATCCCCGGCCATTTTTATGGCGCCATATTCGCCCGTCGAGTACCCTGCGCCGCCGAGACTCAGGTTGATGATTTTCGCCCCCTTATCGATGGCGTATCCTATTGCCGCAATTTCTTCGGCTACCGTGCCAACACCGCCTGAATCAAGTATCTTCAGTATCATGATAGAGGTGGACCAGCACACGCCGGTGATGCCCACGCTGTTATTGCCCCGGGCCGCGATGATCCCGGCGACATGGGTGCCGTGGTAATCAGGGGCGTTATCGTCACTCGGGTCATTGTCGCCATTTTCGCCGGGTACGAAGTCCCACCCGTAGTAATCATCTATCTTTCCGTTGCCGTCGTTATCCACGCCGTTGTTGCCCGGGCTTCCGTTTGCCCAATCTTCCCCTGTGTTTTTCCAGATGTTTTCCTTCAGATCCTCATGATCGAGATCAGCCCCGGTATCCAGCACGGCTATCACCACGCTGCTGCAATCCCTTTGCATATCCCAGGCCTCCGGGGCGTCTATGTCTGCGTCCACGGCGCCGCCCGTTTGGCCGGTATTGTGGAGCCCCCAGAGATCCTCGAAACGGGGATCATTCGGCGTTCGGAAAGCCCGCCTGATGTAGTTCGGCTCCGCGTATTCCACATCCGGATCGGCCCGGTAAAAAGAGACGGCCTCCTCAACGCTCCAGCCATCCGGGATCTTGATGCGCTCAATAGGAACTCTCTTCAGACGGCCTGCCACCTTGAAGCCACGAGATCTATGGATACGTTCGGCGTGTTCTTTTGAAAGACCTTTTTTGAACTTGACCAGAATCTCGCCCGGGGCAAACCGTGCTGTACGCTGCGCCCCTGGATAGGCGGAGATGGGATAGAGAATAAGCAAGAGCGCAAGGAGGATCGATGATCTTACCCTCACCCCAACCCTCCCTCTTTGAATGGTGAGAGGGTTGGGGTGAGGGTTATCGGAAATAGAACATATATTTGTGTTACAGAACACTAGGGCGTATCAGCACTTTTTTTCGGCTGTATTCTTCTTATGTAATTCGGCTCAGCGTAAGCTACATGGGGATCTTCCTGGTAGAGCCTGATGGCCTCTTCCACGCTCAGCCCGCTTTTGATCTTTACAAGGTCGATATTCAGCTTTTGAAAATGATTGAGTATCGTTGAACTCAGGCGGTCATGGAGGGCCTGGACCTCTTCCTGTGAAACGTCCTCATGAAATGTAACCAGAATCTGTCCGGGTACATACGATTGCTCTTGCGCGGACTGGCTGCAGCACGCATCCTGAAACAAGACGAAGCACAGCACAAACAGTGTAAGTGATATTCTTGTTAGCATACATTTGTTGTTACCATTCAAGATGACCTCAAATCAAGCAGAATCACAGGATCATTTCATAACTGCAACGCCTCCTTGAGTAAAGGAGAGGATTATGATACATGATGCGGAAGAGATCGGATGAAAGCGCCAATCAGTCCTCGTGCTTTTAAGTGCAAACGAGACCAGAGAGGCGCTATGAATTTAGGGGGATATGGAAACAACGTTTCATCTTTTACAGCACAATACTCCAATGCTCCATGTAGGAGGCGCATCTTTAATGTCAGAAAAGATGCCGTTATTTCATTGAGTTATAGAATTTACTGGAAGTGAATTGAGCGGAGGAACGGATCTTGAGTGTGGATGATCATTTTTTAGAGCGATTTTTTACACCGCGCTCGGTTGCGGTGGTTGGGGCAACAAATAATCCCTTTAAGATCAATTATTGCCTGGTCCAAAATCTGGTGAGCCTGAATTATCAGGGCAAGATTTACCCGGTTAACTATCGAGAGAAGGAGATAGCCGGGATAAAGGCATTTCCAAGATTGACCGATATTCCCGACGACATAGATCTCGTTGTGATCTCTGTTCCAGCCGCAAAGACAACGGATATTGTCAGGGAGTGCGATACCCTTGGAGTGAAAAACATGGTTATCGTGACCGGAGGATTTTCCGAGGGGGGAGAACAGGGCAAAAAACTTCACCGTGAAATAGCCTCATTTATCAGGAAAAAGGGCATAAGGGTAATCGGCCCCAATACCTTGGGACCTATCAACACATCCAACAATTTCTCAATTAGTTTTAACCCGATAAGCACAATGAGGAGAGGCGGTATCTCCTTTGCCTTTCAATCGGGTTTTTACGAGCCGAAGATAAACTGGCTATTCTCTCACCTTGGTCTGAGCAAGCTCATCGATTTAGGAAACAAAATGGATGTCAGCGAGGTAGATGCCCTGGAGTATTTCCTGAGAGACCCCGATACCAAGGTCATCGCCATGCACATAGAAACCCTCCGCGGAGATGGGCGAAGGTTTTTCGATCTATTAAGGAAAGGGGCGGTGAAAAAGCCGATTATTATCCTGAAATCCGGAAAAACACCTGAAGGTGCAATTGCAGCGGCATCGCATACCGGGACGATCGCACAGGAAAATGATATGATCTTCGACGGCCTGCTGAACCAGACAGCCGCCGCAAGGGCTCATAATTGGGAGGAATTTTTCGATCTGGCTAAGGCCTTTGATTGTCTGCCGGTACCTGGCGGAAGAAGGGTTGCTATTGTGACGCTGTCGGGCGGAGAAGGGGTTATGGCCACAGATGCCTGCGTCATGAACGGCCTTGAGATGGCTCAACTTGACGGCCAAACATACAACCGGCTCAAGGCGATCTTTCCACCATGGGATATCCCCGTAAACCCGCTTGACGGGGGCGCCTGTCTCGAGTTTCACCTCTCCGATGTTGTGACCGTTTTGGAAGCCATGGCTGCTATCCCTGAAGATGGACATGTGGATTGTGTACTTATGCAAATGCCCCCGGAGTTCTTCCGCCAAAGCTCAGAAGGGGAGAATTCCTTTGCCCAGCAGGAAGAGCTCTTAAGGAAACAGTGCGCTCAGACATTCCTCAGCATAAAGGAGAGAGGGAAACCCTTTGTACTGTGGCGGACATCGATGAGCAGGAACGAAGATGAGTGGATTGAGGAGCTTGAATCCCATTGCCTTCCTGTATTCCCATCATCGGAAAG
>Ga0307421_1000855_pt1 | contig 19431 bp, 14 predicted proteins | sample SalMarWE160270MG_FD_202163 | JGI IMG/M metagenome (GOLD analysis project Ga0307421, IMG submission 202163) | Salt marsh sediment microbial communities from the Plum Island Ecosystem LTER, Massachusetts, United States - WE1602-70 | ecosystem: Environmental > Aquatic > Marine > Intertidal zone >...
GTTGACCTCTCCGGGGCAGACCTGAACGGGGCCGATCTGAGCGGCGCGGATCTGCGAGGGGCGCGAATAGACGATGCGACGGTCATCGACGAGAGATGGCGGCTTGCCTGGGAGGTCCAGAATGAAGGGGCGGCGGGCCGCGACCTGAGCGGCGCGGACCTAAGTGGGGCGTTTCTCTGCGAGGCGGACTTCCGGGGAGCGATCCTGGCCGGTGCGGACATGCGCGGCGCACGGGCGAGCAAGGCGGTTCTCAGCGGGGCTGACCTTGGTCAGGCCAACCTGAACGAGGCAGATCTGGCCGGTGCCGACCTGAGCGGAGCGGACCTGGGGAAGGCGAATCTGTATGGGGCGGATCTGCGTGGAACTGACCTGACTGACGCCAGCCTGCTGGCTGCCGAGCTGCGCGGCGCGCGGATGGATGAGAAGACGATCGTAGACGGCAAGTGGCGACTGCTGTGGGACGTCGTCAACCAGGCGGCTGCGGGTCAGGATCTGACAGGCGCGGATCTCACCGGGGCCAACATCAGCGGAGCGGACCTGGCCGGCATTGATCTGCGCAACGTGGATCTGGCGCGGGCTCAGCTCAGCGGAGCGAACCTGGGCGGAGCCGACCTGAGCGGGGCACAACTGGCCAACGCGGACTTGAGACTGGCCAACCTGCGTGAGGCCAACCTTGAGAATGCCACGCTTGACGAGGCGAACCTGAGTGAGGCGGATCTGGGCGGGGCTAACCTGAGCAGGGTCTCCCTCCGCGGAGCGGACCTGACCGGGGCGGACTTGAGCCTCGCCGACCTGACCGACGCCGATCTGCGCGGCGCCGACCTGAGCGACGTAGAAATGGCCCAGTCCCAGCTTCGCGGCACCAAGCTTGATCTCGCGACGCGCATCGACGATAGACTGCGCTTGATGTGGGAGATCGCTAATGAGGGAGCGGCGGGGCGCGATCTGGCGGGCGCGGGTTTGGGTGGGGCGGAGTTGAGCGGGGTTGACCTGGCGGGAGCGGACCTGGCCAGGGCGGAACTGGCGCTGGCCAGCCTGGAGGAGGCGGACTTGAGCGGTGCAGACTTGAGGCTGGCCGATCTGCACGACGCCGACCTGCGGGGTTCGTGCCTGGCCAGTGCAGACCTGAGGCAGGCGAATCTACAGGGAGCCGATCTGTCCAGCGCCGACCTCCGGGCGGCGAAGCTTGATGGCGCTCTGCTGGGCGGCGCCAGACTAGACAGTGACACGCGGATAGACGATAAGTGGCGCCTGGTTTGGGAGATTGCCACAGAAGGCGCCGCGGGCCGGGATATCGGCAGGACGGACCTGAGCGGCGCCAACCTGAGCGGGGCTAACCTGAAGGGCGCCCTTCTGGCGCGGACGGATCTGAGCAGGGCTGATCTTGGAGGCGCCAACCTCGATTCCAGCGACCTGAGCAGGGCGAACCTGAGCGGGGCGGACCTGCGGATGGCATCTCTGCGCGATGCTGATCTGAGCGGGGCCAACCTCAGTGGGGCTGAGCTCAGGGGGGCTGATCTGAGAGGCGCCAACTTGACCACGGCGGAAATGAAGGGCACCCGCCTGGACGACGCGACCCGCATCGATGAGCGCTGGCGGCTGGTGTGGGATATCGCCAATGAAGGGGCCGTCGGTCTGGACCTGAGCGGAACCGACCTCAGTGGGGCGAATCTGCACGGGGTCCGGCTGAACAACGCCGATCTCAGCGGCTGCTCGCTCAGGCTCGCCAACCTGCGGGGCGCTGACCTCAGCGGAGCGCAGCTGGCGGATGCAGACCTGAGCGAGGCGAACCTGCGGGATGCGGATCTGAGGGGTGCGGATCTGAGCGGCGCCAATCTGGAGAGGGTCGAGCTGATCGGGGCGCAGCTGGACGAGGAGACCCTAATAGATGACAGCTGGCGGCTCATCTGGGAGATCGCCAATCACAAGGCGGTGGGGCGAGACCTGGTGGGGATCGACCTGAGCGGCGCTGAATTGGCCGGCGCGAACCTGGGCGGGGTCGATCTAACGCGGGCGGTGCTGGCGGAGGCCAGGCTGGCAGGAGCCAATCTGGAGGGGGCGAAGCTGATCGAAGCCGATCTGGCGGGAGCCGATCTCAGCGAGGCGAACCTGGGGGCAGCCGAGCTGGGCTACGCCACGCTCGCAGGGGCCGTGCTCGACTCGGCACTGCTGCAGATGGCCGATCTGAACGGCGCGGACCTGCAGGGAGCGTCGGCTGTCGGGGCCGAGCTGAAGGCGGCCAGAATGGGAGCGGCGAACCTGCGCGAAGCCAACCTGAGCAGAGCGGATCTGACCCGGGCCGATCTGAGCGGTGCTGACCTGAGCGGCATCGACCTGAGCGGGGCGCTTCTCGGCGGCGCAAGCCTGAGTGCGGCGAAGCTGGGTGGTGCCAATCTGAGCGGGGCCGATCTATGCGGCGCGACGCTCGATGGCGCGGAGCTCGACAGGGCGGATCTGAGCCAGGCCAGGTTGACCGAGGCAAACCTGGATGGCGTCCGATTGACCGGCGCGCACCTCAGCGATGCCGACCTCAACGGGGCCAACCTCTTCTCGGCCAAGCTGATAGGGGCCAAGATGGACGAGGCGCAGCTGAGCGGCGCGGACCTGGGCAAGGCCGACTTGACCGGCGCCAATGCCAGTGGCTCCGATCTCAGCTTTGCTCACCTGCGGCAGGCCCGCCTCGATGGAGCGAACCTGACCGGAGCCAATCTCCGCGAAGCAATCCTGGAGGGCGCCACTCTGGCGGGGGCGACTCTCGACGATGCCGACTTCAGCGACGCGGACCTGACGAAGGCTGATCTGAGCGACGCTCAGATGGAGAGGACCGTGCTGATGGGAGCTAGGCTGGCCCAGGCCAACCTGAAGAACGCTCGAGTAGACCAGGCCCAGCTGCAGCAGGCTGCCTCGCTGGAGGGTGCGACGATGCCGGATGGCCGGTCACACGGGGCGAGGAAGTAGGCCAGGCTCAGGCGGGAGGGGTAGCCGGCGCTGCCTAGACGCGGGTCATTGGCTGGGCCGCCGGGCAGAACGCTGCGATTTGGCTGGAATCGAGACGAGGCGCCCCCGGCGCGATTCGAACGCGCAACCTGCGGATTCGAAGTCCGACGCTCTGTCCAATTGAGCTACGGGGGCTACCCACTGACAATGAAAGCCGGACCTTGATCCGGCTGCACGTACGAGGGTGAGTGGTGGGATTCGAACCCACAGTCTCCTGGGCCACAACCAGGTGCCTTGACCCTTAGGCTACACCCACCAAGCGGCAGTATTCTACCATAAGTAAGAACAAGGAGCAAACTATGGTGATGGAGGGGCCGCCCGTTCGGCGTTTCGACGTATTGGTCCTAACCCCTTACTTCCAGGCCAGCGGGAAGCTGGAGACCGTCGGGGACGCGCTGCAGTTCATCAATGACCCTGCACGGCACAGCCTCTCGCTGCACGACGCCATGCTGACTCCCATAGCCCCGGACAGCACGGTCAGTTCCCTGCAACGCCCACACGTCTACGTGCGTAAGTTGCAGATTGCCATGATGTGTTTCACCAGTCCGGAAGGACAGGAGGCGATCAGAACGCTGGCCCGTCGGGAGCTATTGGCCGCCTATACGCCGGTGGCCGTGTTCCAGGGGTACTTCCACATGGGAGCGGAGGCGCGCCTCGAAGACTTCCTGGACCTCTCGCCCGCCGAGATGATCCCAGTCAGCGAAGCGCACGTGTTCCCTCTGGTTGGCCTTCCTGAGCCGCTGCCGGAAGGACAGGGCTTGCTGCTGCTGGGCCGCGGACAGCTTCAGTTCTTCCACGAAGTGTGATCACAGACCTGTTCCCTGCTTCTGAGCCAGCAGCAGCAGCACCTCCGCCCTTCCGACGGGCAACCAGGCCGAGCTGACCTTGAAACTCGTGCTCTTCAGGCAGGGCTCAGTCCGCCCCAGGGGTCGCGACTGCCCGGTTGCCTTGTACAGGGCACGCAGCAGGCACGCTGGTACCCCGGTGCCGGCTGGCCGCGCCACGGTGATCGAGACCAGCCTGCCCCTGTCGTCCAGCACCCTGTGGCACTCCTTCAGCGCTGCCGGGTCCGCTATGAACTCTGCGGGGAAGGTGGCCACCACGCTGCCGAAAGCCCTGTTCTCGAAAGGAAGGTGCTGGGCACGGGCGCGGACGAGCGGAGCTGCTGCCCCCCTGGCCGCGAGCCGCTTCTTGGCCAAGCGGCCCATGGAGACAGACAGATCGACGCCGATTGGCGCAAGCCCTCTCTCGTACATCTCCACCAGCAGATGACCCGGACCGTGGCCCAACTCCAGCACGCGCTGGCCGCTCAGATGCTCGAGCGAGGCCCGGGCCCAGGCCCTCCACTGTCCGAGAGAAACGACCCAGGCCACAAAGTCGTAGGCCCAGGCGAGCTGGTTGTACAGCAGGTGGAAGGCAAGGTTGAGCAGGCGGAAGGCAAGGGCCAGCAGGCCTTGCCACAGTCTTCGCATAGCTGCCCTTTCTCGGTGAAGCAGACACCCCCGCCGTGTCCTCTAGGCGGGGGTGCGGAATGGGAGACTAGGCTGCGGGCCGGCCTCCCGGCGCTAGAAGCGTGGGGCTAGGGGCGCGGCCTGGTGGTCTGCCGTATCGGACCCGTTCTTCAGGGCGGGGCTGAGCTCGACCGTCAGCCTGCTGAAGTAGCTGTTCTCGGGAAGCGGGCCTGTGCCGTACTCCACCTCGGCCACCCTAATGTGTAGCTGCAGGCCCTTCGTCTCCAAGGCCAGCTCCGCGCCCACCTGAACCTCGAGGGACTCCCCTTTCGCTCCCAGATCGGTCCGAAGCGTGCTGTCGGCGAAGGCGTACTCAGACATCAGAACCGCCGTCACCGTCCGAATGTCGTTCTTGTCGAACAGCCATACCTCGAATGCGGTTGCCTTGCTGGGAGAGCCCAGGCCGATCGTCTCTGAGATACCTACTCCGCACTCGCCGACGAATTCGCCGCTTTCCGACTCTATCGTGAAGGAAGGATCGTACTGGTCATCGCCGAGCGCGTAGGTCGTAACGAATTGAGGGCCGGCGGCTGCGGGACCGGACGGGGGCTCTTCAACCCGGCGTGGCCGCAAGGTCTCCGTTCGTCTTCCAGCGAGAGAACCAAGGTCTTCGTCAGGCTCTTCGTAGAGCGCCCCGTCCCTTCTCAGCCGTGGCAGTAGGAAGACCAGAGCGGCGGCGATTGCCACCAGCAACACAGCTGCGCCGCACAGCAATGTGACAGTGTGGAATCCGGCCCCGCCCTCGTCTTCCGCTTCGCCGTCGTCTGGGACCGAGGGCGTGGGTGCCGGTTCGCCCAGGGCATCGGCCAGTATACGGAGCCGCAAGGACTCGCTAGGCGCGCTCTCAGCGGCCAACTGGTGCAGCGCCCCGCTGAGCTCACCTTCCTCCCAGTACGACGCGCCAAGCTCGGCTCGGGCCTGGTCGAGGTCTCCGGTGGCCGCATATCGATCGGCAACGCAGAGGATGTATGCCTGCTGGAAGTCGGCATGCAGCTGGGCCGGCGTTGAGTTGACGAGCTGCACGGGCCACAGCCACCAACCGACGGCCAGCCCGAGTACAAGCCCTGCGACCGCGCCGCACACGAGGGCGGTCGAAGTCATGTGCTGCTGAACGAACTGGAGGAACCGCACCACGAGTCTCATCACAGTTCCCTTGTCCTGCCTCTCCTGATGTCCGCCCTTCGGGTGATGGCCAGTCCGCGGCTACTTTACCACAGAGCGGGGGCCAGGGCAAGTGCTAGCGGCCAGCTCGCGGGTGAGCCCGCATATACACGTCGCGGGCGTGGCTCTGACTCACGTGGGTGTAGATCTGCGTTGTTGAGAGGTCGGCGTGCCCGAGTAGCTCCTGGACCACCCGGAGGTCGGCGCCGCCATCGAGCAGATGGGTGGCGAATGTATGGCGCAGAACGTGGGGCGATACGGGCTCGCGGATGCCGGCCAGCCTCCCTGTCTTGGCCAGCATCAGGGCTATCCCTCGCACGGAAAGCCGCCCTCCGCGGCAGTTGAGCCACAGGGCATCGCTGCTGCGGCTACCAAGCAGAGCTGGCCGCCCGGCCGTCAGGTAGCCTGTCGTGGCCCGAACGGCGGCTCTGCCCAGCAGCGCCAGGCGTTCCTTGCTGCCCTTTCCCAGTACCCGCACCTGGGCCTGTCTCAAGTCGATATCGGTCAGGTCCAGGCCGGCCAGCTCGCTGACGCGGAGGCCGGCTGCATAGAGTACTTCGATCAAGGCCCTGTCGCGCAGGCCGAGCGTGGTGGATGTATCGGGTACCGCCAGCAGGGCTTCCACTTCTGCTACCGTCAGGTATCGGGGCAGCCTCTTGGGCGCCCGAGGGGCGCTGATCAAGCGGAACGGGTTACGCTGGAGTAGTTGCTCGCGAACGAGGTAGTCCCCAAACGAGCGTAGCTCCGCGACCCGGCGAGAGACGCTGGCCTTGACGTAGCCCGCCTCTTCCAGCTCGGCCAGGTAGCTGCGCAGGAGTGACCGGTCCACCCCGGCCGGGAAGCTGACCTCCTGCTCGTCGCAATAGTCGATGAACTGGCCGATATCGTTCCGGTAGTTCTTGATCGTGTAGGGGGATGCGTTGCGGGCGACTCGCATGTAGGTCAGGAACTGCTCTAGCAGAGTGCGCATCACGCCTTCGCAGGCTGCTCAGGCCGCAGCGGGTTCTGGCTTGGGCTTAGGCAGGCCGTCGATCTCGAACTCTTCCTCACACCGGATGCACTTGGCCCATTCCTTGCGAGCCTCCGTGAGCAGCCCTCCGCACTCAGGGCACGGCTGCCGCAAGGGACGGTTCCACACGGCGAACTTGCAGGCGTCCTCTGCATCGCTGTAGTTGGCGCAGCTGTAGAAGGTACGGCCCCGCCGGGTTCGCTTCTCTACCAGGTCCCCGCCGCACTCAGGGCACTTGGCTCCGGTCTTGATCAGGATCGCCTCGCTGTGGCGGCATTCCGGGAAGTTGCTGCAGCCGATGAACTTCCCAAACCGGCCATACTTGTATATCAGCGGGCTTCCGCACTTCGGGCAGTTCTCACCCGTGGGATCGTTGCCCATCTGGACCTCGGGCATCTGCTCGCGGGCGGTGTCCAGCGTCTGGGCGAAGGGCTCGTAGAACTCACGCAGGACGGGTACCCACTTCTTCCTGCCGCGGGCGATGCGATCCAGGTCCTCCTCCATCGCAGCTGTGAAGCCGACGTCGATGTAGTCCGGGAAATGCTCTACTAGCAGATCGTTGACCACGATACCTACCTCGGTGGGGTAGAGGCGGCCGTCACGGCGCTGGACGTAGGCGCGCTGCTGAATGGTGGCCATGGTGGGGGCATAAGTACTGGGACGACCAACTCCGTACTCCTCCAGGGCCCGTACGAGAGTTGCCTCGCTGTAGCGGGGGGGAGGCTGAGTGAAGTGCTGGTCGGGGAGCAACTGGACCAGGTCGAGTGTCTCGCTGACCTTGAGCGGCGGGATCTCCTCCCGCATGCTCTCCTCTTCCGGCTGCTCGTCCTCGTCCTGGGCCTCCTCGTACACTCTCAGGAAGCCCGCGAAGCGAAGACTTGAGCCGCTGGCCCGGAACAGGTAGGGCTTCTCCGTCGTTTCGCCGCCGTCCTTCCTGGGCGCAGGCGGCCCTGCTTCGATCTGGACGGAGATGGTGTCGTACATAGCTGGCGCCATCTGGCTGGCGACGAACCTGTTCCAGATGAGCGAGTAGAGCTGGTACTGGTTGCGGTCGAGCAGCGGCTTGAGCGACTCAGGCGTGCGTCTCACACTGGTCGGGCGGATAGCCTCGTGCGCCTCCTCTGCTCTCTTGGCCTGTGTCTTGTACCGAGGGGGCTTGTCCGGCAGGTGGTCCTTGCCGTACAGCTCAGCGATCAGCTCCCTCGCCTCCCGCTGAGCCTGCTCGGCGACGTTCGTGCTGTCCGTGCGCATGTAGGTGATCAGACCGACAGGCCCGTCGCCCAGGTCGATTCCCTCGTAGAGCTGCTGGGCGTAGCGCATGGTGCGGCGAGCCGTGTATCGGTAGCGACGTGAGGCTTCCTGCTGCATCGTGCTGGTGGTGAAGGGTGCTGACGGGCGCCGCTTCCTCTTGCCCTCTTTGACGTCTACTACCGTGAAATCCGATCTCTCCAGGTCGCCGGCCACGGCTTGCGCGTCCTCTTTGCTGTGCAGATCGAGTTCCTCGCCGCGGATGCGGTGCAGCCTGGCGATGAAGCTGCGCTTCTCCTTCTCCTGCTTGGCCAGCTCAGCCTCGAGAGACCAGTACTCTACGGGCACGAACGCCTGGATCTCTCTCTCGCGCTCGACGACGAGCCGGACGGCGACCGACTGGACACGGCCGGCCGAGAGCCCGCGGCGGCCCATCTTGTCCCGCAGCAGCGGGCTGAGGGTATAGCCCACCAGCCTGTCTAGAATGCGGCGCGCCTGCTGCGCTTCCACCCGCCGCATGTCGATCTGGCGAGGCTCGGCAAAGGCGTGTTCGATCGCATCGCGGGTGATCTCGTGGAACTCCACCCGGTGGACTGGCCGGCGACCTATGGCTGCCCGGAGCGCCTCGAGCAAGTGCCAGGATATAGCCTCGCCCTCGCGATCGGGGTCTGTGGCCAGATATACCTCAGATGATTCCTTGACGTCCGCTCGGAGATCGCGCACAACCTCTTTTCGTTTCGAAGGGACGATGTACCGCGGGCGGAAGTCGTTCTCCAGATCCACCCCCATTCGATTCGACGGAAGATCGCGTACGTGGCCTATCGAGGCTCGCACCGTGAAGTCCTTGCCCAGGAAGCGTCCTACCGTTCTCGCCTTGGCCGGCGACTCGACGATCACCATCCTCGGCAGCTCGGCCAGAGCGGCCCTGGCCTTGGATACGACGGTGTGCTCCTCGGGATCGAGGCCCTCGTGGGCCTGCGTCCGGCCCATGCGGAACAGCTTGATGCCGCACTCAGAGCAGACGCCTTGCGTGGCCGGCGTGCCCTTGCCCACGAACACAGGCTTCACCTGATCCATCTCTCGCTTCGTCTTGCATTTGACGCAGTAGGCTTCTATCGACATCTCCAACCTCAAGTTTGCGGCCCCTCCATCCGCTGTGGCCGGCGTGTCCCCAGGTAGATGGTCGCCGGCTCCCGTCAGGACAGCGGTGGAAGCCGGATTAGAGGTATTCTTTCTGGCCCTGCTCCTGCAAGATCTGCACGATCGATCGCACTTCCTGCTCTTTGTCTCTAGGGCAGATCAGCAGCGCGTCATCGGTGTCTACCACTACCAGCCCGTCAACACCGATCGTAGCGATCAGGCGTTCCTGGCCGAGGATGAGCGTGTCACTCGTGTCCACTCCGATATGGGGTCCCACGACGGTGTTCCCATGCTTGTCGGAAGGGAGCAGCTGCGAGAGGCTCGCCCAGCTGCCCACGTCCGACCAGCCTATGTCGACCGGGATCACGGCTACGTCCTTCGCGTGCTCCATAATACCGTAGTCGATGGCCTGCTTCACTACGCGATCCCAGACCCTCTTGAGGGTCGGCTCATAGCCCGGTGTGCGCAGAGTACCCTCAACCTCGGCGAGGGCAACATAGAGCTCGGGCATCTGGCGCTCGAATTCCTCCATGACCTGGTCGATGCGCCAGATGAACATGCCACTGTTCCATGTGTAATCCCCGCTCTCCACCATCCGGAGCGCTGTTTCAGGGCTGGGCTTCTCGGTGAAGCGATCTACCTTCAGGACGGGGAATCCGCCAACCTTGCCCAGGCTCTTCCCCTGCTTGATATAGCCGTAGCCGGTAGACGCGGACGAGGGCTGGATGCCGAGCGTCACCAGGTGCCCGTCCTGGGCGACCTGCTCGGCTGCGGCTAGGACCTTTCGGAAGCGCTCGGCGTCGGCGATGTAGTGGTCTGCCGTCAGCACAGCCATCACTGCCTCGGGATCCCGCCTCCGCAAGTGGATGGCTGCCAGGCCCACGCAGGGGGCGGTGCCGCGGCCTTCAGGTTCAATGATGAAGTTCTCCGGCGGCAGCTCCGGGGCCTGGGTGGCAAGATCGTCCACATGGCGGGAGTCGGTCACCACCAGGATTTCCTCAGGGCTGAACAGAGATGCCAGCCGATCGACGGCGTGCTCGAACATGGTGCGGTCGCCTATCAACCTGAGAGACTGCTTGGGGCGCTCGCGCCTGCTGAGCGGCCACAAACGGGTGCCCACGCCTCCGGCCATGATCAATGCGTAGTATGCCATGCGGTCCTCCCTGATCGTCGGTGTGCGGCGCCTGGCGCCGGATTGGTCTAGTCTACTGCGTAGCCTACGCCCGCCTCCCGGGCGATCACGTACCTCATCGTACCCACCTGGCGCACCATTCCTTTGAGTTCCATCAAGGCCAGCGTGCTGGTCACTTGGGCTATGGGCAGTGCCGCCAACCGCTGCAGCTCGTCGACGTGCGTCGGCTCTGCTGAGAGGTGGGCAAAGAGCGCCGCCTCAGTCTCGTCCGCGGGCAGCACGTCTCTGGCCTCCGCCTGCTCCGCCACCATACCCAGGTTGAGTTCCTCCAACACGTCCTCGGCGCAGAGGACGGCCTTTGCTCCATCTTGGATGAGGCGATTCGTGCCCACGCTGCCCCGGGCGAGTACGCTGCCTGGCACGGCGAAGACGTCTCGTCCCTGCTCGGCGGCATAGTCGGCGGTGATCAGTGCGCCGCTGGCCCGGCCGGCCTCAGTAACCAGAACGCCGAGGCTCAGGCCGCTGATGATGCGGTTGCGGGGCGGGAAGTTGCCTCCCTCGGGGGCAGTGCCCATCGGATAGTCGCTCACGACCGCCCCGCTGGCAGCTATCTCGCTTGCAAGCTGTCTGTGCTCCGGCGGGTACGTACGGTCGACACCGCACCCGAGCACGGCAACCGTCCGCCCTCCCGCTTCGAGGGCCGCCCGGTGTGCTTCAGCGTCGATGCCGCGCGCCAGCCCACTGACGACGGTAACGCCGCTCCTGGCCAGGGCTCCGGCCAGCTGGCGCGTTACCTCACGACCGTAGGCAGAGACTCGCCGCGTACCTACGATCGCCACTGCCCAGGCATCCTCGCCGGTAAGCTCTCCCTTCACATAGAGCACGGGAGGCGAGGAGGGGATCTGGCGAAGCAAGGCCGGATAGCCGGGGGAGTCCCAGGTCAGCAGGGTGGCGCCGGCTTCGGTGACTCGCTCCAGCTCCCGGTCCAAATCGAGCGAGGCCCGGGCTGACTCGAGGTTGGCCAATGACCGGCGGTCGAGGCCTGCTTTCTGCAGTTGCCTGGAGGGCGCGTCCCAGGCCTTCTCGGCGTTGCCGAAGTGATCGAGCAGGGCCTGCAGTCTGCTTGGGCCGATACCCCGTACTATGTTGAAGCCCACGAAATAGCGCGGGTCGTCCATCAGCATTTCTCCGCTCGCAGACCGGGCAGGAGGCGGATCACCAGCCGCCGTGCCTCCAGATCCAGTTCCTGCACCACGTCTCCAATGGCCGGAACGAGAAGCTCGCCCGATGGGCCCCTGACGACGTAGACGTCGTTTGCGCCCGTCTCGAGCACATCAACCACTTCGCCCAGCTCCTCGCCCTCATCAGTCTCCACCACGACGCCGATCAGTTGATGCAAGTAGTACTCGCCGTTTTCCAGGGGAACTGCATCCTCGATGGGGATCTGAACGAGAAGGTCGCGGAGCTGATCGGCGGCCTCTCTGTCGTTGCAGCCTTCGAGCTTGAGGAGCAGCACCCGTTTGCCCTGCCGCAGCCTCTCCACCTTGCGGAGCTGCTGGGGCTCGGGTGAGCCGGCTCGGGCGAGGAACAAGTAGGGATGGAGATCAAGTCTCTCGGGGTAAGCGGTGAGTATCTCGACGCGCACTTCTCCCCCCACCCCGTGCGGCCTCAATACACGACCGACTACCAAGTAGCGGGGCTCAGGCGCACGCGTCCGCTCTGAGCCCCCGCTGTGTCCGTCGGCCGGATCTCGGGACACATCACATCGGCTGCTAGACGATCTCCAGCGTGGCCCGCTTGCCCTGCTTGGCGGCAAGAACACGAACGAGCGTACGGATGGCGTTGGCGGTGCGGCCGCCCTTGCCGATCACTCGACCCATGTCATCGGGGCCAACCCGCAACTCCAGAATCAGCGATGTCTCTCCCTCGATCTCCGAAACCTGCACCTGAGATGGATCATCTACCAGCGACTTGGCGATGAACTCCACCAACTCCTTCATCGAGCTCATAGCTGCTCCCTCCCGAAGTTGATGTGGACGTCACGAAACGGCAGGCCAGACGCAGCGGGGGAGCAAATTCCCGCTACGGCGTCGCAGATGTCAATCCTGCTCGTCCTCCTCTTCCCCACCACCGGCCCCTTCAGCTTCGATCTCCGGCTCGGCGTCTGCAGGCGGCGCCTCCTCTTCAGGTTCAGGTTGCTCCTCTACCTTCTCTGGCTCGGGGGCAGCCGCCTCCGCTTCCTTCTTGGCCTTCGACTTCTTCGAGGCCCGCTTGGGCTGCTGGGAGGCCTTATTGGCGGCCTCCTTCTTGACTTCTTCCACCTGCGCGGCCGCCTCCTCAAGCAGCTTTTCCAGCGGCTCGCCCTTCTTGAGCCGTTCCAGCCGCGCCAGCGTGCCTTGGTTGGTCAGCAGGCGCTCAACTGCTGGAGTCGGCTGTGCTCCCACTTCCAGCCAGTGCAGCGCCCGGTCTTCCTTGATCGTCACCGTCTCCGGCTCGGTCCGCGGGTTGTAGAACCCTATAGCCTCAATGAACCGGCCGTCTCGCGGGGAGCGCGAATCGGCTACAACTACCCTGTAGCTGGGCTGCTTCTTGGCGCCTACTCGGCGCAAGCGGATCTTGACCATGCTCCTCCTGATGATGTCGTGGGGGCCGCGATGTCGGGTCGAAACTGGGCGGTCACGGCGCAGTGACCAGGCCTATCTCCGTACCGTGCCCGATCTCAGGCCTCCCATCCCGCCCAGACGGCCCGACTCCAATCGGCTGCCTTGCAGAGCCGACGAAGCCCTTCACATGTAGATGACGCGATTGTAGCGGAAAAGCCTCGTTTCGTCAAGCTGCACGGCTGGCGAGTGAGGGCAGCACAAACCACTCGGGGTGCTGCTGCAGTATCGTGGGAGCACGGCCAGGCAGCGGTCAATCCGCGGTCGATTGGGCCGGAGTCTATTCCGCTGGCGCAGGCGCGATGAGCCCCTCTCGCATCAGCACCTCGGCGGACTCGCGGGCCCGGCGGATCGTCTCCTCCGCCTGGGCGAGCAGCTCCTCGGCCGACCGCTCCAGGCGGGCCAGTCCCCGCTCCTGCGCCTTCATTCCAGTAGCCACCGCCTCGCGGGGGAAGACGTCCCAGTCATCCATCGTGGGTACGATGTACTCCTCGCTCAATCCACGCTCCTCGGCGCACCGGGCGACCTCCTCCGCGGCGGCGATAGCCATCTCGTCCGTGATCGTCTTCGCCCGTACGTCGAGCACACCGCGGAAGATGCCCGGGAAGCCGAGCGAGTTGTTGAGCTGGTTGGGGAAATCACTCCGGCCCGTGCCTACGACGCGCGCCCCAGCCTCCTTCGCCTCCCATGGCCAGATCTCCGGTATCGGGTTGGCGCAGGGAAAGACGATCGAGTCAGCAGCCATGCCCTTGACCCATTCGGGAAGGATCGTGCCGGGACCGGGCTTGCTCAGCGCGACGCAGACGTCGGCACCGTGCATCGCTTCAGCCGGACCGCCGACGATGCCGTCCGCGTTGCTCTCGCTGCAGATACGCCACTTGTCTGTGAACTCCGCCTGACGCTCCTCGATGTCCGAGCGGCCCTTATGCAGAGTGCCCCGACTATCGCAGGCGACGATGGCGTTCACGTCTGCCCCAGAAGCCTTCAGGAGCCGGTAGGTGGCCACGTTCGCCGCTCCCGTACCGATCATGGCGATCCTGGCCGCGCCGATCTCCTTGCCTACGACCTTCAGTGCGTTGATCAGGCCTGCGAGCAGGACCGTGGCCGTGCCTTGCTGGTCATCGTGCCAGACCGGGATATCCATCTCCTCTCGCAGGGTGTCCAGGATAGCGAAGCACTTCGGCTGGGAGAGGTCCTCCAGATTGATGCCCCCGAAAGAAGGCTCCAGCAGCTTGACCGTCTCAATGATGACGTCTGGGTCCTTCGTCCGGAGCACTATGGGCACCGCGTCGACGCCGCCGAGGTACTTGAACAGCAGCGCCTTCCCCTCCATCACCGGCAGGCCGGCCTCGGGGCCGATGTCTCCTAGACCCAGCACCCTGGTCCCGTCGGAGACGACGGCGATCGTATTGCCCCGGTTTGTGTGCTCCCACACCTTCTCGGGGTGGGCCTCGATATCCCTGCAGGGTGCCGCCACGCCCGGTGTGTACCAGAGAGCAAAGTCGTCGACACCGCGGATGACGCACTTGGGCGCGATCTGCACCTTGCCCCGGTAGAATCGGTGTAGGCGCAAGGACTCTTCGGCTGGCTTGCGGGCTTTGGCTAGCAGTTCGTCCTTCGTGGGCACCGGGACCTCCCGTCTTCGGCCCTGCGATACGGCCGGCAGGCTATGCTAAGCGCCGGCAGCCTCAAGGAGCTGCTCGGGTGAGATTACTGCCCCGTACTTCGCCTTCAGCGCCTGCAGGCTTTCCCGCTGTTCAGCATACACTTCAAGTAGCCTGGCGGGGACGTTCTCCTCCTTCCGGTAGGCATCCTCCTGGAGATCGATCCGCTCCAGGATGTTGTCTATGTAGAAGGCGAAGTGCTTGTCGTACAGGGCCCTGGTATAGTCCTTGTCGATCTCGGCGAAGAGAGCTTTCAGGTCGTCGTAGAACGGGATGAAGCCCATCGGGGTCGGTATGGCGTCCACCTCTCCGTTCACCCTCTTCTCCAGCCAGCCGAGCCATACTCGGACGTCACGCTTCTCGCCGAGGAGCTCGTCCCCTTCTCCGCCCCGCGCGCCATCGGTGAGGAAGTAGTTCAGGCCAGCCATGATCGGCTTGTCCCTCAGGTTGTCCGAGTTGAAGAATACGAACTGGGCGCGCATGTAGTCTGCGAGTGGCCCTGGTATGAAAGGCTCGTTCGCCCACGGCTGGCGCCGGACGCCTTTCGCCCCCACCTCCGTCGCCGTGGCGGCCGACAGAATGGAGGCGCCGATAACCACGCCGTGATCGGGGGTCTTGGCCACCCGCACGGGCGGCATGGTGTCGCTATCGCGGCCGCTGTAGGTGATGACCCGGACGTGCACCCCCTGCGGATCCTCGGCAGCCTCTTCGTTGTAGTTGCCGATGTTGCTGTTGCGCAGTGTGCAGCGGGCATTGGGATGGGAGATCGGGATGGGGTTATCCTGCTCATCCTTCTTTCCCTCCCACCATTCACCCTGGAAGTTGACGCCGCGCTCGGGGTGCTCCTCTCCGTTGCCCTCCCAGTGGGGCACGCCGTGCTCGTCGATCAGCACGTTAGTCCAGATCACCTCTGCGCCCTCTTCCCTCAGGGCCTTCATCAGGTGTGGGTCGCTGTCCTGGCTCACGTCTCGAACGATACCGAAGAGGCCGAACTCCGGGTTGATCGCCCGCAGCGTCCCATCGTCCGCTATCCACAGTTGAGCCAGGTCGTCGCCGATGAAGTCGGTGCCTACCATGGCGGTGGTGGTCTTGCCACAGCCGGACGGCGCGGCGCCGGCGAAGTAAGTTGTGCGGCCGCCGGGCCCGGCCAGGCCGGTGATAAACATGTGCTCCGAAAGCTCCTTGCCTCTCCTCATGTAGGTGGCCAGGTCAACAGCGAAGCGGTGGTTCCCCTTCTTCAGCAGCAGCGTGTTGCCGGCATAGGTGCAGAGCATGGAGTACGTGGTCAGCCAGCTGCGGTCCATGAAGACTCTGGCGTTCGGCAGGTCCTCAGGCCTGTTCAGCCCCTCGCTGTGGACGTTGGTCAGGAACAGCCCGGCGCGCTCAGCCTCCTCATCGAAGCGGGAGTACACGTTTCTGTACAGCAGATTGGCTGAATGCATGACGTAGGTGGAGGTCGTTATCTCCAGCGCCGGCAGCGCGGCGGGTGCGCCGATCGGACCGCGGCTGAAGAATCCAACCAGGAGCGTCATTCCCCGGCCAATGCCCTGCATGACCTGACGCACGTACTGGTGAGCTTCCGCTCGCAGGATCTTCTTGGCCAGTACACTGACGTTTTCATCCTCGTTGACGATGTAGAAGGTCCTATCGATGATCCGCGCCTGCTCCTGGGCCAGGTCGAAGTGGATTGTGTGGTCCTTCATCGCCAGCAGCTTCTCCTCACCCTTCTCGAGAGCCCTCTGACGCACGGCCTGCAGATCAGCCTCCGAACCCGTGTTGACGAAGACGGAGTCCGGAGCGGTCATTGAGATCGCGTTAGCGATCTTCAGCAGGGCCTTTTCGTTGCCGATTCTCTCCAGCTTGGCTGCTTCGCCGGGCGGGCACTTGGATGCGAAGAGAGCCTGAGCTTCGTCCAGGCTCTCGATGCCACCGATATTGGCCAGGATGTCTACTCCCTTGTTCAGCTCGAACACGTACCCCTCCTCCGCGCCAGCGTGCGCCGGGCCGTCTTCCGTGGGCGAATCGCCCGGCGCTTAATTGCGCAAGTCTACCACACAGAGGCAGGGCGGGCAAGTGGCGCAGCCACTGCCCGCCCTGCCTGGCATCGTCGCGGATGGCTACTTCTCCAGGCGGAAGCCGTGCCCTCGCACGGTGACTATGTAGTCGTGACCGGGGTCGACGGCATCTATGCGCTCGCGCAGCCTGCGGACGAGGGCATCTATCGCCTGTTCGGAGACGCCCTCGGCCTGCTCCTCCGGCCACACGGTGGATACGACCTCCTCCCGAGGAACGACGTGGCCCTTGCGCTGATCTAGCAGTACCAGAAGGCGGTACTGGGCAACCGAAAGCGGAGGGACGAGCTCCCGGTCTCCTACGAACACCCTTCGCGCCGCCTGGTCGATGCGGATGCCGCGCCTGGGACCAGGAGATTCCAGGGGCAGCGTGGCGTCCGCACCAACGAAGCCGAACTTGACGCACAGGGCCACCTGGATCTCGTCCCCGTCCGCTAGGCGCACGGGATCCTTGCCCACTTCCTTGCCGTTGATACTCGTCCCGTTCTTGCTGTCCAGGTCGCGCAGGAGATAGCCGTGCTCGTCACGCTCGATGCGCACATGATGGCGAGATACCTGCCTCTCAGGAAGCACTATCTCGCAATCGGAGCCCCGGCCGATAGTGACGCTGTCCTGGTCGACAATCCACCGTGCCCCCTCCAGCTCGCCCTCATAGACTACCAGCATGGGCACGCCCTGTCCCGCCATCGCAACCTCCTTGACAGAAAGACCCTTATCGACTAATATGCTCTAGGCCGCCACGAGGAGAAAGAAGAGCGACCGTGACTCGTCTGCTTCCTGCGGAGACCGTCCTCCGCGGGCGATACAAGATCATTGCGCCCGTAGGCCAAGGGGGGATGGGTGCCGTCTACCGCGCGGACGACACGCGGCTGGAAGGCCGGGTCTGCGCGGTCAAAGAGATCATCGGCGATGCCGACGCCCCACCAGAGATCGTCGAGCAGAGCCGGGAGCAGTTCAGGCGCGAGGCAGTCACGCTGGCTCGGCTCGACCACCCCAATCTGCCCAAGGTGTCCGATGCCTTCACGCAAGACGAGCGCGAGTACCTGGTCATGGACTATGTGGCCGGGCCTGACCTCCGCGAGGTGATGGAGGAGAAGCGCCGGGACGGCGCGTTCATTGACGAGCAGACGGTCGTCGGCTGGGCAGATCAGCTGTGTGATGCCCTCGCGTACCTCCACAGTCAGGACCCCCCTGTCCTTCACCGTGATATCAAGCCGGCGAACATCAAGCTGACGCCGGGCGGGCTGGTCAAACTGGTTGATTTCGGCCTGGTCAAACTCCTGGCGCCCGACGATGCCCGGACGATCACCATCCTGCAGGGCCGAGGCACGCTCGCCTACACACCCCTAGAGCAGTATGGCGGCGAATCGGGCCACACGGACGCTCGTTCGGACATCTACTCACTGGGTGCTACACTCTATCATCTGTTGACCAACGAGCCCCCGGCGGACGCCAAGCAGCGATTTCTCAACCCGGCAGCACTGCTGCCGCCGAAGGCGATCAATCCCAGGGTCTCTTCGCGCACGGAACGCGCTCTCCTTGCGGCGGTTGCCATGCACCCGGACGAGCGTCCTGCGACCGCCGCACAGTTGCGCCAGGCCCTGCACGGCCGTCGCCTGCCTCCTACGCGCGCGGTCACGGCGAAAAGCAAAGAGGACTGGCGGGCAGCCGTCATCGATAATCGCAGCCTGGTTGTGCTTTCCGGTCTGGCGCTGGCGCTGGCGGTGGTAGTCACCTTGTTGTAGGCAGATATAAACCGTGCCCGGGCGCAGGCTAGCTCTTTCCGCCGCGGCGCGCGCCTAGCCACAGCAGCACCAGCGGTAGGGCGCCCCCCAGGAGGGCGACCCATCCGGCAGCCCAGACCCCGCTCGAATCCCGTAGCCACGAGGCCCCGGGCGCGCGCAGACCATAGGCGGCGTACAGGACCAAGCCCGCAGCGGCGCTGGCCAGCGCTGCTCGCAGGGCTCGGCTCAAGGAGCCGCTCCGTAGCCGAATCACCGCAAAACCCAAGCCGGCGATGGTCGCGGTGCCTGCCAACGCCAGGGCCAGGTCGGCAAGGTCCAGCCCACCTGCTGGCCAGGAGCCGTCGTCATTGCCCGTACCGCCGTCTGGCTCGGGTGTCCCGTTCTGGTAGGGGTCGACGGTGGGAGTGGGGGTGTCCACGGGGGCGGGCGGACCGGGTGTCGGCGTGGTGATTATGGCAGGCTCGTCCTCCTGAATGGTGATCTGAAGGGCCACGCGGCGCGGCACCGGATCCGCCTGGACAGAGATGTCCAGCTGGCCGGTCCGATCCAGTGTAATCGACGCTTCTGCCACGCCGTCCGTTGTCACCGCGGCCAGCGAGTGCTCCAGACCTTCCTGCGGGTAGCTGAATATGAACGCCACGGCGGTGGTGTCCGGCACCGGGTTTCCGTTGCGATCGACTATCAGGCTCGTCTTCAGCGAGAGATCGTCTCCCACCCGCAGCTGGGCAGCCTCCGAGCCGGTCCCGTCGTCCTCCGCCGGATGCTCGATACTGACCGAGATGATCTGCGCGGGATCGGCGGAGGTCTGCGTATTGAGGTCGTAGTTGATCGCAGTGAGGCTCACGGGGGACACACCCCGGGGGGCGAACTCGCCAAACAGAGCCCGCAGGGCCATCTCCACAAAGCGCTCGATGTGGCTGTAGGCGACGTAGTAGGCGCCGAGCTTGCTGATCTCGGTTGCGTCCAGGTAGTACGGCGCGTCGAAGGCCAACACCACGAGCGTTGGGTCACCAGCTGCCCCAGCGCGCTGCGCCAGCAAGCGATGGACGGCGCTGGACTGAGGAGGGTCACCGCCAGGGTTCAGCATGGCGA
>Ga0307421_1000857_pt1 | contig 19388 bp, 21 predicted proteins | sample SalMarWE160270MG_FD_202163 | JGI IMG/M metagenome (GOLD analysis project Ga0307421, IMG submission 202163) | Salt marsh sediment microbial communities from the Plum Island Ecosystem LTER, Massachusetts, United States - WE1602-70 | ecosystem: Environmental > Aquatic > Marine > Intertidal zone >...
CAGAACCAGTGATGATACAAGCCGTTTACTTAGAGTGTTGAAGAATTTCTGTAATCGCTTGATTTTTAAACGAAATCAAAAAAAATCTATCGGCAGAATATCTTTTTGAAAATCCTCATCTTTATTGCATGTAAAAACAACACCTTAAGGCGATTCGTCAACACCTTTAGTAAACGGCTTGGTGATGATATTGTCTTTTTCTTAGATATTAGAGATTAAAACTTTCTGCATAACATGCAATTTGTACTGTCATCCAGAATCAGCTTACATTTTTTACTTACCGTAAATCCTGCCTTTTATTAACCTGTAGAAAAACATTTTCAATTAAAATATGAACAACATGAATACCAGATATCATCCGGAACTATTTGGGACCATAAAAGAATTGCCGTTATCTTTTGGATATCATATTATTCATCCAAACGCAATTTCGCGTTTTTTATCAGCCCGGAAACAAAAGGAGGAAACTGTGATTGTCAAAACACCCATTTTACCCGGGCGGGTCCGCAAAGTCCCCAAAAGCTTCAGTTGGATTGATTACCAGCTGTTCAGCGAGGGCCATATTGAGCGTTGCAGCCATGCGGCAGGAAATTTGTTTTTGGTCTGTGTCGGTGATGACAAGAGATTAAGTGATTATGGTAAACAAACAATAATGAAAAAGCTTCCCATGGATCAACACACGTTTGAAAACGCACGATCCGACTTGATCCTTATGTGTTTTGTTGCATGGCAAAAGCCCCTTTATCAGGTGCTTTGCCTTGAACCGGCGTCAGAGCAAAATTATCGGCGCACCGGATCAATCATGGGTTTGGGAGATATTTTAAAAAATCCCATGGAGGTTTGCCATGATTGATTACGAGACCTATGTACGCATTAGAAATTATTTTGAAAATGATAGTCTAAAATACAGCCAGATTGCCCATGCTCTGGATTTGGATTGCCGCACGGTAGCAAGATGGGCCAATGAAAAACGATACCAGCCCCGAAAGTCCACACCCCGAAAAAGCAAGCTCGATCCATTTGTAAATGAAATTGTGCGCATGATCAAAATAGCACCAAATTCTCCCGCTGAAATAGTCCATAGACAACTTGTCGAATTGGGCTTTGATGGAGGAGTTACTATTGTTAGGGATTACCTTAGAAAGATTCGAGGTGAATTATACGGCAATTTATATCTGGGGGATGTTGGACATTTTTGGATGCTCAGACTACTTCAAGGTAAGGTTACCTGTAATGAACTTGAGGAGACATTTAAAGGACAACTTAATTCAATAGACATTCTTAGACTTCACAATGCAATTCTTAATAAATCATTGCGGTATCGTAATCGTTCAATTACCGTACTTTCTTACCTCAATAACATTTCCCAGAGATCCATAGCCAGATTCCTTTTTCTTTCACGAATTACAGTAAGCCAATATATTATCCAGTTTACGGCTGGTGGTGTTGAAAAATTATTTGACTTTACAAGAAAAGAGCAAAAGAAATCCGAAGATCCGAAATATGTAAAATCACTCTTTAAAGTATTACATACTCCTCCGTCCACCTATGATATAAATCGGACGACTTGGAAAATGGATGATATCCACAGAGTTATGAAAAATGAAGGATTGTTACTATCCAGAGATAATATACGTAAAATTATAAAGAATGCTGGCTATAAATTTCTTAAAGCCAAGAAGGTATTAACTAGCAACGATCCTGAATATAGAAAAAAAATTAATAAAATTAAAAATATTCTTTCAATTCTCGGGCCAAAAGAAAAATTTTTTTCTGTAGATGAATTTGGACCTTTTGCTATCAAAATGCAAGGAGGTCGCTCACTTGTTGCACCGGGACAAATAAACACTGTTCCACAAAGGCAGAAAAGTAAAGGGACGCTTATAGTCACGGCGGCCCTTGAATTGTCCACCAACCAAATTACACATTTTTATTCCAAAAGAAAAAACACTTCCGAAATGATTAAACTACTAAATATTCTGATAGATAAATACCTTGATGAAGAAACAATCTATTTTTCATGGGATGCAGCCTCTTGGCACGCATCTAAAGAATTATATAAAACAGTAGATAGAATAAACAGTAAAGAGTTTAAAGATAAAAAAGCTTCGCCAATTGTAAAACTTGCTCCTCTTCCTACTGGTGCACAATTTCTTAATGTCATTGAATCCGTTTTTAGCGGTTTGGCAAAAGCTATTATACATAACAGCAATTATCAATCTGTTGATGAATGCAAATATGCTATTAATCGATATTTTGCTGAAAGAAATGAGAAATTTATAAAAAATCCTAAGCGAGCCGGGAAAAAAATATGGCGTAAAGAAAGGGTAAAAGCTGTATTTGATGAAAGTAATAATTGCAAAGATCCAAAATTTAGGTAAACAATCTAATCAATGCTGTTATTAAGTTCATCATTTAGGTCCAATCAGAACCACATGAATGCGCCCAGCATTTTAAAGCGTCATAGAAGGTGAAGCTCCCCTATTATCCCATTCATGCATGACTCAAAATAGAGGAATCAGCCATAACTGGTGGTTTCAGATATTTTGCCAGACCTTGAATTCATTAAAACTAATAGATATCAAGCTCGGACTGTAAATATCAAGTGGAGATCGTTTTTAAGATATCCATTTGTTACATCAGCCATGGCACTTTATGGGATACATTGAGATTATATTACAAAAACCGGATTGTTAATAGCGTGGGGTTTCTTACCAATGTTCAGGCCGCAAACTATTTACCAGGCATTGTGATATCTGTAAAAATTTTAGGCTTAAAATTCCGGTCATACATAACAGTGATCAAAAGTGTGGATAAGCCGCAAATCAGCCGAGAGTTTAAGAGTCGGCTACATTTGCCTAGTTATACCCACAAATTATAGTCTTTATGTCGCCATCGATCCATATTGCAAAAGATTCTAGTGGCGAAAATACGTGCCTTTCGGCATTAAACACTACGCGCTGGTTCATGGTTGCAACATTTCCTGGTTTGGCATGAACAACATCTTTCAAAGGATCTTCGAAGGTACCATAGAAACCTGCACGCCGACTCAAGGGAAAGAAGACTTCCGTTTCTCGTAGCCCTAAGCCGATTGGACCCTGACGACCGGACTTCCAAGCAATAGCTACTGGGTGGTCCGAGCAGATAAATTCTGGCCCGTCTGGAGGTGCCATTATTAATGACCAGGTTCGTTCACCGAGTATCGATAAGATATTGTTGAACGCATTCAGTTCGGCCCGAATATTGCCTTCGGGAAAAAATTTGATTTCATAGTTTCGCTTTTCTATGAAGCTCTTCATCTCCTCGAATGATAAGGAATTCGGGATGTTCTCGCCATTCTCCCTCGCTTTTCGGACATGATGCTCCCATACTTGTTTATCCGATATAAGCAAGTCACCAATTATGTGAATTGTTTGTTCTCGAGCACGGTTGAAGGATTTACGAAAGAATGGATTACGTACTGCAATGAGGCAAATTAGATTGAGAATAGAACTGTAATCGTCATTATTGGGAAATTCTCCTGTGACGACTGTATTCGCAATTGCTTGGACTGCTTTCTGCTCCAGCGGAGACAGCGCGTTCTCGATAACGTTTGGCGGATGGCCATCGATATCGACGCGATTGAAATCGAGTTCAACTGCAACATTTTTCGGCGATGTTCGGAATGTACGCCCAGATCCGACCTCAATCACAAAAAACTGCCCTTCCTTCGTGCCCGCGTCCGTAAATAGAGCCAAGTAGGATTGCGGTAGGTAATGATGACGCCTCGCTATAGATTTCGTTTTCATCTTAGTAAGTAAAACATTGATATTAACTAGCCGGCGTGTTTTTGTGCCATATTGGGATGTTATGTAGCCGGCCAGATAAGAACCCTGTATGGAACAAAAAATAGCCTGATAGCTGGCCATGAAAGATGATACCATGCTCTTAGAATAGTATTATCGAGATTACAGATATTATAAAATAAGGTGATTTCAGTAATGGGCTTCATTTTGGTCACCGTCGATGAGCTGGTGGACGACTTGGATAATGCGGTCGAAGTGGTGGAAAAAAGGGTTTTTTGGCCGGATTTTAATAAAAAATATAGCGACTTATTATATGTTACCGTCTCCTTTATATAACAGATGTAAAAATCTAATTAACACAAACCATTCTTTTTTTTAGAATTGCTTCCCTTTCCGCCTCTTTGTCGCCCTCCCGTATTCGTGATGCTTTTTCTTTCAATATTTTTTCCGTTTCCTCGATTTTACCTAGGCGTTGCATAACCCCTTTTGAAGAATAGGAGGTTTTGAGACAGCTTCTATATCTTTTGGCCGTCTGATCCAATTCTTACTTTTTGCCGTATATTTTGAAATCCACGATGGCACCGTATCGGGTTCACCGGTAAATGACCCAAAAAATTAATCATCACTGTTTTCGATTTCATCAATAATTGCGATAATTGCTTTGTATGAGTCTTTCATAACCCCTGTTGGATAACCTTCAGCCGCGCTTCTCGCATACTCTTTTGCTATTTCAATAGCCGTTTTGAGGGCTTCATATTTTTGTTGTTTGGTAGCTATAAATATCGCCTCCTTTTTGAAATTACAAAAGAATTCTCATTCTAATAAATCAGTTCAAATCTTCTTTTTGATTTTTAACTTTTGTTGTTTCTTAAGGCACTTCTTATCTTTCCTGACGATGGCACAGAGTTTTGGATTATAAAGCTCTCTACAGTTATCGTGATTATACAATGGGCATTCCGGATACTTTTTTGACATAAATCTTTTTATTCCTTTTAGTTAACGCTCGTTTTATACCTTAACATAAACACCCTTTCCCGCACTTTTAATTTTGCCCTGCTTCTTCAGTTTATAAACAATGTTATACGTTTTCTTTTGATCGAAACTGGTCTTTTTCATCAACTCAGCGGTGCCGATGCCCTTTTTCCTTTTTTTAATAATCCCAAGGATTGTATCAGCTGCTGTTGATTTGACGGGTTTCTTTGCGGCAGGTTTTTTAACAGTGACTTTTTTTGCCGGTTTACCTCTGACAACTTTTGTTTTTGCTTTCTCAAGCTTCCCGACCGCGACAATCATTCTATCAACTTTCTTTGATAGTACTTTTAGATCCTTGTTAACAGACTGCAGGGTCTTTTTAAGATTTTTCATTTCTGGATTCCTCCTTTGAATTTTGAGAGTTACCTAACAAGTTAGATGAAAACCAGCGGAAACATTTTTACCCTTATTAAAAAGACGATTGAACGTTTTAAAAGCGTGTGATGTTTTTTCTTCGATTAATTCAATACCATTGTTTTTTAAAAATTTACGCAAAGCTTCGGTCGATTTCATCTGTCCCGGCAAACCTTTACCAAGTACCAAAATGTCAGGTTTTGATTTCAAAATATCTTGAATATCATCAACATCAACAAAATGTCCTCTTTTTCTCCACCATTCAGGAACAACTTTTCCCTGAATGATTTTAACGTCATTTCTGTAACTTACCCCGTTTATGACTATATTTCCAAAAGAGTATTGTTCAATCATGATATGTTTAATCGTATGGTTTTTGTTAACCGTCGACCCGCTCTCTCAGTTCCTTCCCACACTTAAAAAACGGTAGCTTTTTAGGTTTAACCTGGACCGGTTTCCCTGTTTTAGGATTTCTTCCGGAATACGCTTTATATTCCTTGACATAAAAAGAACATAATCCCCTGATTTCGACCCTATCACCTTTTATTAAGGCCTTTGACATCTCGTTAAAGAAAAGTTTCACTACCGCTTTTGCTTCGGATTTTGTAAGTCTCGCATCCTCTTTTAGCGTTTCTATAAGTTCTAGTTTGTTCATATAATCCTCCTGATTTAATCATCAATTAAATCAGCATAATAAAGAATCGATTGAAAATTGTCAATGAATTCTGTATGGTTAGATTAAAATTTAGTAATTCTCAATAAATTCTGGTGTATTAAATGATAAGTTGAAAAATACTTTGGAATTACTTTAGTTGGGATCAGTGCCCCAGAAAAGAAAAGGACAGGAAAACAGAGCGTAACTAAAGGAAAAGCCGATTTGCCAGTCCCTCTTCAACCGCTGGTTCGGTGACTTAGTATTTTATTGCAATTGCTTTGAAAAACGTATAGCAAAAAACCCCATCTGTCGCTGTTGTTCTGTACAACCCCTTAACTCCGTCATCGAAGGTTTTTTCGTCAATTAAGCCGGCTTCAATAGAGGATTCACGTACCCCTTCAATCATTGCCGTGAAAGTGTTCTTTGTGAAGCCTTCGACAAGCCGAGGTTTACTTGAATCAACATAAACCATTCGTGGAGATACGTGGATAGAGTTGAAACCTGCTGCGTTTAAGAGGGGATACACCTCTCTGCCTATATTGGCATTGCCACCGGCTCTTTTTTGCAGTTCGATTTGACATTGAATCGCTTTGTGCGCCGCTTCACTGTCAGGATAGAAATACGTCGATCCATGGTCTCCTTCGATAACAGTGATTGTACCACCCACTTTGAGAAGTTTTTTTAGACAATTTAGTGCCTCAACCGGCCGTGCCAAATGTTCAAGAACAAAACAAACAAAAATATGGTCAAAGGATTCCGGTTTAAATGGCAGATTAAAAATGTCGCCCTGGTCGCCCTGCTGGAAGCTTACATTTGTGAATCCTGCTCCCTCAATTTTATTCTTTGCTTCTGCAACCGAACTCTCAGATATATCAACTGAGGTGATATGCGCATGAGGACTATTACGGGCCAAAGTTATGGTTTGTGCACCTACACCGCATCCAGCCTCAAGGACTTCGCTTCCTGGCGGATAAAATGTATCAGAATGTAATAATTCGACAAGAGTTGAAGCTTGGTCCTGCAACCGTATATTTTCTCTTTGATCATAGCCATGCACGTATTTCATATTTATTGACCATCTTTCATTTTACCGAACGTAAAGATGACTCATGGAGATCAGCGCTGCGCGCTATTCGAAATTGAGTCCATCGATTTGTTGAAAACGACAGATCACCGATTATCTCCTCTCAACGCATTCCTTGAAGCTCTATCCACAAGTGTAAAAAGCCTATCTATATCATCTTTTTGATTCGATACCTGATGTCCACGCACTTTAACAAATTTACAATTCAACTGATCTGTTATTCTATAAAATTCCTGATACAGCTCATAATTGTTGAGGCGCCTATTTTTCTTTGAACGATAATCATTTTGCTCAAACCGATCACGTCTTCTCTGTAAACCCATGATGTTTTGAGAATCCGTATACACAATCACCTTACCCCCAAATGCTTGTATATCCCTTAGCGCCCATAATAAAGTCTGCAATTCCAGTTTCGTTGAAGACGTATGCTCAAATCGCCTCACCTTCACGCGCGCCCTCAACGAATCCAACGAAAGGCCACGTTCAGACACAGCGAGGTAAGCCCCATATCCAATATTTGACTGAGTATTCACACTTCCATCCGTAAATATCATCAGTTCATCCATAAAAATATTACTTTATTTTATAAAACGCTAAAATTGAATTACACCAAAGATCCAAGGTCTCCATGGTAAATAGGACGCAGATTTTCGCAGATATACACAGATAATATTGTTATTTTGCAATTGAAGAATCTTGATAATATGTGTTCATCTGTGTCCAAAAAAGGAAATTCCTATACTATTAAATTATGGCGATAATGAATTGATTTTATCTGGGTGTAGCGGTGGAATATATTTTAGTTCAATTTCTTCTGGCGTCCTCTTCTCTATCTTTGACAATTCTTTTTCTAATCTCATAATTTCTTTTTGTACAATTTCAATTCTATTCTTCACGGAATTTATTTTACGATTTACATCTTTTAAATTTTGGGCATTATCCCTCACTTCTCTATAGAGTTCACTTAATCTCATAAGTTCAATCAAATTTTGTTGTAATTTTCGACGTAACCCTAATGCAATTTTAGTTCTATCGTGACGCCAAATGAGAAAACTCCAAATCCCACCACATCCTATAATTCAAACAACAATAATATTAATTAATGAAGATGTGTCTATTTCCATAATTCCTCCTGCGCTGTTATCCTTGCTTTTGTAGTGAGGGTTATCCCTTACGTTTAAGTTTATTAGTAGACTTATTCATATTATTTATTAGATCTTCTTTATGTTTTTTCTTTCTAGAATATTTAGAATTGTCTTTATGCTCTCGAGTTATGGTGCGAACTCAACTAAAGTATGATCTTCATTAATCAATTCTTCATCAATGATCTTTGAAATTTGTTCCCAATCACCGCCTGCTAATCCAGCACCAATTTTTGGATAGCCAATCCGCTTCCCAGAATAATTTGATTTTAACTTTTTGAATACAGAACGAATAGCGTCATAATCTGATTTTATCCCCGGGCCTTTATAATCGTGCTGGGTATATGCGTTTATTACGGTTATTTTGTTTTCGTTTTTTTCGATCGTGGCATGACTATAAGTGCCTAGCTTGTCCTTACTTCCTTTCTCAGTTTTACAATCTGCTTCGTATGCTTCTGGAAATTCGCTCTTTATCGCCTTGGCTATTCCTGCACCCATAGTACAAAAACAGTTACATCCATGAACGATAACGTCGAATTTTCCCTCTAAAGCCAACTTTATCAAATCGCCTTTTATAATTTTCATTTTATTTCACCATACCTTGCATATCTCTTGCTTTATATAAGACAAACCTTCTGATGGCTTATTATAATGGCTTTTTTGGTTTGCCTTAACGGTTTTGAAATAAATGTCCGTATCTGCGATGACGCTTGTTAAAATTTACAACATAGCAGGTGAGAATTCTGCGCATAGTAGAGGCTAAAGGCAAATTCTTTGTCTTACAAAGGATATGGAAATGATTCGGCATCAAAACCCAGGCATAGATTTCCATCGCTCCATCCTGGGCCAGGGATGACAGACGACCTATAAAATCATTGCGATCTATATCGCTCAGAAATATTTTTCTTCGCTCAATACCCCGACCCATGACATGGTGCAACACTCCAGGGCCATCTAATCTTGTTAGCCTTGGCATAACCTGCAATTCTTATATTAATATTAAACGTCAAGCACTTTCTGCACGAATGTCCCCTATGCTCGTCCTTGGTTTAAAAAGCAAGAGTAAGCTTTACATAGTCATTCAAAGCAGCCAATGTTCAATTCAATGCTCGCTCAGCATTAAAGCGAGCATGTAATGCGGTTCAATGCTCACTTTAATGATCACTTAGCATTAACTTTTATCTGGCAAATCCTGGTATTGCCAGCGGGCATATCGGCCTTTTCCTGTAAGTTCAACAGAAAGATTTTCCTGCTTTAATTGCCGCATGAGGCGAAAAACTTGATTTCTATTAAAAAGTGTTATTTCCCGAATCGCAGCGTTAGACAGCCCCGGTTGGTCTGTTTCAAGTCGCTATTTTTTACACTGCGCGCAAAATTGGAAAAGCTTTTAAAAATTTGTCCATGTTTTTAAGGCCTCTTTCCCTGCTTCAGTCGTTACATAACGCTACTTGCTGCACTTGTGCGGTGACTTGGTCCCCACCTGGTCCCAACTTGTACGGTCTCTTTTGAAACTGCAAGGGGATAAGCAGAGAAATAACTCACAAAGTATGTTCGATCATCATCAGTCTCAAAACGAGGAGCCGGAGAGCCGTTGGCCTTCATGGCTCGCAATATTTTAGGTATCCCTGTCCCGCGCCCTTCGGTCAAGTTCAGTTCCTTGAGGAATTCGCCGATCCGGCGATTTCTGTACCGGCGGGAGATAAATGTGCCTAACCGCAGATCAGCAAGGTTGATGGACCGGTCAGACCCTTGGTAGCTGAGGTATGGCACATCAATATCACCCCCAATATGATCTCAGCCCATCGCCTTTAACTGCTCGATAAAGGGAATTTCTACATATGTTTTTTCGTCAGGTGTTTGTGCCATATGTTTCCTTATTTCTGTATGTTTGAGTAGATTGCGGAAAAATAGAGCTCGCTCGTTTAAAGGCGCAATATATATCTTGTTATTATAATAAGTTATATAAAACTATTGCGCCATAATTACGCCGGAACAATAATATTGAATCAATTAAACGGAGCAATACAAATCCATCATCACAGTTAGTTACGAACTTATATTGCACTAATATTGCACCGATTTATTGCCATAGGGTGCAATTTCATTCTTGGTGTCAGGGTACCATCGGGCATCTCGAGTTTGACCTATTAAATTAATACTTCCCTCGCGCTTCATTTCACTGAGCAAATTCTAAACCTGTCTTCGTGATAATGAAGGCAGTACATCTTTTATACGCAGTGCGTAGATAATCTTTTTGCTAAAACATTTACAATGTATGCCTGTGCCATACAATTGTATTATTATACCATACAATAAATATTCAATATGCGCCTTGGAATTTGTTTCATGTTAACGACTTGGAATCCTGACCCTCTGACACCTTTCGTACACACGATTTGACTCTTGAGTTTATGACACCAGTTTCATTAATTAACTCACACTGACAAAACTCCGGATAAAATGCTTCAGAACTTCTGTCCCTTTCTTGTCCCGATAGTTTCTTGTTTTGGAATTGTGAACGTTCTACACGGATGTCCCGTTGGTGTCATCCTGAAGCCTGTCTTCAAGGCAATAGGGGGTATATTAGTAGTATTTTCATGATTTGACACCAATGCAACTCCGGACCAGGCGTTGTGTCTGGTTAATCATGTATAGTGGAATAGACAGTATTTGATCAAAATATGACAACTCGTGCATTGAATATCGGACACCGAGCAGTGTTTTGTGATATTCTTTAAGAAAAAGCCTCATGCTCTTCAATGAACCCCTCGCGCCGGCCTTTACCTCTACCGGTATCGGCATGCCTTCGATTTCTATTAGAAAATCAACTTCAGCATTGCTCCCTCGGGCTTCCCTTGCCCAAAAATGTAATTTTTTGTCAGAGTAAGGATCCGCGCAGGCAAGCAGCTCTTGAGCGACATACTGCTCTGCAACACTGCCTGCATTGATTTGCATAATAGAGTTATCAAGAATAATAGAGTCCTGCACGCCAAGAGCATTTTGCATAAGACCGACATCGAGAAATGCTATTTTGAATTTACGTTCATTGGTAGTTGCCAAAAGAGGTACTCCAGCACCGGATGCATGGCATATTTTAGACAGACATCGCGCATCGCATAGCAACCCAAGCGCTTCCTTCAGGAATTTAGCTTCGATGCCTGGATTTACATGTGAATACTTGTAACGCCGACCAGCCATTTGTGGCGCACTGGAATACACTTCTTTCAAATATTTATGTTTTGCGGTTGATGCATACTTGGCAAAATCATCTGTATAACTCCGAATAAGCCCGGATTGCAGTCTCTGTAATTCTTCCATCAAAACCTTATTTTCAAAGGCATTAACAACTCTTGGCATTCCGCCGACTAACAAGTATTGCCTTAATAGCTGTTCAAGTCTGGTTGCAAAAATCTGTTCCATTCCAGTTTGCAGATCAACCGTATGAATATAGTTTAGTAATCTCTCTTCACCAACTGCTATCAGGAATTCTCCAAATGACATGGGATACATATATACGCTTTGCACACGGCCGACAGGCATACGAAAGTCCTCAGCGCGCAACGCAAACTCAATCAACGATCCAGCTCCGATAACATAAAGTTCCGGCAATTTCTCAAAGAAATATCGCAAAGAAGTAATCGCCTTCGGGCATTCCTGGATTTCATCCAGAAATAATAACGTACGTCCGGGTCTGATTGTCTTGCGTGTCAGAATGGATAATCGGTCAATGATTCCCTTGGGATCAAAGTCCGAAAAACAGCGGCTCAATCCCGGCTGTTCTTCAAAATTCACAGAAACAGTATTTTCAAATGCTGTCCTGCCAAATTCAGTTACCGAATAAGTCTTCCCAACTTGCCGCGCACCCCTTACTATAAGCGGCTGCCTGACGCGGCTGTCTTTCCATTGTTTTAGAATCTGGTCAATTACTCGTTTCATAACCTTAAAAATATCTCATAGATAAGAAAAGTCAAGTATATTATGAGAATAAATATCATAAAAGACAGGTGTGTTTTACGACCAATTATCGTAAGGCGTCTGTTTGGCATCAAATCTTACTATAACCATGGGGCCTCGGATATTTAACTGTCTGCCGTGTCGGGCACAGGCAAGTATGGTAAGATGCCAACTAATTTATAAATGGCTATCCCACAGCCCGTGCCTGCTCAATTCGCGCTCGTGTGCAAGACCGGCCAGCTCCCGCAGCTTTTTACGAATTAGTTTTGAATGGCAATGTGTCATGTTTTATAATTATTTCAATATATTATAGGAATTTATAATCCACAATTCCTGCTTGCCATGTGCTTTGCTCAAATCGGCCAGATACCAACTGGTAATGGTGGGAATTGTGGATAGCCTCGCGGAATGTTTTCGCAATGTCATCATGGCGGTTTCTTTCCGTTCATTTTTTGTAGTTATCAACCAGGGTTCTTTAACTTCGCAATTCCTTCGTAGTTCGGGTCAATTTCAAAAGTACCGCAAAAATTTGAATTAAGGGTATGAGATTATCATGACACCCATATTTTGCCATTTAAAAGGATTATAGACTAAACTTCCATTCCTTTTCATGTTTTTTTAAAATACGCTTCCTCTTGTTTACGCAAGAGATACAATTACAGCCGGTTGTAACAGGATGATCACCAAGCCGCTGGGCCAACTCCCATGAGGCGTCGATCATTTCAAAGATCATTTTTCTCTCTTGCTTTATAGACTCTTGATGCTTTTTCATAATCCAAGCTTTCCCGACTTATCAGAGGCTCCGAATACTTTATCAAAGTATCTTTGCGCCTTTTCCTTTTGGCCAAATTTCTCTGCAAAGAAATAAACTTTGTCTCTATCCAGAGTCTCGAAATTTTCAGGAATCAAACGGTTTTTGTATAAATTCATTACAGCAACAATATCGCCTTCGTCTTTTTGGCTCCGGTCAGGATTATTTGCAATGGCCATCAGTTTTAAAATGATATAGTCAGTCGGCTGTATAACAGGATAAGTTCCAATCAATTCATCACTTGCAGGGATACTCCTTTCCAATATATCTTTCCCTTCCGGTGTGTCCACAAACATGAAATCAATTTTTCCAAGAACTCCCATTTCAGAATCAAACTGGGCAAAAGACCTGGTCTTCTGATAGCAGGTGTAGCCCAGTTTTTCCATGATCAGTGATATTATCGACCAGAAGCGACCTTCTGTTACAAAGTCGATATCCGCAGTAAACCTTGGAAGTCCATACAAACTCAATGCCAGCGCGCCGATCAATGAGTACGGAATTTGCTCCTGCGCAAGATTATCCGTTATTATCTTGAGAACATCGGTTAGTTTTTTTGATGACATGGTCGTTTACTACTCCTTATAAAGAGTCTAACGTAGACTTGATCCCTTTGGCCACCTTATCCGCAGCCAATGGGGCCTTTAGCGACTTTAAGAGTTCTTTATTACCTTTTTTTTTCCTGAATCTTAAGTGCGCGATCGAGGAGTTTACGATTCTTTAAGTATTCAACAATCAGTTTAAAGAGGTTGATATGTTTTACACGTAATGTCGGTTTCTTCTTTTTTATATATTCGAGTATAAATTCAATATGATCCCGTATTTCCAATTCTTTTTCAGGTGGATAATCAAAAATGTAAAACCCGATTTCGTTGCCCAACCCCTTATTTTCAAGGAATTCTTCAGATGTAATGCGGTCGATAATCTTATTCAAACGGGTTTTAAATGAAGCCATGGCTCATCCTCTGCTAAGTAGTAACTTCCATGCATCGCAACACATAATTTTCTTGGTGTTTCTTAAGATATTGATGCACTTCGGGGACAATTGAGACAGGCAGCAATTTAAGAGATCTGGTTCCATCAATGTATTTTGCCTCAGCTAATATTCTGAAAACGACCTGTCTTAATTTAGACAGCGTTGTTTTAGACCAATTCAGAATAGCGGGTTCTATTTGAGTGCAGGCATCTAAAAGGGTTTCCCAGTCTTTGATTGATATTTTTGGTGTGAATGTTCGCCAGTGTTCACGAATAATTTTATCCATAAAATCACCGAGCAAACGGCTGTGTTTAATAGAAGCTGCAAGAATGGCCTGGATAGCGACATCCGAGGTGCCTTTATCAACCATTGCCCAAAGTTCGGGGGTCATCAGCTCAAGCCTATTTCTGATAAGTTTTGCCTGACGTTTTGCAGCGGTAGGGCTTCTTTTTTGGAGGATATTTTCTACGATGACGGTTTGATGCCAATCGGCTGAATCGGTTCCGTTTAGCAGGAGGCGAGCAATTTTGCGACTTTCAGGGATAAGGAGAGAGCCAGCTACGTTTTCACCGTTGTAAATATTAGCTTGATGTGTATTTTTATCGGGCGACATTAAACTTCCTTTTTGGCACTATCTTAATCCAAAATATTATTATACAACAAAAAAGAACTTATTGTACGTCACTGTCAGTTAAAGAAAGAGTGTTAAAAAAATATAAACCCTACCTCTCAAATTTGAGAAATAGGGCTCCTTATCATCCACACATATGCTCTTCCTTTGTTTAAGGTTAAAGCAACTATCTTGAAATCTCATATCTTTTCACATATTTAACCTAAGATGTCAAGAATATCAAATAATTTGCCACTTTTTGACAGATAAACCTTTACAATTGACATTCATACTAATAATTGAGATAAATCACCTATAATTCCAACCTATTATTACATTAGGAGAAACACACCATGGCACTTACGAAAGTTCAAATTGTAGAATCAATCCAGAATCAGACCGGTTTCCCCAGGAACAGATCTTCAGAAATCGTAGAAACCCTTCTCGAACTCATCAAAAGCACACTGGCATCAGGTGAGGATGTGTTGATCTCAGGATTCGGCAAGTTCTGTGTTAAACAGAAAGATGAACGAAAAGGACGGAATCCAGCTACCGGTGACGCCATGATGTTGGCACCCAGGAAGATTGTTATATTTAAATGTTCCGGTAAGTTGAGGGGTAGGATTAACGGCAATTAAGACGAAAGGTTTAATGAAATGCTATCCAAATTCGGTAATGAAGTTTTATTGCATGGGCCTGATGCACTTTTACCGCAGAACCTGAATAATGAATGGTTGGGGATCCTACAAAAGATGGCCGGGGATTTTTTAGATGCAAGCTATGATCTTGAAGAATGTAAAAAGCCGGAGGATGTTGCGGATCCAATTCTATCCATCTGTGTATCAGAAATATTAAGGTCCCAGCATACCGATAAAACTGATATCTCTATTGAAGAAATGTTAGAAAATATCACAATCTATTCCGTATCGTTACTCATTGAGGCCGTTGAGAGGGAATCCAATATCGGAATAGAGCAGCCCACACTTGAAGACATTCTGTCTTGGGGCAGAATAATTAGAATGAGAAGAACGAACCCGAAATTTGTTGAAGCTCTTGAGAAAGCATGTATTTTAATAATTCCGGAACAAGCTTCTTCTTAAGAATAAATCTTAACCACCTCTAAGATTATTAAAAAGAAAATAAAAAAGGCAGAGCCTTTTTTGCTCTGCCAATATTATAGCCCGATAGCCTCTTTTTGCTAAACCACACAAGAGACTACCAGGCATCTTATACTGTTAGCTTCCCTCAATGCCGTTATTAGCTCGATGCTCATCAAATTATATAAAAATATATATCTGATCGAGAACTAAGATGCACGTACATCAGAGAAGCTATTAACTATTGTCCATCCATAAATGGTCTTTTTGCCCTATCTCTGCGTTATGCTCAAAAAATTAATTCGCCAAAGTTCGGTGGCGAATAAATCCTCGGAATATTAAACATATGCCTGCGGTTATTTTTTTCGCATGCCTTGATCTTGAACAAAAATCCTCATTTATGGATGGACACTAACTAAGTGCCACCTCAAACTCCCTTTTTAAGTATAACCTTTGGAGGATCATGGCCATCACATGGTTTTTATTTTAGATGTTGAAGTTGTGTGGCACTTACTTGCGTCAATTCTGATTTCAACTTTTATTTTTTATTAATAAATAAGCAGAAATCATGCCAAATTCTTTAGATAAATATTTGTCGTATAATCCTAAATAGTTATATTTCTAAACAGGATTAATACAACCAGATATTATGAATAATATTCACCAATTTCTGTGAAATTGATTTCATAATATTTAAAATTTTACACAATTAATTTATACAGTTAATACAGGTTTTAAGTTCATAGTTTCAAAATAATTTGTAACAGTCGAACAATAAAAATTTGATGAATTCTGTCTTTAAAAAATAATGGACATGTTTATCAGAAAATGAGCAGGGAAAAATTATGATGCATGTTCATATGAAGCCATTTCAAAGCAGAAAGATACATTGCAGTACACACAAGTTTTCCGTGCTTGATTTAAGGTCACCGAATAACACTGGGCATTTATTTCGTCTTTTCTTTTTTCAATTTTCGTTTTTCCTTTGGATTAAGCTGGGCCTTTTTCTGTTGTTCCCTTTTGCCTTTGTCTCTTTTTCCCTTATCACCCATTTCTGTTTCTCCTTGTTTGAAAGTGATTATACGGATCTGGATATCATTACCATTGTAATGTTATCCGTATTTAAATTCCATAGGTTATCGTACCAGAAAACTAAATGACGTCCTTCTTAAACGTTCGAAAAAGCAAAATCTTATCACTCTGATCAACCAGTAAGCTATTGAGCTGGGAAGTTAATATCACATCACTTTAAATTTTATTTTTTTTCCTTCTTCATTCCGGATATTTCTTTAAGGATTTTTTCCAGATTTTCCAGTTCCCTCCCATAGCCGGTCCAATCGCCATGACGCAGATATGCTTTGGCTTTATTATAGTGGTCCAGGGCCGTGGCGCCGAGCTTGGATAACCCTTCACCCTTTATTTGAGGAATAACCAGGGAAGCCGCATGTTTCGAGGTTGTTTCAATATCCAAGATATTGCTCAAAGCCTTGTCCAGGTTTTCTTCCATAATCAGGCGATTGCTAAAAGCGACAATGACTCTTTTGAGTTCAGGCAGAGAAGCGGCCCTTGCCTCTTCCACCTGGGGACGCGCGTGCGCGCCTGCCTTCCGGGACTTGGCTCTACCGGCGGGCTGAGGGGTGTCGGTTGGGGGCATTTGGCTTTCTTCCTGGATGGCTTCCAGATATACCGGCTCCACATAGATAAAGGTATCACTGACGGGAATAGCCAATAGATTGCCCCGGATGACCCGGGAACCTCTCTGCCCCCACAGGCTCAATTCTCGGGATATTTCCGTTTGCTGATCCACCCTGGCTTCAATCTGCATCGGTCCATAGACCAGTTTTTCCTTGGGCAGCTTGTAGACCAGCAGGTTGCCGTAGTTGGAGAGGTCACATCGGGCCGCCAGCCAGCCGATCATATTATCTTTCTTGGAAGGGGTGAAAGGGGTCATCAGGAAAAATTCTTCCTTTTGCTCTTCGGGCAGCTTGATAATGATGTAGTAAGGTTCCATTTTCTGACGGCGCTCCCCATAGACCTCATCCGGAATTTGCCAGAGGTCTTCCTGGTTGTAGAAGACCTGGACATCTTCCATGTGATATTTCGTGTAAGTCTCCATTTGGATTTTAAAGAGATCTTTGGGATAGCGGATATGCTCCTTCAGCTCCGCGGGCATTTCCTTGAAAGGCTTAAACAGATCCGGGAAGATCCGCGCATAGGTTTTGACGATGGGGTCTTTTTCATTAATCATGTAGAAAACCACATCCCCGTTATAGGCATCGATGGTGACCTTGACGGAATTGCGGATGTAGTTAAGCTGTCTTTTATTAAAAGTGCCGCGAGACCGGCGCGAATAAGGATACATTTCAGAGGTCGTGTAGGCGTCTTGAATCCAGTAGAGCTTTCCACCGGAAAGAACCAGATAGGGATCACCGTCATAATCGAGAAAGGGGGCAATCGAATTCGTCCGCCGGTTAATCCGCCGGTTAAACATGATGCGGCTCTCCGGACTTAAGTACGTAGTAAACAGTATCTGGGGATCCAAAAACTCAATGGCAAACAAAAGCCTTCTGAAAAAAGATTTGATATGGATACCGCCCTTGCCCTGGTAGGTGTTATAAACATTTTTGTCCCCCTTGGGATAATCAAATTCCCGGGCGTTGGTCTTTACCATCACATACTCATCCGTTTTTTCGCCATAATAGATCTCGGGGCGCACGACCCTCAGGTCCGGTTCAAAGGAAGGCGGCAGGTCTTTGATAAAGAGGCGGGGCAGCCCCTCGCTGGTCACTTCATTGACCGGGCTTGCGGCCAGTCCGTAGCCATGGGTATAGATGAGGTGTCTGTTGACCCAGGTGTCGGCCTGGGGAGGCAGCTTGTTGACCACCAGCTCCCGGGCGGCCAGCATGATCTGGCGATACTGGTTGTTGAGGAAATACCGATCGACGTCGACATTGTTAAAATCGTAATACAGCCGTATGGCTTGAATTTGCCGGTAGGTTTGAAGCAGCGGGCGCTCGTCCCAGATCCGGATGTTTTGGATCGTTACGTCATGCTGCTTGAGATCCTGGGCACTGAGCCGGTCGTTCACTTCAAAATTGACTACTTTGATTTTATTCAGGTTGTAGGCCTTGCGGGTATAATCGATATTGTGGGCGATGTAGGGGGATTCTTTGGCCAGTTCATTGGGTTTGACGATAACTTTTTGGACCAGGATAGGGAGCCCGGTTCCCAGCACCAACACGACGCCTATCCAGATTACCGCACTAATCCAGATTATTTTTGCCCTAAGTTTAAAGGCGTTGATAAAAAGGACTACGGCAAATCCTATCGAGATAAGAACGATAACCCTATAGGCCAGAACCTTAATGTGAACATCGGTATAGCTGGCGCCGAAAGCCGGTCCCTGGGTGGAATATAAAAGCCCGAACATTTTCAGACGATAGGCCCAGGCCATTAGCAGCACAAAGAATCCGCCCAGAAAAATAAGATGCTTTTTAACGTTTTCCGCAAGGGTGATTTTAGGCAAAGTGGGCAGGGTACCCTGGGCCTGACGGAAGTCACCCTCTATTTTCAGGGCACCGTTTTTCAGATACCAGCCCATAGTGGCCAGTGCAGCCACGACAAAAAGAATCAGCAACCCATTTTGGATTAAGATGTAAAAAGGCAGCGAGAACAAGTAAAAACCGATGTCCAGGTTAAAAACAGGGTCGGTGCTGCCAAAAGGCTGCTGATACAGATATCGCAGGAGCAAATCCCATTCAGTGGAGCTTTTTGAAGCAATATAAAAGGTGAGGGTAACCTGGCAATGGTTGCCAGTTGAGCAGGAATGATCCGAAAGGATCACAGGCCTGCCCGGGTAAGGTTTAGTCAACCGCTCGGTAGTGTAAAGTT
>Ga0307421_1000866_pt1 | contig 19235 bp, 16 predicted proteins | sample SalMarWE160270MG_FD_202163 | JGI IMG/M metagenome (GOLD analysis project Ga0307421, IMG submission 202163) | Salt marsh sediment microbial communities from the Plum Island Ecosystem LTER, Massachusetts, United States - WE1602-70 | ecosystem: Environmental > Aquatic > Marine > Intertidal zone >...
CAGAGCGGGGATGTTCTCCGAGTGGTTCAGCGTGGGCACAGGCTGAGCGTACTCCTCTGTGAACATCCAGCTGTCCCTGATCCAGCCGGGATCGAAGTCGGGGTTGATCTTGGCCAGGCCGGGCAGGCAGGTCTCGAGCAGCCCATCCTTGCTGTAGCGGAGGTAGGGATGATCGGGCGGCAGGTAGTCGCCGCAGTAGACGATCCGGTCGCCGCCGTAGTGCTCCGGCGAGATGTAGTTCGTATGCTCCACCAGGCCCATGAAGGGCAGTCCCTCGCCTGAGGGTATGTTGATCCAGTAATGGTTCTTGGTCAGGCAGCGGTCGAGCGCCAGGACAAGGACGACAGCGGACATCGACTTCAAGGCGGCCAGCTTGCCCTGATACTCCGGCGAGAGGTCCGGCGCGAGCTCCAGCATTTGCTGAGGCGAACAGGTGGCGATCACTGCGTCGTGCTGAAAGGTGACGGCACCGGTCTTTGCCTCCAGCTTACCATGGGCGGTCTTCCGCACAGTCTTCACACTCGACTGAAGGCGGATCTCCGCGCCCCGTCTCGTGGCCTGCTCGGCCAGGAGGTCGGCGAAGCCCTGGAAGCCGCCGACGAAGTAGCCCAGGCGGGCCGTCCGCTTGTGCGCCCTGGCCCACATCCAGGCCATGTTCACTTCCCGGTAGTGCTCCTCGCCGAACTTACTGATCAGCAGTGGTCTCCACCAGAGCTTGTAGGCCCGCTCGCCGGCGTTGCGGCGCATCCAGTCGTCCGCGGTGACGTCCTCCAGCGCCTGCCAGTTCTTCGTCAGAGTCAGGTAGAAGGCGGAGAGCCCCACGCGCAGCCGGTCGATCAGCGGCAGGGGCGAGAACTGCAGAACCCTGATTGCTCTGTGCAGCTGGGAGATGGGCAGGAACTTGAGGGCAGGAACCTGGCTGTCGAGCGGATAGATGCGGCCGTTGTGATATATGGAGGTCGTCGGCCAGGGGAAGAAGAGCTGGTCGCTTGCTCCGAGATCCTCAATCAGGCGGATCAGGTCATCGTCCGAGGCGAACCAGTGGTGGTAGAAGCGGTCCACAGGCCACTCCCACCGCTCATCCCGGAAACCAGCCGCCAGTCCGCCGACGTACGACCGGGCCTCGTACACAGTGACCGTGTGGCCCTCCCCGGCCAAGTCGAAGGCTGCCGTGAGGCCGGTGAGCCCGGCACCGACGATCCCGATGTTCACCCGGCTACTCCTTCGGCCTCTCGGCCGCACGTTCTCCGGCCTGCCAGACGTCCGCCCAGTGAACCCCTTCCCGGGCCATCAGGATCAGCCCCAGGAGGGTCACCGGTACCAGCAGAATGGCGTGGAGCACGAGGACGTAGCCGGCGGCCACATTATGCGGCGCGCCGATCGACTCCAGGAGGGGGATGCCCAGCTCGAAGGTGCCTACGTACCCCGGCGGCGACGGCAGGGCGGTCGCCAGGTTGACGATTCCTCCCATCAGCAGGATCGTCGGGTAGGTAAGCTGGAGGCCCGGAAAGGCGAAGCTGACGAGCCAGTATTTGAGCGTCTCCAGAATCCAGACCCAGAGCGTAACCCCGAAGAGGACGAAGACATCCCGGCCGCTGCGCAGGCTCTGCAGCCCGGCTACGATGCCCTGCACGAAGCTGTTGAGTGGGGGGCGGAATCGTGCTGGCGCCAGGCGGTCGATGAAGAAGCCCGCCAGCCTCAGTAGCCAGCCCGGCCGCGATGCCAGGACGAGAAAGAGCGCGAGCGCGGCCAGGAATGCCCCACCCGCAGCGGCAACCCAGGGTCTGAGATCCTCAGGAAGTCCCACGAAGAGGAGGCCAACAAGAACGAAGAGGACCATAGTCAGCCCATCGAACAGTCGTTCCAGCACCGCCGTCGTCAGTGCCGTGCCCACGTTGATCTGCTCCCGTCTCCATAGGACGTAGGCTCGCAGCGCCTCCCCGAGACGGAAGGGAAGGATATCGTTGCCCATGTAGCCGATCACGACGACGGGGAAGAGGCGGTTCGGAGACACCTTCTTGGTCGCTCGCAGCAGGAAACCCCAGCGCCAGGAGCGGAACCAGACGGAGATGAAGTAGACCGCGACGGCGGGAATGAGCCACCAGTAGTTTGCCTGGCGGACGGTGGTCCACACCTCGGCCAGCTGCAGATCGCGGAGCGAGTACCAGAGGAGGACTCCTCCGATGACGATACCCAGCGCGAAAACCAGCCAGCGCCTCTTCACCGCACACTCCCGTTCCGCTGCCGCAGCACCTCGTAGAGCACCACGGAGCCTGCCACGGAGGCATTCAGCGACGTGACGTCACCATGCATGGGCAGCTGCACCAGGAAGTCGCAGCGCTCTCTCACCAGGCGCCGCAGGCCCTGCCCCTCGCTGCCGATGACTAGCGCTAGCGGTCCGCTCAGTTCGGCCCGCAGGTAGCTCTGCGCGCCGGGCAGCGCCTCCAGACCAGCGATCCACAGGCCATCTTCCTTGAGCTCCGCCATTGCCCTCACCAGATTCGTCACCTGCGCCACGAGCAGGTGCTCCACCGCGCCGGCCGAGGCATTCACGACGGCCGGTGTGATGCCCACCGCCCGACGGCGCTGTATTACCACACCGTGAACGCCCACAGCCTCGGCGGTGCGCAGCAGGCTGCCCACGTTTTGGGGATCCTGCAGCAGGTCGAGTATGAGGAGCAGCGGCTCTTCGCGGCGAGAGCTGGCGTAGCCGGTGATCTCATCGAGCGAAACGAGCGGGTAGGGACTCGTCTCCAGAGCTATGCCCTGGCTGCTGCCGTCTCCAGCGACTCCCAGATCGGGCCGCCCCACCCGCTCGACGGCAACGCCTGCTCGCCGGGCCAGCGCCATTATCTCGTCGACTACGCCGCCCTCTCGGACGCCTTCGGCTACCAGAAGCCGCCCGTGCTTGCGACGTCCAGCTCTGAGCGACTCACGAACGGCGTTTCGTCCGTACAGGACCTCGCTCATTCCTCTACGGGTTCGATCCGCCAGGCCGCCCCCTCGGGCCGATCCTCTACGGTGATCCCTAGCTTCGCCAGGCGCTCCCGAAGCGCGTCCGCCTGCGCCCAATCCTCGGCGGACCGATAGTCATCCCGCACGCCGAGGATGATATCCATCAGTCCCTCGACCATGTGGGACCCGGCGGCGTCCTCGAATTCGTCTGGGATTATGCCCAACACCTGGCCTCCGAGGGTCCGATACATGCCGTCGATAGCTGCCAGCGTCCCTCCGCTCACCGGATTCTCTGACTCCAGCAGCAGATTGACCTCTCGATTGAGGTCGAACAGCACTGCAATTGCCTGCGGTGTGTTGAAGTCGTCATCCATCGCCGTCGCGAAGGCCTCACGGTGCCGATCCAGGCCATTGACGTACGAGAGATCGGTCGTCCCAGACGGCACGGCGGAGCGCACGCCTGAGCGTAGGCGGCGGACTGTGTGGTGAAGCCGGTCGACACCCTTCACCGCCGCCAGCATTGCGTTTCGGGTGAAATCCATTGGGCTGCGGTAGTGGCCGGAAAGGATGAAGAAACGGATCGCCTCCGGGCTATAGAGCTTGAGAGCATCCTTGATCGTGATGGAGTTGCCCTTGCTCTTGCTCATCTGAGCCCCGTCCACGGTCAGTGAGCCTGCCAAGAGCCAGTAGCGGGCGAATTGCTTGCCGGTCGCCGCCTCGGACTGGGCGATCTCGCACTCGTTGTGGGGGAAGATGTTCTCCAGGCCGCCCCCGTGGATATCGAAGGAGTCGCCCAGGTACTTGGTGGCCATCGCCGAGCACTCGATGTGCCAGCCGGGGTATCCCCAGCCCCAGGGAGAGGGCCAGCGCAGCAGGTGTTCTGGCTCGGCGTGCTTCCATAGCGCGAAGTCGCCAGGATGCCGCTTGTCGTCACGCACTGCGATTCGGGCGCCGGGCTCGAGGTCGTCCAACTGCCGCCTGGCCAGCTTGCCGTAGTCAGCGAACTCCTCCACCGAGTAGTAGACGTCGCCCGCGGCTGTCTCGTAGGCGTAGCCCTTGTCCAGCAGCACCTTGATGATTTCGATCTGCTCCGGGATGTGGCAGCTGGCGCGCGGTGATATGTTGGGACGGATGACGCCGAGGGCATCCATGTCCTCGAAGTACGATCGCGCGTATGTCTCCACCACTTCCATAGGTTCCACCCGCTCCCGCCGGGCACCCTTGACGATGCGATCCTCGCCCGTATCCAGCAGATGTCCGACGTCAGTAATGTTCTGCACATAGCGGACCTTGTTGCCTCTGTAGCGCAGGTAGCGGACAATCACGTCCATGGCCACATAGAGCTTGGCGTGGCCCAGGTGGCTGTGATCGTACACGGTCGGCCCACAGGTGTACATGGCGACGTATCCCTTCTCAAGCGGTTTGAAGGGCTCCTTCTCGCGCGTCAAGTAGTTGTAGACCTGTAGGGCCATCGCTAGTCTCCGCCTGCTACGCTATTCTCCAGGCGAGCGAAGAGCATCCGGCCTGCAGCGGTCTGCAGCACCTTCGTGACGATGACGTCTTTCTCTTCGCCGATGGAGTCACTGCCGTCCTCCACCACAATCATCGTGCCGTCGTCCAAGAAGGCCACACCCTGGTCTGGCTCTTTGCCCTCTCGGACGATCTGAACGGTCAAAGGCTCGCCGGGAATAACGACCGCCTTTACGGCGTTCGCCAACGCATTCACGTTCAGCACCCTCACGCCCTGCAGTTCCGCCACTCGGTTCAGGTTGTAGTCATTTGTCAGAATCGGGCAGCTGAGCCTCCTGGCCAGCAGCACCAGTTTGTCATCCACAGCCCGGGCATCCTCGATGTCCATGTCGACGACCCGTACCGGTGCAATAGAATCGCTCTGCAGGCGATGCAGCATCTCAAGCCCGCGCCGTCCTCTTCGGCGGCGCAGCCGGTCCGAGGAGTCCGCGACCTGCTGCAGCTCGTTGAGCACGAAACGCGGCACCAGAATCTCCCCATCGACGAAGCCGGTCAGGCTGATATCCACGATGCGGCCGTCGATGATGACGCTCGTGTCGAGGAGCACCGGTTTGTGCCACCTGCCTCCGTTGCGCCGGCTATCGCCGCTACGGCTCGGTATCTGCCCCCGCACCATTTCGACAATGTCAAACTGCCGCATGGTCATTATCATCACACCCAGGTAGCCGAAGACGATGGCGGCGACGAAGGGTAGTATCTGGCCCAGCGGCGGTCCTAGCAGCGAAAGCGGAAAGGAGATCAGGGCGGCCACTATCAGGCCCACGACCAGGCCCACTACGGCCGCCAACAGCTGCTGTGCCGGCGCCTTGCGCACGCTCCTTCGCAATGCGCGGAAGGGCCATAGAGTGAGATATGGCGTCAAGACGAGTCCGGTCAAGGCGCCGAGAAGCATGAAGATCACCGCATACCGGTATGGTGACTCCCCCAGCGTGGCAGCCAGATGGAGACCGCCGAAGATCCCCACCACAAGGAAGAGGACCATGCCGGCAATTCTAGCAGAGAAATCCGCGCTCACCAGACTCTCCTCTCGTCGGGGACACCCAGCCCAGATGTACAAAGCGGGTCAGCGCCCGCCAGGCGCTCACCCGTTTCGTGCCAGTTCACAGCGAAGACCGAACCACCAGTAGCGGGTAGTGCGGAACCCTCCTACGCGCTATGCGCTCACCCTTCGGCGGCGACCAAGGTGGAACGATCAGAACCGAACGATTGTGAAATGAGTGCCTGGAACCAGGGCTAGCGACACTCGCGCGCCGCTTTCTCAGCCCCAACAATCCAATCTTAGCATAGGCCAGCGCAAAAGTCAAAGGCGCGCAGTACTTGCCTGAACAGCTCTTCCCCGAGCCGCTGACGAGGGCCCGGATGCGGTTTGCCAATTGCCGCCCGGGACCGTATAATCTTTCGCGATGGTCTTCCTGATGGCTATACTAGGCCTCCTCGTGGGCGGCCTGGTTAACCAGCTTGGTTCGGACCTGCCGGCTCGCCGGCATCTGACCAAGCCGCACTGCCCCTACTGCTCGCGTACGAGGCCCTATCGGCAGTGGGCTGCCCTGCCTTCCTTCCTCCTCTGGCACGCTCGCTGTCCCGGCTGTGGCGCTCCGATCAAGCTGCGCCATGCACTCGTCGAGATCGGTCTGGCGTTAGCCTATGGCTATCTCTGGATCGCACTGGGGCCTTCTGTGAAACTGCCCTTCTTCTGCCTGTATGCTGCCATACTGACGCTCGTGCTCATCACGGATATCGAGCGCAGGCTGATCCTGGACGTGGTAACCTACCCGGCAATGCTGCTCGCCCTGATTGCCAGCCTGGTCCGGCCGGACGCCACCCTCGCGAGCGCCGTCTGGGGTGGCCTGATAGCCTATCTCTTCTTCCTGGCGGCCTACGCGGTGGGGAACGCATTGTTCGGCCGGGGAGCCCTGGGCTACGGGGACGTGAAGCTGGCAGCGTTTGTAGGCCTGGCCACCGGCTTCCCCCTCGCAGTCCTGGCCCTCTTCGTGACAATCGTCACGGGAGCCGGGATCACGCTGCTCCTGGTAATCACGCGCGTGCGCCGGCTGGGCGATCATATTCCGTATGGCCCCTACCTTGTCGCGGGCGGGGCGATCACGCTGCTCTGGGGGCTCGAACTGGGCGGCCTCATACTCGGCCGCTAGGGCGGCAAGATGCGCAAACAGGACGGCCACCCAGCGCCAGACGGTACGCTGACGACAAGCATCGGCTAGCGGCGGGCCGCTTCCTGATAGGCCTCGATCGTCTGCCGGGCCGTGCTCCGCCACGAGAACCGCCCGGCTTGCTCCAGAGCCCGACGGCTCAACTCGGCCCTGTATGCGCCATCGCGGGCCAGCCTGACCAGGGCCTGGGCGATGCCTGCCACGTCGTCCGGCTTGACCAGAAGACCTCCCTCGCCCACTATCTCAGGCAGCGAGGCGGCACAGCTACTGACCACCGGCGTGCCACAGGCCATTGCCTCGAGGGGCGGCAGGCCAAAGCCTTCGTAACGGCTCGGAAAGACGAGGGCCGCGGCTCCTCTGTAGAGGGCGGGCTTGTCCTTCTCCTCGACGAACCCGGTGAAGTGGATCGAGGCGCCGCCCAGCCCCAGCTCCCCGGCCACCCGGCGCGGGTCCGGCTCGAATGAGCTGTCCTTTGCTGGCAGCCGCCCGCAGACTACGAGGGGACAGGCGTTCCCCAGGTCTCGCACGGCGCGAGCATAGGCCGCCAGAAGCGTGCTCACGTTCTTGCGCACGTCGAAGCCCCCCAGGTAGAGCAGATAACGTTCCGGCAGGCGGTACCGCTGGCGCACTGCGGGGTCGTCCGGACCGGCCGCCGGACTGTACTCCGACCCGGCCGCCAGGTAGACCGTGCGTACCTTCGACTCAGCCACCGCGAGTCGATCTACAGCATCCTCCCGCGATGCTGTCGAGTCGGTGAGTATGAGCGCCGCACGGGAAGACGCCGCACTCGCCAGCCCGGTGTACAGCCGCACAAGAGGGCCACCGCGGTAATCGGGCAGCAGCAAAGGGATGAGGTCGTGGATCGTCACCACTGTAGGCACGGCAGGCCGGAGCGGCGGCGCCCAGTAGGGTACGTGGGCCACCCGGGCACCAGTGCGCCGGCAGGACTGAGGGAAGGTGACCTGCTCGAACCAAACCTTGGAAAGGTTGGAGCGTCTGGTGCCAGGCCGAACGACGACCGCCTCCACGCCCGATCCTGGAGCAGCCAACTCCTCGACGAGACGGCGGGTGTACTGGCCGCTCCCCGTCGCGGGCCTATCCCAGAACCAGCCGCTGACCGCGACGCGTATCAACGCTCGTACCCGTTCGGGTGCTTTCGGTGCCACTCCCAGGCGTGTGCCACTATCGTGGGAAGATCGGGGTACCTTGGTTCCCAGCCCAGCTCACGAGCGACTAGCGAGGTCTGGGCTACCAGCACAGGGGCATCGCCGGGGCGACGGGCCGCGACCTTCGACGGTATGGGATGCCCGGTCACTTGCCGTGCTGCCTGAAGGACTGCCGCGTTCGAGTATCCCTTGCCGTTGCCTACGTTGCATATGAGCTGCTCGCGTTTGTCGAGTGCCTCCAGTGCCAGCACGTGTGCCGACGCCAGATCGACAACGTGAACGTAGTCGCGGATGCAGGTGCCGTCTGGAGTGGCGTAGTCGTCGCCGAACAGCGTAAAGACATCCCGCTGGCCCAGCGCGACCTTCAGGACGTTCGGAATGAGATGGCTCTCCGGACGATGATCCTCTCCCCGTTCTCCGCCTGGCGCGGCGCCTGCGGCGTTGAAGTAGCGCAGCGCGGCATACCGCAGGCCGTGGATGCGCTGGTACCAGGCCAGGATCTGCTCGACGATCAGCTTCGTCTCCCCGTAGGCGCTCGCCGGGCCCAGTGGATCGCCCTCCACGAGGGGCGAATCTTTGCTCGCGTACACCGCCGCGCTCGAAGAGAAGACGAGGCGGGGCACGGAATGCGCTACCAGGGCCTCAGCCACAGTGAGGCTGCCGACCACGTTGTTGCGGAAGAAGCGCCCTGGCTCGCGCATCGACTCCCCCGCCTCGATGAAGGCAGCGAAGTGGATCGCCGCCTCGAAGCCGCCCTCCGAGAGCAGGCCGTCCAATGCCTGCCGGTCGAGGACGTCTCCCTGCACGAAGCGGCAACCCTCCGGAACAGCCGCGCGGTGGCCTCGGACAAGACTGTCGTAGATCACTACCTCGTGTCCCGCGCGCTGCAGCTCCGCAGCGACGGTGCTGCCGACGTAGCCAGCGCCACCGGTCACGAGTACCTTCATTCTTGCCCTCCGGCTGTGCCTACACCCAGGTAGCTGTGGATCTGAGCAACACAACGCTCATAGCCAGCTACCTCGAACGCTGCGACGGCCGACCTCGGCATACGGGTGAAGACCTGCTCCTCCATTCCCGTCTCCGAGCCGAGAACGGCCTCTACTTCTTCAACGGGCACCCCCATCCGCTCCGCGAAGACCGCAGCAGTTTGCACAGAGTGGCCTGGCGATAGCTGCTGGACCAGCCAATCGCGCCAGGAACGGAGGTGGGAGTCCTCCGTGAAGGGCAGCCACCTGTCAGGCTCAGCACGCCGGAGCGCCTCTGCTACTCCTCGGTCCAGGCCCTCCAGAGCCCTTCGGTCCAGCCAGGTGCGCAGCACGTTGTGAGCGAACGCTCCCTGGCGCAGCGATTCAGCCGTGCTCCCCACGAAGTAGGGCCTGTAGACCTGTTCTAGCCACAGCTCGTCCAGGGTCAGGTGGGCCACATAGCCGGCCACGAAGGCCGCATGGGCGGGGGCCAGCCCTGCTGGCTCGCGCAGAGCCGGGTGGGCGGCGAGGAGTGCCTGCACCGCCGGCGCACCGGAATTGTGATGAATCGAGTAGAAATGCGTCTCCTGGCGCCTTTGTCCGCTGACCGACTTCACGTCCGGAGCGGTGTTGCCGAGCAGGAATGGACCCCGCTGCTCCGCGAGCAGCTGCTGCACTTCGGGCTCGAGATCGCCCCGGCGGATGATAGTGTCCGCCAAGTCAAGATGCATTATGGGTGTCGGCATCACTCGTGGCTCGGCGCCGAGTGCGGGAGGCGGTGGCCGGGCCGCCCTCGTGCCGCCGGGAGTGTAGCACACGCCACCGGCCGTGTCAAGGTGGATGTGCCCGGCGGGTGCGGCGCGGGCGATTCTCCTGTATAATGTTAGGGCAGCGGAAGGGGGCTCCACAAGCGTGAGACGACCTGGCTTACTGCTTAGCCTGACCCTTACCCTGTCTCTTCTCCAGTCAGCGGCGCTCGCAGAATCGCCGGGCGAGGTCTTCGTACTGACGGTTGACGACGCTATCACCACCGCTACCGGTGACTACGTCGATCGGGTCATACGCCTGGCAGAAACTCAACGGGCGGAGGCGGCCGTCATACTCCTGGATACCCCCGGTGGCTATGTGGACACCACTCTCAAGATCATGGAGACACTGGAGAACTCCAGCATACCCGTCATAGTCTACATCTGGCCGCGCGGCGGAATGGCTGCCTCGGCCGGAACGATGATCACGCTGGCAGCATCCGCTGCGGCTATGGCGCCGCGCACGACGATCGGCGCCGCCCATCCGGTCGCCGCGGGAGACGCAGAGATCGATCCGGTTTCCGTGGAGAAGCTGGTCAACGTGCTGGTCGAGCACACCGGTGTCTTCGCCGCACGCAGGGGCCAGGAAGCTGTAGACTGGGTTGAACGCGCCATCCGAGAGAGCGCGACGGCGAACGAAGAGGAGGCTCTCGAGCTGGGGCTGATCGACCTGATCGCGGATGACCTTGACGACCTCTTGACCCGGTTGGACGGCCGGACCGTTCCGCTGGGCGTGGGACAGACTACGCTCAACACGGCGGGAGCATCTGTGCGTTCGGTGCCTATGTCGGCTATCGAAGGGCTGCTATCCGCTCTGATCAATCCGAATATTGCCTTCATTCTGGTGGCGCTGGGCATTCAGCTGATTCTGGTCGAGGTTCAAGTGCCGGGTGGCTGGGTGGCCGGCTTCCTGGGAGCCGTATGTCTGGCTCTGGCAGCCTACGCCATGCGCGTTCTGCCCCTCAACTGGCTGGGGCTGGTGCTTCTCTGTATCTCGTTTGCGCTCTTCACCCTCGACCTGCGGAACCCAGGAATCGAGGCGCTCACGTTCGCCGGCGTGGCCACGTTGATCGCCGGAGCTCTGATGCTGTTCAACACCGGATTCGTGTCTCCGTATGGAAAGATCTCGGTGCCCCTCGTCGTAGTGACAGGGCTTGTCATCGGCGGCCTGGCAGCCTTCGTGGTGGGAGCGGGATTGAGTGTCCAGCGGCTTCGGCCGGCGACCGGGGCAGACTCGCTGATTGGCCGCCAGGGCGTGGTCAAGGCCCCGCTCGATCCCGCGGGGACAGTCTGGATTGCCGGCGAGGAGTGGACCGCTTCCGCCGAGGAACCGCCTGTAGTGCCGGGTGACCGTGTAGAGGTGGTTGCCGTCGAAGGACTGCGGCTCCTGGTGAAACGTGCGGAGCCGGAATCATCATCTGGGGAGGAGTAGCCATGGGTAGTGCAGCCATTCCAACACGCGTGCTGGGCAAGACCGGAATCGAAGTCACCTGCGTGGGCATTGGACTCTGGGCCATCGGCGGGGGCTTCTGGGGCGAATCAGACGATAGCGAGTCCCTGCGGGCAATCGACGCCGCCGTCGACGCTGGGATCAGCTTCTTCGATACGGCCGACGTCTACGGAGACGGTCACAGCGAGGAGCTGCTGGGCCGGGCTATGAAGGGAAGGCGAGATAGGTTCATTGTCGCCACCAAGATCGGATGGCAGGGCTTCGACGACAAGGAGAAGCGCAGCGCCTACGACACAGTAGACAAGGTTGTTTCGGGGGTGGAAACGAACCTCCAGCGACTGCAGACGGACTACGTCGACGTGATCCAGTACCACATCGATTTTCCCGAGCGCAACATGGAGAACTTCATCGCTGGGTTCCGGAAACTGCAGCGGGACGGCAAGGTCCGTCACTACGGCTTGAGCACTGGCAACCTCGACCACCTGAAGGCGTTCAATGCCCACGGAGGGTGCGAGACGCTGCAGATCGACTACAGCATTCTGAACCGGACGCCTGAGGCAGAGATCTTTCCCTACTGCCAGGAGCACGGAATAGGCACCATAGTCCGCGGGCCGCTCGCCATGGGGATCCTCACAGGTAAGTTCGACGCAGATCATTCGTTCGCGGATGGCGACTTCCGGCAGCGATGGCAGGACAACCTGGACGAGCGGAAGATCTTCCTGGACGACCTGGCGAAGGTGGAGAAGCTGCGCCCCTTGGCCGACGGGCGCTCCCTGGCCCAGCTGGCACTTCAGTTCGTCCTGGCCAATCCAGCCGTATCGGTAGTCATACCCGGTGCGAGGACCGACAAGCAGCTGCGCGCTAACGTGGCTGCAGCTCAGCTGGACCCTCTCAGCTCCGAGGATCTGGCATATGTCGACGCCGTCACCCCGCCCGGCGGAGGCCGCAGAATCTGGCCTGCATGACTTGACTAGTTGCTGCTTCTGCAGCCGCAGGCACAGCGGGGCAGGCGATGATGGCCAGTTCTCCGGCGTGCGCGGAAGGTCGCGCTCTATGGCTGGAATCGGAGCGGACTAAGGAGGAATGCTGCGATGGAGAAACGCCGATGGCTGCTGGCATCTTTCACAGTCTACCTTGTCGCGTCTCTGATGGTGGGTTGCGGAGGGCCCACTCCGGTGCCGCTGGAAGACCGGATAGCAGAGGCGTACCGCTTGCTGAAGCAGAGCGACTTTGTCGGGGCCGAGGCCGCCTTCCGGCAAGTGCTCGACGGACTGGACGAGGACGAGGTGTACGCTCCTGCTCACGTAGGCCTGAGCCAGGTCTACCTGTGGCAGAGCCAATTCGAGGACGAAGCTATGGCTCAGGCGCTGGAGGCGGTGGAGGCGGATCCGGAGAGCACCATGGCCCATGCCGTGCTAGCCCTGGCCTACCTGACCGCCGATGCCGTCGAAGACGCCGTTGACGCCGCTGAGCAAGGTGTCGAGCTTGATGAATCGAGCGCTTTCGCTCAGGCCGCTCTGGCAATGGCCTACCTGGGCGACCGGGAGTACGTAGACGCGCAGGAAGCGGTGGAGGAGGCCTACACCCTGGACCCGGAGTCGGCGGACGTGCTCGACGCACTGGCGGTCTACTACGAAAGCAGTGCGGACTACGGGCGGTCGCGGGCCGCCCGCGAGGAGGCGATCAGGCTCGAGCCAGAGTTCGCCCCCTGGCACGCCAGCCTGGGATGGTTCTGGAGGAGTGCATCCAGGTACGATGAGGCAACAGCATGCTTTGAGAAGGCCTTGGAGCTGGGGCCGGGGTATGTCGATGCCCTCGGGGGCCTGGCGGCCGTGAGCCTGGACAAGATGGACTACGATCAGTCTGAGGCATATCTCGAGCAGGCGGCCGATCTCGCTCCTCAGTCCAATCGTGTGGCCATATCGTGGGGCTACCTTCTGCTTCGCCAGGAGGAATACGACGATGGCCGGGACAAGTTCGAGGAGGTTCTGGAAGCGGACGAAGAGGACTATGGGGCGCTTTTCGGCATCGCCTACTCCTATCTGCTGGAGTCCGACTGCGACCGGGCAGCCCGTGAGTTCGCGGACCTAGTCGACATCCAGCCCCGCTACGCCGACGGGGAGACGATGCTGGGCTATGCAAAGCTCTGCGGTGGCGACATCTCCGGCGCGCTCGAGTGCTTCCGCAGCGCCGCTGAGCTGGAGCCGTACAACAGCGAGGCGCCGTTCGCGCTTGGCCTCGCTTATCGCGCTCAAGGACGCTGGGATGAGTCTGCTGAGGCCTACACAGATGCGCTGCGGCTGGCGCCGTCAGGAGCCGGAGTGCACACCTATCTAGGAGACTTCCATGCAGTGCAGGGCGATCTGGACGCCGCGAAGGTCGAGTACGAGCTGGCGCTCGCGCTAGACCCGTACACGCCGTCCGCCCATATCGGCCTCAGCGACGCCTGGATGGCAGACGACAGGCTGGACAAGGCCCTGGAACACGCCCAGCAGGCCTACGCGCTTGACGAAGACGACACGGAGGCCCAGCTGACTCTTGGCTACGCCCGGCTGGGCCAGGACGACCCCGACGGAGCGGCCGAGCTTCTGGAGCTCGTGATAGAGGACGAGCCGGACTCCCCCCTCCCGCGTCTCTATCTGGGCCTGGCTTATCGCGACCTGGGACGCTACTCCGATGCCGAGGATGAACTGGAGACCTTCCTGGCGCTGGTGGGCGATACGACCGATCTGGAGAACATCCAGGTACTGATCGAGCAGCTCAATCAGGGGTACAGTCTTACCGAGGAGAAAGCTCTGTCCGACCTGGACGAGGCACTGGAGGAGCTGGCGGACACGGGCTTCGAGCCGGACATGAACCTGGATGAGGGAGATGAAAGCGAAGGCCGCACGCTGACCATCACTCTGGAGATAGGCGGAGAGGACGATCCGGAGTCCGTGGCCATCTTCATGTTCGCCGTCACAGGTATCTGCCTGCCTGTCTTGCCTCGCGTGGAACCGCCAATCGATAATGGCCTCGTCGTCGAGCTCGAGCAGTGGGGCGAGCCCCAGTTCAGGGCTGAACTCGCCCTGGATGACATGAGGCAGTATACGGACGGCCTCACAGACGTGATGGGCTTGATCTCGAGCATGGAGTTCACTACACTGGTGGCCGACGAGACAGCGTCCGTGCTCCAAGTGCAGAGCGATACCGCGGAACTCCGGGGACTGGATCCTCTGTACACCGTGCCCTACAACGCTACGACACAGGATGAACTGCAGGATCGCCTCACGGCGAACATCGACGAGGAGTACGAGCAAGAGGTCGAGGCGGATGATGCCCTACTCACTCTCTTGGGTGTCATCGGGCCCGAAGTCGACCTGGGTGAGCTCATGATCGACCTCTACTCGGAGCAGACTGCAGGCTTCTATGATAGCGAGGAAGAGGCCTTCTACGTAGTGGAGGCCGAAGAGCAGACAGGCCTGGACAAAATGACGATTGCCCATGAGTACGTACACGCCCTGCAGGACCAGCACTTCGACCTTGATGCCCTGGTTGAGGGCCTGAACGACGATCAGGATACAGCCGTGAGCGCGCTGTACGAAGGGGACGCCACGCTGGCGATGCTGCTGTACTCAGATGAGCACGTCTCTGTGTTCGATCAGCTCCAGTCGTACTCCGACGCGGCCGGGTTCGAGAGCGACGTCTACGATGCCAGCCCGGCCTTCATCCAGGAGGCAATGATGTTCCCCTACGTGGCCGGCCTGAACTTCGTCATGACGCTCTACGACAGCGGCGGCTGGGAAGCGGTCAACGCCGCCTACGCGAATCCCCCAATGTCCACCGAGCAGGTGCTCCACCCCGAGGCATACAGGAGGGGAGAGGAGCCGGTTGACGTCTCTCTAGCCGATCTGGCCGCCGGGCTGGGGGATGGCTGGGAGGAGCTGGACAACGATGTCCTCGGCGAGCTTGGAATCATGCTGATGCTCTCCGAGCACGAGGGCCCCGCGGCCGCGGAGCTCGCGGCGGAAGGCTGGGGCGGAGATCGGTACGTGCTGCTGCAGCAGGGTGACGACGGACCCTACGTGCTGGCGATCCAGGCGTGCTGGGACGACGGAGATGAAGTAGACGAGTTCTGGGCTCTCTACGAGGTCTACATGCGTCACCGGACCGAATACTCCGAACGTGTAGACCAGCTTGTGGGGGAGGTGGATCGCCGCCTGTGGGCGAGCGATGACCAGGTAGTGCTGGCCGTCCGGGGGGAGGACTGTGTGACAATCGTCGTGGCCGCGGACGACAACATGGCCGACGAGGTCATTGTTGCCCTCGGTCCCGACTAGGCGGCAGCAGACAGGGCGTCAGGCGACCTCGACGCCGGCGCCCTCGACAACCCGACCGACGATCCAGCAAGGCTGCTCCTCGGCAGCGCACATCTGTGCCAGCTGATCCGCCTTCGCCGGTTCCAGGGCGACGAGCAATCCACCCGACGTCTCCGGAGTGAAGAGCAGCATCTGCGTCTCCTCCGAGATACGCGAGGAAAACGTAGTGCTGGGCGAATAGGCATCCCGGTTGTGGTAGGTCCCGGCCGGGAAGAGCGACTCCTCTGCATACCGCTGCGCGCCTGCCAGGAATGGAAGGTCCTCTACACAGAACCGCAGGCGAGCGCCGCTTCTCTCGGCCATCTCCTGGGCGTGACCCAACAGGGCGAACCCGGTGACGTCTGTACAGGCGTGGACGCCAACCTTCCTGGCGAGCCGGGCTGCAGTGCGATTCAGGCGCCCCATGCTCTCCACGGCCGCTTCGACGTGCTGCTGCGCAGCCACCTCGCCCTTCAGCGCGGTGGTGATGATTCCCACCCCCAGGGGCTTGGTCAGGACGAGGACGTCTCCCGGCTGCGCGCCGCCCTTGGTGAGCACGTGGTCGGGATGGACCAAGCCCATCACTGCCAGGCCGTACTTCGGCTCCTTGTCGTCGAGCGTATGCCCTCCTGCAAGCACGCCGCCTGCCTCCGCCACCTTTTCGGCTCCGCCCCGCAGGATCTCGATGATCACCTCGGGCGGGAGATCGGCCGGGAACGCGGCGATGTTCAGGGCCAGGACGACTTCTCCGCCCATGGCGTAGACGTCGCTCATGGCGTTGGCAGCAGCGATCGCACCGTAGTCATACGGATCGTCGACCACAGGTGGGAAGAAGTCGAGCGTCTGGATGACGGCGACTTCTTCGTCGATCTTGTAGACTGCGGCGTCGTCGCTCACCGCCAGCCCCACAAGCAGCTCGGGCCGCTCCTGAGCGCGAATCAAGTCCTCCAGCGGGCGCAGCACCTGCGCCAGGGCCTCAGGCCCCCTCTTGGCCGCTCAGCCGGCCGCGCTGGTCAACGCCGTCAGCCTTATCTGCTCCCGCGTCAAGCCATCTCCTCCTTGGTCAAATGGAGTGCTCTTAGAGTCTACCACGCTTCACTGCCCCTCACAAGGTTGGCAGAGCCCGCGCCCGTGGTATAATCCTGCAGCGCGCTCTCGGAAGGAAGCCGGCAGCGGCCGGGCCGGCCGCTTTCGTCACTGCGGCACGGAGCGCCTGGTGGCAATCGTGAGTCAGAGGCGACCGCTCCTCATTGGTCTGACCGGTAATGTCGGCACGGGCAAGTCGACCGTAGCTGCAATGCTCGCCGAGCTGGGGGCCGAGACAGTCGATGCGGACAAGGTGGGGCACGAGGTGATCCGCCCTGGCACGCCCGCCTGCGAGGCCGTCGTGAGGGCCTTTGGGCCGGGGATCCTGACCCGTGACGGAGAGATCGACCGAGCGCGCCTCGCTTCGCAGGCGTTCGCCGATCCGGACGCGCTCGCGCGCCTGGAGGCGATTGTCCACCCCCCCACAATCGAGGCTATTGAAGAGCGGATTGCGTCCAGCAGCGCGCCCGTCTTCGTCATAGAGGCAATCAAGCTTGTCGAGGCGGGTATGGCAGACCGCTGCGATCAAGTCTGGGTAACCATCTGTACGGTCGAGCTGCAGTTCAAGCGAGTGGTGGAAGGGCGTGGCTGGACACGCTCCGAAACCAGGCGGCGCCTGCAGGCCCAGTCTCCCCAGCAGGAGAAGGTCGCTCGAGCCAATGTGGTCATCGATACCTCCGTATCGCTGTCTCACACCAGGTCTCAAGTGGAGGCCGCCTGGGCTGACCTGAGGAGATCCGGGCTGCGACTGTGAAGCGCCGGCGCCAGCCCGTGCACCGGCCTCGCCTTGAAGCTGAGCACTCTTGGATGTATAATGGTGGCCAATCCGTGCCTTGGCCGAGCGGCAGGTGGGGCTTCACCGTTCTGATCCGGGCGCTTGGAGGCAGGGCTCGGCGTTCTGTCTGGAGTGGATCATATGCGTGATGAGCAGCGTGTAGTTGTACGGCGCGCCGGCGTGCCAGACGCGGGGGCCGTCGCTGCTTTTGTCTCCACTGCTTCACAGGGGAGAAGCCAGGTCGATGAGGTAGACGTCATCGAGCGCTTCGGCAACGTAGGGTTCCTGCTGGCCGAGCGGGGCGGTACCTTGGCCGGGATGGTGTGCTGGCAGGCAGAGAACCTCGTTGTCAGCGTCACGGACCTGCTCATCTGGCCGGCCAGCGTACGCGAGCAGGTCGGAGCTGCACTCTTCTCCGAAATGGAGCGCGCCGCGGCCGAGCTCGAGTGCGAGGTAGCCCTCCTTTTCCTCCCTCAGTCGGCTCCTCCCGCTGTGGTCGAGTTCTGCAGCGGTTTCGGATATGAGGAGGAGCTCGTTCTGGACCTGCCGAGGCCGTGGCGGGAGGCAGCCTACCAGGTGGAGGTCGGAGACAACGAGACGCTGCTGTTGAAGCGCCTGCGGGAGTCGCCGGTCTCCCGCCCTCTGTGATGCAGGAAACGGCTTGACCTACGACAGGATCGGTCTGGAGGTGTCCATGTCTACCCTGAAGGCGTTCGTTTCGCAGCATCCCCGTCTGGTGGCCTGGGTGGCGTTGGCGATTGGTATGGTCGCCATCCTTCTCTACTCCGCGCGAGATGTGGGCCTGGAGCTTGGGCAGAGCATCGCCCTTGTCGTGGCCACGATCGGTCTGGCCGGCCTGTGTGTTTGGATCATCGGCTGGGAGGAGGACGAAGTAGAGGAAGCGCCAGGCGCGCAGGAGTAGGGCGGCGGAGCACAGCAGCTGATGGGCGTGGCTGAAGGCAAGGGCCAAACGGAGCCGACCACGGCGGAGATTCTAGCGGAGGTCGAGCGTCGCCGTGCCGATAGCCGTCCCCGGCCCACCGGCCGCCAGCGGAAGATCATCCTGGCCGCCGATAGATTCCTCTTCTGGATATCGAAACGCTGGCTGGTCATCGCCAACACGGTGGCCGTACTATACGTGGGGCTGCCCATACTGGCGCCGGTGCTGATGCACGTGGGCCTTACGGGCCCGGGCAGGGTCTTGTATGCAATCTACGCTCCTCTGTGCAACCAGCTGCCGCAGCGTTCCTGGTTCCTGTTCGGCCCCCAGGCGTCGTACACTATCGAAGAGCTGACAGCGCACCCGGACGATGGCTCCCCCACTCATCCTTGGGACAGCGGCTTCATCGGCGGCGAATCCTTCGGCTACAAGATCGCCCTATGTGAAAGGTGCACGAGCATGCATCTGGCCATCGCAGCTGCCGGCATAGCCTACGCCGCGCTTAATCGGAAACACAGCATACGCCCGGCTCCCTGGTGGGCCTACGTCGGCCTCTTCGTGCCAATGGCACTCGACGGTGGGTACCAGCTTTTGTCCTACATGCTGGCCGCCGCCTGGCCCAGCGGCCCCATACAGCCGCACGAGACCTCGCCGCTGATGAGGGTTATCACCGGCGGCCTGGCGGGGATCGCCACGATCTGGCTCGCCTATCCCCATCTGGAGGATGCAATGGGCGACCTTCGGCGGACGCTCAGCCGCCGATTCGGCTGGGAGTAGCCCGGCTTGATCCGGTTTTGCACGGACGGCATCGTTCACTACCAGTTCGAGCGCCTTGCCCAGGCCCCTGGATTGATTCATGCAGTATTCGCCAGGCTGGGTGGCGTTAGCCACAGCCCGTACGACACCCTCAACCTGGGGAACTCCGTCGGCGACGAGCCAGCTGCGGTAGAGGAGAACCTTCGCCGCGCCCTGGCCGCCCTCGGCCTGGCGATCGGCTGCCAGGTCAGCCCGTACCAGGTACATGGCTCCAGTGTAGAGCACGTGACGCGCTCCCAGG
>Ga0307421_1000870_pt1 | contig 19162 bp, 12 predicted proteins | sample SalMarWE160270MG_FD_202163 | JGI IMG/M metagenome (GOLD analysis project Ga0307421, IMG submission 202163) | Salt marsh sediment microbial communities from the Plum Island Ecosystem LTER, Massachusetts, United States - WE1602-70 | ecosystem: Environmental > Aquatic > Marine > Intertidal zone >...
GACGGGTTCCGGGATGGGGCGGGGGTTTCCTGCTGCCAGTGTGGGTGCGATGGACGCATGATGGGCGACGATGCCAAACGTAGGGGCGGTTCGCGAACCGCCCCTACGGGGACGCCACCGATGGGCGCCGGCTGGCGTAGCGGCGAGGCCATCATTCGCCTCGCTGGCGCGTGCCACGCTGACCTGGGGCCGCAGACAATGGCAGCGTCGCAGCTCTCCTCTTGCCTGTCCTCTCAACCTCTCCGCGGGAAGCCGAAGTAGCGGGGCACGCGCCTCATGTACTCCCGATAGGACTCCCCATACTGCTCCAGGCAAGCTTCCTCTTCCGCCAGGATGCTGTAGTGCTGGATGACCCGGGAGATGACCAGCGTGAGCAGCGCTGGCCAGGACCCGATCGCCAGCGTCATGCCCAGGAAGGCGACGAACAGCGCCACCAGCTGGGGATGGCGGGACACCCGGTACAGCCCCGCCCTGACCGGCTCCCCGACCGGCGTCTTCCTGAAGTCGAAGAGAGCCACTACCAGCCCGGCCAGGCCGAGGGCATAGATCAGCATCCCGACGTAGAAAAGGGGCGAGCCGGTCTTGAGCGGCGTCAGCACGATCAGGACTAGGCAGGCGAGCGAGAACGCCTTGCCGACCGCGGTGATCACCGCCTGCCTCGTCGTCCACAGAGAGCGGTCGAGCAGCCTGGCTCTGACCTCGTCTGGGAAGAAGCGCAGCAGCGCCCCCTCCACAAGGACCAACACGAGATAGGGAATCCAGCCGTTCAGCCAACCGATTTCCAGAGCAGGGAACAGCTTCATCTCCAGTTCTCCTTGCATCGTCACCGGCTACTGCCGCGCATCCGCCTCCGTGCCGGGCGAGTGCAGTTCATCCCGAGCCGCGGTCAGTACAGGAAAGGGATCAAGCGCCAGGAGTGGCGGCAGTAGGCTTCCCATTCCTGGCCGAACTCCCGCTGCAGCAGCGCTTCCTCGTCTCTGATCCGGAACAGGAAGACGGCGACGGCTGCGAGGCTCAAGGTCAGCCCGATCCAGGAGCGGAATACCAGAGACAGGCCGATACTGAGCAGTTCGGCTCCCAGATACCGCGGGTGCCGGATGTAGCGGTACAGGCCACCTGTGACCAGCCGGTGTTCCTCTTGAATGGTCACCTCGCCACTGTATAGCTTCCCCAAGGCAAGCCCTGACCAGAATACGAGCCCGCTGCCGAGCCCAAACAGGGCCACACCGGCCCAACGGGCTGCGGAACCGTCTGTCATCACGCCGATGCTGCGCCGGTCTGCGGAGGCCAGGAAGACCAGGGCGGCAAACAGGAGGAGTACGAGTGCCAGGCGGATGACGCTTTGGCGGGGCACGAGCTTGCCCTTCTGTCCTCTCCTCCCCGTGATCCCTTCCGGTGCATCGAACGCCTGATAGCCGACGGCAATGCCCAGAACCCCTACCAGCAGTCCATAGGCCAGTCGCTGGTTGAGCGAGAAGAACCCCGAGAGGTCGTCAAACCCCCAACCCAAGAGGGGCAGGCCAAGGTACATCAGGACGGTATTGACGAAGAAGCCGAGACTGCGCAGAGCCCTCAATGATCTCCCTCCCTCACGTGGTTTCACACGCTCGCCGGAACGCCCTTACCGCTCCGCGCGTGAAAGGAAAAAGGGCGAGCGAGCCGAGCAGCGCCACTATGCAGGCCGCAGGGGCTTGCTGTCCTGACGGCGGCGGCAGCGACTCTGCGGCCGCCGCCGTCAGAGTGGGCGCCTACTGGGCTGCGCGCAGCACGAGCGGCAGGTAGACGCGATGAGGTATGGCCTTCAGCCAGACCTCGTCCTGGTCATCCGGGATTCCCTGGCCAAGGAAGTCGGAGTCGCTTCTGAAGGCCAGAACCGTCCCGTCGCGGCTCAACCTGCTGTTGCTGCTGCCCCGACTGGAGTCGGTAGCGCTGGTGATGCGGGTGAAGGTCAGCGTCGTCGTGTCGTAGAGCCAGACCTCGAACACATTGTCTGGGACGCCCTCACCCAGGAGGTCGGAATCGCTATGGAAGGATAGCAGGGCGCCGTCGGCACTCATACTGCCGAGGTAGCTGTCTCTGTCGGCGCTGGATGCTGTCGTCAATCGGGTCACGGTCAACGTCGAAGCGTCGTACAGCCAGATCTCACCCTGGGCATTCGGGATTCCCTCGCCGAGGAAATCAGCGTAGCTGGAGAAGGCGACGAGCGTCCCGTCCTCGCTTATCCAGGCCTGACTGCTGTCTCGGCCCGCGGGAGTTCCCGTCGTGATACGCGTGTAAGTCAACGTATCTGTGTCGTAGAGCCAGATCTCGTTCTCGCCGTTCGCAACGCCCTGCCCGAGGAGATCGGAGTCGCTCTGGAAGACGACGATAGTGCCGTCGGAGTTGAGCTTCGGCTGCCAGCTATCTCGGTCCGATGCTGAGGCAGTGGTGACTCGCGTGTAGGTGAGGGTGGACGTGTCGTACAGCCAGACCTCCATCTGTTCATCGGGGATGGACTGGCCCAGGAAATCGGAGTCACTGATGAAGGCGACGACCGTGCCGTCGGCGCTGATGTGGTAGGCCAGGCTGTCCCGGTTAGCGTCCGAAGCTGTGGTGACGCGAGTGTAGGTCAGCGTAGTCGTGTCGTAGAGCCATACCTCAGTCTGCTCATCCGGGATGGACTGGCCCAGGAAATCGGAATCGCTGGTGAAGGCGACGATGGTGCCGTCGGCGCTGAGCCAGGGATCGTCGCTGTCTCTGTTGGTATCCGAGGCCGTGGTAACGCGGGTGTAGGTCAAGCTTCTCGTATCGTAGAGCCAGATCTCATACTGGTCGTCCGGGATCCCCTGGCCGAGGAAGTCGGAATCACTGCGAAAGGCGATTACGGTCCCTGAGGCATCTGGGCTGGGAAAAGCGCTGTCACGGCTGGAGTCGGAGGCGACGGTGATACGGCTCAGGCTGCTGGTGCTCTGCGCTGCGCCCACACTAAGGATCAGGATGACCAGTAGACCGGCCAGCAGAGTCGAAAGGAGGATACGGCCAACTGGCTTCAACGCAACAGCTGTCTGCTCTCTCGTTGGTAATCCCTCCTATTACTGGCTTTTCAGCGAGAACGCCCCCAGTCCGGCCAGGGGTTCAGCAGATTGGTTGCGAGGCGGCCCGACAGACTGGAGGTACTCTATCACAGCTCAGGAGCAAAGGCAAGCCAGCGGGTGTATCTATCGAATGGCAGGCGGGCGGCGGTGATCCCACACGAGGTGCGGAGATGGAGGTCCGCTGTGGGGAGCAAGCTGTGGCTCGACGCGCACTGGGCGAGGGGGCGCTTGCTGCTGCCGGCTTCAGGGCGGAGCTCAGCCTTCGGGGAGAGGCGGAAGCCACTGCGTGGCCGCCGCCCTCGGCGCAGCTCAGGTCTCGGGTACGCCCTCCAGCTCCCGCTGGTTCTCTTCCTGCGAGACCCAGATGAGGCTGATGACGAAGCCGACGAGCATGATCGCCGCTCCGCTGAGATAGGGGTAGTCCACGTTGACATCGAAGATGAAACCGGCCCAGAGCGGCCCTACGATGCGGCCCAGGTTCATGAAGGAGTTGCTCAGGCCCATCGTGGCGCCCTGGCCCGAGGTCGCCCGCTTCGAGGCGAGGGCGATGATCACCGTGCGCAGCAGCGTCTTGGAGAGGATGAACACGCCCGTGGCCAGCAGCACGCCCGGATAGGTGGTCGCCAGCAGTAGAACCAGGAATCCCAGCGAGCTTGCGGCCAGGGAGACCTTGATGATCGGAGGCTCGCCCCACCGCTTCGTGAGCGGGCCGATGAGGATGGCCTTGCCCAGCGTGGAGACGAGGCCGACCACCGCCAGGATGGTACCCACGCGCTCCGGGCCATATCCAAGCTCCTGCGCGGCGTAGAGGCCGAAGATGGACTCGAAGTTGGTCAGTGCAAAGCTGACCAGGAAGAGCAGGAACATCAGCAGGCCGATCGGGCCGCGCAGCGCGCGCCACAGGCTGCCCAGGTCGATGGTCCTAACCCTTCCCGCTTGCCCCCGCGCCTCCGCGGGAAGCGACTCCGGGAGCCAGAGGGCGGCCACCAGCAGGGCGAGCAGCGAGGAGCCGGCAGCGATGAAGAAGGGTAGGGCGAGGGAGTCGCTGCCCAGCCAGCCGCCGGCTGCCGGGCCGAGGATCAGCCCCAGCCCCGCCGCCGCGCCGAGGATGCCCATCCCGCCGCCTCGATCCCGCTCCGAGGTGCTGTCGCTGATGTAGGCCAGCGCGGTGGCCGACGTTGCGGACGAGAGGACGCCGGAGAGCGCCCTGGAGGCGAAGAGCATCCACAGCTCGGTGGACAGCCCGAACAGGAGCGACGACAGGCTGTACCCCAGCAAACCCAGAAGCAGGATCGGCTTGCGGCCGACGCGGTCGGAGACGCTCCCCCACAGCGGGCCGAAGAGCAATTCCAGGAAGGCGGACGTGGCGACCAGCAGGCCCAGGTCGCTGCCGCCGGCCCCCATCATCTCGATGTAGAAGGGGAAGAGCGGTATCACCATCCCGTAGCCCAGCATCACGACGATGAGGGCGAAGGATAGAATGGCGATTCGGCGGCGATTACTGGCACCCATATGGTCCTTACCTACTGCAGGATCTCCACGGTTCCCCGGCTGCCCGCCGTGCGCAAGCTGTGGCCGGCGCTCAGGAGAGGGTGACCGTCCCCTCGCTGCCGTCGACTGTGATCGTCTGCCCGCTCCGGATGCGGCGCGTGGCCACGCCCGTGCCCAGCACAGCCGGGATGGCGTACTCGCGGGCGACGATGGAGCCGTGGCTGAGCGGGCCGCCGACGTTGGTGACGATCCCGGCCGCCATGGCGAAGAGGGGCGTCCAGGCCGGCGTGGTGATGTCCGCGACCAGGATGTCGCCGGGCTGCATCTGCTCGAAGTCCTCCGGGCCGTGGAGCACGCGCGCGGTGGCCGTGACCCGGCCGGGGCTGCAGCCCACGCCCTTGAGGCGGTTTTCGGTCTGCTCGTCGGCGCTCACCGGCATGAAGGCATCCATCTTGATGCCCAAGACGCGCTCCTTCTGCGGCAGCTGCCCAGGCGGCGTGACCTGCTTCTCGGCCCGCCACTTTGTCCTGCGCCTCTCGACGCGCTCAGAGGAGCTCTCCGGCTTCTCCCCGCCATCGAGCGCGGCAGCAGCCTGCTCCACCTCGGCCAGCTCCAGCCAGAAGACGTCGCCGGCCTCATCTATACTGCCGGCCTCGGCCAGACGGCGGCCCAGCTCCAGGAGCATCTCGCGCAAGGGCGGATAGGCCAGGCCGATCTCGAAGATGCTGTCCTCGCGCAGCGAGGTGTAGGTCTGTGCCCAGCGGAGCGTCTTGTCGAAGAGCTTGCGCTTGAGCCCGCGCGTGCGCTCCCGTACAGCCGCGATCGCCTTCTCGCGCTGGTCCGCCAACCGCTGCTGGCGGGCGTATGGGTCGCGCGCCTCGTGGCCGATGAACAGCTTGAGCGTCTGCAGCAGTGGCGGGGGGTCGTGAGCCGGGACCGGCTTGGCGAAGTCCAGGTCGTAGATACCGTGCCCGTATCGATCTAGGTGGGCTCGGAAGCGCTCCACCCACGCCCGCCAGGCTTCCGAACCGACTTCGTCGGGAACGGCCTCGCTGTGCAGCTCGTCGGCAAGCTGCGCGGCCGGCGTCCGCAGCAGATGTGCGGCCAAATCGTCCTGCCCGCGGCACCAGCCGGCCAGATCGAAGAGCGCCTTCTCCGACTGGATGGGCAGGCTGTCCGAGCCGAGCAGATAGGTGGGCGCGGGCGGATCGCCTTCTCGCCTCACGAGCTTGTCGTAGACGTTCGTGAACAGCGTCTCCGTGCCGGCGGCGATGCCCAGGGTATCCAGCTGCAGGGTGGTGAGGTATAGGCCCATACCGTCCGTCAGCGCGGCTGCGCCTTGCAGCAGCTCGCCGGCCCTCATGCTGTCCGGCTCTTTCTCTTCCCAATCCGCCACTGCCTGGGCGTAGCGGGGATGGGCGACCTCCTCCCAATGGCTGGCAGCCCCCTTCATCAAGCGCGGCAGCGCGGGCAGCATCTTCGTCAGTACCCACCAGTAGTCCCGGCCTTGGAGATCGAAGGAAAGATAGGCGTAGTCGTTGACGGTGACTACGTAGTTGTCCAGGAAGCTCAGCGTGCCGCCCATCGTCTCGCCCAGCATGCGCTGCATGCCTTCGCTGATGGCCGGGAGCGCCAGTGTGCGGAAGAGCGGCGTCAGCGGGTCCGGCATGAACTCGACGATGCTGCCCCGCATGTAGTGGCCATCCGGATCTGGCATGGGCCACTCGTCGGGCGGCTCGCCCCCTGGCTCCGGCAGCGCTGTGATGGGCCGCGCCTGGAGAATGGCGAACGCGCCGTCCGCCAGCGCCCACTCGATGTCGCGCGGTTCGCCGTAGAGCTCCTCGATCTCCAGGCCCAGACCGACCAGCTCGGCGGCCTGCTCGTCGTCGAGCACAGGCGCCCGGCGCAGATCGTCCGGCACCGGCTCGGTCCGGGTGCCCCCTTCAACGGGCACAGTCATCACGCTCTTCTCGGCGATCTGGCGCTCGACTACCTCGCCCGTCTCCTTGCGCACTCTGTATGAGTCCGGCGTCACCTGGCCGCCGACGACCGCCTCGCCCAGCCCCCAGGCCGCGTTGATCACGGCCTCGCTGCGCCGCCCGGTCATGGGATCGGCGGTGAACATGATCCCGGCGGCCTCGGCGGGGATCAGGAGCTGAACCACCACGGCCAGGCTCAGTCCTTCGACGCCGATGCCATGCCGAGCCCGGTAGCCGATGGCCCGCGCCGTCCACAGGCTGGCCCAGCAGTGCCGGACAGCGTCCAGCACGGCGGAGGCGCCCTGCACGTTCAGGTAGGTCTCCTGCTGGCCGGCAAAGGAGGCCTCCGGCGGATCCTCGGCGGTGGCCGATGACCGCACGGCAACCGTAGGGCTCTGGCCGGCCAGCTCCGCGTAGGCCTGAGCGATGGCGCCCGCTATAGCCGGTACCATCTCTCCCTCCGCAAAGAGCTGCCCAATTGCCCGGGACGCGGTCTCCAGCGTGGATGGCTGTTCGGGATCGGCGGATTCCAGCTCCGCCAGGATACGCCCCTGCAGGTCGTTCGCTGTCACAAACTCGCGGTAGGCAGCGGTGGTGACGTGGAAGCCATCCGGCACCGGCAGCCCGGCCCGCACCATATCGGTCAAAGCCGCGCCCTTGCCGCCGGCCGTCTCCAGCGTCGCCGCCGGATCGGTCAGGTCGACGACGTAGTCGGCCGCTTTCGTCGTCATATCAGCTCCCCCTGCTCACCACTCGGAGGTCGAATCGAATCGAGTCCACCTCGCTCGAACCCGGCGAGTGCTTGCTCAGTCACTGCTCAGGATCTCCACGCTTCCTTGCCCGCCGTCGACGCGGACCCGGTCGCCGCTGCGCAGGCGGGTGGTCGCGTCCCCGCAGCCCACGACGGCGGGGATGCCCAGCTCGCGGGCGACGATGGCCGCGTGAGACAGCGGCGCGCCGACGTCGGTGACTACCGCGGCGGCGCGCGGAAAGAGCGGCGTCCAGCCGACGTTGGTGGTCACGGCGACCAGGATCTCGCCCGCTTGGAGCTGCTCCCCCTGCTCCGGGCCATCGAGCAGGCGGACCAGACCCTCGACCCGGCCGGCCGCGCCGGCGAAGCCGCTGATCGTGCTCGACGTCGATAGGGGCGTCGCTGCGGTGGCATCGTAGACGTCGCCGCGCCGGTTCGGACCGGCAGCCCAGGCAAATGGCTCGAACCGGCCGCGGATGATCATCGGGTAGGGTGGCAAGGCGCGGTAGCGGGCGTAGGTTTCCTGGCGGGCTGGGATGTAGCCGACGGCTGCGTGCTTGCCGGCCAGAAGGTCGAGCACCTCGTCGACGGTCAGCAGGAAGACGTCGTCGCCCAGGCCGGCAAGCTCGCCGGCGCGCAGGGCCCAGGCCCGCTCGACCCAGAGGAAGCGGGTCGCCTCGTCGCGGACCGCCTCGCGCATGCGGGCGGCCGGAGCGACCTGGTCGATCTGGCGGCGCAGCTTGGGCGCCTTCTCCGGGTAGCGGGCCTTGAGCCGCTGCCAGGCGGCCTCGAAATCGGCGCGCCGGTTGGCCAGGAGGGCGTCCACATCGACAGGATCCTTCTCGTAGTCCGCTAGCTGGTCGTCCAGCCAGGCGGGATCCTCGGCCGGGCGGGGCAGGGAAACCTCCGCCTCGTGCGGCCCACGATGGCCGTAGGCTTCCACGTACTCGGCGCGGCTCATCTTGCCCTGCGCCAGGCGGGCCAGGCCGACCACCGGCCCCAGAGAGGCCAGCAGATCCTCCTCGCTGCTCAGGCCGGAGAAGAGGGCGTTGGCGTCCGCCTCGCCGACCAGCTCGTCCAGCTCCTTCTTCAGCTTCATCTTCGTCTCGAGAGGCGCGGCACCGCCGGCCACGATCCACATGGCATCGAGCAGCCAGTCGATCAGCTCCTGGTGGAAGAAGGCGATCAGCTCTTCTGGGGTCTGCATCTCCCCAATACGGCGGCGCATCTCCCGGCAGCGGCTCTTGTTCGTTGCCAGGAACTGGGGCACCTTGCCGGCGCCGCGCTTCTCGTTGAGGCCGGCCTTGATCATGCGGGGCATTGCCGTGATCATGGTCCACCGGGATAGGGGTATCGTTGGGACCTCTAGTCCTTCCGGCACGTTGCCCAACATGCCCTTCGTCTGCTCGAGAGCGTCGTCCAGGCTCTTGCCCAGCGCGGTCAGCATCGACACACTGACGCTGACGTTGGCATAGTAGCGGCCGCAGATGTTGCCGGACATGCTGTAGCCCGGCAGGAAGGTGACCATGCTCCAGACCTTCTCGCTGAGCGAGTAGGTGAAGGGGCTCATCACGTCCGGCCGGCCTTCCCCGAAGTTGTTGCGCGACCAGAGGAAATCTCCGGTCAGGCTGTCGTTCCAGGCGCCTGTAACTGGGTCGAATCCCTGCTTCTCAGCCATTCTCTGCCTCCTTCGTGCTGCCCGTGCCCACGCGGCGGACGGAGACGAGCGTCAGGTTCAGATCCCAGAGCTTGCACAGTATGCCGCGCAGGGCGGCCTGGTCCATGGGGCCGACCAGCGTGGTGAACGGCGGGTCGCCGGTTCCGTTGAGCACGGGGACCGCCAGGCCGCTGAACCAATCCGACCAGTGCTCGTCCAGCTTTCCCTGCACTGTGATCTGGTAGACCGCTCGCTCGTCGAAGTCGCCCGTCTGATCAGCCACGTCCTATCTCCTTGGTCCTTTGCGCCCCCAGTATACCCCGTAACCATGTAGGTTGTCACCCCCCAAAGTGGGTGGTTCGGGTGGGTGGTTGGCAAAGAAAAGCCCCCATCCAGCGGGACGGGGGGCGGGGACGGGAGTGTGCGATTCGCCTAGAGCAGGCCGAGCTCGCCGGCCCGCTGAACGGCGTCCGACCTCCGGTGGACGTTGAGCTTCTGGTAGACGTTCTTGACGTGGAAGCGGACCGTGTTCACCGAGATGCACAGCCGCTCGGCGATCTCCGTGCTCGAGAGGTGGGTGTTCAGAAGGCGAAGCACCTGCAGCTCGCGCTCGGTGAGCGGCTCGACGAGCGCAGCGGTGGGGGGAGCTGGGGCAGGGGGGCGTTCAGGCTCCTCCGGCTCCTGTGGGGCGAATGAAGCGAGAAGCCGGCTCACGTAGTCGGGAGCGACGGAGCGCTTCGCCGCCTCCCGCAGCAGATCCGCCATCGGCTCCCCCTCGTCGGCAAAGACGCGCACGTACTCTTCCGGCTCGGCCAGGGCGAGCGCGCGCTCGACGGCGGCCAGCGCCCCTTCGAGATCCCCCTGAGCCTGGAGGGCCAGCCCCTGGAGGGCGCGGATCTCGATCAGCATCCCAGGCCGGCCGCGCCACTCGGCTATGGGCACCAGCGACTCGAGCAGCTTCAGCGCCTGGGCCGATCGTCCCTGGGCTGTGAGCAGCCGGGCGAGGACGAGAAGCTCGTACTTGCGCATGCGATGGGTGACCGAATCCCCTGCCTCCTCGTGCAGGGGCGTGTCGACGTACTGATACAGCTCCCGTTCCTCGGCCCAGCGCTGAACCGGTTCGAGATCCCCTTGGACAACCCAGAACCAGGCCTGGAACATAGCCACGGAGAGATCGTCCAGCTCGGTGAGATCGAACTTCACCGCCAGCTCCTGTGCCTTGCGCAGCGCATCCCAGCTGCGGTCCTGATCCCCTTGCGCCCAGCGGACGCGGGCCAGGGAGATGTAGGCCTCGAGAGGGCCGACCTCCGTCCACTGCTCGGCCAGGTCGATACCCTCCGCCAGGTAGCTCTCCGCTGAGTCGAGATCGCCCGATTCCCGCGCCAGCTCTCCCAGGCCGATCAGCGCCTGGCCGGCGATGGGGATTCGCTGCCCCTTGGCGTCGGTTCCCAGCTGCAGCGCCTTTCGATAGGTGGCGGCAGCCTCCCTGCGCTGGCCCTGCCGCATCAGAAGCTCGGCCTGGTTGCATAGTATCATGACGGAGAGCATCACGTTGCCTGTCCTCTGGCTCGAGCGGAGCACGTCGTCGAGTATACGGTCATCGACGCTGCTGTCGCCGCTGGCCCGCTGGCCCACGCGCAGGATCCAGGTGGCAAACGTGCGCACGAACCGATCCTCCGGCGGCAGCTTCTCCAGCGCCCGGCTGGATAGCTCGATGGCCAGCTCCGTCTGGCCTCGGAGGCCGGCCAGCACCCCCCGCAGGGCGGTCACCCGTGCGGACACGCTCTCGTCTCTCTGCTCTGCTTCCTGGACGAGGGACTCGATGAGCGTGAGGGACTGGCCTTGCCAGAGGAGCATCCAGGCATAGAGGACGCACAATCCCGGACGGGCGCGCAGCAAAGCGTCCGGGAGAGCACCGATCCAGTGCATGAAGGTGGCGATCTCGCCGCGCATGAGGGTTGTCTCGGCTTGCGCCTCGATCAGCCCCGCCGCCCGCTCCAGATCCTCTGCTTCCAGCGCGTGGTCAATCGCCTCGCCCGCCAGGTCATTCCGCTCCAACCACTCGCTCGCCCGGTGGTGCAGGCCCGGCACGAGATGCGGATGCATCTGCTGCAGCCGCTGGCGGAGCAGGTCGGAGAAGAGGCGGTGGTAGCGATACCAGCGCCGCTGGCTATCGAGCGGGAGGATGAACAGATTGGATGCTTCAAGGTGCTCCAAGACGGATCGAGCGTCCGCCGGGGACTCCGGTTGCGAATCGCCGATAACGGCATCACAGAGAGGCGCGCAGAACCGATCCAGGACGGAGGTCTGCAGCAGGAACAGCTGGACCTGGTCGGCTTCGCGGCGCAGCACCTCTTCGAGCAGGTAGTCGAGTATGTACCGGTTGGAGCCGGTGAAGGCGGCGATGAAGTGGGAGACGTCCTCCTTACCCTGAAGAGAAAGAGCCGCCATCTGCAGGCCGGCGATCCAGCCCTCGGTGCGGGAGGAGAGTGCTGCGACGTCGTCGGCAGAAAGCGAGAGCCCCATGGCCCGCTGGAGAAACTCGGCCGCCTCCTGGGGGCTGAAGCGCAGGTCGGAGAGGCGCAGCTCGGTCAGCTGGCCCAGGCCGCGCAGCCGGGCCAGCGGGAGGGGCGGATCGGCCCGCGTGGCGATGACCAGGTGCAGGCTATCCGGCAGATGATCGAGCAGGAAGGCGAGCGCGTCGTGAACGGGCTGGGCGGTGATCAGGTGGTAGTCATCGAGCACCAGGATCAGGGGGTCCGGCGCGGCGGCGGCCCGGTTGATCAGCGCGGTCAGGAACGGCTCCGCAGCAGCGGGCGTGCTCACGTCGGCCGGCACGTCGCCCTCGATCTCGACGCCAACAGTCCGCACCGCTCCGGCCAGGTAGGCGGCGAAGCGGGCCGGGTCGTTGTCCCCCTCGTCCAGCGAGAGCCAGGCGAGGGGTCTGGCACAGCCCGCCGCCCAGGCGCTGACGAGCGTTGTCTTGCCGAATCCGGCGGGAGCGGAGACGAGCGTCAGCCTGCGCTGGAGGCCCTCGTCCAGCCGTTCGATGAGGCGTCGCCGCGCGACCAGGTCCGGCCGGACGGTGGGGACGTAGAGCTTGGTGGCCAGAAGGGGCGTCGACATGGCAGTACAATCGTACCACAGCTTGCGGGTAGCTGGAAATGGGGAGGTGGCCGGCCGGAGTGACTCCCTGAGCCTGCTAGCTCCGGATGATGGCCGCTGCGCCCGGGGCCGTCTGCACGAAGCTTCATTGGGGCTGTACGATGGCTATCGTACGCAAACGGCGCTGGTCGGGGAGACCAGCGCCGTCTAGCTTGTTCTGTCCCCAGGCTTCACAGCGGGTGAAGCCTGATCGTTAGCGGGACAGAGCAGCTGATGCGACGTAAGTATAGCACGTCGAGACAGATCGTGCCAGCAAGTGGGGAACTGAGCACAACCAGCCGCATGAGGGCTTGCAGCCGGTCGTGGTGCCGATGGCGCATGGGACGGAGGACTTACAGGATGGGGTGTTGTGTCCGGTGCCTCGATCGTCATCGGTCCCGGCGACACGCCGTACGTAGGATATCGTGATGCCAGCGCTGTCAGCGTGGTGAAAGCGATCAGGTGGGCGTTGGTCGAGGAGCAGGGCGGAGGTGCCAACTGCGCTTTCCTGTCTGGCAAGTTGCACTACACATAGCTGTCATTGTGCTAAGTAAGATACGGTGTGGGGGATAGGGAGTGTCGAATCGGCGCCCAGCGATTGGCGCTTCAGGTGCGGGCGCTGGGCGAGATGCGGCGTGTAGCGCGAGTCGGCGGAAGAGTGATAGCGGCTGAGCCGCTTGAGGGTGCGATTGTGTTCTCGTCTGCAGACGAAGACTACTGTGCAGCAGCACATACATTCACTGATACGTACCAGCAACTAGCACTGCGAGCTGGAATGGATTTCAACCTCGGTGCGCGTATGCCGGTTCTCCTGTCCCAGTCCGCCCGGCACCCTCTGGACGTGACAGGGTTCGTCCACGCGTCTTGGACACCGCTGGACCAGCGCGGGCGAGCAACAGGGCGCGGGGACGAGGCCTCTGTGGCGTGGCGGCGCAAGACAGCTCAGTTGGCCAGGCTTGCCGGCGAGTCGGAGCAAGCATTCGATCTGGATGTCTTCCATATGACTCCGCCGGACGACCTGCTGACCACGTTCTCACTCGTCTTGGCAGTGGGCGAGAGGTAGGGCATAGACAGCGTGAGGCTCGAGAACCGTGTTGACTCACGAGTGATTCTTGCCACTATGCTGCCCGACCTTAATTGTAGCGCAGCTCTCCGTACTTAGCTCTGGCTACGGGCTGAGAGGGTAGCGTGAGCTGGTCTCCTTCCACATGCCTTCATCGGCGCTCGGTGGCCTAGTCGAGGCGCATCTGCGTCTCCAAGTCGGCACGAGTCTGACCTTGTCTTCGGCAAGATTATCTCATGGGTCAACGAATAGGTTTCGACAAGATTCTTGGTGAGTCAATTCGGTCCCTTGACTCCTGGCTCACGACTTCGTATAATGGAACCGTTGCGAAGCGCCGCTGTGGGTCACCGACGCTTCCTGGCAGGGCAACGCGATGCCCTCGACACCGATGTGCTTCCGAACTGGAGCATTTCCACGTGATTCGCGGCAATGATCTACCCGGTGTCGACCGAGTTGCCCCTGCAATCATCAGAAACCGCGCCCGCTTGTCGGGCTCAAGCTTACGATGAGGCCCTCGTTTCACTCATCGCCAAGAGAGGAATGCTCATGAAGACCCTAGGATGCACTCTATTGCTCACCTGCGTGCTCATCGCTTCCTGCAAGACAGACGGCGCGATCACAGAACAACCTGTCTTGGGAACGGAAGCGTCGATCATTGAAACCGACATTCCTCCACTGAAGGACTTCTACCAAGATTCGTTCCTCATCGGATCGGCTATTGAACCCGATCAACTGGATAGCGCTCCGCATGCCCAGTTGCTGAGATACCATTTCAACAGCGTCACCGCCGAGAACGCCATGAAGCCGGAATCGATCCACCCCACGGAAGATACGTATGCTTTCGAAAACGCGGATCGAATCGCCGAATTTGCCCGAGAAAACGACATCGCCTTGCGAGGTCATACGCTGATCTGGCACAGTCAAGTTCCGGATTGGTTCTTTCTTGAAGACGGCAATCCCGTGTCCACTGAAACCTTGCAGGCCCGCATGGAATCCCACATCACCACGGTCATGCAGCACTACAAAGGACAGATATATGCCTGGGACGTGGTCAATGAACCCGTGGACCATAACCAACCCGACGGCTTCTATCGGAATCAGTGGTATGAAGCGCTGGGAGGGGAATACGTCGAGCTGGCGTTCCGCTATGCAAGAAACGCGGATCCGGACGCCAAGCTCTTCCTGAACGAAGTCAGCGCCACCGACCCGCAGAAACGGGACCAAATCGTGGCATTGGTCCAAGATCTTCAGGCGAAAGGTGTGCCCATCGACGGGATTGGCATGCAGATGCACATCTCCCTCACCAGACCTTCGCTACAGAACTTTGAGGACGCTCTAGCGGCTTACTCCGCGCTGGGCGTTGAAATCCACATCACCGAATTGGACATCACTGTCTATGAAAACCGGGATCAATCGTTCGATGTGGCAAGCCCGGAACTGCTCAACGAACAGGGGCATCGCGTGAAAGATCTCTTCACCATCATGCAAAGGTACAGCGATTCGATAACCAGTGTCACCTTCTGGGGAATGGCCGACGATCACACTTGGCTGAGTTACTTCTTTGTCGAGCGCAACGATTGGCCGCTGCCCTTCGATGCCGATCTGCTGGCCAAACCCTTCTATTGGGGAATGGTTGATCCGTCGAAACTGTTGCCCAGGATCAACCATGGAAACGCCACCGAAGGAACGGTGGTGATCGACGGCGTCGCTGACGAACGCTGGCAATTCACGGACGCCTTCACCACCTCTGACGAAAGCAGCGGCTTATCTGCGAAAGTGAAGGCGTTATGGGACACAGACTATCTCTATCTCTTCCTGGAAGTGGCGGACACGACGCCGCTACAGGATGATCGCATTACGCTGCTGATCGATGAGGGCGACGACAAGACAGAAGCCCTGGATGAAAACGACAGCGCGTATACGTTCGATCTGAATGAGGATTGGAGCAACTCCGAAGACGCCGCCTTCATCGAAACGGAGTCCGGGTACTTGTTTGAGGTGCGCCTACCCTTCGAACACGTCGAAGGCATCGCCGAGGCGACGATGGGCTTCGATCTACTGGTCCAGGACGGAGGCACTTCTTTCACCAGATGGAACGACCTGGGTCAAATCGGAAGAATGACGCCAGAATACTGGGGGACACTGACCTTCACACAAGCGCCGAAGGGAAGGGTCGTTCATCGTGGCGCAGCCGTCTTGGACGGACTCAAGGATGAGGCGTACGATGTAACCGACGCGCTGATGGTAGATCTGTTCATCCAGGGCATTGAGGATGAAGAAAACGTGTTCACAGGTGCGTCAGCGAAAGTGTGGCTGCTGTGGGAGGAACACGCACTTTACGTGTATGCAGAAGTGGCGGATTCCTTATTGAGTGCCGCCAGCAACACCGTCTACATGCAAGACAGTATCGAGATATTCATCGACGAAAACAACAGCAAAGCAGGCTCCTACGAGGCTGATGATGGTCAATATCGAGTGAGCTTTGAGAACACAACTTCCTTTGGTTCAACGGGCAGCGTCGAAGGATTCGAGAGCGTGGCGGTGGTGATCGACGGCGGTTATGCCGTCGAAGCCATCGTCCCCTATCGAAGCATCGTCGCCAATGAAGGCCAAGTTATTGGTTTTGACTTCCAGGTGAACGATGATCAGGGAAGTGGGGCGAGGGACAGCATATCCAAGTGGAACGACTCCACGAACGAGTCCTGGCAGTCAACTTCCGGATTCGGAGTAATCATCCTGCAAGAGTAAGCCTCGCCGCGAATACCACGAACGCCCATCGAACACCTACCCGGTTCGCCTTGCAGGTGGGTGTTCGCGCGGAACACGCCTGAGCTCGTGCCGTCAGCAGCCGGGTCAGCGGTGCTCCAGGTAGGGGAAGGCAGCGCCCCGAGTTACCCTGCGGAAGCGTTGATCGAGGACGGCAACGCCGCGCAGGGGGACAACGTGCTGCTGCTGGACGACCTGGACGATTACTGCGTGGCTCCCGACGTGCATAGGGAGGGAAGCTGCTGCCGGAGCCTGGAGGTCGAGGCTGCGGCTGCGGATCTGGAGAGGATGAAGGGGCTGGGCCTCCCTGCCGAGCTGCCCTCGTCTCTGCGAGAAGTAGAGGCACGGGGAGAGTTCGCCTGGCGATCTCCTCAGCGCGAGGGGACTGTCTGTACGCCCGAGTCGTGCGCACGCGCCTGTAATGGCGACGGCGGCTTGGTGGTTGTCCTATGGCCGGGAGAACGCCTTGAGCCTGTGTGCCTGAACGCCGAATGTGGGCATGAGGCGCAGGATGCTCTGGTCGACTGGGAGGCCGAGGAGCGGCGCCGAGTGAAGGAGCGCCGGCGGGTGGCGCTGGACAAGCTACGGCGGATCACAGTCGAGCGCACCCTGCTGGCGCCGCAGGGTGAAGGGATCGGACTCTGTACGCCGCGCATGCTTGAGACACTGGAGTCGGTACTCGTCCCCGAGTGGGACACCCAGACGATGGAGCACGTCGTTGTGGGCTGGCAGTCATCCATGCGGGAACGGCTGGCCGAGGAGCTGTGTGTCGGCGACGGGTCGGCCGAGGAGATAGTGCGTGTGTTCCGGGATCGATACGGGAAGCTAGCGGTAGTACCGCAGAAGGATCAGACCCGTGAACCATTTGCAGGGCTGCGAGCAGAGGTGGTACGCGCTGAACCGGACCTGCAGCGCTGGGTCGCCTGCCTAGCTGCGTATCCTGCTTCATCTTCCTCAGCATGTTGACCAAGAACACCATCTGGCCATCGGACGAACGCGTGACCAGGCTGTACTCCGCGTCGCCGGCGTGCTCGATCAGGAATCGCGGATCCTTCGGCTCTTTCCTGCCCCCCATCCGCTCCAGGTCTGTCTTCCAGCTCTTGCCGTAGGGGGGATTGGACAGCATGAAGTCGAACTGCCGGGTCCGGAATGCGTCGGCGGACAGGGTGGAGCCGAAAGCGATGTTCTCCGCCTCTCCTCCCTCTCCCTTCAGCAGCAGGTCAGCCTTGGCGATTGCGTAGGTCTCCGGGTTGATCTCCTGGCCGTAGATGTGGATAGAGACATCTTTTCCCTGCTCCGCAGCCAGCTCGGAAAGCGTCCCGTCGGCCACGGTGAGCATTCCGCCCGTCCCGCAGGCGCCGTCGTAGACCAGGTACGTGCCCGACTCGATCTTGTCTGCAATGGGCACGAAGACAAGCCTGGCCATGAGCTGCACCACGTCACGCGGAGTGAAGTGCTCGCCGGCCTCCTCGTTGTTCTCCTCGTTGAACCGCCGGATCAGCTCCTCGAAGATGGTCCCCATAGCGTGGTTGTCCAGCCCGGGAAGGCGCTCCTTGCCCTTGGCGTCAAGCACCGGGTCCGGGCTCAGGTTGATGGAGGGATCGAGGTACTTCTCGATCAGGCTGCCCAGGATATCCGCTTCCACAAGCGTGGCGATCTGATTGCGGAACTTGAACTTGTCCAGGATGTCCTGGACGTTCGAGGAGAAGCCCTCCAGGTAGGCCTCGAAATCAGCTTTCAGCTGCTGCTGTTTGGCTCGGGCACGCAGATCCCGGAGAGTGAAGGGCGAGCTGTTGTAGAAGGCCTGTCCGGCGGCCTGCTTGAGGGGGGCGTCCTGGTTCTCGATGCCCGCCTTGTCCAGGCGGTTCTTCATCTCCAGTACCGCCTGCTTTGTGCCTTCCAGGACGGCGTCCAGGCGGCGGATCACGGTCATCGGGAGGATGACGTCCCGGTACTTGCCCCGCAGGTAGATATCGCGCAGGACGTCGTCGGCGATTCCCCAGATGAAGTTAGCGATCCAGTTGAGTTGGTTGTTCTCCAAGTAGCTCCCGATCCCTCTTGTGCAGGTTGTCCGGCCGGTGAAGTGCGCCATTCGGCGCTGGTATCCAGCCCGCCCAGGGCCCCGTCTGCCAGCCACTACATTGTAGCATCTGCGGTAGAGGTATGTCAACCCCTTGAGCCTTCTGCATTGCCCCCTCTGCGCTCTTGGGCTATACTGGCAGCTGCATGGCCCGGGCCGGCCGCCTTGGCACCGTACGGAGGCGCGATATGAACCTATACGTGGCCGTGACCGATAACGATTGGTTCCGCTTCCTCGCCGAGCGCGAGCCGGACGAGGTCAACTTCTGGCGGCCGGGCATAGGCGGCGGGGCTTTCCGCGCGCTCGACGCCGGCGGCCTCTTCCTGTTCAAGCTTCACAGCCCTCTCAACTTCATAGTAGGGGGCGGTCTTTTCGTCCGCTACCTCGAAGTGCCCGTGACCATCGCCTGGGACATCTTCGGTGGGAAGAACGGCGTTGCCAGTTTGGAGGATCTAAGCGGCAAGATCCTGCGCTACCGGGGTGGGTCGGGCCCCCGCGCGGACCCGGTCATTGGCTGCATAGTCCTGGCCCAGGCCTTTTTCTGGGATCAGGATCTGTGGATTCCGGCCCCCTCCGACTGGAGTCCCTCCATCCAGGCCGGCAGGGGCTACGATGATACGGAGCCTGTCGGCAAGCAGCTCTTCGAGGACGTGCAGGTGCGGTTGCCGCGCGTGGCGCTGGCTACAGGAGCGGAGATCCAGGTGGCGGACGGGCCAAGATACGGCGCTGAGTACCTCGCGCGGGTCCGCCTTGGCCAGTCTGCCTTCCACGCCGTGGTGATGGAGGCGTACGGCAGGCAGTGCGCGATGACCGGCGGAAAGGCGCTGCCGGCGCTGGAGGCGGCGCACATCAAGCCGTATGCCAAGTCCGGGCCGCACCGGGTGGACAACGGTCTGTTCCTCCGAGCTGATCTGCACAACCTGTTCGATCGCGGCTATCTCACGGTGACGGAGGACCACGTCATCGAGGCCAGCCGTACCATCAGGGAGCAGTTCGAGAACGGCGAGGAGTACTACAGGATGCACGGACAGCGGCTGGCCGTGCTCCCGCCCGATGAGATCGAGCGGCCCAGCCCGGAGTTCCTCCGCTGGCACAACGAGCAGGTGTATAGGGGGTAGGCGGGCCAGTCACTGGGATGACACCGCCTCCCCACCACC